>Ga0209835_1000011_pt1 | contig 129663 bp, 106 predicted proteins | sample LakKivwa52mmetaG_FD_184138 | JGI IMG/M metagenome (GOLD analysis project Ga0209835, IMG submission 184138) | Anoxic lake water microbial communities from Lake Kivu, Rwanda to study Microbial Dark Matter (Phase II) - Lake Kivu water 52m metaG... | ecosystem: Environmental > Aquatic > Freshwater...
CCTTCCGCTAAGGTAAGCACCTGTCAGACTTTGATCTGAACGCAGAATCTCTTCGAAATTTCCCTGAAACACCAATTCGCCTCCATGGCTGCCTGCCAGCGGGCCAATATCAATAATCTGATCTGCTGCACGTATGATTTCTTCATCATGCTCTACAACGAGCACGGTGTTTCCTATATCCCTTAATTTCAATAAAATACTAATCAAACGCTGAGTGTCTCTGGAGTGAAGTCCGATGCTGGGTTCATCCAGGATATAAGTTGAGCCAACCAGACTGCTTCCCAATGCCGTAGCAAGGTTGATGCGCTGCGATTCGCCGCCCGACAGAGTGTTGGACAATCGGTTGAGCGTTAAGTAACCAAGGCCAACATCGAGCAGAAAGCCAAGCCTTGAGGTGATTTCTTTCAGTAATCGATCTGCGATTTTTTGGTCTGAAGCAGTCAGTTCGATCGTTTCAAAGAACGGCAATAATTTTTCAATGGGCAGCAAAACTAATTCGGAGATTGATTTTCCGGCAACCTTCACATAGCTTGCATCTTTTCTGAGCCTTGTTCCGCGGCAATCCGGACAAACTGTTTTTCCCCGGTAACGAGAGAGCATTACCCTGTATTGTATCTTGTAGGTTTGCTCTTCAATCACTCTAAAAAACTCATCCAGACCAGCGAAATATTGATTACCTGTCCAAAGCAATTCCTTTTGTTCGTCACTTAATAGATAGTAAGGCTTGTGAATAGGAAAACCAAATCTATCAGCATTCATTACCAAAGTATCTTTCCATTCACCCATTTTTTCGCCTTTCCAGCAAACCACAGCTCCCTCATAAACAGATAGTGCTTTGTTGGGTATAACAAGGTCTGGATCGATTCCGATGACTGAGCCAAATCCTTCGCAGGTGCGACAAGCTCCGTATGGATTATTAAAGGTGAACATATTTACCGAAGGTTCTTCGAAGCTGATGCCGTCGGCTTCAAACCTGCTGGAAAATCTTCGCGAAAAAACATTTCCACCAGGTTCAGTAACCAGTAGTTCACAATTGCCATGTCCTTCATAAAATGCAGTCTGCACAGAGTCGGCCAGCCGTGGAGCCAGATCGTCGCTTTCTTTGTTCATTCTGAGTCTGTCGATGACGATTTTGAGAACAGTTACTTTTAGTGGTTTTTTTGTGTTCAGTAATTCCTCTATTCTTTGCACTGTATCATCTGTCATCACCCGGTTAAACCCCTGCTGCAACAGCACCGTCAGCTGGTCCACAGGAGACCGGCCATTATTCAGGTTGATCTCTGCAAGCACCATCATGGTTGTTTCATCGGGCAAGGCCATAGCATAATCCACAACATCGGAAACCTGGTTTCTTTTGACCTCTGAACCAGAAACCGGTGAAATCGTTCTGCCAACACGAGCAAAAAGAAGTTTCAGATACTCATAAATTTCAGTGCTGGTTCCAACCGTCGAGCGGGGGTTTCGTGTATTAACTTTTTGTTCGATCGCAATGGCAGGCGACAATCCTGTGATCTGGTCCGCATCCGGTTTGTTCATTCTGCCCAGAAACTGACGGGCATAAGCACTCAGACTTTCAACATAACGTCGCTGGCCTTCGGCATACAAGGTGTCGAACGCAAGAGACGATTTTCCGGAACCGGAAAGCCCCGTAATCACAACCAGTTTGTTGTGCGGAATATTAACAGTCAGGTTCTTTAGATTGTTTACCCTTGCACCGATAATGGAGATAAACCTTATACGGTTATTAGATTGCATGTGTAGTGGTGAAAAAAAATTTTGGCGAAATTACCAATAAATATTGCTTTTTTGTTTTTCATGCCTATATTTGCCCTCTGAAATACGAGTTTAAGTAGTCATTATTTAATCATTCAGGAGGAAACCTATCGATCTGACTTTACCTTTTTAACCTAAATTATTAAAAAGGAGCCTCTATGAGCGCAATTCAAGTCAGCGATCAGGAACTTGTCAGCAGTTACCTGAATGGAAATCACAATAGCTTCGAGATTTTGCTGAACCGCCACCAGGGTAGGGTGTATTCGTACATCTTAATGCTGGTCAAGGACAAACAACTGGCAGATGATCTTTTTCAGGATACGTTCATGAAAATCATCCGTACACTGAACAGCGGAGCTTACAAGGAAGAAGGCAAATTCATACAATGGGCAATGCGCATAGCGCACAACCTTATTATTGATCACTTCCGCAAATCGAAACGGCTTCCGACAGTTGATTCGCAATTTGACGATATAAGCGTTGTCCGGCAGACGAATCATGCAGGTCCTTCAATCGAAGAAAGACTAATCACAGAGCAAATCCACGAAGACCTCCGCAAAATGATCGGATTCCTTCCCGAAGAACAGCGCGAAGTGCTTTATCTGCGACTCTATGCCGAAATGAGTTTTAAAGAAATCGCAGAAACAACAGGAGTCAGCATCAACACTGCTCTCGGACGTATGCGTTATGCCCTGATCAATATGCGTAAAATGGCGAAAGAGAAAAATTTGATTCTATCTGTGTAGAAACTTGCCTTTTGTCAATCATGTAGAAAAAGTTTTTGTGTTGTATACGAATCACAACTTATGCAGCGTTATTGGAGCAAATGCTCACAAAAACAACCTGCATGAAAAAAACCTTTACTTTCAACAACATTCCTTCATTTTCAGATCAGTTTCAGCAAGAACTGGAGAAAGAAATTACCAGTTTTTTCGCTGATGAAATGAAATCAGTAAATCCTGACGAGTTTATCCGTAAGAAAATCATTGGATTTGCTGCCTCAATGAAATCAGTGAGAACAAGGTTCTGCTCTCCCTGTGAAGTCATCTTAAATTAAATCGTAGGTACATCATTCCTTGGACTTCCTGGATTTCTTTACAGATCTCATTATGAATCAGCCCAGTTAGCGTGTTGTATAGTCATGCAAGAAATTGGTACGGAACATGTTTTTTTTTGATTGACTCAATATTTATTGGATTCTTATACCATTTTTAAGAGAATTATATTAATTTTGCACTCCTGTTAACATGGACCTGTAGCTTAATTGGATAGAGCATCTGACTACGGATCAGAAGGTTAGGGGTTCGAGTCCCTTCAGGTTCACACAATCCGACCGTTGGCTTAAATAATAGGCCAACGGTTCTTTTTTTATCAAAACCATCAGGATAGTGATTAATATTCTCCAAAAGGTTTTAATTTTGGGCAATAAATAAAAATAACTAAAATACCCATCCATGAGCGTATTAGTAAACAAGCATTCAAAAGTTATTGTACAGGGATTCACCGGAAGCGAAGGCACTTTTCACGCAGGTCAGATGATTGAATACGGCACTAATGTTGTAGGCGGAGTTACCCCTGGAAAAGGAGGGACTGAGCATCTTGGAAAACCGGTTTTCAACACGGTTGCTGATGCTGTAAAAGCAACAGGTGCCGATGTATCTGTAATTTTTGTTCCACCTGCTTTTGCTGCCGATGCCATCATGGAAGCAGCTCATGCCGGAATTGAAGTCATTGTTTGTATAACTGAAGGCATACCAACCTCTGATATGGTTCGTGTAAAAGAATACCTGAAAGGACGTCAATCGAGACTCATCGGGCCCAACTGCCCGGGAGTTATCACACCCGGTGAAGCCAAAGTGGGAATTATGCCCGGATTTATTCACCAAAAGGGCAAGGTAGGTATTGTTTCGCGTTCAGGAACACTCACTTATGAGGCTGTTGATCAGCTCACCAAAGCTGAATTGGGCCAAACCACGGCCATCGGCATTGGCGGTGATCCGATTATTGGAACAACAACCAGAGATGCTGTTGAATTGCTAATGGGTGACCCTGAAACCAAGGGAATTGTCATGATTGGTGAAATTGGCGGTGGCATGGAAGCCGAGGCAGCTTATTGGATAAAAGAACATGGAACGAAACCTGTAGTTGGCTTCATTGCCGGTGCAACAGCACCTAAAGGACGCACCATGGGTCATGCCGGAGCCATTATCGGTGGAAAAGATGATACTGCTGAAGCCAAAAAAGCAATACTGAGAGAATGCGGCGTTCATGTTGTTGATTCACCGGCCGATATCGGTCGTAAAATGTCTGAATTGTTGCGTTAATATCCTGAACCATTTTTTTTCTGCAGAATCACGTTTTCTTTGCCCTGTTATTCTTGTATTCTGGCGCGCCTGAAAGGTTTGGCCCTGTCAAAAAGGTAGCGGTATGTGACATGTGTCTTGTAAATTTGTCCGCCAATATTTTCAACTACTTTCATCATTGATGGGTTGAAATCTCCGATCCAGTTCATCTCTAACTCCTTGTAAGGAAATCCTTTGGAAATGGCTGTCTTGCTGAAGGTCATAACCAGAGCCCCATCAATACCTTTTCCCTGATGTTCAGGGACAATGCCAAATATCCTTCCTATTATTCTGGTACAGCTTTTTCTGACCTTCAAATGGTACATTAACCTGAGTTTGTTGATCAGGTTCATTTTTCCATTGAACTTTCTGATGACTTGGTTCAGATCCTGCATCATGATAAAAAATGCGATGGGCTCATTTTTGTAATATCCAAAATAAACAAGTCTGCGATCCAGAATTGGTTTCATCATTTTCAGCAATCCTGTGGCATGCGCAATGGTCAATTTCTTGGATCCCGGGATTGAACCCCATGCCTTATTATAGATTTCCAGAAAATCATGAGCGTATTTTTCCAGATTTTGCCAGCTGATCATCATAAAACGATAATCCGGATTAGCAAATACTCTGGCAGCTTTTTCAAATATGACATCTTTAACACCTTGAAGATTAATCTCCCGTTTATAGGTGTATTGATTGAAATAGTTCTGAAAACCATAATTCTCAAAAAGCTCTTTGTAATAAGGGAAGTTATACGGCATATTAAATACGGGTTCATGAAAACCATCAACAAGTACTCCCCAGAAATTGTCGCGGTCACCAAAATTCACCGGTCCGTCCATCGCTTCCATCCCACGCTGAGCAAGCCATATCCGTGCTGCATCAAAAAGCATTGTGGCGGCTTCCTGATCATGGATACAATCGAAAAATCCACAACCTCCTGTGGGTTGTTCGTTGTTTCGTGCAGTATCAGGATCGATAAAGGCTGCTATGCGACCTATTATAGTGCCTTCATAATCAAGCAGAAGCCATCGGATGGCTTCGCCCTTGCGCAACCGTTTGTTTCTTTTGCTGTCAAACAATTTCTCAACATCATTGTCGAGCGGCCTGACGTAATGACTGTCGTTCTTATAAAGTTTTGAAGGAAATGACAGAAAGTCTCTTTTATCCCGCTCATTTAACACTTCATGCAGGCGGTATCGCTGAATCATAGACCTGTTTTTCGTGCGAAAATAAGAGAATTAGCCTGAATAATAAGTCAGCTCAGGGCTTCTTTATAGGTTTTTATTGCCCTTTCTCTGGCATTTTTGTGGTCAACCAGCGGTTTAGGATAATCCGGATTATTAAGTTCGGGTATCCAATACCGGACATACTTTTGTTCCGGATCGAACTTACGGGCCTGCTCCAGGGGGTTGAATACCCTGAAATATGGAGCTGCATCACAACCTGTTCCGGCTGCCCATTGCCAGTTGCCATTGTTGGAAGACAGTTCATAGTCAAGAAGTTTATCAGCAAAATAGGCCTCACCGAGACGCCAGTCAATCAGAAGATGTTTCGTGAGAAAACCGGCTACAACCATCCTCACCCGATTGTGCATAAAACCAGTTTGGTTCAGTTGTCGCATACCTGCATCCACTAATGGATATCCGGTTTTGCCCTGACACCATTTATCGAATGAATCCGGGTCGTTACGCCAGTTGATGCGGTCGTATCTGGCATTGAAATTCCGTTCTGCAACATGAGGAAAATGGGACAAAATATGCATGAAAAATTCGCGCCATATCAATTCATTCATAAATGATTCGCTGTAATTCATTGCAAGTGAGACCAATTGTCTGATGCTAACAGTTCCAAACCGAAGGTGGACACCAGAAAATGTTGTGTGACCCGGAAAAGGTACATTTCGCAGGTCAGCGTAAAGCATTAGGGTATCTTTATCAATACGCAACTCCGGAACATTAATGGATGACAGTTTGAACCCAATCATTCCTAGCTCCGGAAATTGGTTATCAAACCTGTAAAAATTTGCCATCAACGTTTCAGATGAATAGGTTGTGAAAGGATTTAAACGAAGGTATTCTTTCCAGCGAACCGAAAAAGGTGTAAAAACAGTATAGGGCGTCAAGTCAGCTTTGAGTATTTCTCCCGGTTCAAACATCAGGTGATCTTTAAAGCTTCTGAATGGAATTTCTCTTTTTTCAAGGAACGATTTAACCTCTTCATCTCTTTTGATACCATAAGGTTCGTAGTCTCTGTTCGCAAAAACCCCGTCAATTTTCCATTCGTCTGTGAGTTGATGAAATACTTCTGCGGGTTTTCCAAACCTGACAATCAAGCTACTGCCCTCAAGCCTGAGTTTTTCATTAATTTCTGCAAGTTTCTTGTAAATGAAACTAACCCTTGCATCAGCCCGATCGTTAATGTTGTCGAGTATGTCGGTGTCGAAAATAAATAGTGGCAGCACTTTTCGTCCGCTTTTTAAAGCCCTGAAAAGGCCATGGTTGTCCTGTAATCTGAGATCACGCCTGAACCAAAAAATAACAGGGTTATCATTCATACACATGAAACAACCCAAACTGTCAAATTGTTGGTGCTAATCTTTTAAAATCCACGAATCGGAATACTCAGCCGGTAGTTTTTCTTTTGCTGCAATGGCATCTTTCAGATTGTCTAAGACATTTAGTGCAACCCTGATTTTGTTATCTTTAGTAACGATCAATGCATGTTCAAATCCGTTGTTCTTATGTGTTTTCAGAGCAGTTTGTGCTTCCTGAAGGCTGCCAAATATGCCGTAAATGATATAGTATCTGTTCGTGTTTTTTACAGAAGTTTTTGCGGATGTATCGTTTGTAAACGGAGCCAAAAAGATTTCATTACCCTTAGCACAAACGGCAGGTTTTCTGTTTGGATCGGTTCGTTGACCCATCCAAAGACTCAGGTAGTTTTCCCCAATACCAACTCCCATGGCTGCCCACTTCTTATCCGAGTGCGCGCCTTTACCGAGAATAAAATCTACAACCTCTGGAACCGAAAACCACAGGTCTGCGACCATGTCAGGCTGAAGCAGATTTTCTTCAAAATACACAATCTCGTAGCCTCTGAACGGGTAATTACTTAGTTCCTTAGGTTTTTCCCACATGCACTCCGGGCGGTATATGTAACTATTGTAACAGCAGCTCTTCCAAATTCCTTTATCCGACCAGCTTGCAGTGGTGCAAATACTTGTGTCGGGCCTGTTAAGCTGCAAGTCGGCTACATGAGTCTTGGCAACAAAACTGAGCGAAGTTGAAAGTGGAATTTCTGACATTCGGTGTTCCCTTCTAAATTTATTGATCGATTCTGAAAAGTTCAATTCGGCTGTTGTTATACAAAAGTTGTCAATACTGTGCTCTTGCCCGAAAACACCAATTGCTAACAATAATGACCACAAGCCTAATATTGATCCCCTTATAACCATAATACTAACTGAATTTATACATTACATATCAATCATTTCAAACTGTATCCAATTCTTCAAATACTGAACAAAGCATCTTAACGTTCATGAACCAATGGCGAAATCAAAGGATAAAATTAGACTTTCCTTTTGAAATAGAATGTTCTTTGTGGTTGTTTTGACATAAGCTTTAGGTCTGTAACTGAGTATTCCAACTGAATTGTTCAATATTTTCTACGATCATCTTATCCAATTCACTCATTAAAAAAGTGATTAATTGATGGGGTACCTTATATCCAGTATGGTCAATTTTACTGATTGGGAGTATTTTTGGAGAGGTGCCGGTGAGAAAACAGGCTTCAAACCCTGATAAATGACCCGTCCGAATCTCATTTTTGAAAAGTTCTATTTTGCTTTTATAACAGATTTCAATAACCTTGCTGCGGGTAATCCCCCCCAAAACCTGTTCGTCCGCAGCAGTAAACAGGCAGTTGTTTCGGATAAAAAAAATATTCGATTTACTGCCTTCTGTTACAATGTCATTATGTGTCAGCAATACTTCAAATGCTTTAGTTTCATGCAGTTGTTGGGCAACGGCTTTCTTATACTCATCATCCTGAACTTTGCGTGTAGGGTGTTTTCGTCTCAAACTCAGACTTGTCATCAATACACCTGCTGCATATTGTTCATCAGTAGGGTAGTAGGCCGGAGTAAACCATGCTGCAGTTCTTCGATCTGATCCAGAGTCTTCGATAAAAGCAATTAGTTTTATATTTCCCATGTCAGCCCTATTTGCTTCAATCAGCAATCTAATGATCTGTTTTATTTGACCCTCGCTTTCCCTGACCCGGCTTTCGGTTTGGCCCAATGATTCAAAAAACCTGCCCAGATGCTCCCGCAGAAAGAGTGGCCGACCCCCGATAACCCTTATAACCTCATAAACCGGCTTGCCGTTTGCAAACTTGAACGGGTTGAAGTCGCAACAACTCGATAGTTGTTGATCTATAATGAAATAACTGTTCAGGCAGGTTTCCATGCAGTCGAAACGCTTCGGGAAGTCAATAGATGATTATACAGCAATCCGGAATAAGATCAGATGAACTTACACTTACTTCTAACAGGAGCATAGACTATCTGTTTTTTAGATATTCCGCGACAAGTGCTGTGGCTTTGTCTTCATTTTCTGCCTCAACAAATAGCTCACAGGCATCCTCGGGGCTGCCGGAAGCCCATCCTGCAATCAGGCTTTCGTCCATCGAATTACGCTTCAGTACACCTATTCCATGTTCAAAAAGTATCTCTTCGATAAAGTCAGCCTCGATTAATGATCCTGTAAAAACCAGTTTGATTTCCTCTTTCATGGCTAATGTTTTTTGTCGCAATAAAGGTAACTCAATTTGAGCCAAAAAACAAGTGCTATTTTTTTGTTCCGGCATTTATCCTGATGATGGCAAACACCATTACTGCAGCCGAAATCCACTGAACAGCCGAGAATACGCTTCCATTGATGAGGTAATCAAAAAAAATGGCCGAAATGGGAAAAAGTAGTTCGCTAACCGTGGCCATGATTGCCTGAACTTTTCTGAGTCCGTAGTAATAAAGAAATATTGCCCCTGAGCCTGTAGTTAGACAAATGATGGCAATGAATATCCAGTTACTGGTTGAAGTTGCCTGCAATTGACCGAAATCACCAAAGAATAACATGAAAAAAAACATGATCGCCGAAGTGAATCCGTAGCGATAGAAGGTTGAGGTAACAAAGTTATAAGATCCCAATATTTTTTTTGAAAGCACTGTTGAACTTCCGAACGACAAGGCAGCCAGCAGGGCCAGCAGTGATGCATAAACGGTGTTTTCACCTGTTTCGAGATCAGGCAGGGCAAAACCAAAAGTCAGAAAATATCCCCCGGAGATGGCAAGAATTGCATAACCCACAAAACTTTTACCCAGTCGTTCACCTAACCATGTGGTTGCCAAAAGTATGGCAAATATAGGCTGTAGCTTTTGAAGCAGGACAACAATGGATAAATGGTTAAAGTTTAATAAAAACAAAGCTTTCACAATGGCAAGAGTGCCTATTGCTCCGCCACTCAGACTGATCAGCAGAAAAATAATCAGGTCAGATCGTGTGAAAGTCTTCAGATGCCTGTATTCCCTGAATAGAAACAGGTTCATCATCACAAACGGAATCAGATGAAGCATAAACACTACATAAACAACATCCAGATTATACAGTCTGGGTGTAAGAACAACTCCATCGAGTCCCCACATAATGGCTGCTATACTAATGGCAACCGAACCTTTGATGCTGAATGATTTAAAAGCTCCTGTCATTCAATTGTCGGATTACGGGCAAATAAGCCGCAAATGTAAACATTTAGCGGGTTTCACTGATGAAAACAAATAATGAAGGTTACTTAATTGCTTGCGACTTTTCTGCTTAAAGAGGTTCAACAACATTATCCTCTTATGTTTGCAACAAATGCAATATTTTTGGCTGATAAATTCATTTCCTTATGAACCTTGGAATAAGCGATAGCTGGTTTATTGTGTGTGGTGCCGGAAGCGGATTTGGCAGGGCTGTGGCAGAGAGGCTTATTGAAGAAGGGGCAGGTGTTATAGCTGTTGCCCGAACTGATTCAGTACTGAGGCAATTTGAAGACCGGAATATTCACAAACAGAGATTGATCACCGTTTGTGCTGACATCACAAAAGATGAAACCCAAGAACGGCTGATTTTGTTGAGCAAAGATCTGAAACTCCATGGAATCTTCATTAACGCCGGTGGACCTCCTGCCACAACTGCGGTCGAAACAAGAATTGAAGCCTGGGACGAGGCCTACCAATACCTGCTTCGCTGGAAAATTCAGTTAGTTATGAAGTTGTTACCGGTATTCAGAAAACAATCGTATGGTCGGGTATTGCTTCTTGAAAGCATTTCAGTAAAACAACCGGTCGAAAATCTGGTGCTCAGCAATTCGTTAAGATCGGCCGTAATTGGCTGGATAAAAACACTTTCTCAGGAACTGGCATCAGAACACATCACAATTAATGTGCTCGCACCGGGCTACCATGACACTGCAGCAATGCAGCGTCTTTTCGCTAAGTTATCTGCAATTAGGGGGACGAGTCTGGAGGAGTCCAGAAAACATTACGAGTTTAAAATCCCTGTGGGCAGACTGGGCCAGGCTTCAGAACTGGCCAGTCTTTCGGCATGGTTGCTTTCGCCTATATCCGGTTTTGTTACCGGCCAGACCATCAGTCATGATGGCGGGTCTGTTTCAGGCATATTCGGTTAATAGGATATTATTATTTTGATAACCAACCGGTAATTTCATCATCAAGCGGGGAGGTTCTTGGACTCACCACTTTAACCAGTCTGCCGTCTTCATCAATCAGGTATTTCTGAAAATTCCAGCTGACTGAAGAATCTTCAACACCATTCTTATCTTTTGAAGTCAGCCATTGATACACAGGATGCATATCATCGCCCTTAACTGATATTTTGGACATCATCGGAAAAGATACACCATATTTGGTGGAACAGAATTCTTTGATCTCAGCATTACTTCCTGGCTCCTGACCCATAAAATTGTTGGCAGGAAACCCTATGATGATAAATTTATCACCGCCAAACTGTTGATAAAGCTCTTCAAGTTTTTGGTATTGAGGGGTTAAACCACATTTGCTGGCAGTATTCACAACCAATACTTTTTTTCCTTTGAGTTGTGAAAGCGCATAATCATTGCCATCAATATCTTTCACGGTGAAATCATGAAAGCTTTGTTGGGCACTTACTATACCTGCTATCATGGTGAAGACGATAATCATTAGTTTCATTTTCATGTTATTAGTGTTTTGTTCAGTAAACAAACTAAAGTTCTAAAGGTTTAAGAAATAATTTCAATTGTTTTCGTCCGGAATAAACAACTCATTGATAGCCTGTACTGAACAGTCTCTTGCAAATTTTCAATAACCATATTTTTTTTTCCATTTATTTCGTAGTGAACTCCTCATTTCTGATTCTTTGGAATTATTTCCCGGATTGTAGAATTGTTTGCCAGAGATTGCCTCAGGCAGAAATTCCTGATCAACAAAATTTCCTTCAAACTGATGTGCGTATTGATAGGTTTCGCCGTAACCGAGGTTTTTCATCAAGTTTGTCGGGGCGTTTCGCAGATGCAAAGGAACCGGCAGGTCTCCGCTGTTTCTTACTTCCTGCAGTGCCTGCTCTATAGCCATGTAGGAAGCATTACTTTTGGCTGAACAGGCAAGGTAGATAGCGGTTTGCGACAGCATAATTCTTCCTTCGGGCCATCCTATTTTGTTCAAACCATCAAAGCAAGCATTGGCAAGCAGCAAAGCGTTCGGATTGGCATTGCCAATATCTTCTGCAGCCAGAATGATCATTCTGCGGGCAATAAACAGAGGGTCTTCTCCGGCTTCCACCATTCGGGCAAGGTAATAAACCGCTGCATTCGGGTCACTACCCCTCATTGATTTAATAAATGCAGAAATCAGGTCATAATGCATTTCACCCGACTTGTCATAACGGGCCAGATTATTTTGAATTACCTTGATGCATAATTTATTTGTGACTAAAATTGCCTTGTTTTTAGGCAGGTCATGACTGCTCATATCGACAATAAGTTCTATGGCGTTGAGAAGTTTTCTGGCATCACCTCCGCTGATTCTGAACAAAGCATCTGTTTCTTCAATGTTAATTTCTCTCTTGTATTGCTGCGACAAAGTTTCACAGGCTTTTAACAAGAGGACTCCAAGGTTCTTTTCTTTAAGCGGTTCCAGAAGGTACACCTGGCAACGTGAAAGCAAGGGCGCAATAACTTCAAAAGAAGGGTTTTCGGTTGTGGCTCCAATGAGCGTAACAAGACCTTTTTCGACTGCTCCAAGCAATGAATCCTGTTGCGATTTGCTGAAACGGTGAATTTCATCAATAAACAAAACCGGTGACTGAGGCAACATACGGGCCCGTTCGATAATTTCCCTCACATCTTTTACACCGCTGCTGATGGCACTTAATGTAAAAAACTGCCGCGATAGTTTCTTTGAAATAATGAAGGCAAGCGTTGTTTTGCCCACACCCGGAGGTCCCCAAAGAATCATGGACGGGATTTTTCCTTGTTCAATTGCTTTCCGCAATGGTGAATCAGGCCCAACAAGGTGCTCCTGTCCTATATAATCATCAAGATCAACTGGCCTGAGTCTTTCTGCCAAAGGCGTGTCACCTGAATATTGCATCATAAACAAGGGATATTGCTGACAACAAAAATAAGCCTAATTACCTTGCCTTATCTTGATAGCAACTTAACTTTAATAATGTCCGTTCTGACTGATCTGACTTAGAAGTACAGGGAATTTTTCAAGGTTGAATGGCTTGCTCAGATAACTGTCAACACCGGCTTCCTCACATTTCTTTTTGTCGTCAAGCATTGAGTTGGCAGTGAGTGCCACAATATGGGTTCTTTTTCTGCTTTTCTGATCTTTTTCGATCTTTCTGATTTCCCTTGTGGCTTGAATACCATCCATCACGGGCATCTGTATATCCATCAACACAATGTCATACTGGGTTTTGGAGAATTTGTCCACGGCAATTTTTCCGTTTTCTGCCAGATCTACTTCGTAACCAAGATTCTGCAGTGTTGCTTTTGAAACTTTCTGGTTGATCAGATTATCTTCAACAACCAGTATCTTCTGACATATTTTTGAGTTGAGTAGGTCAGGTTCTGTTCCTTTAAGCAATTCCACAGTAAACCAAAAAGACGACCCACTTCCTTCGGCACTGCTCATACCCATTTCGCCATTCATCAGGGAAGCCAGTTTTGAGGAAACAGCCAACCCCAGACCTGCCCCTCCAAAAGAACGTGTATAACTTTCATCGCCCATTTCAAAAACATCCCAGATGCGTTTTTGCTCACTTTCGCTGATACCACATCCTGTGTCAGTTACCGAAAACCTGAGTCTGAATCGATCACCCTCTTCCGATACTAAACTGATATGAACCCTGATACTGCCTTTATCAGTGAATTTCACTGCATTCTGCAGCAAGTTGTTGAGTATCTGCATAAGCCTGACAGGGTCACCTTTAACATAGTGTGGGAGGTCTGTGTCCTGACGACTGATGAATTGAATGTTCTTCTCGCTTGTTTTTTTTCTGAAAATCTGAAGCACCTCAGTCAATTCCTGAAGCAGATTGAAATTAATCTGCTGTAAGACAAGGGATCCGGATTCAAATTTGGAATAATCCAATATATCATTAACCAAGGTAAGCATATTGCGTGCCATCAGTTCCGTATCATTCACATATTCCTGCTGTTTGTCATTTAACCCTGTTTTTTTCAACAGACTGATCAATCCAATCATTCCATTTAAAGGTGTACGCAATTCATGACTGATGTTGGCCAGGAAACCTGATCTTGCTTTGTTGGCCGATTCGGCCTTATCTTTTAGAGATATCATTTCCCTGAAGGCAAGCTCAAGATCGGTCTTTTGCTTATCAATCAAAGTGTGTCGCTGATGTAATATATGATTCATGCGCCTGTTGCGGCGAAAAGTAATAACAAGAAGGTATGCAGAAATACCCAGCAATAAAAGTGATGCAGAAAGCAGATATGTGATCAGTGAATCATTTGATGTTCCTGAAAGTAAAACAGCACCATCCATTCTGTCGAGCCCAAATTCAGGCGCACCCGCTGTGGTGCCCTGAACCATGGGATCTGTGGCAAAACGAACAATACCGGATAGGATACTTTGAGCAAATAGGTATAGCATGATATGATGCTGGTACAAAGATTCAATTAGTTCAACCAGTCAGAAAAGCAAAAAGCAAGCCATACTACCTGGCAGTATATAGGTCTAATCTACAATAACATAAATTTTACAGTGAAGAAATATTGTCCTTATTTTGGAAAACCTGGTTCAGATTTTGGAAGAAATCGCAGCTTGTTTTTCCTTCTTCAATTGTATTTGCCCGTATCGGGTCTGAAAAGCATACTTTTTGATGAAAATGCAAACTCCGGTGATTTTTTCACCGAAACTTTTGATACCCTGACTAAGAAACGAAACCGGTGTAATTTGATGTCAAGAGACCGGATTCCTCTAATAAGGTCACGTTTCTCAAAGGCGCATGTGACAGAATTACTTTTGCCGTCGTAACTGATAATCACTTCTTCAATTCCTAATTCTGAAAGTGTTTTTCGTTCCAGCTCCCTTTTTCTTGAAATAAACTCAACCATGAAGTGATCCGTATCCAGTTTTTCATTTATGGGCGAAAGCTCAATTTCGATAACAGCGCCTTCTTTTCTCGGATTATGTTCTGTAACTACCATTCTGACAGCATTGTGCCATTGCTCCGAAACTTTATACGAACGCGGTTGTGCCCTATACCACCTTCTGAATAGTATTGCTGCGCCTCCCAGAGCGCCAATAACGAGCAATAGAATTGTGTCCTGATCCATCACATGGTTTTCGCTACAAAAATACCTAATTTGGTTCTTCGGGATCAATGCTAAAGTAAGATATACTATCTAAAATGAGGTATTTCGCTATTTTTGCCTGCTTTAACGAATCACTAATCTAAATCTATGAACACGAAAATACTGGCTTTAACCGGCTTATTCTTGCTGCTGCTGGCGAACAGCTCTTTGGCCTGCACAAATTTTCTGGTTACCAAAGGAGCATCTGTGGATGGATCTACAATGATTACCTACGCTGCGGACTCACACATCCGATATGGTGAACTCTACTTCAGGCCCGCGCATCACTGGCCAAAGGGGAGTGTGGTAACAATTTATGACCGCGGCACAGCAAAACCACTGGCACAGATTCCGCAGATCGCTTACACCTATCAGACAATAGGTTTTATGAATGAACATCAGTTGGCTATTGGTGAATCAACTTTTGACGGAAGATCTGTTTTACGCGACTCCACCGGTTTGATTGATTACGGGAGTCTGATGTTTCTTGCACTGCAACGCGCGAAAACTGCAAGGGAAGCCATTAAAGTAATTGCTGATCTGGTAGAAGAACATGGTTATGCGAGCACAGGTGAGTCCTTTTCCATTGGTGACCCAAACGAAGTCTGGATCATGGAACTTATTGGCAAAGGAACAAAGATGGTGAATGACCGCAAAACAGGCAGGAACATAAATGCCAACAAAGGAGCAGTCTGGGTGGCCATTAGAATTCCTGACGGGTATATCTCAGCCCACGCGAATCATGCACGGATAACCAGTTTCACACTGTCGGACGGCAACACTTCCATAACAAATAAGCAGTGGGACAAGCTTAATTCACCTGACCTAAACACCATTTATTCTCATGATGTTATTGATTTTGCGCGGATCATGGGTTTTTATCAGGGCACTGACGATGCATTCAGTTTCAGCGATTTGTATGCACCTATCGAATTTGGAGCAGCCCGTTTTTGCGAACTGAGGGTTTGGAGCGTTTTTAACCGCTTCACAGATGAAATGGATCAATATTGGGATTACGCAACCGGCAAGAACCTTCAATCGGGACGCATGCCTTTGTATGTAAAACCGAATAGAAAGATTTCTGTCCATGACCTGATGATGGCTAAAAGAGATTACCTTCAGGGAACTGAACTGGATATGACGCTGGATGTGGGTGCCGGGCCTTTTGCCAAACCCTACCGTTGGCGACCATTGACATGGAAAGTGGATGACAGTACCTACTTCCACGAGAGGGTAACTGTTACACAGCAAACCGGATTTTCGTTTATCGCCCAGATGCGCTCATGGCTGCCCGACCCGATCGGAGGAATAAACTGGTTTGGGGTGGATGATGCCGGCACTACAGTTTATGTTCCTTTTTACTGTGGAATCAACAGGGTACCACCCAGCTGGGCCGAAGGCAACGGCGATATGGTACAGTATTCGGATGATGCTGCTTTCTGGGTGTTTAACCGTGTGGCACATTTTACCTACTTGTTTTATAACAGGGTTATAGGGGATGTCAGTAAGAAACAATCACAACTCGAACAGAAATTCATGGACTACACACCTGCTATTGATGCTGCTGCAACACTTTTGTGGAAATCGGATACTGCGCTGGCAAAGCAATTTCTGACAGATTACTCAGTAAACATGGCTGAGACAACCGTAAAAGAATGGAAAGAACTTGGAGATTTCCTGTTGGTGAAATATCTGGATGGAAATGTGAAACAGGAAAAAGACGGCCGTTTTCTGAGAAACCCGTGGGGTTATCCCTTACCGCCCGCTAATCCGGGTTATTCAAAAGATTTTCTGGAACAGATTCCGGCTGAAACCGGCGATAGGTTTATCTACAGATAACCAATCATTCCTGATAAAAAAAGAGAGGCTATACTGTTGGGGGTAGCCTCTCTTTTTATTAAGTTCCTATTTATTAAGGATTTGGTCTTTGGTAAATGAAACTTTCGTTCCGGTATCCGGATAAATTCTTGTACCAGTCGGGAAACAGTACCCCGCCACTCATGGCCCATTCGGCAAATTTTAAATGAGCCCAAACAACTTCCTGCTTTTCCCTTGGATAATCAAAACTTTCGTAGATATTAATAGCCCATGGAAGGTTGTTGGCTGTTACGTAGTATTTGCCTGTTGCAGGGTCGCTGCTGTCTTCCCATTGCCCGAAAAGCGAAAGATCGGCTAGATCGGTTGGTGGATAGCCCGGCAGGTGCACTTCATGCGAACGGTTTTGATTTACAATAAGAAATGGATTAAAGTTGCTTATATCCAATTGGTTTAAAGTGTAGGTATTAGGTTTAAAAAGTATGGTAATGGTAAGTGTAACTGGAGTCACATAAGGTGCATCCTGTTCTGTATTTACACCTATGCCAATTCCAGGATGGGGCATCAATGCAAAGGCGTTGTCATAAACAATGATGGTGGGTTTCGACTGTCCTTCCTCGGTGCCATTTGCATTCAGAACAACATAGTTTTCCGATAAGTTAAAGCCGGTTACAGTTAGGTCAGAAGCTGCAATAATGGCCGGCAGTTGAAAGCCAAAACCATTTTCAAATGAAGCGCCGAAAGCCCTTATGGTGAAAGTAGCAGAAAACTGGCTCACGAAATTCGACAAATTGCTGGATATAGTAAATTGATAGTCAATTACAAGGTCGTTGAAATCATAATCTCCTTTGCCCGGCCAAAGGTCCTCAAAAGCAAGGGTACCCGGTCCGGTTGCAGGATATAGGTTGCTGATAATCACTCCGCTTACATCAAGGGGGAGGGTAACTGTTCCTGCAACATTGCTTTCATAGCCTCCGTTATCGATGGGTACAAAGTAAATAATCATTTCAGAAGCTGCAGCAGATGGGGCAACGCTGATAACAACGTTTGGTTTTCCCGATGGATCAGCCGGCACAGTGATACCGCTTCCCGGAAAAGTCAAGGCAGTATATACAGTTCCGTCAACAATGAGCTCAGCACAATTCGCCGGAAATGCTGTGAGTTTAATTGAAACAACCTGGCCATCAGGATCGTTTGTGACAAAAAGATTGTTATCTACGGTTACATGAACCCCTTCTCCGGGATGTGCGATTATGGGTGCTACTGCATTTCCGGCAGTTGGTTTCTGCTGAATACCAAATCTGATGTCGGTAATGTCCTGATCGGTAACGGTGACCAGGGAAAAACCCAGATTACCCGTGGCAACAGATCCGTTTCCTGCTGTTGTTCCCGTGTACACCCATTCTTGGTCTGGTAGTTGGCGGAGGGGAGGTGCATTGCCAACGATTCCCTGTATCGTGCTTAGCTCCAGGCGTAAGTCTCCTAAAGGCGCACCATCAAAACTGAAGGAGCCATCATTTTGCACAAGTACTGATTGAACAACCAGATTTGCACTATTGATCAGGTTGACATAAAGCTGAATACCTTCGGCATTGTCTGTAGGATTGCCATTAACAAGGTTGTCTGTCAGTGCATTATCGTCGTGAAATACATTGCCTGACAGGTCAATAATGCGTACAAGGCCTGTAAGCGCGATCATATCAATACCACCCACGTTCGATCCGCTGGTGTTCAAAGGAAAGTAAATACTGTTGTTATAATCGACAAAATCACCAGGAGATCCTGAAACAGGAAAATCGGAAGCAGCTACTGAGTAACCGTAAACTGTTTGGCCATCGGTGATGCCAAAGTCACTGAATGTAAAAAACACACCTCCAATTCCCTGGCCTGACAAAGTTGTGCTGACCAACAAATTACCTGAACCATTGTCACGTCTGAGCACAGCCGAGTTTTGATTTGGAACTACATTAACGGATCCGTAATGCGAAGAATTTACCCTAATCAGTGAAGAATATGTTGTTGGGTTCCCGCCACCATCAATTGAAGTGATTACACCAACTACAAATGCATCATGTTGGTTCAGGGCTCCTCTTTCCATAAGTGCAAATCCTTGTCCTGAAGCTGAAGTCATGACAACTCCGGCTGGAACTACTACATCTAATCTCTCGATGTTGTTGATGTTTCCATTGCCATCAACGGCATTGGCAAATAAATTATCTGACCCACGAAGCATATTGGTGTTTCCCTCAAAAGCCGTAATCATATTGTCCTCATAAGGCGCTTTAAGATTCAACGTACTTCCGTCCAATGCGCCAAAGTAAAACATAAGGTCGCGAACGCCAGTAAAACCAGGATTATTTACGCGACGAAAATTTACAACAACAGGAATACTCTCGTACCGGTAGGCCTTAGAGGCAGCCTCAATAGACAGGAGGCTGAGCTGGTTGTCGCTGAAGCCTGATGACGATCCATAACGGTAGTTATAACTGTTTCCTGCAAGAGGTGAGTTTAGTGCGCCATTGGCAGTGTAGGTTGAGGAAGATGCCGTGCTGCTTGTAACTGTGTGAATTGCAGTAATACCCGACTGACCAAACCCATGGACACCAAATATCAGGAAAAATGCCAATAGCAATAAATAGCGCTGTAGTAATTTCATATTGAATAGTTTAGTTAAAATTGTAGCTTAGATTTTCTGAAGTGATATCGAGGATGGCTTCTTTGCCGTTATGCCTCACTTTAATGTTCTTTGCATAAGCGGGTATTGTCAGTTTCATGATGTAAGGAGCATCAGTACTGATGAACACTTGCTGGTATCTGACATTATCCTCATTAAGCACTTCAACAAGTCCTGCAGAAGCAGATGTAAATTGAATGGTCAGGTCCTGAGTAGTTTTCCAGTCAAATTCTGCCGGTACGCTTAGGTCTTCCATCTTAGGCTTCTCATCTGTGCGGTCATTTCGGTCTTTGCGGCAGGAGGATAAAATCGACAAGCCTATCACCAGAAAGATTAACAATAATGTGTTCTTATTCATATGTTTAAATATTTATTATTTAGCTGATGGTGTGTTATAAATACCTGATTCGTTGCGGTAACCCTGGAGGTTTTTATACCAATCAGGGAAAAGAACACCACCACTTCTTGCCCATTCGGCAAATTTGAGGTGTACCCAGGTGATATCCTGTTTTTCTCTAGGATAGTCAAACTGTTCATAAATGTTTATTGCCCAGGGCAGGTTGTTCTCGGTAAGGTAATATTTTCCTGTTAACGGATCGGAATCATCTTCCCACATGCCGAAGAGTGTCACATCTACCAAATCTGTAGGAGGATAGTTGGGCAGGTGTACTTCGTGTCCCCTGACCTTGTTAACAATCAGGAATGGATTGAAATTAGCGATGTCGAGATCATTGTAGGAGTATGTATTCGGCTTAAACTGAATTTCTATTGTCAAGGTAACAGGAGTCACATAGGGTGCATCCTGCGTGGTATTTACACCAATTCCGATTCCAGGATGAGGCATTAGGGCAAACGCATTTTCAAAGACAATAATGGTAGGTTTCGATTGATTGGCTTCTGTACCATTGGGATCTATGGTAACATAGCTTTCCGAATGATTAAACCCACTGACTGTTAGGTCTGCCGGGTTAATTGCCTCCGCGAGTTGAAATCCAAAACCGTTTTCAAGCTCTGCACCAAAAGCTCTGACAGTGAAAGTAGCCGTAAGCTGTTCAACAAAATTACCTGGATTGCTGTTGATTTCGAATTGGTAATCTACAACAAGGTCATTGAAATCGTAATCTCCTTTGCCAGGCCATAAGTCTTCAAAAGCGAGGGTGCCGGGTCCTGTGGCAGGATAAAGGTTTGTCGCGCCAACAAAAACACTTACCGTAATCTCAGCAACATCACAAAGTCCGTTTTGATCACAAACCTGGTATTCGCCCACGGCCGTGCCGGTAAACCCATTAACAGGAGTAAAAGTAATTTCACCGGTAATAGCATTTACAGTAAATGTGCCCTCAGTAGCGGGATTTGGTTGTGTGCCGGTTAGTGTAACAGTCGAGGGATCAATAGGAGTACTTCCATCAAGGTCATTATTCAGAACATCAATAATCACAGCAGTGTTCAATGCTGTGGTGGCGGCATCGTTATTAGCCGTTGGCCCAACTGGATAAGTAACCATAACTGTTGCCAGATTAGATGCATACCCCTGTTGATCCTTTACCGAATATTGAATGGGTGTTGGACTCCCTATGAAGCTGATTAAAGGTGTAAAAGTAATGAAGCCATTTGCTGGATTTACTGACCATGTTCCTTCTCCCGGAACAACCAAAGAGGTCGCAGGACTGGCAGTACCATCGATCTGTACTGTAGCGGGGTTAATCGGGCTACTTCCCGGACTATCGTTATCCAAAACATCAATAGTAACCGGATTTCCGGGCATCCCCGTACCTGAATCATCAGTAGCATTTGGTGTAAAAATTGATATCAGTTCAACCCAGTCACCCTGAAGAATTGCATCTCCATTGGTCACAATAGAATGGTTGTCGTTCTCAAACTCACCTCCGGCACCCATTGAGAATTCGATCTCGTCAAAAGAAAGTCCGGGGGATGAATGAAAATGAAGGTAAGCATAAGGTTCGTTTGCATTCTGACCTGTTCCGGGTTTGCCGTAATAATCATATGTTGAATATGATGTATTATTGATAGAAGTAATGAAATTGTTAGCGTTCTTAGGAAGTAATGCGACAACATTGGAAGTGGCGAATGTTCCGATTACCTGACCATTTCTCAGGATTTTGATGGTGTTCTGGCCATCTCCTGCTGGCCAGGCAAACCCAAAATAACGCTGTGGTTGCGTAAAGGAAAGCTTCACTTTACCACCATTGCGGATTGACATGTATTTGCCGGTACCCGATCCGTATTGGTCATCATTTTTAACATAGGACACTCCTGCAGTTTGAATGTAATTTCCTACAATTGATGAAAACCCGGCAGGGGAGGGCGCCCAGCTAAAATTGGGCACCCCTGCAAATGAGGTAAAATCTTCTGTTATAATTGTGCCTCCAGTCACATTGGATACCATCATCCCTGGTGCACTTGTGTAAACCCTTAGGTATTCCTGAGTTTTACCCGTAAAAGGAAATAAAACCAGAATTATACATAATACTTTTGTTACTGTTCGTTTCATGGAGATTAAATAATTGGTATTCTGTGATCAAAACATGTTGTAGTCATCAAGTGTTGTTTGAATAGCTATTAAAAAGCCGGCGAAACACCGGCTTTTAATTAGTCTCAGTAATTTTAGTTGTTTGGTCGTTGGTAGATCAGATTGTTATTTCTGTAGCCCGGAAGGTTCTTGTACCAGTCAGGGAACAACACACCGCCACTTGTGGCCCATTCGGCAAACTTAAGGTGTGCCCAGATAATTTCCTGTTTTTCTTTTGGGTAATCAAAGCTTTCGTAGATATTGATAGCCCACGGAAGATTATTTGCTGTAAGGTAATACTTGCCTGTTTGGGGATCAGAATCATCTTCCCACATGCCAAACAATGATACATCAGCTAGATCGGTGGGGGGATAATCCGGAAGGTGCACTTCGTGGCCCCTGACTTTGTTTACAATCAGGAATGGATTGAAGTTGGCAATATCCAGGTCATTGTAAGAATAGGTATTCGGTTTAAACTGAATGCCAATGACAATTGTAACCGGTTGCACATAAGGGCTGCCCGGCGTGGTATTGACACCAATTCCCGAACCGGGATGCGGCATCAGATTGAAAGCGTTTTCGTAAACAATAATCGTTGGTTTGCTTTGATTTGCTTCTGTTCCATTGGGATCAAGCGTAACAAAACCTTCTGAAAGGTCGAAACCGGTTACTGTTAGGTCAGCGGCGTTAATGGCATCGGACAACTGGAAGCCAAATCCATTCTCGAACGAAGCGCCAAACGCTCTGATGGTAAAGGTAGCATTAACCTGTTCGACGAAATTGCTTGGATTGATTATAATTTCAAATTGATAATCAAGCACGAGGTCATTGAAGTCATAATCACCTTTACCTGGCCACAGGTCTTCATAAGCCAGCGTTCCAGGACCAAGAGCTGGATAGAGATTGGTTGCTCCAACAATAATGGTAACTGTGATTGTGGCTATGTCACAAAGTCCATTTTGGTCGCATACTTCGTAGTCAATGGTTGCAACACCAACATAATTGTTCGCTGGTGTAAATGTTACGATGCCGGTAACAAGGTTAACAGTGAATACACCAACTGTTGCTGCATCAGGCTCTGTACCACCGATGAAAGTAATACTTCCAGGAACTAATGGCGTTGAACCTTCTATGTCATTGTTCAAAATATTAAGATTAACAGGAGTGTTGATTGGGGTAGTCGCCTGGTCATCAACAGCTGTTGGACCGTCAGGTACTGTAAATGGCTGGCTTGCTGTTCCTGCAGTGGTACTTAAGAATCCAGCATTATCCTTAGCTTTAAAGGGTATATCTACGGTAACAGCACCGTCAACAGGATCAACGAGAATGGTTTGTGTAGGATTACCGTTGGCCAAGGCAGGAATCTCAACTCCATCTACTGGAAATGTTCCACTGGTGTAGGGAACTCCGTTAATTGTAATCGAAGTTGCATTGGAGGGGAAGGAGGTGATTAAAATAGCAGTAACTTCACCATCAGGATCAGATGCAGGAAAAGTTGCTGCAGGAACTGTTGCAGAATTGTTTCCTCCAGGGTTAGTCTGTGCAGGTGCTGTTGCAACCGAAGGAACAGGCAATTGCTGAATACCAAAATTAGCATCTGAGGTCATTTGATCGGCAACAACTGTTACGGAAAGTTTGCTGTCTGTTGTTCCGTCATTGCCTGCAGATGTGCCAAGATTTTCACCGGTATTTACCCATCCGGCAGGGAACACAACAGCAGGAGCGGACTGACCTACAGTACCCTGATTCATACTAAGCTGGACAGTATAGCTTCCCGGATTAAGTCCAAAAAAGACATATGTACCGATTGAATTAACTTGTTTTGTGTCAACTACCTGGTTCGATCCATTCAGAAGATTGACATATAAAATGTCAGAACCGATTGCTCCAATGCCTGTTCCGTTTACTGTGGCATCAACAAGGCCATTAATATCATGAAACACATTTCCGCTGATGCCGGCAACTGAAGGATTGATCGGGTTATCGTCGAAGGTGTTGTCACTGAGACCGAAAAACTTAACATCTGCCTGGTCAACACTATTAAAAATCCTTAAGCCATAAATGGTTTGTCCGGCATTAAAAAGTGCCGCAGGAACAACCGTAAAGGCCATAGCCTGAGAAGGGGTGTAAGTCATTGCATAACCGGTATTCCAGTTGTATTTCTGATATGTTCCACCACCCCCACAACCAAAGCATAGGGTATTACCAATTACGTTGCCATTGGCATCCAAAGCTCTGAGTGAGAATGTAGAATTTCCCCAACGTTCTGCAACCAGCATATAATCTTCGGGTAAAAAACCTCTAGAAAACTGTATATCGAAATCCTGAGTGGTACAGTCAGGAGGTAAAGTATTGCAAGGCAGATTGGTTGGGCTGTCATACCAAACTTTGCTACGAATGTTGCCATCAGTTACTAGTAATTCCAGTTGATTCCGGAAGTTGTTTACATTATTGTGGATTAAGGTATTCACCCCGTTATAATATACACCGACGCCAGTTGTGGCTGCAGTTAAATTCAGATTTTGGATATGGACATTTTCGAAGTTAAAATAGTCCAACACTACAGGTGTTGGATCTGATGGTGATTTTGTGGCATTAATGCGCTTTAAAAATACCGGTGTGCTTCCCGCGTTCTCACTTCCTGAAACAGCCGGAGAATTCTGCGTTACATCCACTCCGTTTATAGTATAGATGACAGACGTGATCGGACTATAGTTTCCTGTGTTGGTGAAGGGGTTGACATTGATAACCTGTGCGCTAAGGCTGAATAAAACAAAAGATAAAATGAAAACCATTAAGGTTCTCCTTATCTGTTGTAACTGTGTAAATCTCTTTAACATGATTATGAAGTTGTTGGTTGTACAGAATACTACAAAATTCACATTTGCCTCTGCCTGTGATTACAAAAGACCTCCTTAAAAATTAACTGTCAGTTGTGCGGCAGATAATTCTAGTTCTTTCAAATGCGCACCGTGTTTTATCTTAACTTTCTTTTCAAAGGAAGGAACAGTGAGCTTCATTGTAAAAGTACTTTCGGGCGACAGAAAAACTTTTTGATAGGGGATACCTTCACTGTTACTTACTTCGACTAAGCCAGAAGTTGATGTTGAAAAAGTTATAAAATAGTCTTTCGTAGTCTTCCAGTCAAACTGATCGGGTACTTCGATGTTCTCGGTTGAGGGTTGGTTGGTGATGTTTTCAGGTTTATCCTTTTTACAAGAAGAAAGGGATAAAAATATGATACCAATCAAAGCGGTGATCAATAGATGCTTTTTCATGTTCGTATATTATGTGCATTTCATGCTTATCCAATATTATGCCATAGATTGTAAGAGATTAGAAAGTAATACTATAAACTAAAATTCTTATCGAATTATTTCCCAATTCCGGAACGTTTTATCCAAAATTTACAACACTATGATTTTAGGAAAATTTCATAAAAAAAGGCTGCCGTTTTTTGATGGCAGCCTTAATGTAATTACTTGAAATTTAATTTCCTACAGGTACAGGATATATCAATTCGTTGTTTCTGTATCCAGAAAGATTTTTGTACCAATCAGGGAATTGTAAACCACTGCTCATGGCCCACTCAGCAAATTTCAGGTGTGCACCTATGATTACCTGCTTTTCAATCGGATAGGCAAAACTTTCGTAAATGTGTATGGCCCATGGAAGATTCTTGTCATTAACATACCATCGGTTTGCAGTTGGGTTGCTGTTGTCATCCCAAATCCCAAAGTATTGATTATCCACAAGATCGGTCGGTGGATAGTTTGGTAAGTGTACTTCAATTCCCCTGTTCTGGTTAACGATGATAAAGGGATTAAAGTTTGCAATATCAACCTGAGCAAAAGTATAGGTGTTGGCTGGAAGGTATATCCTGATTTCCAACTCAACAGGATCGACGTAAGGTGCAGATAATTCTGTATTAACTCCTATTCCGACTCCGGGATACTCCATTTCGTTGTACGCATTGTCATATACTATGATGGTTGGTTTTGACTGACCGGCTTCAACACCATTGCTTGCTAATGTTACATAACCCTCAGTAATGCTTGATCCTTCCACATATAAATCTTCAGGGTCAATATTGCTGCTCAGCTGAAAACCAAATCCATTTTCATAGGATGCACCAAAGGCTTTAATTATGAATTTACCTTTAATCTGATCCACATAGTTGCCAACATTGGATATCAATTCGAACTGGTAGTCAATCACCAAATCATTAAAGTCATAATCTCCCTGGCCGGGCCAAAGATCTTCAAAGGCCATAGTACCGTATCCATTGGCTGGAAAGAAATTGTCGATGGGGAAATATTCTCCTGAAAAAGGTACATACGCGTTACCATTTAGGGTACTTTCAAATCCTGCATTGTCTTTCGTTTTGAAAGGGAATGGTACTGTTACAGCTCCGTCAATAGGATCTACCTTAATTATAAGCCCAAGTGATTCATTCTCGACAGGAATTGTAATTCCGCTTACCGGAAAATTAGCAGCAGTGTAGATTGATTCACCTACCATGATTGCAGTTGCATTAACCGGAAAGGAAACAAGACGAATTGATGTAACAATGCCATCAGTGTCAGAATATATGAAAGTTGCAGGAGGGACGGTTACAAAAATCTCACCACCAGGATTCTCTTGAATCGTTGCTGTGGCAGTGCCTGCGATGGGCCTCTTTTCAATGCCAAAGTTAACATTTACTGTCATCAGGTTGTCGGCCACTATGGCTTGCAGTAATCCGTCAGGATTGCCGTCATTACCTTCTGTAATGCCAACAAATTCACCTGTATTAACCCATTCATCAGGCAGGGTTGATGCTGGTGCTGCCTGGCCTGGCTCACCAGCAACAGTCGAGATTTGTACGATGTAAGTGGCATTAGGAAGATTGTTAAACTCATAACTGCCATTATTGTTTAACTGCACACTTGCCAATACGACCTGCGATCCATTTAATAGGTTTGCATACAATACTGTATTTTCTGCAGACCCGATTGCGGTGCCATTCACAGTGTTGTCAGTCATACCATTGATGTCGTGAAACAGGTTTCCTGACAATCCACCAAAACTGCCTATTACAGTGAATGGTACATTGGCACTGCCAGGAACCAAGCTCTCGAAACCGGCGTTGTCAATTGAATAAAAAGGTATAGAAACAGTAACAACACCATCAACCGGATCAACGGAAATGGTTTGTGTGGGATTTCCATTTGCAGATGCAGGGACAATAATTCCCTGAGTGGGAAAGCTGTTCTCAGTGTACAGGGTTCCGTTTATGGTGATAGATGTTGCATTAAGCGGGAATGATGAAATTCTGATAGAGGTGACATCACCATCCTCATCGGCAGCAATGAAGATTGAAGCATCAACGGTAACGCTGATTGTTCCACCCGGATTCTCCTGTTCTGAGGCAGTATTTGTTTCGGCTGTTGGACGCAACTGTATGCCAAAATTAACATTCTCAGTATATGCACCGGAAACCACTGTTGCAGCCAGAAAACCGTCAATGTTGTTGTCGTTTCCTGCTGTAGTTCCTACAAACTCGCCTGTATTCACCCAGTTTTCAGGCAATTCGGTTGCTGGGGCGGCAGATCCGATACTCCCCTGATTGATTGAAAGTTGAACGGTATATGTGCCGGCAGCTACCTCAAAAGTATAGGTGCCATTTGATCCTACAGCTACTGTATTCAACACGAGATTTTCAGAGGACAATAGGTTGGCATACAGAGCTTCTCCATTGATGCTCCCAATTCCATTTCCATTTATAGTGTTGTCTGTCAGGCCGTTGATGTCGTGAAACACATTTCCGTTAAGGCCTGTGCTTTCATCACAACCTGTTCCGGCACAATTCATCACAAATTCGAAATCACTAATCAGGAATGCCGCAAGTTGAGCACTGTTTCCTGCCTTTGCAGAAGTCTGCTGATCCTGTAATCCGCCATCAAGGGTATAGGTAATTGTAAAAACACCGGCACGACCTCCTCCAATTTTTTTAATTCCATCAATTTTGAATCCCTGAAAAGGGGTAACACCAAGATTTGGTCCCATTTCGATTGACTGATAAGTCATCTGCCCAGAAATCACCTCAACACTAACATTGCTATATGTTCCCGGATCAGCCTCTACCGCGTAATGTGAAAGCTCTTTACAGGAAGGCCCTCCACATCCGTTGTGTTCAACGCGAAGAACAATTGTGTGTGTATCATCACAATTGTCAACCACAGATTCAACGGTTGTTGTAAAACCACCACCGTTGGTTTTTTCTACTTCACAAACCACAACAGTTGCATAAGCAGACATGGTGTGCATGGTAACTATCAGCCAAAATGCCAATGTGACCACATTAATAAAACTTTTTGTTGTTCTCATGGTCAGTTTTTTTAATTAAATGTGTATTCCATTGAATTACCCGTCAGTTCAAGACTAATATCTTGTCCCAGATACAATAGTCTGACAGACTTTTCGTAGGTAGGCACTGTGATTTTCATTGTATATACCTGATTAGAGGTAAGGTAAGCCTTCTGATAAATACTGCCGGTTGGTGATGCTACAGATATGATCCCGTTTGCCGGACCTTTGACAGTCAATTGAAAATCAGTCATAGTTTTCCAGTCAAAATCAGCCGGAACAGTGAGTTCTTCCATTGTCTGGGGTTTTTTTGGCTCGGGCTCATTGAAGTCCTTTCTGCAGGAAGAAAACAATACCGCCAGACCAAGTACGCTTAAAAGGATTATTTTTTTCATATTTCGTGAAGTTTTTATCTTTGATCGAAGTATGACAATCTGTGTGCCAAAAAATATATATAATTATATATCAACACATTAAAATCATTTTTCTTTTCACATAGAATATTGTAAAAATCCAAATTTTACAACAAATTCCAAAAAACGGAAAGTCAAGAAGTCACTTAGTGAGTGATAGTGCTTTTTGATAAAAATACAAAAAATTCTGGCTGCCCATCTGTGTCCTATCTAATTTTTTCAACATACTGAAGTTATTAATCTTAAGATGACCATATGGCAGCCTGATCCGGAACTTTCGGATAAAGGTATTTTTTTTAGTAATAGCTTAAAAATCGTTTTTGGAAATAAGTTGTTTTGTGCCTACATTTGCTCTTTCATCAGAACTAAACTATAAACCTTAAAACAATGATTGGATTTACTCTCGACAACCGGCAATTAGAGATTCAGGAGAAGTATCGCGATTTCGCAAACCGTTGGATTGTGCCCAACCGTCTGAAATACGACCAATTAGCCGAATTCCCATGGGAAGTGGTGAAGGCAGCATATAACGAAGGGATCATGAATGGTCCTATGCCCGCAAAATTTGGCGGTAGCGATTACAGCATCCTTGACGGTGCAGTGGCCTCCGAAGAATTGGGTGCTGGCTGCATCGGTATCGGTATTTGCATTGACGCCAATACTCTTGCGCTGACTCCCCTGTATCTTGCAGCAAATGAGGAACAGCAGAAACGTTTTTTTGGACTCATCAATGAGAAAAAAGCTGTTGCGGCTTATGCGCTCACAGAGCCCAATGCAGGTTCGGATGTGGCAGGAATTAAATCCACAGCCATCAAAAAAGGTGACAAATACATTCTTAACGGACATAAACGTTACATAACAAATGGAGAGGCATCCTCATTTATTACTGTTTTTGCATTAACCAATCCGGAGAAAGGAGCACGAAGCCTGACTGCATTCGTCGTGCCAACCGATTCCCCCGGTGTTGAACTGAAACCACGTCTGCAAAAAATGGGGCAGAAGGCATCTGTACAAAACGAGTTTATCTTCCATGATGTTGAAATTCCAGAAAACAACAGGCTGGGGGATGAGGGCACAGGTTTTCTGATTGCCATGAAAACCTTCGACCGCACGCGCACCGGTGTTGCTGCACTCAGTGTAGGTAATGCCAGAGCGGCATACGAAACTGCTTTACATTGGGCCAAAAACCGTATTCAGTTTGGTGCACCGATAACAGCTAACCAGGGCGTAAGCTTTATGCTTGCCGACATGGCAACCGAAGTTGAGGCTGCGCGTCTGATGACCTGGTATGCTGCCTGGGCTTACGATAACGGATTGAAAGCAGCCAGCAAATTATCGGCCATGTCAAAAATGTATGCCTCCGATGTAGGTATGAAAGTCACCACCGATGCGGTTCAGGTGATGGGCGGCGAAGGCTACAGCACAGAGTTTATGGTTGAAAAAATGATGCGCGATGCTAAGTTGTGTCAGATCTATGAAGGAACGAACCAGATTCAGCGTGTGGTGATCTCCAAAAGTATTTTAAAGTAATTGAATAACCAAAACAGCAAAAGACCCCTCCGGCAAATGTCGAAGGGGTCTTTTTTTATGTGAAGCTGATAATAATGCGGTTGTCAAAAACTATAATGGTTATCTTCGATCAGTTTTTCGGCAATTCTCCTGCGGGCATCCTTAATATTAACCGGCTGCACAAAACAACGTTTCGACAGAATATCAAGCATCCCGATTTGTTGTTCCGCCGGTGCAAATGACATGATGGCGTCTTTGCCTGATTTCTGAACAACTGCAGCACAATCCACAGAAAGAACATCGAGAATATCTCTGTAGATACTCATCTCCTCCTGACTTTTCATAGTAGCGAGTTTCTTCACCCTCAATGCCGTTGATTCAAGGGCATACACCTGCATCATCATATCTGAAATGTTCATCAGCACTTCTTCTTCATCAGCCAACTTCCGTCCAAAGGCTTCCGAAATACCGGGTATAAGCATCAGTATTGCGTTTTTCAGGTTCCTGACAAGTGCAGCCTTTACTTCGTCATATCCGGGACCTGACACATTTTCAACCCATTCAGGACGATCCGAAACATGTCTGGCTTTCTCAAACAGGTTGAATTCGTTCTTCATTCCCCTCTTCAGGAGTGCATCAACGGCCAGTAGTCTGTTGATTTCATTGGTTCCTTCAAAAATACGGTTGATACGTGAATCACGGTAGGCTCGGTCAACAGGGGTTTCGGACGAGAAACCCATTCCTCCGTATATCTGCACAGCCTCATCAACTACATAATCCAGTGTTTCAGATCCATAAACTTTCATCAGTGCACATTCGATGGCGTAGTCAGCAACACCTTCAATATTGGCCAATCCATGCTGTATACCTGAGGACTTCATGGAAAGAATGGTATCCTGAATGTCTTTGCTGGCGCGGTACACGGCTGATTCGGTAGCAAAGGTTTTAACTACCTGCTGGGCAAGTTTGTGTTTGATGGCTCCGAATTCAGCAATAGCTTTACCAAACTGTTTGCGTTCGTTGGCATAATTCACTGAGTGGAGTATGGCCCGTTTTGCACCTCCAATTACCGTTGCAGCCAGTTTTATGCGACCCAGATGCAGAATATTCAACGCAATCCTGAATCCTTCGCCTCTTTTTCCAAGCAGGTTTTCGACCGGTACTTTAACATCGTTGTAGAATATCTGACGTGTCGAGGAACCTTTGATTCCCATCTTCTTCTCTTCAGGATTCATGCTTACACCTTCCCAGGCTCTTTCAACGATGAATGCGCTCAGCACCCTGTCGTTGTCGATCTTGGCGAAAACAGTCTGAACGTCGGCAAAACCTCCGTTGGTGATCCACATTTTCTGACCATTGAGAATATAATGCTTTCCATCGGCTGACAAAACGGCACGTGTGCGGCCCGAATTGGCATCTGAGCCAGCGCCCGGTTCGGTGAGGCAGTATGCTGCCATCAATTCGCCACTGGCGAGTTGCGGAATGTACTTTGCTTTCTGTTCTTCATTTCCATAGTATAATATGGGCAGTGTTCCGATTCCGGTATGCGCCATGATGGCCACTGAATAGGAATAACCTGATCCCAGTGCTTCATTTGCTTTCATTATGTTTAGAAACGACTGTTCAAACCCTCCCAGTTCTTCGGGTATGGATAACCCCAACAGCCCTAAGTCACCTGCTTTTTTCAGTAATGAAGCCATCAGACCGTCTTCCTGTTTGTCTATTCTGTCCAGATTAGGAAATACTTCGGTTTCCAGAAAATCACGACAGGTGTCAGCGATCATCCGCGTTTCTTCATCAAATTGTTCCGGAATAAAAATATCCTGAAAATCAACTTCCTTCAACAGGAATTCTCCCCCTTTTAAGACTGCTTTCGTGCTCATTGAATATATGTATATATGTTAGAAATTGGCGGCAAACTTAGTCAAATTCTGTCATAATTTATACAACTAACCCGACATATGAATACACTAAAGAGAGGACGAGGCCTTAAAGAGACAAAACCGGGTATTGCCCGGTTTTGTCTGAAATATCACGATAATAATGGATAAGCTTTTACGGAGTTAAGGCCATATCCTCAGTTTTAGGATTAATTTTAACAGCCATTTCACCGCTCTCTTCTAAATAGTCAAGCAGGATCACATCACCTTCATGTAGCTTGGTTTTGATGATTTCTTCAGCCAATGAATCTTCTACATATTTCTGAATCGAGCGCTTTAGTGGCCGTGCACCAAATTGCTCATCCCATCCCTTTTCGACAATGAAATCCTTTGCTTTTTCAGTAAGCTGCAGGGTGTAACCCATCTCTTCAACCCTCTTATACAAATGCTTCAATTCAATGTCGATAATCTTGTGAATATCATTTCGTTCGAGTGACTCGAAAATCACCACATCATCAATTCTGTTCAGGAATTCGGGAGCAAATGATTTTCTCAGTGCGTTTTCGATAACACCTTGTGCAAACGTGGCTTTGGCGTTTTTCTTTGCCGAAGTGCCAAAACCAACTCCTTGTCCGAAATCCTTCAACTGTCTTGATCCGATGTTGGAGGTCATAATGACAATTGTATTTTTGAAGTCAACCCTGCGACCAAGGCTGTCTGTCAGCACTCCGTCATCAAGAACCTGCAGCAATAGGTGGAACACATCGGGATGAGCCTTTTCAATTTCGTCGAGCAGAACAATGGAGTAGGGCTTGCGCCTGACTTTCTCAGTAAGCTGACCACCTTCTTCGTAGCCTACATATCCGGGAGGAGCACCTACAAGTCTTGACACAGCAAATTTTTCCATGTATTCACTCATGTCGATCCGCACAAGTGCATCCTCAGTATCGAACAGATATTTGGCTAAAACTTTTGCCAGATAAGTTTTACCCACTCCGGTCGGGCCAAGGAAAATGAATGTTCCGATAGGCTTACTGGGATCTTTGAGGCCGGCACGATTTCTGCGTATCGCTTTGACCACCTTTTTTATAGCCTCGTTTTGTCCGATTACGGCATCTTCCAGTTCGTGCTCCATATTTATAAGACGGTCACTCTCGTTTTGGGCAATCCGCTGTACCGGAATTCCAGTCATCATGGCCACCACTTCGGCAACGTTTTCTTCGGTCACCATTTCGCGGTGTATCCGTGATTCCTCTTCCCAACGCCGTTTGGCCTGTTCCAGCAGTTCTGAAAGTTTTCTTTCGTTGTCGCGAAACATTGCTGCTTCTTCAAACTTCTGAATCTGAATGGCTTTATTCTTCTTCTGCCTGGTTTCTTCGATTTCGTTTTCTATATTAATGATCTCTACCGGCACGTGAATATTGTTGATATGTACCCTGGCACCTGCTTCATCCAGAGCATCGATGGCTTTATCTGGCAGAAAACGGTCCGACATATACCTGCTGGTAAGCTTCACGCAGGCCGTAATTGCTTCCGGGGTATATTTTACCAAATGATGGTCTTCATATTTCTCCTTAATATTGTTTAGGATTTCGAAGGTTTCTTCGGGGGAGGTTGGATCCACAAGTATTTTTTGGAATCTGCGCTCCAGTGCACCATCTTTTTCAATATACTGCCTGTACTCATCAAGCGTTGTTGCACCGATGCACTGCAGTTCGCCCCGGGCAAGAGCAGGTTTGAACATGTTGGATGCATCAAGGGAGCCACTTGCGTTACCTGCACCGACGATTGTGTGGATTTCGTCGATAAAAAGAATAATGTCAGGGTTTTTCTCCAGTTCATTCAACACAGCTTTCATTCGCTCTTCAAACTGTCCGCGGTATTTCGTTCCGGCGACAAGTGAAGCCAGATCGAGCATTATTATTCTTTTGTTGAATAAAGCCCTGCTCACTTTACGCTGAACAATTCGCAACGCAAGTCCTTCAGCAATAGCAGATTTTCCCACACCGGGCTCACCTATAAGTATAGGGTTGTTCTTTTTTCGTCTGCTGAGTATCTGTGCTACGCGTTGCAACTCTTGCTCCCGGCCAACTATCGGGTCGAGCCTGTTTTCTTCTGCCGCGCGGGTTAGGTCTCTTCCAAAATTATCAAGGACCGGTGTCTTTGATTTTGAATCACCGGGCTTCTTGGTGCTTCCGACAGATTGCCGGGGATCATCGTCATCGTCGGCTGACTCACCCGGATGCTCTGCTCTTGGTGCCTCAAAGCCCTGTTCGGGCTCATCTTCTGAAGCACTCATCAGCATCAGTTCATTCTTGAATGATGCAAAGTCAACGCCTTCCTTTTCAAGATATTGTGTAATCATATTGCTCTTATCTCTTAGTATGGCCATCAGCAGGTGTTCGGTATGAATCACATCACTTTTGAATTCCTTGGCAACAATATACGTAAATTTAAGGGCACGCTCAGTTTGCTTCATCAATGGGATATTGGTCAGGTTCCCGTTTATTTTGTCGGGATTACGGATCGTATCCTCAATCTTGCGTTTGAAATGATCAATATTGATACCCAGATATTTGAGCAACTGCAGGGCTTTGCCATCACCATCCCTGACCATACCCAGAAACAAGTGCTCCAGACCGATGTAATTATTACCCAGTCTGACGGCTTCTTCGTGGCTGTAGGTCAAAATGTCCCTGACACGTGGAGAAAATTTAGCGTCCATATTATGGTTTAACTTCTGTGGTATTGTAACGTATTGATAATTAGCTCAATTTTGACCATCATAATTAATGGTCAGCCTAAATTCAAAGGTAACAACAAAAATCAGTCCATCTTTGTTCGTAAGTGTTATTTATTAACACAATTCTGTTGACTTTTGGTTGCATAGAAACCTGAAGAGCTTCGCCGAAAGCTATTCGTTAATGCGTATATACTTTAAAAACAAATTGATACACTTATAATACTTTTGTTTTAACCGCCCTATCCGACTCCTTAAGTAACAAATGATTGTTTGACAGTTCTGGTTGATAATAAACAACCATGATGCTTATATAGGTGCGTTTAATTTTGCTATTTTTGCACATTATTTACAAACGAAAGCGTAAAATACTAATATACTGAATGGAAGAGGTTTTTGAAGGAGAAAAGATTGTCAAGGTAAATATAGAGAATCAGATGAAATCGGCCTACATCGATTATTCGATGTCGGTCATCGTAAGCCGAGCCTTGCCAGATGTCCGTGATGGACTAAAACCAGTGCACCGTCGTGTACTTTTCGGAATGCTAGAGCTGGGTGTTTTATCAAACAGGCCTTATAAGAAATCAGCAAGAATTGTAGGGGAGGTGCTGGGTAAATACCATCCCCATGGTGATTCCTCAGTGTATGATGCTATGGTGCGCATGGCACAGGACTGGTCTTTGCGCTATCCTTTGGTGGACGGGCAAGGTAACTTTGGCTCCATCGACGGCGACAGCCCCGCTGCCATGCGTTACACCGAAGCCCGACTTCGAAAGATTGCCGAAGAAATGTTGGCTGATATTGATAAAGAAACGGTTGATTTTCAATTGAATTTTGATGATTCGCTCAGCGAACCAACCGTATTGCCTGCATTACTGCCAAACCTTCTTGTTAATGGAGCAAGTGGTATTGCTGTCGGGATGGCCACTAATATGGCACCTCATAATCTGTCTGAAGTTGTTGATGGCATTATGGCATATATCGACAATCGTGAGATAACGGTTGCAGAACTGATGCAGTTTGTCAAAGCCCCTGATTTTCCTACAGGAGGGATTATTTATGGTTATGAAGGAGTGCGCGAAGCATTTGAAACCGGAAGAGGACGTATTGTCATGCGCGGGGAAGCTACTATTGAGGAACATAATGGAAAAGAATGGATTATTGTAACCTCAGTACCTTATCAGGTGAACAAGGCTGAGATGATCAAAAAGACTGCTGATCTCGTCAATGATAAAAAATTGGAAGGAATTTCGGATATACGAGACGAATCGGACAGAAACGGAATGCGAATTGTTTACGAGCTTAAACGTGATGCCGTATCCAATGTTGTTCTGAACAAACTGTATCAAATGACTCCGTTGCAGACAGCATTCAGTGTCAACAATGTGGCATTGGTAAACGGCAGACCTAAAACACTCAACCTGAAAGACCTGATCCATTATTATGTCGAACACCGGCACGAGGTAGTAGTACGCAGGACCAAGTTTGAACTGAGCGAAGCTTTAAAGCGGGCGCATATTCTTGAAGGCTTGCTCATTGCGCTGAACAATATTGACGAAGTGATAGAGCTGATCAAAGCATCCAAAACACCGGAAGATGCGAAGAACAGCCTTATGATGCGCTTTGAACTATCTGAAATTCAAGCAAAAGCAATTCTCGATATGCGTTTGCAACGCTTGACCGGGCTAGAGATTGACAAGCTCAAAGCGGAATATGATGATTTGCTGAAACTAATTCAACAGCTTAATAACATTCTCTCTGATGAAGTTCTGCGTTTCGACATAATCAAAGAAGAATTAAGAGGTTTGAAAGAGAAGTTTGGTGATGAAGCCAGATCTACAATTGTTTATGCAGCTGATGAAATGCGCATGGAAGACCTAATCCCTGACGAACCTGTTGTAGTTACAATATCTCATCTTGGATATATAAAACGTACTGCGTTAAGTGAATACAGACGTCAGAGCAGGGGAGGCAAGGGTGCAAAAGGTTCTGAGGCCCGTGATGAAGACTTCATCGAACACCTTTTTGTTGCTACAAACCACAATTATATACTGTTGTTTACTGAGAAGGGCAAATGCTTCTGGATGAGGGTTTATGAGATTCCTGAAGGAACCAAAACCTCAAAAGGAAGGGCAATTCAAAACCTGATCAATATTGAACAGACAGATAAGGTAAAGGCATTTATCAATGTAGCCAACCTGAAGGATCAGGATTATATTGACAATAACTTCATTATATTGTGTACAAGACAGGGAATCATTAAGAAAACCAGTCTGGAAGCCTATTCTCGTCCGCGACAAAATGGTATCAACGCCATTACCGTCAGGGAAGGAGACGAACTGCTTGAAGCCAGGTTGACAAACGGATATAATGAGGTGCTGATGGCATTGAGATCAGGAAGGGCAATAAGATTTAATGAGTCAACAGTTCGTCCGATGGGGCGCAATGCTTCAGGTGTTAAAGGAATTACGCTTGCAGGCACTTCGGACGAGGTTGTTGGCATGATTTGTCTTGGAGACGAACAATCAGATGTGCTTGTGGTATCGGAGAAAGGATTCGGAAAAAGGTCGCAGCTGATAGATTACCGCGTAACCAACAGAGGCGGAAAAGGCGTAAAAACCATTAACATTACAGAAAAAACAGGGAACCTGATTGCTATTAAAGACGTTGAAGATGATGATGATCTGATGATTATCAATAAATCAGGGGTACTAATCAGAATTGGAGTGGCCCAGCTAAGGGTAATGGGTAGAGCAACACAAGGTGTGAAACTTATAGACCTGAGAGCCGGTGATGAGATCGCTGCTGTTACCAAGGTTAAAAAGATGAATGAAGAAGATGAGCTTTCAGCAGAATCTTCCGGTGTGGCAGAAACTGAGGTGGAAACTTCGGAAAATGAGTTATAAAAGGGTTTTCATGCCATTTATCATTTTGGTATGATTTTAGTAATTGATACAAAAACTTGAATATTCATAACCAATATCAAAATCAATGAAAAAGCTAATAATCATGCTGGTTATGCTGATAGCCGGCTTTGCGGTGAACGCACAGAAATCTGAACGCACGAATGCATTTATGTACAACAAGAACGGTCAGTATGATAAAGCACGTGCGGCAATTGATAAGGCAATCGTTCATGAAAAAACCATTAATGATGCCAGAACCTGGATTTACAGGGGAATTATTTATCTGAATATAGTTTTCTCTGATGAATATAAATCGTTGGATGAAAACGCATTGGAGAAGTCATTTGAATCTTTTGTTAAAGCAAGGGAACTCGATCCTGACGATAAAGAGGGAATGGGAGGGGAAATCACAGTGCGTATCGAAGCAATTGGACAGAGGTATTTTGAAAAAGGGGTTGAAGGATTTAATATCAACGATTTTAAATCTTCTGCCGGGAATTTTATTAAGGCATTTGAGGTAGCAAAAGTAGTTCAAAAGACCGACACGCTTGCTTTGCTTAACGCAGCTCTGTCTTCGGTGAGAGGTGAGGACTTCCAGAATGGAATTAATTTTTACAACCAGCTTCTGGAAATGAACTTTTCTGAACCGGATATCTACAAGAATCTTGCACTTGCCCACAGAAGCCTTGGTGACAACGAAAAGATGTTTTCAAGCATTGAAGAGGGTCGCGCAAAATACCCTGAAGACGCAGGACTTCTTCTTGAAGAGATTAATGCTTATCTGGCGATAGGGGAAGGCGAAAAAGTGGTTGACGACTTAAAGGAACTTGTCGAGAAAGATCCAACCAACTATTCTGTCTTTTTTGTGTTGGGTACAATCTTCGGTGATGAACTGAATGCAGATATGTACAACATGGAAACAGCTGCATCTTATTATACCCGGGCCATCGATCTTAAACCCGACTATTTCGATGCCATTTATAACCTTGGAGCTCTGTATATCAACGAATCCAATAAACTTCAGGTAAAGGCAAATGATCTGCCTTTGTCAGATACAAAGGGCTATGAAAAAATTACTGAAGAGGCAAATGTCATTATCCGAAAGGCATTGCCATATCTTGAGAAGGCACACGAAATGCAGCCATCGAATCAGGAAACCGTTGCTGTTTTAAAAACTATCTATACAAGATTCAAAATGGAAGATAAACTGAAAGCCTTGAATCTGTCAGAATAGAAGTGGGTATTATCATTAAAAGACCCGGATTAGTCCGGGTCTTTTAATAAACTTACATTTAACATAATGTTAATTATAAGACAAATTAAAATGTCTTATACTATGGTAAAATAGCTCATTTAGAAAATTCCGAAAAGATCTGATCGAATTTCTCCAGTTTAGGTACAATCACAAACTGACAGTAAGGCTGATTGGGATTTTTCCTGTAATACTCCTGATGGTATTCTTCGGCCTGATAAAAACTTTTCAGCGCTGTAATTTCTGTTACAATTGAATTAGACCATATTGCAGCCTTTTCGAGTTTGTCTTTCAGCGTCATGGCAGTTATCTTTTGTTGTTCGTTATGATAAAACACAGCCGATCTGTATTGTGTGCCGATATCAGCACCCTGTCTGTTCAGTGTTGTCGGATCGTGTGTCTTCCAGAAGATTTCGAGTATCTGAACCATTGATATCACATTCGGGTCAAAAGTCACCTGCACAACTTCAGCGTGACCAGTCAGACCACTGGTAACTTCCTTGTATGTTGGATTAGTTATTGATCCGCCAGAATAACCCGAAACAACTTTTTCAACGCCTTTAACACGCTCGAAAACAGCTTCTACACACCAAAAGCATCCTGCACCAAGAGTTATTGTCTCTGAGTGATCTTTTTGTTTCAACTGGTTTGTCTGGCTTACCATAGCAATTAGTATTAAAAGGTTTATCATAATGAATATTTTAGTGTATTAACACAGATCATGAGGTTTTGTTGCAAGCTGATATTTCATATATTTGCCCTCTAGCCATTTTACGATTACAATTAAATCTTTAGCATATGAATCTGGAAATTACGGGAAAACTGGTGTCATTTTTACCGGAGCAAACCGGACAGGGAAAAAATGGTCCCTGGATAAAGCAGGAAATCATCATTGAAACGGATGAGCAATTTCCAAAAAAAGTTTGCATAGCCTGCTGGGGCGATAAGGCTTCAGCGATCAAAGCCAATTCGGTTGGCGAAAAGCTGAAATTTAGTATTAACATCGAATCAAGAGAGTTTAATGGCAGATGGTACACTGATGTGAAAGCCTGGCGGATTGATAAAGCAGGCCAGACTACGGATGCAAGACCACAGCAGGCGCCATTAATCGAGGAGCAATCCTTTGATGTAGCATCAGGAGATGATGATCTGCCCTTTTAAATAATAATCCTGGTAGATTTTGCGCACTCCTGCCCTAACGGCTGCCTTTCTGGCAAATCTGATTTATGGTCTTAATTACGTGATTGCTAAAGGTATAATGCCTGTATATCTGCAACCCAGGTCCATTATTCTTTTACGTGTTGGTGGTGCAGCTTTGGTTTTTTCGGTTTTATATTTCAGTAAGTCTGTTCAAACAGTCAAATTCGCTCACCTTCTCCGACTAGCCACAGCGGCATTTTTTGGTGTGGCCATGAATCAGATTTTGTTTTTTGAGGGCCTCAATCTGACAAACCCTATCAATGCCAGCATTATCATGGTTGGCGTTCCGATTATTGTTCTGCTCCTTTCAGCAATCTTCTTGTCCGAACGCCTTAATGCAATTAATGTATCAGGTGTTATTGCCGGATTTACCGGTGCCGCATACTTAATCTATATGTCAGGCAATCAATCCGATAATTCCACCACCTTGATTGGAAACCTGTTGATTTTGGGTAACGCAACTTCGTATTCTGTTTATCTTGTCATTGTTAAGCCATTATTCAGACACTATAAGCCTCTAACAATTGTTGCCTGGATTTTTTTATTTGGCCTCTTTTATGTTACTCCATTAACCATTTCAGGTGCTTTGAACGAGAACTGGGCTGAAATACCTCTATCTATCTGGTTATCTATTTTATATGTTATTGTTTTTACAACAATTGTTGCCTATTTTCTCAATAATTACTCTTTGTCACATTTAAGTCCATCGGCAAACAGCGCCTTTATATACACACAACCGGTTTTTGCCAGTCTGGTTGCCATATCAACAGGTTCGGACAAATTACGGCTCATGCACCTGCTTGCTGCTTTGCTTATCTTTGCGGGAGTTTATCTGGTAAGTAAGCCAAATATACCGGGAAGCAAATCATGAAACAAGCTTTTGTCTTAGGTTCTACTGGATTGGTCGGCAACATATTGCTCGAAAAATTGCTTTCGAACAGGAATTTCAGCTCAGTTTCAGTACTCGTTCGAAAGAATTCGGGAAGGATTCACGATAAGCTTACAGAGCATGTAATTGATTTTGGTAAGATTGAGACACTAGGTAATCTGATGAAGACTGATGTTTTATTTTGCTGTCTTGGTTCAACAATTAAAAAAGCCGGCAGTAAAGAAGCTTTCAAAAAAGTCGACCTGGAATACGTTGCAGAGCTGGCACGTATTGCTGAACGTAACCGTATCCGAAAGTTCATCGTAATTTCGTCGGTTGGCGCACATCCTTTCTCCAGGAATTTCTATTTGCGAACCAAAGGTGAAATGGAACTAATGGTGATGGCATGTGAAATAGAACAGAAGCATTTTATCAGGCCCGGTCTTATTTTGGGTCACAGGAAAGAATTCAGGTTTGGTGAGTGGCTTGCAGCGCTGTTATCACCACTTTTCATGCCTTTGTTATCCGGAAGTTGGAAAAAGTATCGACCAGTTTCTGCTGACGCAATAGCATCTTGCATGCTGCATCTTGCATTGGTCGATGAATCAACTGAAATTATTGAGAACGAATTAATTGAGAAGTTTAGCGAATTGCAATTAAAAGATTACTTATGATAAAGAATATCCCGTTTCTTAAACATCTGCGTTCAGATCGTTTTTTTTTACTTGCTGGTCCGTGCGTCATAGAGAATGACACCAATCCATTTCAGATTGCTGAAGAATTGTTGAACATTTGCCAGGCTGTTGATGTGCCATTGGTTTTCAAAGGATCTTACCGTAAGGCAAACCGTACACGCTTAGACTCATTTTCAGGAATAGGTGACTTAAAGGCTCTCAGGATCTTGCGTCGGGTATCTGAGACATTTCAGATTCCTGTTGTAACCGATATTCATCAGCCGGATGAGGCTCAGATGGCCGCTGAGTTCGTGGATGTTTTGCAGATTCCTGCCTTTTTATGCCGCCAAACTGACCTTTTGGTGGCTGCTGCTAATACAGGCAAAACAGTTAACATCAAAAAGGGACAGTTTTTGTCGGGTAGTGCCATGAAGTTTGCCGTTGACAAAGTAGTTCAATCCGGTAGCGATAAAATTATGCTGACTGACCGTGGTAATATGTTTGGATATAATGATCTTGTAGTTGATTTCAGGAATATTCCGGAAATGCAGAAATTTGGTGTTCCTGTGATCATGGATATTACCCATTCTTTGCAGCAGCCTAACCAAGGTTCGGGTGTAACCGGAGGTCAACCTCAAATGATCGGTATTATAGGCAGTTCTGCAATTGCCTCAGGTGCTGATGGCATCTTTCTGGAGACGCATCCTGATCCGGCTTCTGCTCTGTCGGATGGTGCCAATATGTTGCATCTATCTAAGGTTAATGAATTAATTAGCAGACTTGTACGAATTAAGGAAGCCATTAGTTGATTATTCTCTTCTAATGGTTTTCACCTGACCTGTTTCGGGGTCAAACTGCAACCGTGTTTTGCTTAAGGGTGCATTACTGATTGGTCCAAACTGGCTAATTGCTTTTCGGGCATGGGCTAGTTTTTTTCCTTTAAACAACACTTCTATATTTACATATTCGGGTGTTCTGAAATACATTATATTACTGAGCCTTGATTTTGACGGAGCATTTAAACCCGCGAGAGATTGGGTAGAACCGGCAGGATCAATCTTTATCTGAAGGGCCTCCCCTTTCGATCCGCTATCAACAACTCCCTGATTTTCATTAAGGCGTGCCAAAACCTGCAGGCCAGTTTTCCCGGCTTCAGGCAGAAAATAAATGGTCTGCTCTTCGATACTCCGAAATTCTCTTCCCAAAAATAGTCCGAGATACTCTTGTTCCAGTTTGAGTAGTTCGTCATTCATATATATTAGACTTTGACCGTAGTTTATTTCCTGATAACCACTGATAAGATTCAATCTTTTCTCACGCAGGCTGTGAATCATGTCTGCCGCTGCTTTTGCCTTTTGCTCAGGGTTGCGGTCAACCCAGGAAGCTTGCAAAACATTATGCATAATAGTTGTAGTATCAATCGTTATTTTACGCACGATCGTATCCACACGCTGATAGAGGTTGCGTTCGGCGAAATACTTGAAACTTGCGGATTCAGGAGCGTTGACAAATTGCTTTTCAATACGGTTTATGGAAGTTATGGATGAATGTTCAGCATTATCTGCTGCAATGATGACTCCATCGGGTTGTAAACTGAATACAAGTGATTGCGCGTCTTTTGAGCCTTTTTCGTCAAATTCAACAAAAAACCAGGCGTTAGGATCAGGTTCGCTTATGGTTGTGATTATAACATCGCGAATGGTATATACAGTTTCATCCTGTTTTACAAAATTATCGACACCCAGAATTTTAACAGCATACTCAGCATAAGGTCCCCTGTAACGTGTGTTTTTTTCAAGAATGATATCAATTTTGAGGAGGTTTTGTGGCAATGCATAGTAAAACCCTGTTGCGTCACTGGCTTTAATTGATCCTGCCGGTGAGATAAATATCTGACTGAAGCAATTATTATGGCCAATAAGAACAGAAATCACCAATAATATAATCGGAAGAAATGTAAACGACTTTTTCATTTGCTGGTAGGATTTGAAATGTAAAAGTAGGCAAAATGGATCTAAACCATTGCGTCAAAACTTATCTTAGGAATAAATTACCTGCAAAAACATCGATAAGAAATAAAAAAGGGAAACACTCGACTGTATTCCCCTTTTCTTTCATAATGAAACTGTTTTTATTTGACAAACAACAACTCTCTGTATTTTGGAAGTGGCCATTCCTGATCATCAACAAGCATTTCTAGCTTATCAACGTGTTCGCGTATACTTTCGAAATATGGTTTTACCTTGTAGCAATATGCAAAAGCTTTTGCTTCATCAGTCGAAAGCCTGTTCGCAATCTTTCGCTCATTGACCATATCTTCGACAAGCTGCTTGATTTCAGAAATATGTTCTGATATATCCTTAATCGTTTGCATCTGATTGCGACTGAGCTTAACGAATGATTTGCTATCGAGCACTTCCTTCAGGCCTTTTGCATTGTCAATAAGGGTATTCTGATACCTAATGGCTGTTGGAATGATGTGGTTTACAGACAAGTCGCCGATAAGTCTGGATTCAATCTGCAACTTGCGGGCGTATTTATCCAATTTGATTTCAACTCTTGCTTCCAGCTCTCTTTTCGATAAAACGCTGTGCTTTTCAAACAATTCGATTGATTTGGGCGCAATGAAAGCTTTGATCGCCTCAACAGTAGTTTGGTGATTCGAGAGTCCTCTTTTCTTTGCCTCGGCTTTCCATTCGTCGCTGTAGCTGTTGCCTTCGAAGCGTATGTCTTTGGAAGCAACAATGAATTTTTTGATGGTTTCAAAAACAGCTGCCTCTTTGTCCGTTTTCTTGTTCATCAAACTGATCACTTCTTCATGGAATTGCAGCAAAGTTTCTGCGACGATGGTATTGAGCACAAACATTGGCTTGGCAGCATTTGCCATTGACCCAACCGCTCTGAACTCAAACTTGTTTCCGGTAAAGGCAAACGGCGACGTCCGGTTGCGGTCAGTATTATCCAGCAGAATTTCAGGTATTTTGGGAATACTGATGTGTCCTTTCTTGCCGTTATTATTGTTTAGCTCTTTGATGGTGGGCATATTCTCGATTTCATCCAGAGTTGCCGTAAGCTGAGCTCCGATAAAGGCAGAAATGATGGCCGGAGGTGCTTCATTGCCTCCCAGCCGCAGGTCATTACTCGCTGAGGCAATGCTGGCACGCATGAGTTCTTCAAAATCACGCACAGCTTTTAAGATACTGACAAGCACTGACAGAAATCTAAGGTTTTCAAGGTTGCTTTTGCCGGGCGATAAAAGATTCACACCTGTATTGGTGGCAAGTGACCAATTGTTGTGCTTTCCGCTTCCATTAACACCTTCATAAGGCTTTTCGTGCAACAACACCTTAAAATGATGCTTTCGAGAAACCATATCCAAAAGGTGCATCAACAATTGATTATGGTCAACTGCCTGATTGGCTTCTTCATATACGGGGGCACACTCAAACTGACTTGGAGCAACCTCATTATGACGGGTTTTCAATGGTATACCCAGTTTATGTGATTCGATTTCCAGGTCACGCATAAATGCTCTGGCACGACTGTGAATAGTGCCAAAATAGTGATCGTGCAATTGCTGGTCTTTGGCTGATGAATGTCCGAAAACTGTTCGTCCCGACAGCACAAGGTCAGGACGTGCAGCAAATAATGCTGAGTCAACCAAAAAATATTCCTGTTCCCATCCAAGTGTCGGATAGACCTTGTTTATCTCACCATCAAAAAGCTGACAAACCTGTGTAGCGGCTTTGTCAATGGCATCAATGGATTTCAGAAGTGGTGTTTTATAATCGAGAGATTCACCGGTATACGAAACAAATATTGTAGGAATACAAAGGGTGTTTTCAAGTATAAAAGCTGTTGATGTTGGATCCCATGCGGTATATCCTCTTGCTTCAAACGTATTTCTGATTCCTCCGCTTGGAAAAGAAGATGCATCAGGTTCCTGCTGGATCAGTTCATTGGCCTGAAACTCTTCGATGGCTTTTCCGCCTTCGGATGGGTTGATAAATGCATCGTGCTTCTCAGCTGTTGTTCCAGTTAAGGGGTGAAACCAGTGGGTATAATGTGTTGCTCCCTTGCTCATGGCCCATGCTTTCATGGCTGATGCCACCTGATCTGCGACTTTCCGGTCGATTTTCTGTCCATGTTTAATAGCCATTTGTACGCTCTGATAAGCTTCCTTGGTCAGGTATTCGCGCATGGTGCGGTCGTTAAACACCATCGACCCATAATAGTCGGATATTTTCTCTGATGGAAATTGTGCCGGTTTAGCCTGTCTGTTGAAGGTTTCGGCAAGGGCTCTGAATCTGAAATTACTCATGTTAATTGTTTAAGTTGTTTGTTGTTGTGGTTTTCTGATAATCCATAATCCGGCATAGGTTAGCAATCCATTCAAAATAAGCAGCTCAAAACCAAATTTATAACCCCATAAAAGCAGCTCTGAATTCTGGCTAAGAACATAGCAAAGTACAGGAGAAAGTATTGCGATCAGCGGAACATAACGGTCGTGTATTGCCGCTTTTGAAGAGAGTCCAAATGCAAACAACCCCAACAATGGACCGTAAGTGTATCCGGCAATCGTGAAAAGCATTGCAATAACAGCCTGATTATTAATCAAACTAAAAAGAACGATGGTTAAAAAAACGAGCGAAGTAATAAAAAAATGTAAAACGTAGCGCAGTTTGATTTGTTTAATTTCTGTTAAATTTCTTTTTTCTTCCAGGTTGAGAAAATCGATGCTCAATGAGGTAGTTAGCGCGGTTATTGCGCTGTCGGCACTTGAATATGCAGCCGCGATCAATCCGACGAAGAATATAACACCGGCAAATACTCCGAAATGATTGAAGGCAAGAGTAGGAAACAAATCATCAGACAAACGGGGATGGTCAATTCCAAAATGAGCTGCATACAGGTAGAGCAAAGCTCCCAGGAACAGAAACAACAAATTAACAGGGATCAATATAAATCCAAGAGAAATCATATTCTTCTGTGCATCTTTTAAAGAGCGGCAACTCAGGTTTTTTTGCATCATATCCTGATCAAGTCCGGTCATAACAATAGTTATAAACATACCGCTGAAAAACTGTTTCAGATAAAACCGGTCGTGTTTCCAGTCTGTCTCAAGAATTCTGCTTAGCCCCTGTTCGTCTGCCATATTGATCATTTCCAACAATGAGTACCCGGTTTGTTTTAAAATAATATTAATAATAATGAACATCGAAGCAAGCATAAAAGTTGTTTGCAACATATCCGTCCAAACAATTGTTTTGATGCCTCCTTTGAATGAATATACGGTAATCAGAAAGAGAAACAGAAGCACCGATACCCAAAAAGGAACACCGATATGATCAAAAACGAAAAGCTGCAGAACGTTAATAACAAGAAACATTCTGAACGAGGCCCCTATCAGCCTGCTGATGATGAAAAAGAATGCCCCAGTCTTGTGTGAGAAGAAACCAAATCTTTGTTGCAGATATGTATAAATAGATGTTAAATTAAGTTTATAATATAGGGGCAAGAGAACAAAGGTAATAACTAAATAACCGGCCAGATAGCCAAAGACTACCATTAAGTAGGTGAACGAAGATGAACCTACCCAGCCCGGAATGGAAATAAAGGTAACTCCGGACAATGAGGCACCAACCATACCATAAGCAACAACAGGCCAGGGCGATTGGCGATTGCCCAAAAAGTATGCTTTATTCCCTGCTTTTCGCGCAGTAAGTAATGAAACCCCGAATAGGACAGCGGAGTAAGAAATAAAAATAATTAATATAATGTAGTAATTCACAATTACTTACTTGATTTCTTTTGTTGTTTACTGATCAGTTCTGCCAGCTCCATCAAGTCTGAAACGATAAGGTCGGCTTCAATATTTGTTTCATCAGAAGAGACCAAAACGGTGTGCATGCCTGAATTTTTTCCGAACTGCATATCCGTCAAAGTGTCTCCAACCATAACAGAATGTCTGAAATTGATTTGAGGAAATTCAACCTTAGCCTGATTAGCCATAAATGGCGATGGCTTTCTGCAATCAGGAAAGGTGTTTTGAAGGCAAGTGCACGAATAGATTCGTGTTAACCTGCCACCAGCTTCATTTATATGTTTCATCATATTGGAATGAATTTCCTGCAGCGCTTCAGGTTTCATCAATCCTTTGCCTACCCCCTGCTGGTTGGTAACAACAAATACTAAATGAAAATATCCTGAAAGCGAAGCTATTGCTTCAATTGCACCCGGAAGAAACTCAAAATCGGACCAGCATTTAACATAGTCATTTACAGGCCGAACATTAATTACTCCATCACGGTCGAGAAAAAGCGACCAATCGGGTTTGATCTGTTCAATAAAACTCATTCTGAATTCTTCGGGAAGAGTTCACTTTCAATAATTTCGCAAATGATGTGTCCGATCAGGATATGGGCTTCCTGTATTCTGGCTGTATCTCTAGAAGGAACTTTAATCATTATTTCGCAGATTTCGGACATCTTTCCGCCATCTTCTCCGGATAATCCAATAGTGATCATTCCTAGTTTTCTGGCATTGCTGATTGCGTTTATAACATTTTGCGAATTTCCGGATGTGCTCAATGCGATCAGCACATCGTTTTTCCGGCCCATTGCACGAACAAGTCTGCTGTAGACTCTTTCAAAACCATAATCATTGGCAACGGCAGTGAGGTATGAAGTGTTCACGTGGAGTGCCTCTGCATAAAGTGGTTGCCGGTCGTAGTAAAATCTTCCAGACAACTCAGCAGCAATATGTTGTGCGTCTGCTGCACTGCCACCATTGCCGCAAAGCAGGACCTTGTTACCTGTCTTGAAACATTTAGTACATGAAATGGCAGCCAGTTGAATGTTCAGTAATAACTCACTATCCTGAAGCATTTTACTTTTTACATGAACCGAATCTTTGATTATGTCCTGAATTCTCATTTGAGACGAACAATATTTTGAGGCAAAAATAACAAATTCCTGGTTGTTCAGTAAATATCGAATTGCTTCATTTCAATTAAACATTGAATCATAGCGTATAAAAGCTATTTAGTGATCTAAGAATTATGGTAACCTTTAAAACTTGTTTCAAAATTTAGTTGTCGGTTTAGCGTTGCAGGAGAAAAAAAAAGATATTTGCGCAATTTTTTCATGCTGATGAAAGCCTCGCAAACAATTTTGCTTCTGATTCTGTCCAATGCCTTCATGACACTAGCATGGTATGGGCACCTGAGATTCAAAGACATAAAGGGATTTGATCAATTATCTTTGTTTTGGATTGTGTTGATCAGTTGGTCAATTGCGCTATTTGAATACATGTTTCAGGTTCCTGCCAACAGGATTGGTTACCATGGTAACGGTGGGCCTTTCACCCTTGTTCAACTTAAAGTGATTCAGGAAGTTATTACACTGGTGGTTTTTGTTGGTTTCTCGATTCTGTTGTTTCGTACCGAAACCTTCAGAATAAACCACCTTATCGGCTTTGTGTTTTTGATACTGGCCGTTTATTTTATTTTTAAAAAATGATAAAGTATTGCTATCAGGCAGAAATTGACATAATTTTACATTATTAACCATAACCCTCAGTAAAAAAGAGCTATGAAATTTTATGATGTTGATTCTGAATTTACATTCGGAAAATATGAAGGTAAAACCATTAAAGAGGTTTTCGAGAAAGATCCGAAATACATTGATTTTTGTTTCAACAACATTGATGAGTTTTATGTTTCTCCTGCCGTTTTGCGCGAATTGAGAGACATGAACCCTAAGTTTGCCCTTCCTGCCGATTCTGAAGAAATGAATGATGACGTGCTGGATTCATTTTTGGAAGATGCAGAGATGATTGGCGACTTTGAAGAAGACTTTAAGGAAGAGGAAGATGAATTCGGATGGGACGATGACCTTGATCTGGGTGGTGATGATGATTTTGACGATTACCAGTCCTATGATGAAGAGGATGATTATTAGTCATCTCACCTACTGCTGGTAAGGCTCATAATCGAACGTGCATAATTGTGCCAGCTCATATTTTGCGCTGTTGATTCGATATTCTTTCTGTCAATGGGTTTAACAATAGCCAGATTCATGATGCGGAGCATATCATTGGTATCTTCCGATACAGCGAGATAACCATTAACACCATTCTGAACTGTTTCAGGGAAATGGCCCACAGAGGAAGCAAGCATCGGCATTCGGAAGTTATAACCTATTGATTCAACACCCGAAGGAGTGGCAGTAAGGTAAAACAGCAACAGGTTATCACTTACCTGAAAATATCTGTGCACTTCCTCATTAGGTACAAAGTCATTGACTACAACAACTTTGTCTCTGATATTCAAATCATCAATCAATCGCAGTGGGTTGTAATCCCTTTCGTCATCCTGTTTTCTCAAAAAGATCTTTTTGGCAATACCGAAAAGCCTGTTCTTTAGCCGTGCGGTGAATTTTTTATTGTCAAGTGTGTCCCAAAATGATTCGCCCACGATTAAAAGACTGACATCATTTCGCATGGAAGCAAGTTTTGCAAAAGCTTCTATAGCCAGATGCAGCCCTTTATACTTTCTGATAAACCCAAAAAAAAGAAAAACATTCTCTTTGAGCCCCATTTGACTTTTGACCAATTCTTTATTAAAGTCAGGATCGGGTTTAAACATATCATAAACAGGATGATATAGTTTCAACACAGGGTTTTGAATCTTGCCGGAAACAGCTCCTTCAACTAAAGTAAATGTTCGCATTGAAAAAAGTGATGAAAGTTCATCAGCCGTCTGCCGGGCATGTACAACATAGGAATTGGCATTTTTAATGCCGAATTTTGTCAATAGAATATCCAGTGTGCTTCCTTCCTTTTGTTTCACGAAATGCAGGTCGAACACAACATGATGGCCGCTGCGAATAAGTTTGCGGGCAATATAACCCAATGGTAATCCTTGTATGGCGATTGCCCATTGAAAAACAACCAGATCAGGCTTCAGATTTTTAATCAATCTTGTTGTTTTTATCCAGCTAAAGGGATTATTATAGTTTGTTATGTAGTGAACCTTGATTCCTGTACCCTTAAGTTGATCCTGTCTGCTCTTGCGGTCAATAAAATCACGGGGAATGATGGCTGGATACTGCTGTGTCCATGAAACAATATGCACCTCTACATCGCCCGAGGCATCAAAAGCTTTAGCTAGAGAAGTGTTATAGTTTGCAATACCGCCTTTAAACTGCGGTCCGGGACCAAAGCATACAATTCGTTTCATAATGTGACCAAGCGAATAAAATGTGACTGAATATCAGTGGTGTGTTATTTACCGGAATTGAGTCTGTCAAGTTGCTTTTTGTACACACGCTCCATTCCTTCACGCAGACTGATTTTGGGTTTCCATCCAAAAAACTGGTTAACCAGATCCATATTTGCATAGCGTGAATGAACGCCGACAGGTTTATCAAGTAACGGTTTAATGGCAGGTTTGTAACCTGCGATATCTGCAAATAGCTCAATAAGTTCAAGAAATGATGTAAGCTGTCCGGAACCTATGTTGTATGCAGAACCATCAGATACTTTGTCGAGCAGTATGAAAATAAAGTCAAGAACATCGTCAATGTGAACAAAATCACGTCCTTGTTTGCCTGAGCCCCACACTTCAAACGGATCTTCCCTGCCGGCAGCACGGGCAGCAATAGCCGGAACCGGATAGGCTAATTCCTGATCTTCACCATAACCCGAAAACGGTCTGATGCAGGCAACCCTGATTCCATAATACTTTGCGGCAATCTGAGCCAGGAATTCACCCGTCAGTTTCGACCATCCGTAGGTCATATCCGGTGTGCCCAGATTCTTAGTGAAATCAATATCTCCTTCGCTGAGGGCAATTGCATAATCTGTTGACTGCAGGCTGATGGGATATGCTGCACTCGAACTGGGATACAACACACGCTCAGGTTTATGCTGGGTAATCCAATAGAAAAACTCGGCATCAATGGACAGGTCAAGTGCCACAATCATTGGATCTCCTTCGATTTTCAAGCGCCCCCCCACTATGGCAGCAAAATGAAATACATCAGAAAACCTGTCAAATTCAATGGCGTATTTTTCCTGTACATACCTTTTATTCTCACGCATATAGAAAAGCAGGTTGCGGAAATCACCCTTCCAGAAGAACAGTCTGTTTTCGTTTCCGATGATCTCCAGATCAAGATATGATCTTGAGGTATAGTTTTCGAGCCAATCCGAAGGGTGTCTCCCGATCGAAAGGTCGTCAATCATAAAAATCCGGTCCTGGGTAGTGTTCAGCAATCTCTTAACCATGTTCCGCCCAACGAATCCGCATCCTCCGGAAACAAGATGAATCTTTTGCATAATATGTTTTATGTTGTTAAATATTAATTGATTCGGCTATTCCATAATCATTATGTCGTGTTCGTCCAGCTGCTGAAACGAGTTCTGCAAGAAAACCTGTCATGAATAGTTGTGTGCCAAGTATCATTGCCAGAAGGCCAAAATAAAACAATGGCCTTTCCGTCATTCTGTAAGCTTCCATAAAAAACTTGGCATAAGTTAGGTAAGCTGCTATCAGAAAACCTGCGAAGAAAAGTAATGAACCCAAAAAGCCAAAAAGGTGCATAGGTCTTTTGCCAAATCTGGAAACAAAGGTGATGGAAAGCAAGTCGAGATATCCTTTGATAAACCTGCTCAAACCATATTTAGTGTGCCCATATTTACGCTCATAATGATGCACTACTTTCTCCCCAATCTTTCTGAATCCATTCCATTTGGCAATTACCGGGATGTAACGATGCATTTCGCCATGAACTTCAATTGCTTTAACAACTTCGAGCCGGTATGCCTTGAGCCCGCAGTTGAAGTCGTGCAGGGGTATCTTACTGATTTTTCTGGTAGTCAGATTAAATAGTTTGGAAGGAAGCGTTTTGTTCAGCGGATCGTGCCTTTTCTTTTTCCACCCTGACACCAGATCATAATGCTGATTAGCGATCATATCATACAAGTCAGGAATCTCATCAGGGCTATCCTGAAGGTCTGCATCCATCGTTATCACCACCCTGCCTTTAGCCAATCTGAACCCCTCGTTAAGGGCAGCTGACTTGCCATAGTTTCTTCTGAACCGGATTGCTTTGATGGCCGGATTATCAGTGGCAAGATGGTTGATTGTGCTCCAGGAGTTATCTATTGAACCATCATCAACTAGTATAATCTCAAATGATTTGTTCAGACCAAGGCACACTTTGCTGATCCATCGGGTAAGCTCCCCGAGGGATTCTTCCTCATTATAAAGAGGTACAACCACACTGATTTCCATATCAAGCTTCCATAGTTTGTTCATCCATTTTTTTTCTTTTGACAATCAATGCAATAATAGAACTGATTACTGCAGCCATAATGGGATTTATCCACAGATTCTTGACAAATGTTTTCATTGGGTCAAGGTTTTCTTCCATTCTGGCTGCCATTTCATCTACTGCTTCCTCAGGCATCATATCTTCAAATCCGCTGATCATTTGTTCCATCTTGGCAGGCAGATATTCCGGGTCGATGTACCCATTCAGAATAAATGAGAAAAGATTGTTCAGGTATAATGCAATGATCAGCAACACGAATCCGCCCACAAAAGCCTGCATAAAACTGATTGATCCGTTCAGTTCATTATCACGCATTTTTTTTATAACAATAAATGCAGCTGTCACCACAATTCCGAGCACCAACAAACCATAAAGTATAGACAGACCAAAGCTGAAAATATTTATGTCAAATGCATAGATAAGCGTGCTCATCAGCACAAGAATTATTCCTAAAACTAAACCAGCTTTAATAGGTTGATTAATTGGGTACATGTTATTGATTATTAAATGATTAAAATATATTACTTAATCCAGATACCTGTTTTTTCTACGGGCAAATGTACCAATAAAAAAGGCGTATACCGGCAGCAATGCCAGATTAACTGTTGCGTGAAGAATCGCAAGATATTTTGGAGTCATTAACTCCCTAACATACAAACGATTTGAGTTTATCTGTTCCAATCCTGATTGCGCACTTTCAGCAATCATTTCGGTTTCTATCCGGTTCACCCTGAATTCAAGTGTGGGATTGTTGAGGTATTCGTAAATTAAATAAACTGCCATAGACATTACTACGGTCAGAACAAAACCTGTTAGAATTGACATCCTGAAGCTGTTTCCGAATCCAAGAATCCCCTCGTTATACCGGTCTCTTAGTCTTGTACTGGCTAGCCAATAAAAGAAGCCCGGAGCGAGGTAGGCAGCCAGATACAGATAGGAATACTCTTTGACAACGAGCAAATTGATCAGGAATAACAATAGAAAAGTAATCAGTCCCCCGAAAAAACCGGTGAAAGAACCCACGACCCAGAATTGCCAGTTTTTATACATCAGAATCTCGTTTTTATGCACTGATGGCTGTATGCAAACTTACCAAAAAAACTTTCATACTCACGTCAACACTTTTTTATTGATTGTTCTTTAGAAAAACGTTGTACCTTTGCAGCGGGTAAGTCTTATACGACCAGCTCCTGCTGAATTCCCCCAGGTTCGGAAGAAAGCAAGGGTAAGCGGTTGAGCGGTGCGATATAAGTAGCTTACCCATTTTTTTTTTACATTCTATCACTTCCCCTACACATAATGCTTGCATAGATAACTACTGATATTTGAAACTTCACTATTTTTACACAGTTTATTTACCATGCTATTAAAAATATATCCGGAGAATCCTTCGCAGAGGCACATTCAGACAGTTGTAGATTGTCTGAATCGGGGTGGCATTGTAATTTACCCGACAGACACGGTTTATGCTTTGGGTTGTAGTCTTTACCAACAAAAAGCAGCTGACCGCGTGGCACAGGTAATTGGTATTAAAAAAGACAAAGTCACTTTTTCATTTATTTTCAACAACCTCAGTATGTTGTCTGAGTTTACCAAACCTATTGGTAATGATGTTTACAAGCTGATGCGTAAAAACCTTCCCGGCCCGTTCACCTTTATAGTTGAAGGAAACAATAACATTCCGAAGATATTTCACAACAAAAAGCGTACTGTTGGCATCAGGATACCGGACAACAACATTATTGCAGCCATTACAGCACAGTTAGGTCATCCTTTGCTCACGGCATCCATTCACCACACTGATGAAATCGTAGAATACATGACTGATCCGGAGGAAATTTCTGATCGGTTTGGTCGACAGGTTGATATTATTATTGATGGTGGATTTGGTGGAAATCAGCCCAGTACAGTTGTTGACTGCACAGGAGATGACTATGAAATCATCAGACAAGGTAAAGGGATTCTTGAATAATCAACCAAATGAAGGAGTATTCTTTTTATCATTGATCATCAGTGATATAACCAGAAATTTCGCCTTTCCTTGTTCATTTTCTTTATAAATGGCTTTGCTGATTTGTTTTTTTTGTACTTTTGCACCTCCAATTACGGGCTGATTCGTTAGCTCAGTCGGTAGAGCATATGCCTTTTAAGCATAGGGTCCCGGGTTCGAGTCCCGGACGGATCACAAAAAAAAGCCGCCTGATTTCAGGGCGGCTTTATTATTAATTTATTTACAATCAAATTTTTAAGCAGAAGCTCTTCTCCTTTCATGCAGACATCATCGCATCATCCAGAATTATTCGGCAACTAAAGCCATGATTTTCTGAAACAGGTCAACATTATCATAAAATCCTTTGAAACTATCTGCGCCTGGGCCAAAAGCCATAACCGGAACCATAACTGCGGTGTGGTCGTCGGAGGTGAATTTCAGTTTTGGTTGCAAAACCGCTGATTTATATGAACCTGAAAGCGTTAATCCTCCCGTCTCATGATCTGCCGTAACAATAACAAGTGTGTTATTGTCCTGAATAGCAAATTTCAAAGCTTCGCCAACGGCTTCATCAAAATCAATGGTTTCCTGAACCAGATATGCAGAGTCATTATCATGTCCAGCCCAGTCAATCTGTGAGCCTTCTACCATCATGAAAAAACCCGATTCGTTTTTAGACAGCGTGCTTATTGCCAACTGAGTTGCTTTTGGGAGAAAATTACCTCTGTTTTTTATCATAGAAGGAGGGTGAACTGAATCAGTAAGGATATAATATTTGTCTGCACTGACTTCCACAAGAGAACGATAAACCTGATATCCACTCTGAATGAGCTCTTTCTCAAGATTTCTGTAGTCCTTTCTTGCAGCAAAGTGCTTGATACCACCACCAATGACCACATCGACGGGAACTTTGAGATAATCAACTGCAATCTCCTCATAATTATTTCTGTTAATGTTCTTAGCGATGAAAGAGGCTGGGGTTGCATGCGTTACGGCGCAACTGACAACAATTCCTGTTGCAAGTCCTTTAGCGGCAAGTATTTCCAGCATACTTGGTGCCGGAACACTATCGTGCGACATTCCGATCATGCCGTTTCGGGTTTTGCGTCCGGTAGCAATGGCAGTACCTCCGGCGCCCGAATCAGTCACACCGTTATTATATGAATGCGTAGTCATGAAGCCTATCTCGGAAAATTGCTGCATGTGCAACTGATCTCCTTTTGCGAGCATGGAGGCCTGTATTTGAGCAACACCCATTCCATCGCCAATCATCAGTATGATATTCTTTGGAGGCTCGATTTCGTTTGATGCTGTTTGTGCTCTCAAAGACAGCACATGCAACATGATTATAATGAAAACGGTTGTGATAATTAATAATCTCATTTGTTTCATTTATTGATGTTTAACTAATTAATTCAATCATTGTGATCTCCGGAAGTATTCCAATTCGACCGGGATACCCTATAGAACCCAAACCCCGGTTGACATACAAATAACGACTTTGATCTTCGGTGGAATAAAGGCCTGCCCAACGTTTGTACATATATTGAGCGGGACTCCATTTAATACCAGGAATATCAATTCCAAACTGAAATCCATGTGTATGGCCCGACAGTGTAAGCTGTATTTCAGGGTTTTGTTTCTCAACCACATCCCAATGGCTTGGATCGTGCGAAAGCAGGATGCGCACAGGCACTTGCCCCAACCCCTTGGTCGCTTTCTCAAGGTTTCCTTTCTTTGGAAACCTTTTATGCGAACTCCAGTTCTCAACACCAATGACCGCCAGCGAATCACCTTCACGGGTGATGATCTTGTGATCATTCCTTAGAAGTTTCCATCCAATATCGTTGTAAAATGAATACAGGTCGCGCATATTTTGTTTCTTATCCTCTGTGGTTGGCCAGTTTTTGTAATCACCATAGTCATGGTTACCCAATATGGCAAAAACACCATCATTAGCGGATAGTTTTCTGAGGGTTTCTTTAAACTTAAATGCTTCTTCGGTTGAATAATTTACCAGATCACCTGTGAAAACTATCATATCAGGTGCTTCATATTGAATGAGTTCAATTGCTTGCTCTAATTGATCAATACTTGACCAACTGCCTAGGTGCATATCTGAAATCTGTGCGATACGGTATCCTTGAAAAGCAAATGGAAGTTGCCTGATCGGAATCTTTATGTGCTTGATTTTGAAATCATGTACCCATTTCAACATACCGGCAAACATTGTTGCGATCATCAGACCTCCCGTGGCCAGACTAATTTGTTCGATAAACCTGCTTCTACTGATTTTACCGGCAGAGTTCCTATCTTTTGACCTTGATTTGGTGTTTCGTGCAATGTGAACCGAAAACCTGATAAGATCTGCTGTCAACAAAAATATGGCAGGGACAATTTTTGCAACATAGAAAATAAAGATAAGTCCGTTGGAATAAATCCTGACAGCAGAGTGCCATTCATTTGAAGGATGCCAATAGCTCACAACAGTAACTGCCATCAAAAGCATGAGCGGCAACCAATACAAGACAGCCAATGCCGATTTCAGGATGTTATTATAGGTGAATATTTTGCGCTTAACCACTGACCACAGATACAGATCAGTTAACAGCAGCAGTATAAAAAAAGGATATCTGGAAAGATTCTTTGGAAATACGGCAGAAGTAAGGAAGTAGCCTGCAACAATAATAACAATTATCATGAAGGCCTGAAGGAGAATGCGTTTTTTCATCAGCCTGCAAAAATAAACATAATAAATTTCGCCGGGCCAGCAATCTCAGATTTCATGATTTGTTAATCTGATGGCAAACTTAAACCACTTCACGGCATTGATACGTTGGGTGTAATGACAACAAAAACCTTTGCTGCGCAAAGATTTTTTAATGCAACAGGGTCTTCAAACTTCGTTTGGGTAGCTGATGATTTATGTCAGAAGGATTATTGCCACTTCGTGGCATTGATCCGTTTGGGGGTGTTGACAACAAAAACCTTTGCTGTGCAAAGATTTTTTAGCTGTCAGAGGGTCTTCAAACTTCGTTTGAGACCCTCTGATAGTTAAAAAACCGGCTGTCGCCGGTTTTTGTTGTCGGGGTAGTAGGATTCGAACCTACGACCCCCTGCTCCCAAAGCAGGTGCGCTAGCCGGACTGCGCTATACCCCGTAATTTTATAAACTTGGTGCTGAAGAGCATCAGTAAGAACGAGACGGTTACAATAAAACTATTGCGGAGAGGGGGGGATTCGAACCCCCGGTACCCTAATCGAGTACGACAGTTTAGCAAACTGTTGGTTTCAGCCACTCACCCACCTCTCCGAAACAAAGAACATAGAATCCAATTTGATGCTGCTTGAATCCGTTAGGATAACTGAGCTATAAACGGAGGTGCAAAATTAATCAAAACTTCCGTTCATACAAATTTTTCATTCCAATTAATAAAGTGCTTGCTTACTGTGTTTTCCAAGCAAAAGAGGAAGACAAGGATCAACTTGAGCAGATCAAATGAATGAAAAACCAAAATAATTTGAGGCCAATGTAAATGGAATCATAAAAGACTTATCTTTGCTGTGGTTTAATTCAATCTTTTTCAAGAAGAATAGTAGATAACAAAACATTTTCCGAACTCACCATTCTGATAATCAATTGATTTTACAAGCTTTTTGAAAAATTATCATTCATAATCTATTATTTTAATCATGAACATTTTTGTTGCAAAACTGAACTTTAAGACCACCAGTGAAGATCTGTTGGCACTTTTTGAACAATTTGGTGAAGTTACATCTGCCAAGGTAATTATCGACAAGGTAACCAACAGGTCAAAAGGATTTGGCTTTGTTGAGATGCCTGATGACAACCAGGCCTATGCAGCTATCAATGAACTGAACGAGTCGGAAGTTGATGGCAGGACCATAGTAGTTAAGAAAGCACGTCCGAAAGAAGAAGGTGACAGTCGTCCTCCACGCAGCGGTGGCGGTGGTGGCGGATACAGAAACCGCTACTGATTTAATTCAGATAAAAGCTATCAAGACGGGTTAATCCCGTCTTTTTTTTGTTTTATGCTCTCAAAAAATTACTAATTTTGCCAACCTTTAAGGCATGGTCTCGTAGCTCAGCTGGATAGAGCAGCAGCCTTCTAAGCTGCGGGTCGTGGGTTCGAATCCCGCCGGGATCACAGAGAAAACCCTTCAACTGAAGAATATCCGGTTGAAGGGTTTTGTTTTGAGTCAATTATAAAGAAAAAATCGACAAGTAAAGAAACTATGATTCTGACTAGAGCAGATAGCTTAAGTCAGTACCTTGCTCTATTTCAGTAGGTTCATGGCCAAAAGCGAACATTCGGAGCGGCCTGAATCCTTTTAAAATCATTTTGTCGCCATCCACTTCAAGCAAACTTGCCTCACGAAGACCCAATACTTTAATTTCCCTGTTGATGGCGAGAAATTCTTCAATTCTTTGCTGGCGTGTTTCGCCTCCGTGTCCGACTGGATTAGCATCCAGATAGTGGGGATTGATTTGAAACGGTACCAGTCCCATACAGTTAAAGCTTTCAGGTTCGATAATGGGCATATCGTTAGTGGTTCGCAAAGTAGGACAGGCAACGTTGGCACCGGCACTCCATCCCATATAGGGTATCCCCTGCCCTACACGTGACCTGATGGCCTTCATGATTCCGGTTTTGTGCATGCAATGCACCAGATGAAAGGTGTTTCCACCACCAACAGCGATACATTCGGCCTTGAAAACGGCATCCACAGGATCGTCAGCGCGGTGAATGGAATAGATTTCCATGCCTAATTCCTTAAAAACAGCGGCAACCCTGGATTCATAAATGTCATAGGATGCCTGAAGGGATTCAAGAGAGAGGTTCACACCGGCATAGGGTATGAAAAGCACCTTTTTTACGCCGTGACGTCTGGCAAAGTCACTGATAAATGTTTGTGGCCATCCCAGATAAGGTTCGCCAGGGTTTGTAGAATTACTGATCAGTAAGAGTTTCATGGATTTTAGGTTTAGTGTGCAGTGCATGATTAATCACGCGCTAATTTACGCATTTTCGCGAATTCTTGTCTAAAAACCTTGTACCAGGGGTCATTTTCCACAAAATCGTCGACCGTTTTAGACCTGAACTCATGTATGCCCTGCAAAGAAACCAGACGTGCAGCCTGATGTGCAAGTAAAATCTGTATTTCGCGGGTTTGTTTTTCAAAACCTCCCTGTTTCCGCAGTAGATTCAGGTATGATAAAGATGTCATTGTTTTCCCCTTTTCCGCAAAATATTTGGCTGCCATAAAACTAAGAGAAGGATTATTCTGAGCCTTTATGAACTCACCAAGAGTGATTGGTCTGAAATCATCCTGAGGAGTAGCCACAGCTGAATAAAGACTGTCTAAAACGACATACTCATTCAAAACTGAGGAGAACCCCAGTTCATACATCTTATTATACAGTTGTTTGTATTTTTCTGCGAAATTAAACGAAACACTAAACCGCTCTACCACAGATGTCCATTCATCAGTATCGGTCAAGCAACCGGGGTTGTTGGAAATAATCTTACCCGCACGGTCGAGGTTCTTTCGCACCATATCGAGTTTACCTTGTTTTGCTGATCTTTTTGCCTGATGCACCAATTCTTCGTATTCAAGTCTGTCATTCAGGCACATACGATCAGAAATCTTTTCTTCCATTCTTTTAAAGGCAGCCTTTATTTCAGGATCTTGCCCGATACCATAATCGGCTGTCTTACTCAGTGCCTCCTGATACACTAATGATGCTTCATCAAGTTCATTTGCCCAGATCTTGAGGTCAAGCGACCGTAATGAACTAATAATCATATTTTTCACTGCAAGTATTTTGAGTGAATCAAGTGAAACATCATGACCTTTCCCAGCCATGCTGCTGAGCTGGTCAGCTTTTTCGAAATGATCAAGTGCATGGGATGCATTACCTTTTGCAATTTCATTCAAACCATTTCCTATCAGATTGCTAATTTGTGGTTTGCGGATACTGACAAGTAATTGATCAGCCTCTCTTTGGTCGTCAAGAAATTCTATATGGTCGAATCTGTATCTGATAGCGTATTCAGCATACTCTTCTGCATGCGAAAACTCTTTCTTTTCAGCATAGTCTTGAGCTTTGTTTAACAAATCCATATAAACACCCTTATGAGCAGTTTTTAATTGCTGGCGAATCAATGGCCAGTAGTGGGGGATCGCCTTGAAGCTGTTTATTACATTCAGAGCCTTATTGCCTAATTCTATTGCTTCATTGTATCGTTTGTAATAAATGAGGCTGGCAGAGGTTTCAACTAATGCTGTAACGAACGGATCGATTGTTCTTTCAATAACAATCAATTCGTCATCATTAAGGTGTTCTGCTTTAAACCGGATTACATTATCTATATAACTTTGTGCCAATTCCGTTTTACCTGCAGTCAGTGATCGGGAGGCAATAAGAATTATTGACTGCAGCAGCCCTTCTTTGAGTTTGGAAATACGTGCATCAAGATTTAGATCGGGAGTGATTGTGCTGACGCTTTCCGACAAGTCCTTGGCATCATTTAAGAAGTCGAGGGCATGAGCCAGATTTCCTTCGTTTGCCAGTGAGTCGCCCTTAAATATTAAGCCATTATACAAATACTGGGTTGCAATTCCACCGAAAAATGATTTGTCTATATCTGTCAACAGCCTTTTAAAGGACGCATGTGCCGAAAGCCGGCCTGTATGATAAAACTGTTCACTGCCCCTGTAATTGACACTATTTGCCAGAGAGCGAAAACGAACCAAATAGCTGATATATTTATCTGCAAATGCTTTTGCATCAACTGGCTGTTTTGTTTTTGATTCTGTATACTGACGAGTTAAAGTTTCCAGCCGGGTATTCTGTCGTGATATCTTATCATTGTTTTCCAATAAGTTACCAGGATCATTCTTTTCACGAATAATGTTGAGTTCAGAAATCATTTCATTACCCAACCTGGCAGCTTTGCCTGTAAGGTCAAAATACGCAAATAGCAAAGAAACATCGGATGATTCATCAATTCCATACCGTTGAACCTGACGGAATATTGAGTCGTAAAGTGATACAGTTGCCCAATATTTATCTATCTGACGAGTTTGTGCATCAAATTCCTTCAGGGCATTTTCTGAATAGCCAACCAATTCGATTGTTACATGCTGCATAGAAGGTTGTTGTTGTATGAATTGCGGATCAATTCTAAAAATACCAATGGGTTTGTCAACAGAAAAGCTGGTAATGAAACTGCGGCGGGAATTGTGGTGGCTTGATCCGAAATCAATATAACCTGATAAAAGATCCGGTTTGAAATACCGACTGAGATCAAACCCACGATAGTTTGTATTTCCTGTAACATTTACCTCTTGACCAGTAATTTCCAGCATATAATCATTGCTCTGTCCGAATCTGTAACCAATGCTATACTTCAAAGTCAGATTAAGTGTATAATCGCTTGCTTTTTCCTTGTTTCCGGTGGCCATTGTGAAAAACATGGCATCTCTGTTGGCAGGGTTTAAAACTTTAGTATTATTCTTGAGTTCGATCTTTAAAGTTTCGGAAAAACTCAAACCATCAAAAGAGCTAAAGATGAAGAAGATAAGAATTGGTATAATCCTTCTATGGATCTCGATACCGGCCAAACGCATAACTATCATTGTGCAAAAATACTCGTAATGGGCGAAACGGGGATTAGGAGATGAATGGTATGCATCAAGATTTATGCTGTTTAGCCAATAAAAAAAACCTAAAGCCTTTGGTTTGCTTCAGGTTTATTTATCGGTGTGCCCAAGAAAAGACTCGAACTTTCACGACCGTGCGGTCACTACACCCTGAATGTAGCGCGTCTACCAATTCCGCCACTTGGGCTAAAAATCAACTAACTAAACAGTGCCCAGGACAAGATTCGAACTTGCACACCGTAACCGGCGCCAGCCCCTCAAGCTGGTGTGTCTACCAATTCCACCACCTGGGCAAAAGGACTGCAAAAATAGTATAATTATCCGGAAATTTTCAAAAAAAAAATATTGATTTTTTTTTCTGACTTCAGGTTTCATTGGCTGATCAGTTTTACTAATTTTATCATACACAAAAAGCCATAAAATATGATTGAATTTAACGAAAGTGATCTGATTCAACTTAAGTCAAAAGGTATTGACAGAGAGCAGATTGAAACACAGGTAAGACATTTTGAAAAAGGCTTTCCATACATGGAGCTTACTGCGGCCGCAACCTCTGACAACGGAATTATGGTGTTGAATGAACAAGAGATCGGGTCGCTGGTAACTCATTTTGAATTACGCAGAAACGATTTCAGTTTATTGAAATTTGTTCCTGCCTCAGGTGCAGCCAGCCGTATGTTCAAGCATTTATTTGAGTTTGTACAGATGCAGCAAACTCCTGAATTACTGGATCAAACCGACCAGGATACCAGCTTTAATTCGGTGGGAAATTTCATCAGAAACATCCGTGATTTCGCTTTTTATGATGCGTTAAAAGTAGCAGCTGACAAAGTGGGTTGCGATCTTGAAAAGCTTGATCAGAACAGGGAATATGCCAGAATAATCGATTTGCTGCTTAATGATGAAGGATTGGGTTATGCCTCTTTGCCAAAGGCCTTGCTGCTTTTTCATTCCTATTCTGAGGGTAACCGCCTGGCACTCGAAGAGCATCTGGTTGAAGCATTTCATTATGCCTGTGACGAAAATAATGTTGCCCGTGTACATTTTACCATATCTCCCGAACACAAAGACCGTTTTATTGCAGCACTAGAAAAAGCTACAGATAAACATGGCAAGAGACTTGGTGTTCGATTCGAAATCAGTCTTACTGAGCAAAAATCATCTACCGACACTATTGCCGTTGACATGTACAACAAGCCTTTCAGAAACAACGATGGAAGTTTGCTTTTCAGACCCGGCGGTCATGGTGCGCTCATTGAGAATCTGAATGACCTTACTGAAGACATCATATTTATTAAAAACATCGACAATATAGTCCCTGACAGCCTGAGGGGGCAAACAATAACCTATAAAAAAGCGCTGGCCGGCCTGCTGATGCAACTGCAGGAACAGATCTTCGACTATCTTGACCTCCTCGACTCAGGCAACCTAGAACCCGGTGAGGCAGAAGAAATCAGCAATTTTGCACGAAAAAACCTCATGATTGATATCCCTGAGCATTTTAATGGGTTGACTGAAATGGAAAAAATTGATTTCCTGTTTACAAAACTGAACCGGCCTTTAAGAGTTTGCGGTATGGTACGCAATGAGGGTGAGCCTGGAGGTGGCCCTTTCTGGGCGAAGAATAATGACGGTGAAAGCTCACTTCAAATAGTAGAATCTTCTCAAATTGATTTAACTAACCCCGCTCAGGCATCTATTGTTCAATCCGCGACGCACTTCAATCCGGTTGACCTTGTTTGCGGCATCTACGATTTCAAGGGAAAAAAATTCGATCTCAGGCAGTTTGTTGATCAGGAGACCGGATTTATCTCGATAAAATCAAAGGACGGAAGGGATCTGAAAGCATTGGAACTACCAGGGTTATGGAATGGAGCTATGAGTGACTGGATTACGGTTTTTGTAGATACACCCATCATTACCTTTAATCCGGTGAAAACCGTTAATGACTTATTGAGAAAGCAGCATCGTCAGTAGATATATTAAGTGTAATTGACTGGAAATGATTTTATAAATTATTTCACTGGCTGAGTAAAAAATTTACTGATCAGGTAGATGAAAATGAGTGCACAGAAAAAACCCGGAATAAGTTCATAAATTCCCGTTGTTTCTTTGAGCCACACCCTCCATGCTATTGTGATTACCGTTCCTGAGATCATACCTGCTAATACCCCGTTTGCTTTAGTGCCCTTCCAGAACAGCGACATAATCAATGCAGGGCCAAACGCTGCTCCCAGACCTGCCCAGGCAAACAGTACAAGCCAGAACACAAGATCCTGTGCATAATAGGCAAGCACAACTGCTACGATTCCTGAAAATATAAGCGTTAGGCGACTTACGCGCATCTTGTCACGTTCATTATGTTGTCTGTTTCGAAAAAGACTCTTTTCATAAAGGTCGCGCGAGAAAGTTGATGCAACCACAAGAAGCTGTGAATCAGCAGTCGACAAAATGGCAGCAAATATACCCCCAACTAAAAATCCGTACATGGCTGGAGAAAAATACTGTGATGAAAGGGCGAGGTATACCATTTCAGGATCACTACCGGGCAGATTGCCAACATCAGGCACCATTATTCTGCCGGTGATGCCAATGCAAATAGCACCAATGCCCAACAGAATATTCCAGATAGTTCCATAAATACCGCTGCGCACAAGCATTTGGGTTTCCTTAACTGCCATATATCGGACAACTATATGTGGTTGTCCCGGCGAACCAAGCCCAATGCCTGTGAAGCCTATCAAAGCCCCCGCTCCGAGAGAGAAGGGATCAAGATAAGCAGGCTCAAGGTTGCTTATCATTTGTGAGAAAACTTCCCAGCCACCAATCTGGATGATTCCTGCTACTGGCAGCACGATAAGCCCGATCAGCATAATCATGGCTCTGATCACATCATTGTAGGCTACTGCCAGAAACCCGCCCATCAACATATAAACAACCACAAGTAATGCTGAAATAATCAGCGAAGTGGGCATAGAAAGTTCAAGAGCCGTGGACAATGATTTCGCACCGGCATTGAACTGGGCGGCAACATAAGCTGTCATGAAAAGCCCGATGATGATTACCCCGGTAAATCGAAGTATGCCCCGGTGATCATTGAATTTTGATTCGAAGTAATCCAGAAAAGTTATCGAGTCAAACTGTTGGGTTTCTTTACGGAGTTTTCTTCCCAAAAAAATAAACTGCCAGGCTTCAACAATAATATAACCGACAATGGCCCATATAGCCGAAAGCCCCGAAACATATGCAACTCCGCTTAAACCCAGTATCAGCCATGATGAACGCCCGGATGCTACAGCAGATAATGCAATCACAAAAGAACTCATTGACCGGCCACCGAGAAAGAAATCTGTTTGGTTTCGGGTTCTGTAGCATACAATAAATCCAACAATAACAGGAAGAATAAGCGTAAAAACAAAAACTCCTATAGCCCAGGGATTGTTTAGTTTGTCGTAAACATTCACTGTCATGAATCTGTATTTTTTGGAGCAAACCTAATAATTTTGAAACTTTGCACCAAGTTTACATAAAGAGAATATTTGTTTTATTATAAACACCTTGTTTAATAGGTAAGAAGTCAAACAGTATGCAGGAAATGATCACAAAAGATATTGAAATAGAAGAACTGGTGCGCGTTCATCCATTTTCAGTACAATATCTGATGAAGCACAATATAAAGTGTATTGCCTGTGGCGAACCAATATGGGGTACACTGGCTGAAGCGGCTTCAGAAAAAGGCTATAATGAGGAAGAATTAGAACGGTTTGTCGCAGACCTCAATGAAATGGCTAAAATTGCCCATTGAGAATGATTGTCTTCTCTGTAAAAGCTATTTAAGGAGCCAGTCTGTCAATAGTCCATCCGTCATCATTTAACGTGTATCTGATACGGTCGTGTAATCTGTTGGGTCTCCCCTGCCAGAATTCAATAGTCATTGGATGTACCACATATCCACCCCAATATGGCGGTCTGTTCATGGTTTCTTTTCGTTGTTCAAATTCTATGAGCTTCATTTCAAGCACTTCACGAGATTGTATTACACGACTCTGAGGCGAAACGATTGCACTTATTCTGCTTTCAAAGGGTCGTTGGTTAAAATACAGGTCAGACTCGGAAGCTGCAATTCTGGAGGCTATGCCCTCGACACGTACCTGTCGCTGAAGATGTTGCCAGAAAAAAAGAAGCGAAACATTATTGTTTTCTATTATGTCGCGTGCTTTACGGCTTTCGTAATTTGTAAAAAAAATGAAACCTCCTTCTTTAATTTCCTTAAGGAGTACAACTCTTGACGAAGGTTTGTTTTCGCTTACGGTTGACAATACCATTGCATTTGGTTCAAACTGATCATTTACTTCAGCATCACCAAACCATCTGACAAACAATTCTAATGGAGATGAAGGAACGTCTGATTCGTTCAATTCCCCCAAAGCATAATGTTTCCTGTAGTTATTCAGGTTTATATCCATAAATGATAATTTCGAACAAAAATAGTTATCTTGCTGCGAATTTGAAACTGTTCACGGCATGCTTTTGTTCAGAAGGCGATTAGTTTATGTACCAACATTTTGGGGGTCAATATTAATCCTGATCACATTGATTCTGATGTCCTACTTTCTGTTGGTCAACACATATAAGTTTCTTGCGATTGAGAAGAAAACAGGATCAAGAATATTGGTTGTGGAGGGATGGATTGACGAAAAATGTGTTGCCAATGCTCTTGACCTTTATGAGAGCAACGGTTATGAAATTTTAGTTGTTACCGGTGTACCTATAACCCAATGGACCTATTCTTCCCCCTTTACCAATATGGCTGATGCCACAGCTGAATCAATCAGGCGGATGCATTTCAAAGACTCGGTTTACAGGATTGTTGTTCCGTCAAATATTTTAAGAGACCGGACTTACTCAACTGCAGTTGCCATGAAGATGAAGTTCGAAGAATGGCAATTGCCTTATGAACATTTTGATTTATACACAGTAGGTGCTCACTCGCGAAGGTCATATCTTGTTTATAAGAAAGTTTTCAGTGAAAGCCATATTGGACTGATAGCTGACACGGATGCTTCATTTGATCCTGAAAGATGGTATGGAACTTCACGTGGTTTCCGTATCGTCCTGAGTGAACTTATCAGTTATTTTTATGCTTTATTGTTTTTTCATCCCAATGAGGAGGAATTTCGCAACCTGATAAATGACGGGCATTATCTTGATAAAGTTCTCAATATCAGGGCTGAAAAAGACAGATTGTTTGCCGACACCAACACCAGTCCGTTAAACTTAAGGGATATTCCGGATTTTAAAGGCCTCTCCTATTATCAGGTTGACCCAACCTATAAAGTCAATGCAGCTATTAAAACCGACACAAGCACAGCCCCGTTTTTAATGCAGACCACCACTGAACGTAAACCCAGATACCGAAAGTATGCTGATTTGACTTTCATCCTGCATGGTAAGGAATTGGTTTTGGAGGCTTACCAGAATCTAGACCTTTTAACCAGAATGCCAGATTACAAAGGTCTCTTTATTCCATTCAGGGATAGCACCAATTTTGAACAGTCATATGGCGGAGGCCGCTACCTTGATATTCAGATCCCTCTGAGTGCTGATTCGGTCGTTCTTGATTTCAACATGGTTTATAACCCTTACTGTGCATATGACGAACGCTGGTCGTGTCCGCTTGTTCCTGCAGTAAATAATCTGCAAGTGCATGTACGGGCTGGCGAACAGACTTACAGAAAGTTAACGCACTGATGATGCAGGTACTTCCATGGCATATCAGCCTATTGTATGTTGAGGATGAAAAAATTCTCAGAAGTGTTTATGAACGTATACTCCGGCCAAAAGTAGCGACATTGCTTATGGCCGACAATGGCGAGGAGGGATTTCATAAATATCAGGAATACCAGCCGGATTTGATTCTTACGGATATAAAAATGCCCGTGATGAATGGTTTGGACATGATTCGCAAGATCAGAAAACTGAACCCTAATGCCAGGGTAATAATTATGTCGGCTTATGGGGAGTCGCATTATTTTATGCGCGCCATTGAGAATGGGGTAAAAAGTTTCTTGCCCAAACCTGTTGACAACGACAAATTATTGGCGGTAATATCCGAACAGGTTCGTGAAATCCAATTGGAACGGGATGTTAAGTCAGAAGAACAGAAAAGAAAAAAGGCTGAGCGGGAATTAAGAAATAACGAACACATTTTACAGGCTGTCAGTGATATTGCAGAAATATTACTGCAGTTGCCATTTGAAACTGATACACTAAACAAAGTTTTTGCGAAACTGGGAGCAGCAACCGGAGTGAGCAGGGTGTATTTTTTTGAATTGTTCACTGAGGATGAGAAAAAATTCTGTAAGCAAACCATTGAATGGGTGGCAGAGGGCATCGAGCCTCAGATTGGGAATGAAGAACTTCAGAAAGTTCCCGTTTATGGGACATCTTTTGAACGTTGGGCCGGTATTCTGGAAAACAAACAGGTTGTTTATGGTTTGATCAGGAATTTTCCTGAAAATGAGCAGGAAGTTCTGGTGCCTCAAGGAATTTTATCGGTGCTGGCCGTGCCCGTATTTATTGATGATGTATGGGAAGGCTTTATTGGATTCGATGATTGTGAAGAAGAAAGAAACTGGTCAATTGCCGAAATGAATACGCTTCAGGTGGCAGCCAATATTATGGGTGCGGCAGGAAAACGAAACAGAATCGAGCGTCAGCTAAAAGAACTGAATGCAGAACTGGAGCAAAGGGTATCGCAAAGAACAATTCAATTGCAGGAAGAAATCAAAGAACGTATTCAAACTGAAGAATTACTCCGTGACAGTGAAGAAAAGTACAGGCTTATTTTTGAAAATGCCAACGATGGCATCTTCATTTCTATGAAAGGATACATACAGTTTGTGAATCCCAAAACCTGCGAAATAACGGGTTACTTACCGAAGCTACTCATAGGCAAGCCATTGACAGATTTTTTACATCCTGATTTCAGAGAGATGGTTCTGGATGTACATTATAAAAAACTTAGAGGTGAATCTGCTCCTGAGTCATATGATGTACAGATAATTAACAAAAACAAAACACCAAAATGGGTTGAACTCAAATCTAATCTCATCAGGTGGGACGAAAGCAAAGTGATCCTTACTTTTATGACAGACATCAACACGCGGAAGGTTTATGAAGAAGAGCTAAAAATACTCAACCAAAACCTTGAGGAACGCGTCAGGTTTGAATTAGACCAAATTCAAAAACAACAGAAACTGCTTATTCAGAAATCAAAATTAGAATCACTAGGCGAACTTGCTGCCGGTATTGCGCATGAGATCAACCAACCCCTCGGCGGACTTTCGATGAGTCTGGATAACATCCTTTTTGAGCAAGCTAACAAAGGACTCACGGACGAATATATCAGCAGCAAGTTGAATCTGATGTTTGAAGACATTGACCGTATCAAGAATATTATTAACCATATACGGGTTTTCTCCCGTGATCAGAAGGAAGCAACACATGAGACAGTTAGTCTTGTTCAGGTTGTTAACAATGCATTATCATTGGTTAACAGGTTGTATATTAATCATCACATTGATTTAATAATCAGTCTTGACAGGCTTCATACAAACTTTTTGGGCAACAGGATTAAAATGGAGCAGGTGGTGTTGAACATACTCAGCAATGCACGGTATGCGGTGGAGAAAAAGGCGCAAGAGACAGGAAGTGAGTTTAGAAAAAAAATAAAAATAAGGTCGTGGGGATCAGAAGGAAAATTGAAGCTGGAGATTGAAGATAATGGCACCGGAATTGACAAAGAATATATAGACAGAATTTTTGACCCGTTTTTCAGTACCAAGAAGGATGAAGAAGGAACCGGGCTGGGCCTTTCGATTTCCTATGGGATTGTAAAAGAAATGATGGGAGATATTGAAGCCCAAAGCGAGATAGGTGTTTTTACCCGGCTAACCATAACTTTACCCGAATTTAAAGAATAGGCACATGAATCCGATAAGTATATTGGTATTGGATGATGAGAAACGCGTCAGGGAAGAGATTTCGGAGTTTCTTGTCAAGAACGGTAATCTGGTATTTGAGGCATCTACACCTGAAGAAGCCTTTGAAATGTTAGAATCTCATCAGATTGATGTAGCCATTGTTGACATCAAGCTTCCTCAGATTAGTGGTTTGGAGGTGCTGAAAAGTATAAAGGAATCGGGCCATCAGACTGAGGTTATCATGATCAGTGGACATGGCGATATGAGCAGTGTAATTGAAGCAATGCGACTAGGTGCCATTGATTTTTTTCCAAAGCCGTTCAGATTAAGTGAGATCACTTTTGCGATACAGCGATCAAAGAGGTATATTGATTTAAACAGACAACTTGAGGTTGTCAGCAGCAGTGTAAGGTTGCTTTCTGAAAGGCTACATCCGGGTGCAGGAGATCCTGTTATGGTTGGCAAAAGCAATGTCATGAATCAGATTCTGGAATTGATGCATAAAGTGTCTAAGACAGACAATACTTCTGTTTTAATTACCGGAGAAAGCGGCACAGGTAAAGAATTGGTTGCCCACGGCATACATAGGTTAAGTAACAGAAACAGATTTCTTTTTCATTCTGTCAACTGCTCCGCTATTTCTGACAGTTTGTTCGAGAGCGAGTTTTTTGGGCATCGGCGCGGATCATTTACAGGCTCGATTGAAGACCGAAAAGGATGGTTTGAAGCAGCACATAAAGGAACACTTTTTTTAGATGAGATTGGTGATATGCCGTTGAGTCAGCAAGCAAAAATTCTCAGGGTATTGGAAGATAGGAAAATAAACCCGGTGGGTTCACAAAAAAGCATTGAGATTGATGTAAGGGTTATTGCAGCATCTAATCAGACACTTGAAAAAATGGCCGAAGAGAAACAATTCAGACTTGACCTTTATCACCGTTTGAGCACTTTCATAATTCATTTGCCTCCCCTTCGGGAGCGAACAGAGGACATACCATTAATATATAGGTATTTTATTGATCACTTCTCAACTGCTATGGGCAAAAGAATTAATAGAATAAGTAATGAAGCGGAGGATTTGCTACTGAACTATTCTTACCCCGGGAACATACGTGAATTGAAAAATATGATTGAAAGGGCAATGATACTATGCGAAGGTCATGAATTGCTGCCACGACATTTTCCGGGCATATCCGGCCGGAAGGTGAGCCTTATCCGAAAGCAGCAGGAAGAAATCATGGACCTGGAGTTGGCAGAGCAACGGCTTATAGAAAAGGCGCTTCTTAAAACTGGCAACAACAAGTCAAAAGCAGCCGCATTGCTCAATATTTCATGGCAGTCACTCGACCGAAGACTAAAAAAGTTTGGGATTAGCTGATTTGGTGAATGATACAGGCTTTAAGGGGTGAACAGAAAAAAAAAGACCCGGTTTAGCCGGGTCATTTATTTGAGACAGGTTGTTGTTGCGTTACCTTACGGCATCTACAATAGCTTTGAAAGCCTGAGGGTTATTGAGGGCAAGATCGGCCAGAACCTTGCGGCTCAGTTCGATGTTTTTCTCATGTAATTTACCGATAAAAACGCTGTACGACATATCGTGTTCCCTGACGGCAGCGTTGATACGCTGAATCCATAGAGAACGGAAATAGCGTTTCTTTGTTCGTCTGTCGCGGTACGCATACTGTTGGCCTTTTTCGAATGCGTTTTTAGCCACCGTCCAGACATTTTTGCGGCGTCCAAACTGACCTCTGGTCAGTTTCATTACCTTTTTACGCCTTGCTCTTGAAGCAACTGAATTTACTGATCTTGGCATTTTTTTAATGATTTATCACCATAGCGCTCCTCATCAGGAAACTTTGAAGCTATGGCAAAGTTCAACATGATATTAATTAAGACTGGAGCATTTCCCTGATATTCTTTTCGTCGGCTTTATCCACCACTGAAGAATAGGTCAGGTTGCGCTTACGTTTGGTCGACTTCTTTGTCAGAATATGACTTTTGTAAGCATGCTTCCTTTTGATTTTTCCGGAACCGGTAAGCTCAAAACGCTTTTTTGCTCCGGACTTAGTTTTCATTTTCGGCATTACTAAACAATTTATTGGGTTAATAAACAATTATTTTTTTGGGGCAATCATCATCATCATTTTCTTTCCTTCAAGTTTGGGAAGCTGTTCAACCTTACCATATTCTTCCAATTCCTGAGCAAACTTAAGCATAATCAACTCACCCTGATCCTTATAAACTATTGATCGACCTTTAAATAACAAGTCAACCTTAACTTTTGCTCCTTCTTCCAGAAATTTGATGGCATGTTTGAGCTTGAAATCAAAATCATGATCATCTGTATTGGGTCCAAGCCTGATTTCCTTTACGATAATCTTGGTTGACTTTGCCTTAATTTCCTTTTGTTTCTTTTTCAATTCAAAAAGGAACTTTTTATAATCCAGTATTTTACAAACAGGTGGATTGGCTGTAGGTGAAATTTCAACCAGATCAAGGCCGATGTTCTCGGCCATGGCCAATGCTTCCCGAAGCGGAAAAATCCCGTTCTCAACATTTTCACCAACTACCCTGATCATGGGAGATGTTATCCGTTGGTTAATTCTGTGAAGTTCCTCTTTTTTAGGCATTACGCGCGGACTTCTACCTCTAAGCTGTGCTATAATTTGGGTCTCCTATATTGGTTTAACATTAAAAAAACATCCGTTTCAGGGACTACATTAATTTTTCAACTTCAGCACGAATAAGTTCAGCAAACTGTTCCAGACTGAAAGTACCCAGGTCGCCTTGCCCATGTTTTCTTACCGATACACTTCCTTCGGCTTCTTCCCGTTCACCCACAACCAGCATAAATGGTATCTTTTTGAGTTCGGCGTCGCGGATCTTTCTTCCGGCCTTTTCGCTCCTGTCGTCAATAAGGGCGCGAATATCGGAATTATTTAAATATTGTAAAACATTTTGTGCATAATTGTGGTATTTTTCGCTGATTGGCAATATGATAGCCTGTTCTGGACTAAGCCAGAGCGGAAATTTACCGGCACAGTGCTCCACAAGCACAGCTACAAAACGTTCCATGGAGCCAAACGGGGCCCTGTGAATCATTACCGGACGATGTTTCTCATTATCAGCCCCTATGTAATTCAGGTCGAATCGCTCAGGTAAGTTATAATCAACCTGAATGGTTCCCAGTTGCCATTTCCTGCCCAGAGCATCTTTGACCATAAAATCCATTTTTGGGCCGTAAAATGCAGCTTCACCTTCTACAAGAATGGCATTCAGTCCCTCTTCCTCAGCAACTTCCCTGATCGCCCTTTCTGCTTTTTCCCAATTCTCGTCTGATCCGATATACTTTTCCTTATTATTTGGATCTCTAAGTGAAATCTGAGTGATAAACTCATTAAAATCCAAGGCTTTAAAAATCTTCATGATGATTTTTATTACCCCTTTGAACTCTGTCTTGATCTGATCAGGGGTGCAGAAAATATGGGCATCGTCTTGTGTGAAACCTCTTACACGCGTCAGTCCGTGCAACTCGCCGCTTTGTTCGTACCTGTAAACGGTTCCGAATTCAGCATATCTGATCGGAAGATCTTTGTATGAATGCGGCTTAGCACTGAATATCTCACAATGGTGCGGACAATTCATCGGTTTCAGAAAAAACTCTTCACCTGGTATTGGAGTGGTAATTGGTCTGAAAGAGTCCTTTCCGTATTTGTCATAGTGTCCTGAAGTCTTATAAAGATTAACATTGCCAATATGAGGCGTGATCACAGGCAGATATCCTGCTTCTTTTTGCACTTTCTTCAGGAACTGTTCGAGGCGTTCACGCAGTTGCGCTCCTTTAGGCAGCCAGAGTGGCAGACCTGAGCCAACACGTTGGGAAAATGTAAACAGCTCCAATTCCCTTCCTAATTTCCGGTGATCACGTTTTTTAGCCTCCTCAAGCAGGATAAGATATTCCTCAAGGTCCTTGGATTTGGTAAAGGTTATGCCATAAACTCTTGTGAGTTGTTTCCTCTTCTCATCGCCACGCCAGTAAGCACCTGCCAGGCTGGTTAGTTTAACAGCTTTAATAAAACTTGTGTCAGGCAAATGAGGCCCCCTGCACAGGTCAGTGAAGGTGCCCGATGTATAAAAGGTTATTTCGCCATCACTTAATTCGTCAATCAGTTCAAGCTTGTATTCATCACCCTTTTCTCTGAAAAAACTGATTGCATCTGCTTTTGCAACTTCAACCCTTTTAAAGGTCTGCTTTTCACGGGCAAGTTCAAGCATTCTTTTTTCAATCTGCTCGAGGTCGGCTTCGGTGAGCACCTTCTCGCCTGTGTCGATGTCGTAATAAAACCCGTTCTCTATGTCAGGGCCGATTCCAAATTTGACTCCGGGATACAACTGTTCAATGGCTTCGGCCATCAGGTGAGCTGATGAATGCCACATGGTAGCTTTTCCTTCACTATCATTCCAGGTGAACAGACGGATTGAGGCATCATGGTGCAGCGGGCGTGTTGCATCCCATATCTGACCATTCACCGAAGCAGATAAAACATTTCGTGCCAGACCTTCGCTGATGCCTTTGGCAATATCGAGTGCGTTTACTCCTGCTTCATACTGACGAACAGTGCCATCCGGAAAAGTTATATTGATCATGAATAGATACTCCTAAATAAAAAATTGGGTGCAAAATTACAATAAATTCCTTATTCTTCCGCATTTAAGGAAAGATTTACCTGATCAGAATCAATATCGGTAAACTTCAGATCCAGTAAGTTTATGGGGTTACTTCCCAAATTAACAATCCGGGGATGAACAAATCTAAGTACTTCATCGTAGAACAAAATAACAACCGGAGCATCAGCCATCGCGATGCTATCCATCTGAGCATAAATTAGTTCTCTGGCAGCAGGATTGAGTTCACGCATGGACGCTTCGTATAGTGAATCAAATGATTTATTGGAAAAATGAGTATAATTAGGACCATCCGGAGCTTTGTTCATGCTGTAGAATAACGACATATAATTCTCTGCATCAGGATAATCGGCCACCCATGATGACCTGAAAAATTCCAGTTTCGACTTTGCTCTGAGTTCGCGCATCATTGCAGCTGGACTGATTTCGATACGACAATTTATTCCCAGAACTTCAAGCTGTGCCTGGACGTATTTTGCAATATCAGCATAATCGGCTGTAGTTGTAAGCGTTATCGTATGGTTTTTGTATCCCGAATCAAGCAGAAGTTTGCGTGCAAGATCAGGATTATATGAATAACCATAGCCGGCAAGTTCATTGAATCCAGGCAGACCCGGTGGAATCATCCCATAGTGTCCAGGTCTCCCAATGCCATTTCTTAAAAAACGAATGAGCTTCTCCTTATCAATAGCATAATTAATGGCTTGCCTGAATTTCAGCGAATGCATAGGAGATTCGTTTTCATCGCCAAGCAAAATACCCAGATACTCTGTGTTCAGATAGGGCTGCCGGTATAGCTTGATTCTGCCTTCATATTTTGGCCTGAGTTTGCCGGTCAGGGTGAGTAGTTCATCCTTGTATCGTGCATCAATGCCTGACATAAAGTCAAGCTCACCTTTGGCAAACTCCATAAAAGCAATCTGTTTGTCGGTGAGAAAACTTATTGAAACACCATCCAGTAAAGGTAGCCGTACACCATTTGAAAACTCAAAAAAGTGCTCATTTTTCACCAGAACAAGCTTCACCCCTTCTTTCCAGTATCTGAATCTGAAAGGACCAGTGCCAACAGGGTTTCTTCTGTAATCACCTCCATAAAAATCTAAAGCTTCCTGACTTAACACTGAGGCATATGGCATGGTCAGCATGCCAAGAAAGGGAGGAAATCTGGTTTTCAGTCTGATTACCAAAACAGTGTCGGATAGTGCTTCAAAACCAAACTGACCATCTGACTTCTCGACCTGATTAAAAATCCATATGCCTGGCGATGAAAGCTCAGGACTCATCAGGCGGTTGAAGCTGAAGACAAAATCATGAGCAGTAACTTTTCTCCTGGAGCCATTAAATATTTGATCATCATGAAAGTAAACATCATTTCGCAAATAAAATGTGTATTCCAGTCCATCTTCAGATACTTCCCATTCTTTCGCGACTGATGGCACAATATCAAGATCAGGACTAAGTGCGACCAAACCATTATATAATTGGTTGCATGCCCAGATGTGTGGTAAATCTTTTGCGTATGCCGGGTCAAGACTTACAATTCCGGAAGGTTCATTATACCTGAATATTTTGAGGCCATCACTGTCGTAATTATCAACAGATCTGCAGGCAACGAACATCTCTGCGAGGATAAATAAGAGAAGAAAACCTATAAGGCTTTTGGCGCAGCAATGCATACGGAAACTGTTTGGCTCAAAATTAAACATTGTTGTGATGCTGCAGAAATCCTGACTTTTAAATTGTCTAATTTTGTACAATTACTTCTTAAATTCTGCTATCATGAAATTTTCATTAATAATCTGGACTTTGGCAGCAGTAATGATGTTGCCAAATCTTGTTTTTGCACAGCATCACTACGGACATGAAGATGGAGCCGTCTTGTGCGCCCACCGGAAACAGTCGATGTTAAGTGCGCCGGCCGTTGCAGGTCCTAATTCACCCAAACACAGTTTCGATGTGCTTAACTACACGCTCGAACTAGACCTTTACAAGAATTTTTTAACACCATATCCTAAAGATTTTGAAGCGAGTAATACTGTTCGATTTCGTGTCGATTCTACCCTCAACAGAATTAAACTAAATGCGGTAGAAACCTCCATTGTTATTCATGGAGTCGGCCTGGCAGGGGTTGGCTTTGTGCATCTTAGCGACACACTTTATATTGACCTTGACAGGAATTATGAACCCGGTGAAGTGGCTGAGGTATATATCGAATATTCGCATCTTGATGTGGCGGATGGTGCTTTTTATGCAGGAAACGGTCATGTTTTCACCGATTGCGAGCCTGAGGGAGCCCGTAAATGGTTCCCATGCTGGGATAAACCGAGTGACAAGGCCACAGTTGACATAACAGCAAGGGTGCCGGCTGCGGCTCGTTTTGGATCCAATGGCCGTCTTGCTGATTCTACGTTTGTCGGAGATACTTTGATATACAACTGGATTTCCCGCGATCCGGTTGCTACTTACATCACTGTTCTTACAGGCAGAATGGACTATGTGCTTGATGTTATTTACTGGGAAGATCCTGCTGACCCTGAAAATAAACTCCCGATCAGATTTTACTCCAATCCCGGAGAGAATCCTTCATGGATCAAACAAAGGATATTGCCGATGGTGACACATTTTACCAATGCATTCGGGCCATACCCTTTTGAGAAAGATGGTTATGCAACGTTAAACAACCAATTCACATGGGGAGGTATGGAGAATCAGACATTGACCAGTTTATGCACCAATTGCTGGTTCGAAGGCCTTGTTTCCCACGAATTCGCGCATCAGTGGTTTGGCGATATGATCAGTCCGGCAACATGGTCCGAAATCTGGCTTAACGAAGGTTTTGCGACCTGGTCGGAAGCCTTTTGGAAAGAGGCTGAAGGTGGCTACTCTGCTTATAAAAGCAGTATTTTAAACAGGGCAAGCAATTATTTGGGAAATAATCCCGGATGGCCTGTATATAATCCTTCCTGGGCTGTTAACACGCCACCAAACAGTATACTGTTCAACGGAGCAATAACTTACAGCAAATCAGCATGTGTCTTACATCAATTGCGTTATGTGCTTGGAGACGAAACATTTTTCAAGGCCATTAATGAATATTCTTTGGATACCAATTTCAGGTATAAATCTGTCAAAACAGAAGATTTCATTGACCGCATCAGCGCTTCGGCCGGTGAAGACATAGGTTGGTTTCTGACACCATGGATCAGCCAGCCTAATCATCCCATTTATGCAAATGAGTATTTCTTTGACAATGTTGCAGATGGATTCTGGAATATTCATTTCACTGCAAAACAGGTCCAAACCAATGCCGATTTCTTTCCGATTGATCTTGAGATTTATGTGATGTTTACGGATATGACCGACACAACTTATCGTGTGAGGAATCTGGTGAACAATGAAGAGTTTGTTTTTGGCTCTCACAAAGAACCCGGATATCTTGGGTTCGATGTTTCCAACGAAATAGTTCTTAAGCAAGCCAGCCTCACAGTGGGAATACAGGACAAGACTGCCGAGAGACTGATGCAGGCTAATCCCAACCCGGCATCAGGGCAAATTGTTGTACAGTATGTAGTTCAGGTGCCACAGAGCATTTCCATTGAGCTTTATTCTGCAGATGGAAAACTGGCTCAAACAATTTATGCGGAAGCAAGCATTCAGGGTTTAAACAAACTGACTGCAGATGTTTCGCATCTTTCACCAGGTTTTTACACTATGTTGCTCCGAGGACAAAGAGGAACAGACAGCATGAAGATTGTTGTGTCGAGATAAAACTAAATCATTTTTCTGCCAAATTTCTTCATGCGGTTCAACCAGCGTGTGCGCTGTTTCTCGGAAGATTTTCGCATAGAGCCGAGAGAGTTAACATAAACTGGTTTGATGCCGCAAAAATTAAGTATGGCTTTTCGCATGGACTGATGTCCGGGTGCTCTCAGCAATAAATAGTAGTACCATACTGGATCGTCCATCGTAACCACAATACGGGCTGTTTTTCCGTTGAGTAATTTGATGTGTTCTCTGCCTTTTCCGGTGTATTTAAATGCGAATCCCGGAAGAAAAGTCCTGTCAATAAATCCTTTAAGTTGGGCAGGATACGTTCCCCACCAGTTGGGATAAAAAAAGACAAGGTGATCAGCCCACGAAATCAGCACTTGTGCTGATTGAAGGTCCGCTTCAAGGGGTTGATTCCCTCTGTAACCTTCACGAAAATTGATTTCGAATTGCAATTCACGCAACATGATTTCTTTTACTTCGGCACCTGCATCCTGTGCAGCTGCAATATAAGTATCTTTCAGGCAGTCGATAAAGGTGTCCTTCACAGGATGTCCCTGTATCACAAGGATTTTCTTCATTTTTGTTTTGAATTTTGCTCCCGGGCAATATTTTTATCCAGCGCAAGTGAAAGCACCTCCTGAACTGTATCAATAAAGTGGAGGTTCAAACCGGCGGTATAGGCATCTTTGATTTCGGTAAAATCCCGCTTGTTTTCTTTACTCAGTATAATATCCGTTTGTTTTGCCCGTCGGGCAGCAAGAATTTTCTCTTTGATTCCACCAACAGGAAGGACTTTGCCTCTGAGTGTAATCTCGCCGGTCATCGCTAATCCTTTTCTTACCGGACGTTTGGTGAAGGCAGATGCGAGAGCTACCAGCATTGTAATTCCTGCCGAAGGTCCATCCTTAGGGGTGGCACCTTCAGGCACATGCACATGGACATTCCATTTGCCGAATATCTCTGGATCGAGGTCAACATTGCCGGCATGAGCTTTGAGGTATTCGAAAGCAATTGTTGCAGACTCTTTCATCACATCACCAAGATTTCCGGTGAGTTTAAGTTCACCTTTGCCATAACTCAAACTGACTTCTATATACAGAATTTCTCCACCGTAAGCGGTCCACGCCAATCCTGTTGCAATACCGGGGAGTCCGTGAGTAAAAGAATTTTCTTTTTGAAAATGAGGTACCCCCAGAATTTTTTCCAGTTCTTCAGCCGTTGTTTTGATTTCGTAGTTTTGCTCAGAAGCAATGAATTTCGCTTTGCTCCTTATAATTTTGGCAATTTGTCGCTCAAGTGAACGAACTCCGGCCTCACGTGTATAATTCTCTATAATCTTCTGAACAATTGCAGCGCTGAACCTGATCTGCCCTGATTTCACACCATGTTCCGACAATTGTTTTGGTATCAGATGCTTGCGGGCAATCTCCACTTTTTCTTCGACCAGATAACCAGAAAGGTCAATCACTTCCATACGGTCACGGAGTGCTGGGTGTATCGTGCTTAGCGAGTTTGCTGTAGCGATAAACATGATTTTGGACAAATCGAAATCAATCTCCAGAAAGTTATCGTAGAAAGCGTTATTTTGTTCCGGGTCAAGAATTTCGAGCAATGCTGCCTGAGGATCGCCTTGAATATTGTTTCCCGTAACTTTATCAATCTCATCCAACACAAACACCGGGTTTGCACTCTTTATCTTCCGCAAACTCTGTATAATCCGGCCGGGCATTGCACCGATATATGTTTTGCGATGTCCCCTGAGCTCGGCTTCATCGCGCATGCCTCCCAATGAAATCCTCACATATTTACGTCCAAGCGCTCGTGCTACAGACTTGCCAAGAGATGTTTTCCCGACACCGGGAGGACCAACAAGACACAAAATTGGTGACTTCAGATCCTTTTTGAGCTTAAACACTGCCAAATGCTCAATAATTCTTTCCTTGACCTTTTCTAACCCAAAGTGGTCAGCATCAAGTACTTTCTGGGCGTTATTCAGATCGAGATTGTCGCTGGTGTATTCTGCCCATGGCAACTCTGTCAGATATTCCATATAGTTGAGCTGAATCGAATATTCAGCGGCTGACGGATTCATGCGCTGTAACTTTGTCATTTCGCGCTGAAAAACATCGGCAACATGAGGTGGCCATTTTTTTAACTGAGCTTTTTCTTTCAGGCTTTTAATCTCGAGTTCGTTCGGTGAACCACCTAATTCTTCCTGTATGGTTTTCAACTGCTGATTAAGCAGATAGTCCCGTTGTTGTTTGTCAAGATCGATCTTTACTTTGCTCTGAATCTGATTTTTAAGATTGAGCATCTGAAGTTCTTTCGTAAGAAGTTCAAGCACCTTGTTAGCCCTGTCGCGCGTTTCGGTCATTTCCAGCAACTTCTGTTTTTCGGCTGCTGTAACGTTAAGGTTTCCTGAAACGAAATTCACGAGAAAAGCCGGACTTTCAATGTTTCTGATTGCGAATGAGGCTTCAGTGGGTATATTGGGTGATTGGTGAATAATCTGTATGGATAGATCTTTAATAGATTGAATAAGCGCGGTGAATGATTGATCATCAGGCAGACTGTTCAGCGATTCGTATTGCTTTACCTTTGCTTTGAAATAGGGTTCAACCTGTGTCAGTTCAATAAGTTCAAATCTTTTCTTTCCTTGAATGATGACAGTGGTGTTGCCATCGGGCATGTGCAGGGTTTTAATAATCTGGGCTACTGTACCGATACGGTGAATATCCTTTTCCTCAGGATCTTCGATACCCGGGTCAATCTGAGCCACCACACCAATGATCCGGTCTTTTTTATAGGCTTCTCGAATCAGTCTGATTGATTTATCGCGTCCGACGGTAATGGGAATAACGACACCAGGAAACAAAACAGCATTGCGCAGCGGAAGGATGGGAAGTTGATCGGGCAGCAGCTCCGCATTCATTAATTCTTCGTCCTCAGCTGAAAGCAAAGGAATAAATTCGGTTTCGGCATCTATCAGTTCAGAAAACTGGAAAGATGGTGTATGCAAAATAGTATCGCTCATTATTGTAGGTCAAAATGTCAGTATTCACTAAAGAAAATATACAACCGGCGTAAGCTACACTTGCTACCATTCTTATCAAGTGAATTGGTTTCAAGTATGTTGCCTTTTCCGGCCTGATTATATAAGGTATAAAATGGCAATTGGTGTGCCAAAAATCAGGCTCTTCGGTTTTTATGTGTTTGGTTGTAAATCTCGGTCAGGATATCCTGTTCTATTTTGTCGAAAACTTTACCACGGCGTTCATAAACGACTTTTGCAATGGCAAATGCTTTTTTCAGGTCGAAGTCAACAAAACCCTGTGTTCCGCCCCAGGAGAATGAAGGCACAAAATTGCGTTGAAATCCGGCGCCGAATATGTTTGCATTAACCCCAACAACGGTGCCTGTGTTGAACATGGTGTTGATGCCGCATTTTGAATGGTCGCCCATTATAGTGCCGCAAAATTGAAGGCCTGTCTGCACAAATGAATCGTCTGTATAGCTCCAGAGTTTAACGATTTCATAGTTATTCTTGAGATTGGAGGTGTTTGTGTCGGCCCCTAGATTGCACCATTCGCCGAGTACTGAATGCCCGAGGAACCCATCATGAGCTTTGTTGGTGTATCCGAAGATCACACTTTGATTAACCTCACCTCCGATTTTCGACCATGGACCAATGGTTGTAGGCCCATATATTTTGGCATCCATTTTCAGAGTTGCATGTTCACAAAGGGCAAAAGGACCGCGAATTTTAACTCCTTCCATAACCTCAGCGTCTTTGCCGATATACACAGGACCTTTGGTGGCGTTGATGATGGCAAACTCCACCTGGGCACCTTCTTCCAGAAATACATGTTCACTACCGATTACTCTGTTTGTATCGCTCAGTTTTGCTGATTTTCTTCCTTTGGTCAACAATTCGTAATCCTGCTGAATGGCTTGTCCGTTAAGGTGAAAAATATCCCATGTATTCTCAATCTTAAGAAATTCTTCTTCTGTCATTATATTGTCTGAAGAATCAATTTCATCGAGTGATGCGAGCGATTCTGCATCGAGGCACATGGCAACAATGGTATCGCCTTTGGCAAGTGTTTGTCCGGATTTAAGCGCCTTTATCTGCTTCACAAGGCTTGGGGTCGGACATATTGATCCGTTAATGAGTACATTCTCTTTTGCCTTAACCATCGGAAATTTGAGGCTAAGGTAGGGTTCAGTCAGCGATGAAGTAACCTCGTTTAGGTGTTTTTCCCATTTTTCCCGAATGGTGAGTATGCCGAAGCGGATGTCGGCTACCGGTCTTGTAAAAGTCAGGGGTAAAAGGTTTGTTCGGGCAACGCTGTCAAAGAGGATGTAATTCATAATATTGGATAGGATTTATTCGCTAACAAATATACAACTGAAAGTGAATCGGGGCAACGTTGTTCATAAAATTAGCCGTTATTGAAAGTTTTTGTTGATAAGTTAATGTGTGAACGCAAAAAAGCCCCGGGTAGATACCAGGGGCCGATCAGATTTTACGATGTCGAAACTATTTTGTTTTGGCCTCGTAGTGTTTTTTGTATTTATTCTTGAATTTGTCAACACGTCCGGCGGAGTCAACCAGTTTCATCTTACCGGTATAAAACGGATGCGACATGTGAGAAATTTCGAGCTTAACCACGGGATATTCTTTGCCGTCTTCCCAAACGATAGTTTCCTTTGTTTTAACAGTCGAACGCGACAGGAAGCTATAATCATTGGACATGTCTTTGAACACAACCAATCTGTAATCTTTGGGGTGGATGTCATTTTTCATGGGACGATCTGCTGTTAGATTTTAGGGGTGCAAAAATACATTTTTTTACTAATACTGCAAACATATTCAGATATTTTTTTTGCCTCAACAACCTATAAGCGTCTCAGGAAATCCAGTGTGTTGATTTTGTCAGCATAATCATCCACATTAGGAAACTGCGAATGGCCAAAACTGACACTATCCTTCACAAGATTATGCTTCGACACCACAACCTGGATCTGGTTTGACAGATGATCCATAATTTTTACTAATTCGTTCGGTGAAGAGTAGAACTCGTAATGAAGCACCGAAACTGGTGACGCAAGATGTGGGGAAGGTTTCATCAGCGCAAATCCGTTGTCATAATGTACTTCATTATTAATCAACATAATAGCCTTATTGTACTCGTAATTATTAAAATACTTTGAATGATCTTTAAGATACCCGTATTTCGAAAAAGACGGGAACAGACTGCGCAGGTCATACCCATCAGGCAGGAAAAGTTTGCTCACATTCCGGCAACCAAAACCAAAATACATAAATATATCATCAGCCAGCAGGGAAAGCTCTGACTGAGTTTCTGTGCCATCAAGCACCGCGGTACTGTTACGGTTTTTCCGGATGATATGTGGATAATCAGCGAAATAATACTCAAAATAACGTGCAGTATTGTCTGATCCGGTTGCAATGACTGCATCAAAGTCTTTCAGTTGTTGGTCGGCAAAACGGACTGCATCGGCAAATCCGGGCTCGATTGCAATAAGTTCATTAACCAATGCCGGAATCAGGTGCTTGTCGGATGAAGATAGTTTCACCAAAGCATGATGACCGGAGATCAACACACTCAGCAAATCGTGAAAGCCAACTGCAGGTATATTTCCTGCCATGATGAGACCAACTGTCCTTGGATTGATTGTTTGCGAGGGTAATTTATTGTCTGTTGCCCATTTCTGGAGGGTTTCGGTCTGCAGCATCAAAGCCAGTCCACGCAATGCCTCTTCAGTAAATCTGCTGGTAAACCACGGGTTGTCACTTGTTGAAGCAATTAAAGCCTTGCGCAAAAAATCACCTGTAGTATTGCTTCCCGCATCGGGATGTACAAGACAATCTTCTATAACACAACCCAGACGTGCCAGACCGACAATTCGCTGATTCAATCCAATCATCTAACTTTTATTTAACTAAAACGATTGCGAAAATACATATTTATATAGTGAAAAATTTCACAAGACAACTAAATATCTTATCTTTGCTACCCATTTGAAACCTTAGGCAAACATATAAATCATCATAATTCAAATACTTATGAAAAAGCACAATTTTTTTGCAGGCCCGAGTATCCTGCCTCAATCTACCGTTGACAACACGAGTAAAGCGATTCATGATTTTGCCGGAATGGGTTTATCTCTGATGGAGGTTTCGCACAGAAGCAAACAGTTTATTGCCGTGGTTGATGAAGCAACCGCTTTGTTCAAGGAGTTGCTTGGAATCCCAGAAGGTTATTCGGTTCTCTTTCTGGGCGGCGGGGCAAGTTTGCAATTCTGCATGGTTCCTTTCAACCTGATGAATAGAAAAGCTGCCTATCTGAACACCGGTGAATGGGCTTCGAAAGCCATCAAGGAAGGCAAAATTTTTGGTGAGGTTGACGTTGTAGCCTCCAGCGAGGACAAGAATTTCAACTACATACCGAAAGGTTATGTAATACCTGCAGATGCTGATTATTTTCACATTACAACCAACAACACCATTTTTGGCACCGAGATTCATCACGATATTGAATCTCCTGTTCCTTTGGTTGCGGATATGTCGTCGGATATCTTCAGTCGTCCGGTTGATATTTCCCGCTATGCCCTTATTTATGGCGGAGCCCAGAAGAACCTTGCTCCTGCCGGCGTAACTTTTGTTATCGTCAAAAACGATATTCTGGGCAAGGTGGATCGTAAAATTCCTACCATGCTGGATTACCGCACCCACATTAAAGGTGAGTCGATGTTCAATACACCACCGGTTGTTCCTATCTATGCAGCACTGCAAACCCTTCGTTGGCTCAAGGAAATGGGTGGTGTTGCTGAAATGCAGAAAATCAATATTAAAAAAGCTAACCTGCTATATGGTGAAATAGAACGTAATAAAATGTTCAAGCCGACAATTCCTGCCAGAGAAGACCGTTCGTTGATGAACGTTTGTTTTGTGATGAATGATGATTATGCTCAATTTGAAGAAGAGTTTGATAAATTTGCTTCTTCTAAGGGAATGGTGGGCATCAAAGGTCACCGTTCGGTAGGCGGTTTCAGGGCATCACTATATAATGCTCTGCCATACGAGAGTGTAGAAGCTCTTGTTGCAGTGATGCAGGAGTTTGAAATGTCACATTAACCCAAATAAACCAAGCGATATGCATAAAGTTTTAGTTGCAACGGATAAACCGTTTGCTAAAATAGCCTCAGACCAGATCAGACAGATATTTCATGAGGCCGGTTACGAATGTGTATTTCTGGAAAAATACACTACCCAGCAAGAATTTATTGACGCTGCGCAGGATGCTGAAGCCGTTATTATCAGAAGCGATAAAGCTGATGCAGATGTGATCAAAAATGCAGGCAAACTGAGAATCGTTGTCAGGGCCGGAGCCGGATATGACAATGTTGACCTAAAAGCTGCAACCGAACATGGTGTTGTTGTGATGAACACACCTGGGCAGAACAGCAATGCCGTTGCCGAGCTTGCCTTCGGAATGATGGTTTATCAGGCCAGAAAACAATTCAATGGCTCGTCGGGTACCGAACTCAAGGACAAGACCATTGGGATTCATGCCTACGGCAATGTCGGAAAGCATGTTGCCCGCATCGCCAAGGGTTTTGGAATGAAAGTGTGTGCATTTGATCCGTTTGTGCCCTCAGAAGTCATGATAAGTGATGGGGTTGTGCCGGTTCAGAGTGTGGATGAACTTTATTCGTCCTGCCAATATATCTCACTGCACATTCCGGCCAATGAAAAAACCAAAAAGTCGATCGGTCACAAGCTCCTTGTCTCGATGCCGGAAAATGCCATGCTTGTGAACACTGCCCGCAAGGAAGTAATCAATGAGACGGAGTTGCTTCAGGTGTTTGCAGAGAGAAAGGATTTCTCTTATGTTTCGGACATAGAGCCTGACTGTTTGGCCGAACTTGATGCATTTAAAGGCAGATTCTATTGCACACCTAAAAAAATGGGTGCACAGACTGAAGAAGCAAACATCAATGCAGGGATAGCCGCAGCAAGGCAGATCATTGCATTTTTTGAACACAATGATGTTACATTCAAAGTTAATTAGTGTTTAATCAAGGACAAATAAACAAGTTTACCAGATAATGAATGATTATCAAGACAAAACACCAACATTTTTTCGGTTCGAAGATCTGAGGATTTATCACAAGGCCCTTGACTATGTAGATTTGGTAGCTCGTGAGACTGCGTCAGCCTCACAGCCCGATCACACAGGATTTGTAGCTGCCTTTAATCATGCTGCACGACAGATCGCTGTGAATATTTCGGAAGGCTCAGCACGTAATAAAGCACAATTCGTGTTTTACCTGAAAACAGCCAAAACTTCCATCAGGGAATGTCTTGTGTATACAACTCTCGCTTACAGGAACAACATCATGAATGAAGCGTCAGAAGCTGAGTCGCGGAATCAGTTGATGGAAATGACCAAAATGTTGGGGGCCTTGATTACTTCCCTTCAAAAATCGGCACAGTCATCCAACGAACAAATGGAAGATGACGACTACCCGAACAGGAACTGGTAAACCAACTGAAAAAACGAAGCGTTATGGCAATATTGAAAGCATTTAAAGGATGGCGCCCACCGGCAGCTATTGCAAAACAACTGGCTTCGAGGCCTTATGATGTGCTTGACTCAACCGAAGCACGATATGAAGCCGAAGGCAATCCCTATAGTTTGTTGCACATCATCAAACCCGAGATCGACCTTGATCCGGAGATTAATCTCTACAGCCAGGAAGTGTATGATAAGGCCAGAGAGAACTTTGATCAGTTTCGCAAAAATGGCTGGCTTGTGCAGGATCAGGAAGATTGTCTTTACATCTATGCCCAAACCATGAATGGAAAAACTCAGTACGGAATTGTCGGATGTGCCGGAGTCGAAGATTATCTGAACAATGTGATCAAAAAGCATGAGCTCACAAGGCCAGATAAGGAGGAAGATAGAATGAAACACGTCCGGGTTACCGATGCCAATATGGAACCTGTGTTCTTCTCCTATCCGGCCAACAGAAGGATTGATGAAATCGTTTCCTGCACTGTAAAGCAGGACATACCTGAGTATGACTTCACTGCTGATGATGGATTCGGGCATCATTTCTGGGTGATTCGCGACAAGAAGATCATCAAAGAAATCATTGATATTTTTGACGGTTTTCAGGCCACCTATGTAGCTGACGGGCACCACCGTACTGCCGCTGCTGCACTGGTCGGAAACGAAAAGAAAAGCCAGAATCCGAACCACCGTGGTGATGAAGAGTATAATTACTTTCTGGCTGTACACTTCCCCGACAATCAACTTACCATCATCGACTACAACAGGGTGATTAAAGACCTGAACGGTCTTTCCAAAGAGGAATTTTTACAGAAAATAAGTAAAAGCTTTGTAGTTGAACCCAAAGGCAAACTACCCTACAAACCCGAAAGGCTGCACAATTTCGGCATGTATCTCGAAGGCGAATGGTATTCACTCACGGCAAATGAAGGCACATTTGATGACCACGACCCTATCGGAGTGCTTGATGTTACTATACTCACACGTCATATTCTGGAACCTGTTCTGGACATCATGGATCAGCGAAGATCGAAACGTATTGATTTTGTGGGTGGTATCCGTGGACTTGAAGAACTCTCAAAAAGGGTTGACAGCGGAGAAATGGCAGTAGCTTTTGCGCTGTATCCGGTTTCGATGAAACAACTTATTGATATTGCGGATTCAGGCAATATCATGCCGCCAAAAACCACCTGGTTTGAGCCAAAGCTGAGATCAGGTTTGGTTGTTCACACTTTGCATTAAACATAAATAAAACGAAACATAATGGAAATCAAGGATAAGGTGTTGTCGGTACTCAAAGAAACTGATAAGCCTCTGAAATCAGCAGAAATTGCTGCAACCTCAGGCATTTCAAAAGAAGATGTTGACAAAGCCATCAAACAACTGAAAAAGGCCGAACTTATCTATTCGCCGAAGAACTGTTTTTATCAGGCGAAATAGCCGGGTTCAGGTTTTTCTTCAAAAACTGTATTGTTCTCCCGACAATTTGTATGGAACAACAATACAGTTTTTTATTTTTACTCCATGAATGAGAGCCTGATCAGAGAATTCATACAATACCTGCGTCTGGAAAGGTCGTTGAGCGATAATACACTTGCTGCTTATGAACATGATGTAAGAATGCTCGCTGATTATCTGACACATGCAGGTTTCGGTGGAAGCATATTAAAAGCAGGCCCTGAGGAGCTAAGGTCGTTTGTGGCACATTTGCATGCATTGGGCATGAGTGCATATTCTCAGGCAAGGATTTTATCAGGTCTTAAAGCATTTTTCAAATATCTGTTCAACGAAGACCTTATTGCACTCAATCCAACCCGTCAGGTTGACAGTCCTAAACTGGGCCGTAAACTACCGACGGTTCTCTCATATGATGAAATACAGCGGATTATTGATTCGGTGGACCTTAGCCTGCCCAATGGTCAGCGCAACAAAGCCATCATCGAAATGCTCTATGGATGCGGATTACGTGTTTCGGAGCTGACCTCGGTAACTATGAGCAATATTTTCAGGGATGAAGGGTTTATCCGAATCATTGGCAAAGGAAATAAAGAGCGACTGGTTCCGGTCGGAGACGGAACACTGAAACAACTGTACTTGTTTATTGAGGGTTACAGGGTGCACATCAAACCGAGTAAGACAGCTGTTGACCATGTTTTTATCAACGAAAGAGGAAAGATACTGTCGCGTCAGATGATATTTCTGATGATCAAAAAGACTGCTGAAATGGCAGGCATCAGAAAACCGATCAGTCCGCACACGTTCAGGCATTCGTTTGCCACGCACCTGCTCGAAGGAGGTGCCGACCTGAGGGCTGTGCAGCAGATGCTGGGCCATGCAAGCATAACCACGACAGAGATTTATACGCATCTTGACAGAGAATATCTGAGGGAAACCATACTGAACTTTCACCCCATCAACAGATCATAGGTTCAGATTATTTCAACCTCTCCCCTGCTGTTGACCAACACGCCCCAACTAACGGCAACCAGTTCGTTTTTTGCAAAGAAAAAATCAATCAGACCATCATCGAAGGTGAGTCGGGTTTCTCCTTCTTCCAATTCCTTTTCCACAGTGTGAAAACCATTATCGTGCATGATCTTCATTATCTGATCCTGATTCATCTCAAAAACCCTGTGCCCAAACAGCACTGAGTCAGGGTTATCGGTTTCGAAGCACGAAATCACCGATTTCTCGATGCCTTCAAAGAAGATGGACATACCCAGATCCCAATAATGAAGGATTACAGTGTTCATGCCGTCTTCACCATCCATTTCGTCAATTTCTTCGGCTGTGCCAAGCTGCTGAACGGTTTCGCCGATGGTTTGTCCGAAGTCCAGCTCACCGAACCCTTTGAGCGGTAAAATCTCTAGTGATTTCATTTGGGTTGTTTTTTTACTTCAATGAGTAAAAATACACAATTGATTGTCAGTTTCCAAATGTTTTTTTCTGAAAGATCAACTCAAATGAAAATTGTCTTTCAATACTGTCTGGCTTACGATTTTACCAATTACTTAAATGGTGCATCCGGTTCTTTGGCCATATGGTTAAAAACCAGTTTATCTGTCAGTGCAGGAAACCATTTACTGAGCCATACGGTGAGTTTGCCCTGCCGGGTGAGTACGATGCTGTTCTTTCGCTTTGTCACAGCTTTCAGGATATGGATGGCAACTTCTTCAGCAGCCATCATACCGGCTTCATTGCGCGGACTTTCGCCCTGTTGGGTTCCATCGGCTGAAAGGGCAGTGTTGCGGATGTTGGAGGTTGTGAATCCCGGGCAGGCAATGAGCACATGCAATCCGGTTTTAAGATTCTCGATTCTTAGCGCTTCGAGAAAACCCTGCATGGCAAACTTGGAAGCCGAGTAACCCGTTCGACCCGGCAGTCCTTTGTAGCCTGCAATGGACGAAACCCCCACCACGCTGCCACCAGAGGCAAGCAAGGCAGTAAGCGCATATTTTGTGCAATACACTGTTCCCCAGAAATTCACTGCCATCAAACGACGCAGCACTTCCGTATCGGTTTTCAGAAACAAAGCACGCATGGAAATTCCCGCGTTGTTGATCAGCACGTCAATGGTGCCGAATCGGGCAAGAGCAGCATCAATAAACGACATGCATTCTGATTCAACACTTACGTCTGTCCTGAAAGCTTCTGCTTCACTGCCCATGAGTCTTATTTCAGAAACCAGTTTATTTAGTTCTTCCTGATTTCTGGCAGCAAGACCCAGCCGGGCCCCCTGTCGTGCAGCTTCAAGAGCCGTTGCCCTGCCTATTCCGGAACTTGCACCGGTGATCAACACGACTTTATTTCGTAAAGAGTACATATTGTGAATTTTACCAGTCTCAGCAGGAACCTCCGGCATGAGCTAAAATATTGCCGAAATTACGTAATTTTGCACAAAAACAATGCTCAGCAACCGCCAGCTTTTCAGCAGATATATGGGGCTTCCGTCCGTGGTCAACGAACCTGTTGAAATTGTCGGAGCTAAAGGAATTCATCTTTATGACGATGCCGGCAACGAATACATTGATCTGGTTTCGGGCGTTTCGGTGAGTAATGTCGGACACGCTCATCCGGAGGTAATAGAGGCCGTCAGGAAACAATCAGAGCAATACATGCATCTGATGGTTTACGGAAAATTCGTGCAGGCGCCTCAGGTAATGCTTGCAGAGCGACTGGCATCTCTTTTGCCTGAAAAGTTACGATCTGTATATTTTGTCAACTCGGGCAGTGAAGCCATCGAGGGAGCCATAAAGCTGGCACGCAGGGTTAGTGGAAGAACTGAGCTCATAGGATTTCAAAATGCTTATCACGGGGGCAGCATGGGTGCTTTAAGCCTGCTTGGGAACGAACATCTTAAAAATGCTTTCCGTCCCCTCCTCCCCGACACCAGGATGCTGCAGTTCAATAACATTAAGGCACTTGAGCAGATAACAGAACGTACTGCCTGTGTGCTCATCGAGCCGATTCAGGCTGAGGCCGGCATCATACTTCCTGCGCCCGGTTATCTCGAAGCTTTGCGTGTCAGATGCAATGAGACGGGGGCTTTGCTTATATTTGATGAAATCCAGATGGGGATGGGCCGCACCGGAAAAATGTTTGCTTTTGAACACAGCAGTGTTGTTCCGGATATACTTTGTCTGGCAAAAGCTCTGGGAGGCGGCATGCCCCTTGGTGCGTTCATCTCTTCAGCCGAAAACATGTCGAGACTGACTTATGAACCCGAATTGGGCCACATCACCACTTTTGGTGGTCATCCGGTTTGCTGTGCTGCTTCAATGGCTGCTATCGAAGTCATAGTGAAAAACAAGCTTATTGAAGACGCTGACAGAAAAGGGAAAATGTTTGCAGAGGAACTGATTCAACTCAATGGTGTAAAAGAAATCCGTCAGGCTGGCCTGATGCTTGGGGTGGAGCTGATTGATGAAAGCCTGACTGACGTGATCATGCATGAGTTTTCGCTGAACAGGCTCATCGTCGACAGATTCCTTTTTAACCCCACCACCTTCAGAATTGCCCCGCCACTCACGATTACTGACCATGAAATCAGCAAGTCGGTTCAACTGATCAAGAAATGTCTGTTTAATGCAATTAACAAAACTAAGCCATGAAATTTGCCATCCTTCTGCTCGGACTGTTAACCATTCAAATCTCATATGCTCAGGACCGGATCACAGGCCATGCGCGCTCTTCGCGCAGTGAAATTATAGCCAATCACGGGATGGCAGCAACGAGTCATCCACTTGCAACGCAGGTAGCAATTGAGATACTTCGGAAAGGCGGTAATGCCATTGACGCTGCCATTGCAGCCAATGCAGTGCTTGGCGTTGTTGAGCCGACCGGATGCGGCATTGGAGGCGATTTGTTTGCCATCATCTGGGACGCCCAAACCGACAAACTCTATGGCATCAATGGCAGCGGAAGAAGTCCTGTTAACCTCACACTCGATTATTTCAAAAGGAACAATATCAAAACAATACCTTCCTACGGTCCGCTTCCGGTCACTGTTCCGGGCTGTGTTGATGCCTGGTCGGAAATGCACGAGAAATTTGGCAGATTGCCGGTGGAAGACTTACTCAGACCTGCGATTCAATATGCACGGGATGGTTTTCCGGTATCTGAAGTTGTTGCCTATTACTGGGGGGTGAATGCGGAAAGGTTAAACAGCTACCCCGGTTTTATTGAAACATTTACCATTCGTGGACAGACACCTGCAAAGGGTGAAATATTCAAAAATCCCGGGCTGGCGCATACCTACCAGACACTGGCAAGGGATGGTTTCCGTAGTTTCTACGAAGGGCCATTGGCTGATATGATTGCGGCATTTGTACAGAGTCAGGGAGGATTTCTACGTAAATCTGATATGATGGCGCACAGAAGCGAATGGGTTGAACCTTTATCAACCAATTACAGAGGCTATGATGTTTGGGAACTGCCGCCAAACGGCCAGGGTATTGCTGTATTACAAATGCTGAATATGATCGAACCTTATGATGTTCGTTCTATGGGGTTTGGCAGCAAAGACCACCTGCACCTGTTTATCGAGGCCAAAAAACTGGCCTTCGAAGACAGGGCAAAGTATTATGCCGATCCGGCCTTCAGCAAGGTTGATGTGCAATCACTCATTTCGAAGACTTACTCAGCTGAACGCATGAAATTGTTCAGACCCGACAAAGCATCAACAAATTATCCGGCAGGAAATATTGAATCAGGAAACACGATTTATCTGACAGTCGCAGATGAAGAAGGGAATTTCGTCAGCCTGATACAAAGCAACTACAGAGGTATGGGCTCAGGAATGATTCCTCCCGGAATGGGTTTTATGCTGCAAAACAGGGGCGAATTGTTTGCGCTTGACGATAAGCATCTGAATGTTTATGCGCCGGGAAAGAGGCCATTTCACACCATTATTCCGGGTTTCGTGACTAAAAACAACAAACCTTGGCTGAGTTTCGGCCTTATGGGAGGATCAATGCAACCTCAAGGCCATGTGCAGATTCTGATGAATCTGATTGACTTTGGTATGAACCTTCAGGAGGCAGGTGACGTGCCGCGAATCAATCATGAAGGCTCATCGCAACCGACCGGAACAAAAATGACCGATAGTGGATGGGTTAATCTGGAAACCGGATTTGACTATCAGGTGATACGTGAACTCATGAAGATGGGACACCGTATAAAATTTGATGTTGGTGGTTATGGTGGTTATCAGGCAATTATGTGGGATGAAGTCAACAAAGTGTATTACGGAGCTTCTGAATTCCGTAAGGATGGCCAGGCAGCAGGATATTAGAATAAATTTTCGATGAAAACATTTATAACATTTTGTTTTTTTCTTCTGTACTTGTCATTCTGGAGCTACGGGCAGCTGGCTGTAGTAACTCCGGCTGAGTTTGAAAAGAATGAGGGTGTTCTTTTGGTTTGGGATTACAGCCAGTCCCGTGATTCCATAACGGCTAATATAACCCGTATTGCCCAGCAGGCAGGCAAAGTCTGGATCATTTATTATCCCGGAACCGCACCTGTTGACACAGCACAGATAAGATCATATTTATACAGCAGAGGTGTAAGTCCTTCGAACTTATACTTTATTCCCGGCTGGACAGAAACACTTTGGATCAGGGATTTTGGGCCGTTATTCGGTTACGGATATCTTGGAACAGGCCTTGAACGCTTTATATATGATGCAGGCTATGCTGCATATAACAGACCAAAAGATGATTCAATTCCTAGACAAATCAGCAGGGTTTGGGAAATACCTTTCAGTCCGCTTAGTCTCGAAGTGGAAGGCGGAAATTTGATTTTCGATGGTCTGGCAAGAGGATTTGGGTCGAAAAGAATCTGGGAGCAGAATCCAGGTCTGAATCCGGATGAAATCAGAGAAATGCTGATGGAAAAATTTAATCTTACCGATTTCATGTTTTTGGATAACCTGAATAATAGCGGCGGCGGAATCTGGAAACACGTGGATATGTATATGAAAGTTATTGATTATGAAACAATATTGGTTTCATCATATCCTGATTACCTGCCCGATTACGGAGTCATTGAAGCAACGGTTGAATTGCTTGAATCCACCAATACCTTTTTTGGTAAACCATACAAGGTAATCAGAATACCCGCCCCGCCAAAGGCTGATGGAAGTTGGTCGACAACGCAGAACGATGAAATGAGAACCTATACGAATTCGCTGATCATAAACAACACGGTTATTGTCCCTTCATACAACCTGCCCGAATGGGACAATAATGCAAAAGCGATTTATACAGCTGCTATGCCCGGTTATACTGTTGAAATGGTTGATTCAAGGATGCTTACCATTCTTGGGGGAGCCGTGCACTGCATCACCCGTGAAGTTCCTGCCCAACATTTTTCGAGGATCATACACGAAAAAGTAGCAGGTGCAATTGACTATACAGAATCGGTTAACATTCATTGTCAGGCAACATCGGACACTTTGGTTCAAACAATGTGGCTTTATTACCGGAAAAGCGGAGAAGAACAGTTTACAAAGACAGCCGTTCAGCTCACCTGCCCCACGCACTATGGCACAATCCCAAATATTCAACCAACGGACACAATTGATTATTATCTGGAACTAATTACTTATAACGACAGCATAACCTATCCCCTTTCAGCACCGGAGGGATATTTCACATTCTGGTTCAATTCGGTCGGGCAAAATGAGGTCAGCATACGGGCAAATCGTTTGACGATATTCCCGAATCCTTCGGATGGAAATTTCCGTATTAAGTCAGAAGCCCAGCCTGATCTGGAATCAATCATTTCAATCACTGATGTTAGCGGCAGATTGGTGTACACATGTGGTATAACAGGTTACGCTGATGAAATTTGCACAGGTTTGGATAGGGGAACGTATATAATGAGCGTTAAAACCGAAACAGTCACACATCAGTTTGTTTTTATCGTACAATAACATTGATTGTTATGCACCGGGTGTATATGCTGAATGATGCGCATTTATTTCCTTCCGCTAAACAAGCTTCGCGTGAGGGATTGCTGGCTGTAGGTGGTGACCTTCATCCATCACGTGTGCTGAAGGCCTACGCACAGGGCATATTTCCCTGGTACAGCGAAGGCGACCCTATCATGTGGTGGTCGCCCGATCCGAGAATGATTGTTATACCTAAAGAATTTCAACCTTCTAAAAGTCTCAGAAAGTTGATGCGAAGTGGAATTTATGAGGTTTTATTCGACAGGGATTTTAAAGAGGTAATGAATTCCTGTGCATACACCCGAAGAAAAGGTCAGGACGGTACCTGGATAACTCATGATTACAGGCAGGCATTTACATTGTTACACGAAGCAGGACTGGCACATTCTGTCGAAGTGTACCGCGATCACCAGCTGACAGGTGGACTATACGGACTTTCTTTGGGAAAAGTATTTTTTGGCGAATCCATGTTCCATCTCGAAGCAAACACCTCGAAGATCGCATTTGCAGCTTTGGTTGATTTCATGCTTGAGCATGAAATGTCTCTCATTGATGCTCAGCAGGAGACAGACCACCTGAAAAATCTAGGTGGTTTTGCTGTTGACAGAAGTTTTTTTCTCGAATTTCTCCGCGAGGCATTAGGCTATCCAACCCTGACCGGAAACTGGGGCAATAGTGAGGCCAAACCTGTTTATATCAATCCAGATAAAATATTTGAACATATTGTACATGAAAGATCATGAGCATTTTATGCGCTTAGCCATTGAACTGGCACGCGAAAACATTAAAAGTGGTGAAGGAGGTCCGTTTGGTGCTGTAGTAGTCAAAGATGGTGTTGTTGTAGGCCGTGGGGCAAACAAGGTTGTTTCAGAACATGACCCTACTGCCCATGCCGAAGTTGTGGCTATTCGTGATGCCTGTCAAAACCTGAATACTTTTCAACTCGACGGTTGCATTATCTATTCCAGTTGTGAACCTTGCCCCATGTGTCTTGGAGCTGTTTACTGGTCGAGGCCCGACAAACTGTTTTTTGCCGCATCTCGCGAAGATGCAGCCAGGGCAGGATTTGACGATGCTTATATTTACACACAACTTGCAATAAGTGTTGACAAAAGAGACATCAAAACTGAAACCCTGCTGGAGCGTGAGTCCAATGAAGTTTTTGAACAATGGATTGCTTCCGAGCAAAAAATTCCATATTAATTCCAACCAATGGAACATCGACTTGTGAATCTGACTAAGGCTGCCAACCTGATCAGAAATTCGAATAAGATCTGTGTGTTTACGGGAGCAGGAATCTCGGCCGAAAGTGGAATACCTCCTTTCAGGGGTGAAGGCGGATTATGGAACCGATATGATCCTCATATTCTGGAAATTGGTTATTTCTTAACCAATCCAAAAGAATCATGGGAAGCTATTCGCACCATTTTTTATGATTTTTTTCATCAGGTTGCGCCCAATCCGGCACACAAAGTATTGGCTCAATGGGAATCAGAAGGCAAAATCACAGGCCTTATCACCCAAAACATTGACAACCTGCATGCTCAGGCAGGAAGTGTTAAAGTATATGAATTTCATGGCAATTGTGACAGGTTGTTATGCCTTGACTGTAATAAATCATACCCATCCTTATCAGTTGACCTCAAAGAACTACCTCCCTTGTGTCCGGACTGTTTTGGGTTATTGAAACCCGATTTTGTTTTCTTTGGAGAAGGCATCCCTCCCCTTGCCTATCAGCAATCCATCGAAGCAGCCTCTTCTTGCGACCTCATGCTTATTATCGGAACTTCAGGGGAAGTTGCCCCTGCAAACCATTTGCCCCATTTCGCCAAAAGAAACAAAGCTTCAATAATAGAAATTAACAGGGAGCCATCACCTTACACAAAAACAATCACCGATATCTATCTCGAAGGTAAAGCAGGTGAGTTGTTGCCTGAACTAAATGATTTAATAAATTTAAATAATTAATAATGAAACTTAAAAGATTTTTCTTCAACGCCTTGCTCATTGTTATTTTAACGGGCTTCTACGTGAATTTGCATGGTCAGGACTTCAGGTCGATGGATAGATATTTTCAGCAAGCACTCTCTGACTGGAATGTACCCGGCATGTCGGTCGCCATTGTGAACAAAGATTCAGTGATTTGGACAGGCTCATATGGTGTAACGGACATCAACAGCAGGGAAACAGTTGACAAACATACGCTGTTTGCCGTTGCCAGCAATACAAAAGCCTTCACCGCTGCAGCACTTGCCATGCTTGTTGATGATGGCCTGATCAATTGGGATGACAAGGTCGTTAAATTTCTACCCTGGTTTAAGCTATATGACCCATATGTAACACAAAACATGACCATCCGTGATTTACTTACACACCGATCAGGACTCGCAACCTTTTCGGGCGATCTGATTTGGTATGGAAGCACCTACAGCCGTGAAGAAGTAATCAGAAAAGCTGCCCATCTGAAACCCTCTTTCGGATTCAGGGAACAGTTTGGTTATTCAAACATTCTGTATATGGCCGCCGGAGAGATTATTCCCGCTGTTACAGGATACAGTTGGGAGGAATATATCAATAACAGACTTTTGAGGCCATTGCACATGAATCGGTCTGTTCTGAGTGTCAGCGAGCTTGAAGGCCTGGAGAATGTTGCCCGTCCACATACTTATGTAAAGAACAAAGCTACAGCTATTCCATGGCTTGACTGGGATAATATGGGGCCGGCAGGCTCCCTGATTTCATCAGCACATGATATGTCCAACTGGCTGATAATGAATTTGAATAATGGCATTTTCAATAATGACACATTGATTCTCAAACAAAGAATCTTTGAAATGCAGTCGGCAAATACCGTTTTACCGGTTTCCCCTTCTTTCAGCAAAAGATTTCCATCCACACATTTCAGGGCTTATGGGTTGGGTTGGAGTTTAATGAACTATCTGGGACATAAGATAGTGATGCATAACGGAGGATATGATGGTATGATTTCACAAACAGTTTTGATTCCGGAATCGGGCTTCGGATTTGTTATACTAACAAATTCACTATCAAACCTCTATTATCCGGTAATGTATACCCTGCTTGATGAATTGCTTTTGAATCCTGAAAAACGTGACTGGAGTAGTGAAATCCTCACACAGATCAGGAAATCAGAAGAAACAGCCTCAGCACAAAAGGCTGAGTGGGAGGCCAAACGTATTATAGGAACAAAACCTTCCTTAAAACTTGATGCTTACACAGGATATTATGGTTGTCCAATATATGATACTGTTCAGGTGTATTCATCACCAAATGGACTGATGATGCAGTTTTCGAGAAGCGAGGGCTTCAAGGGCAAGCTAACCCATTGGCATTATGACACATTCGAAGTTGAGTTTACTGATTTTCCTTCTTTGCCTAAAGGTTATGTAACTTTTTATCTGAACCGTGATGGCAATCCAGATGAATTACAGATTTATCTTGATAATCCTGATTTTGATTTTACAGAACTGGAATTGAAGCGGTTAGAATAGCCCTTGCGGAAATCGGTCATCATCAAACTGTCTTAGGGTATTCTGATTATTGTACAATAGGCCTTTTGCACCAATAAGACCAGATATTGATCAGAATAGCAATCAACAATGATGCTGATGCGATCGTAAAAGTGGTAATAAGTCCGTATTGTTCATAGAAATATACCCCGGCTGCCGGTGCAAACAACGATCTGAAACCGGTCAGGAACAGATGAACTGATTGATAGCTTCCGGCATCGTCTGGTGCACAGAAATATGCTGAACCGATATTCCACAAGAGTACCATCGTTGCTGCAAATACACCGTGGGCAATGATGTAAAATATCAGAACATAATAAAACTTAACTCCAAGTATATAGGTATGTTGTGGAAAGATTACGGTCAGTCCCAAAAATATTATGTAAGCCATTACTGATCCGTAGGTAATAGCCGAGAACAGACGGGGATCCAGTTTGCCGAGCATTCTTCCGGCTAAAGGCAGTAAGGCAATTGCAATTATATTGTAGGAGTTACGGTAGAAGGCAACACTTGAGTAATTCATATTCAATCCTTCATAAAAGTAAACGGTAATCACGGTCACGGCAATCATAAATGAAAATCCGTAAAACATAAAACCTATTTCGAAATCCCTGAAAGCTTTGTTTTTGACGACGATCTGAACCATATCCCTGACAGAAGCCTGAACGGAGGCACTGAGGTTAGTGCCGGGCAATAATCCGGTTTCAGGATAATGAATCAACGACAATACCCAAAGTGAAACAATGCTCAACAATCCGGCAAGCGGAAGAACCCACGTAAAACTCATCTGATGTAGATCGAGCAGCCATCCGTAAACAAAGGTCGTGACCAACATGATGATTTTATTGACGGTGGCCGAATAGCTGTATAATTTTCCGAAGTTCTGATGAAAATAATTTGCCTTCAATAGGAAGTTGATAGTCGGGTTAATCACCAGATGTCCTAGGTAATATATAAAAAATACCAACAGAAAAAGGGCATGAAAAAGTTGTGTGTGCTGGTAAGCTTCTATTTGCGAAGGAAACAACAGAAAACCAAGCATTGGAATTCTGGTTAACAATGCGGTTCTCCGAAGCAGTGCTTTTCGGTTGACAACCCTTTTCAGCCATTCGTGGATAAAAAACAATCCGACAAATACAACAACACTAAACTGAAAAAGTAGGCTCATCTGATAATTCGTACCCTGAAGGCTTTTCAGAAACACAAATTCATTGAGCGCCAATATTCCCAGAATGATACCTTCGATTGATGAATACACTGTATAGAGCCGGAAGGTCCTTTTTTCGTTGGCTTGAAAGTCCTTCATAGACAATTATTAATACTTAAAACCCAATCCTTTTTGTATTCAATGGCACAAATGTTATCATCCATTTCTGATAGATATTTTACTGAAAATTGTGCCGGAATTTCATCATCAATGCCTCATTATGAGAATCTGATTGCTTTTGAAGGGGCTATTCTGTTGATAACAGTGGTAGGAATCAGCAGCATCAACATCCAAACGACAAGCGTCAGTATATTGATAAGTAGTATGTTTTCAACACTAAGATCGACAGGCACTTCTGAAAGATAATAAGACTCGGCCGGAAGTTTCAGAAAGGCTGTTTTCAGTTGTAATACACAGAAACCTATTCCCAGCAGATTGCCAAACAGCAATCCGCGCACTAATATATCGGCCGAATGATAGAGAAATATTTTACGGATGATTTTGTTGCTTGCCCCCATTGCCTTTAAGATGCCGATCATAGATGTTCGTTCAAGAATGATGATAAGAAGCGTGCTCACAATGGTAATGCCTGCCACCATCAACAAGAGCAGTATGATAACCACGACATTCATATCCTGCAGGTCGAGCCAGTCGAAAATATGCGGGTAATTCTGGCGTACAGTGTAGGCAACCAAATCAACAGGAAGCGCCATATCAACGGCATCAGCAATTTCATTCAGCCGGCTTATATCGCTGATTCTTATTTCTATAGAGCCCACCTGATCCTCTTCCCATCCATTTAAGCGCTGAATGTGACGTATATCTGAAAACACGTAGGTCTCATCAAATTCTGTAAGGCCAGTTTCATACACGCCGGCAACAACAAAACGACGACCTCTGGGTTGATTATTCTCTCCGGCTACAAACCAAACACGCAAATCATCACCTGTGCTGAGCGATAGTTTCCGGGCTATAATCGAAGAAATCATCACTTCATCACTGCGTTCATTCTGATTCGTGCGAATCAATGAACCGGATTTCATGGATGGCTCAAACAAACTCCAATCAAAGTCGCTTCCCACGCCGCGGAGTACAATACCCTGAATGTGTTCATCAGTTTTGATGATCCCGGCTTTTGAGGCTGTTGCCTGAACCTGAGCTACACCATCCAAATCAAGCAATCGTTGATATAATTCATTATTGAATAGTATCGGGTTGGCTTCATAACTTGAATTGTTGTCCAGTGATTCCACCTGAATGTGGCTGACAAAACCAATCACTTTCTCACGTATCTGGTGTTTAAAACCAATAACAATACTTACTGAGGCTATCATTACGGCGACACCAACTGCAACGCTGATAATTGAAGTATTCATGACTACACCTGATACGCCGGAGCGTGACATGGAATAAAACCGGCGGGCAATGAATGAAGCGAGGTTCATGAAATTTGATTATCTATGCAAAATTAATCAATATGCCGAGATGAGAACTCTGCTTTTCGTATTGCTCCTGATTGCTACTGCCTGTCTTAGGGCAGGCAATCCCGTATTGGTCGAGCCAAATGTGGTCACGCCCGGAGCTGCACGCTTCGGGTTATATGTAGATTCACTAAAGGGTTTAAAGGTTGGTCTGGTGGCCAATCATGCGAGCGTTATCGGTCAAACACATCTGGTCGACACCCTGATTAATCAGGAGGTTAACATCATACGTATTTTTAGCCCCGAGCACGGTTTCAGAGGAAATGCCGATGCAGGAGCCATTGTCGACAGTTATATTGACCAGGATACCCAGATACCGGTTATCTCACTTTACGGAAAAAAGAAGAAGCCTGACTTAAAAGATTTGAAGGATATTGATATTGTACTAATTGATCTTCAGGATGTTGGAGTAAGGTTTTACACCTACATTTCAACGCTTACCTACATGATGCAGGCCTGTGCAGAAGTAGGGATACCTGTTAAAGTACTCGACAGGCCTAATCCAAACGGCTATTACATAGATGGCCCTGTTCTGGACACCAATTTCCGTTCATTCGTAGGCCTGCATCCCGTACCTGTTGTTTATGGTCTGACAATCGGCGAATATGGTCATATGGTGAATGGAGAAGGCTGGCTGGGCAATGGTCGGAAATGTGATTATACAGTTGTTCCGTTGGAAGGCTATTCACGTAACATGATTTGCAAGCTTCCGGTGAAGCCATCACCCAATCTAAAGAGTTGGAAATCTGTTTATCTGTATCCTTCATTGTGCTTTTTTGAAGGCACTGTTGTTAGTGTCGGGCGGGGAACAGATCATCCGTTTGAAGCATTCGGGCATCCTGATATCAAAACCGGCTCATATTCCTTTACTCCCAGAAGCGTTCCAGGCGCAAGTGTGCACCCCCCTTTCAAGGGTCAGACTTGTTATGGAACCAATCTTGCTTCATTTGCTGAAGCGAATATCACGCAACACGGACAATTGCAACTTGACTGGTTGATTCAGGCATATAATGAACTTTCAAACCGACATAAATTCTTCAACAGCTATTTCAGCACACTTGCCGGAAATGCTCTGCTGAAGCAACAAATAGAGCAAAACATTCCGGCATCTGAAATCAGAATGAGTTGGAAGCCCGATTTGGAAAATTACAAGCAAATCAGAAGAAAATACCTGATTTATGATGATATCGGAATAGATTAATTCACAAGTGTCAGCATCAGCTGAGCTACTTTCAGTTGGTGCGACCGGGATAAACCTTAAGGGCTTCTTCGAGCACTTTCATCGAGTTTTCAAGATCAGTCACATTTAGCACATAACTGATTCTGACTTCATCTTTACCTCTGCCGGGTGTGGAATAAAAACCGCTTGCTGGTGCGAGCATTACTGTCTGACCTTTATAGTCAAATGATTCGAGCAACCATTGGCAGAAATTATCTGAGTCATCGATAGGCAGCCGGGCTACTACATAGAATGCTCCTTTTGGAGTCGGGCAAAATGCACCCTTCATACGATTGATTTCTTTGACCACTACGTCACGGCGGTTCAGGTATTCCTGCAGAACTTCTGTGAAATACACATCAGGTGTTTCGATGGCAGCTTCAGCAGCAATTTGACCGAAACTCGGGGGGCTTAGTCTTGCCTGTGCAAATTTTAGCGCGGTTTTCATCACCTCGCGGTTTTTAGAAATCATGCAACCCACGCGAACGCCACATGCGCTATATCGCTTAGAGACAGAATCTATAAGAATCACATTATCCTCAATGCCTTCAAGGTGCATGCATGAATAGTGTGTGTTTCCGTCATAGCAGAACTCCCTGTACACTTCATCAGCAATAAGATACAGGTCGTATTTGATCACAAGTTGCCTGAGCACTTCAAGTTCGTCTTTTGAATAAAGGTAGCCGGTTGGATTATTGGGGTTACAAACGAGAATGGCTTTTGTACGCGGGGTAATAGATTTTTCAAAGTCAGCGATGGGAGGCAGCGCAAAACCAGAATCAATGCTCGAAAATATTGGAGTAACCTTCACACCGGCATTAATGGCAAATCCGTTATAATTGGCATAGAAGGGTTCCGGAACGATTACTTCGTCGCCCGGATCCATTATGGTCTGAAACGCAAACAAAATAGCTTCAGAAGCTCCGGCTCCGATGATAATGTCATCAGCAGTGATATTGATACGATGTTTCTTATAGTATTCAGCAAGTTTTTTCCTGTAAGACGGTATCCCGGCCGAATGGCTGTATTCTACCACTTTTCCACTGAAGTTCCTGACAGCATTAAGTGCCACTTCCGGTGTGGGAATATCCGGTTGGCCTATGTTAAGATGATACACCTTAATTCCCCTCTGTTTAGCTGCTTCTGAATATGGAACCAACTTGCGGATGGGCGACTCAGGCATTAGCCTGCCTTTTTGTGAAATACCTGGCATAAACGTTTGGTTTTTGGTTTGTTATGTCTGTGTTGATGAATTCAAAAAAAATCAGTTCAGGTTGACACGATCAATTACTCCTGATTCAACACTTCATTCTTCTCCTAAAGAATGAAGGAAGGTGTACTTTAATTCAGCCCCATTAGTTGCTGCGGTTTACGGGAGCACCTGAGCTCATGTCTTTTTCCGGAAGGGCATCAGCCGGCTTGGCCACCACACTGCCTTTGATCCTGAGTACTATGGAATTATTCTTTTTAGCATTGGACAAAATGGTAACTGACCTGTTGATTGGTCCGGCTTTTGAAGTGTTGTATGTTACGGTTATTTTTTCTGATTCACCTGGTAAAATGGGCTGGCGCGGCCAACTGGGAACTGTGCAGCCACATGATGATCGGGGCTGTGATAAGATCAGCGGCTCATTTCCGGTATTTGTGAATTCAAAAGTACAGCTACCATCGCTGTTTACATAAATCTGCCCGTAGTCATGCAGGTCCTTTTTAAAAGTTATCTCAGGTCCGTTAACTTTCTCTGCTGCTTCTTGATTCTGGGCCACAACAGCATTCATAAGAAAAACAACAACTGCAATTAAACTGACTCTTTTCATAATCTATTATATTTTTTAGATCAAAAACTGTGTTAACACTTGCAAAATTAAGTATAATGAAAGTGCTGTGTGATTAAGTTTCGTATAAATTTCACATTTTTTAACCTCACTATTTTTGTATCACCACCCAATGGCAACATAAATTTGCAGTTGCCAAAGCAATTACAGCACTTTGTGGGTTGAGAAGTATCATAAAAATCCCTTGCATGCTTTTAAAAAAATAGTATTTTTGCACCCTCAAATTACGGCGAGGTAGCTCAGATGGTTAGAGCGTCGGATTCATAACCCGGAGGTCGCGAGTTCAACTCTCGCTCTCGCTACAAATGTAAAAGCTGTCTGTCAGGGCAGCTTTTTTTTTGTTGAAATTTTTCCTTTCCTTTCATATTACTGCAAGTATGGAAGTTACCTTGTCTCTTTCACATTCGAATTATTCGTCTAGTCACCTTATCCATCTTTTAAAATTGATCTTCTGAGGAATAAGTTTATTTTTGAGCAGACACATTATTTATGAAATACAAAGTAATTTCCTTAGCTATCAGCATCAGTTGTGCTCTTGTTTCTGCAAACGCTCAATATAATCCACATGCAGGCAGAATTGTTTCATATACCGAACATTCGGCTGTTACTGCAACTTCAGGATTAAATCCCTTGCTTGCCATTGATAACGACACGCGTACATTCTGGGAGTCGGCTGCAACAATTCCTGAAGGTTATATTTCGCGTCCGGACCTTAATGTGATGCTCAAAACATTTTCTGGAATTACAAATAATGCCTTTGATGGCAATCTGAATACTGCGCAACGCTTTGAAAAAGCCGACAGGCATGGTCTTTACACTTTTGCACATACTTTTGATAAAACCACAGCCGTCAGGCATATCGTCCTGAAGGCACAGGTCAGTTCAATGCTTACTGTCTTTCTGATCAGAAATGGTATTAAAACTGTAGTGCTGACCTATCAGCCGGGAGAAAACTATAGCCTGAAATCACACCTTCCTGATCCGTCGCAGTTTTATGATGCTGTGGCTGTGCAATGCGACAGTCCCTTTGATGTGTTTGAACTTGCCGTTATGACCGAAGAACCGTTTGAAGGAATTGTGTTTGACTTTGGTAAGGTTGTACCTATTGGACAGATTTATTCCAGACATATGTCATCAGATCATGTTTACAGGTCGATTATTGAATTTTCTGCTGATGGTTTCAGTTGGACGAAGGTGGCTGAACTCCACCCTCAGGCAATTGCTTTTGTGCCCATGATACTTGACCGTGAATACGAGGCAAGGTTTATGCGACTGCTTCATTTCTTGAAACCTGTCGATTATGCAAAAGCGGTTGTTTGGGAGGTGAAAGTGTATGACAGGAATGGCCCTTTCGGCAAACCTGCTGATTTTACAATAAACCCGGCAAATATCAGCGATAGGTTAGGCATTAATGGCATTTGGGGATGGGGATATAATACTTACAGTGATAATCTCCCTGAAGGCGCCGGGCCTGAATTTTTTGCTCAGGTAGCATCTTCGGGCCGCAATTATCATGAGATGCTATGGGATGTGACAAGTCCCGCCGAAACGCCCGATTATGCATCAATGGCTTCCGGAAAAGGAACAAAACCATATTGGTGGCTCAATTGGGATCGTGAATACGGTACATGGAGAAATACTGGGTTTAAAGTCACAGCAACGATAATGTTTACTGCCAAAACTGTTCCTGAACATTTATGGCCTGATCCTATAGAGCACGCAAGGAAATATGGATACGCGTTTGCAAAGCATTTTGGCCCGGGAAAAGGAAACGCTTTGGTCGGCATGGTCGAAGCCGGTAACGAACCATGGGATTATTCGAAGGGCTTCTACCCGAAGGTGCTTCAGGGAATGGCATCCGGTTTTAAAGATGCAGATCCGCAGCTTAGAGTCATCCCTGCAGCCTTTCAGGCAACATTCATGCGGTATGAAGGACACGATGACAACCACTACATTGCTGACAATATCCCAAAAGAGGCCATTCCATTTCTCGATGGGTTAAACGGTCATTTCTATTCGCACACCTTTGACCATGAGGGAAAAAGAATCACGATTAACCCTGAAGATCCGCGTTCAGGACTGCACGGGATCAGAAATTTATTGCGCTGGCGCGATGCCAATATGCCCGGAAAACCGGTCTACATCACAGAGTATGGCTTTGACAGCGAAGGAGGTGAAGAAGAATGTGATTTTGCCGGATGCATCTCAGAAGAAAAACAGGCTGCATGGGGCTTAAGAGCATTGATGATACTCCTCAGGCAAGGTGCCGAATCAGCATACTGGTATTTTTTTGCCAACGAATTTACTGCTGCTGTGTTGCATTCCCGGTCAGGTCTGACAGCCTCAGCCGATAAAAAGTTCAGCCCAAAGGCTTCATTCCATGCGTTCAGAAAGTTTAACGCCATTCTTGGAAAAACGAGACTCATGAAAGTGCTTGCTGAGTCCGATCAGCTTTATGCCTATTATTTTGAAGATGTCGGGGGAAATGCGTTTGTTGTGGTCTGGGCACCTCATGGCGATGATCCTGACAAAGGACTGTCGGTAAGCATGAAACTTCCGGGCAATCCTGAATCGTACTGTTATCTGGATGGACACGAAAAAACAGAATGGAATGCACTTAAAATGAATCAGGACAGGAATACATATAATATCAAAGGTTATCCAATGATAATCAGATTGTCCGGAAAGTAAATTGGTTTGTAAACCAAGTTTAACCGGTGCAAATACTTTTTGAACTAAATTAGTTTAAGTTAAGAGGCATATTTGTGTAAATTCGTAGCTCAATCATCATTCCCATTTATTATGAAACATTTAGTACCGTTTTTGTTGTTAGCACTTACAATAACAAGTTGTGAAACAGCTTCCTACAAACAAGAGGAAGAAGTGCATCAACCGGCTTCTGTCATTGGACCGGTTCAGCTGAATCTAGAATCGGACATCCTCAGTCCCGAATTGTTATGGTCTATGGGTCGTTTGGGTGAATATGTCCTTTCGCCCGACAGATCAAAAATTCTTTATTCCGTCACTTATTACGACTTAAAGCAGAATAAGGGCAATACCGACTTATATGTCATGAATATTGACGGCACGGACATTCAGCGACTGACCGAAACTCCCGGCGGTGAATATAACCCCAGGTGGAGGCCGGATGGAAAAAAAATCGGGTTTCTGGCTGCTTCAGAAGGTAAAATGCAGTTGTGGGAAATGAATACTGACGGAAGTAACAAAAAAATGATGACAGCAATAAGTGATGGCATCAATGGCTTTGAGTATTCACCAGATCAGAACAAGATTATGTTTATTTCTGAGGTTAAAATCGGACAGGATGTCCATGACATGCATCCCGACCTCCCGCAGGCTACCGGCAAGATCATGAATGACCTCATGTACAGGCATTGGGATCATTGGGTGGAAACCTACAGTCATGTTTTTGTAGCCGGTTATAATGAATCCGGAGTTACCGATGTAAAAGACATCATGGCCGGAGAACCATGGGAATCACCTATCAGACCCTGGGGAGGCATGGAGCAGCTTACATGGAGTCCCGATGGCAAATCACTCATTTACACTGCCAGAAAAAAGACAGGAAAAGAATACAGCCTTTCCACTAATACTGACTTATATCTGTACAACATTGATTCAGAAACAACGACAAATCTTACAGAAGGCATGATGGGTTACGATCACCATCCGGTATTCTCACCCGATGGCAAAAGCCTCGCCTGGGAAAGTATGAAAAGAGATGGCTATGAAGCTGACAAGGTAAGACTGATGGTGATAAACTTAGAAACCGGAGAGAAACGTGATTTCAGTGACGGTTTTGATCAGGATGCGCATAGCCTGAGCTGGTCTGACGATGGAAAAAGCATCTATTTTGTGAGCAACTGGCACGCACTGGATCAGATATACCGACTTGATATTGAGTCAGCAACTATCCGGAAAATTACTGAAGGCACCCATAGTTACACTTCAGTGCACAATGCAAAGGACAGGCTCGTAGGAACACGCATGTCTATGTCATCACCCGTTGAGCTTTTTTCTATCAACCCGGATTCGGGAGAAGAAACTCAGTTAACTTTTTTGAACAAGTCATTGCTGGATCAGCTGACAATGGGAAAAGTTGAGACCCGTTGGATGAATACAACAGATAACAAGAAGATGTTGACATGGGTTATTTATCCACCTCATTTTGACCCTGAGAAGAAGTACCCTGCCCTACTCTATTGTCAGGGCGGCCCGCAAAGCACGGTAAGTCAGTTTTGGTCCTACCGATGGAACTTACAGCTCATGGCTGCAAATGGATATATTGTTGTAGCGCCAAACCGTCGCGGATTGCCCGGTTTTGGCAGCGAGTGGAACGAACAGATCAGTGGTGATTACGGTGGCCAGAACATGAAGGATTATCTGACCGCCATTGATGAGATGGCTGCTGAACCCTTTGTGGACGAAACCCGACTGGGTGCAGTCGGCGCAAGTTATGGCGGATTTTCGGTTTACTGGCTTGCCGGCAACCACAACAAGCGCTTTAAGGCTTTCATAGCGCACAATGGAATGTTTAATCTCGAAGCACAATATCTCGAGACCGAAGAGATGTGGTTTGTAAATTGGGATCTGGGTGGTCCGTTTTGGGAAAAAGACAATAAAACTGCTCAATGGTCCTATGCAAATTCACCTCATCGTTTTGTACAGAACTGGGACACTCCCATTTTGGTTATTCACAGTGAGCTTGATTACAGAATTGTTGCTTCTCAGGGTATGCAGGCGTTCAATGCTGCCAAACTTAAAGGTGTTCCAGCGCGTTACCTTTATTTCCCGGACGAAAACCACTGGGTGCTGAAACCACAGAATAGTGTGCTATGGCAAAGAACATTTTTCGGATGGCTTGATCAATGGTTGAAGTAGGAGGCCAAGAGTCAATCCTACAGCATAGTATCTTACTTGGCTGACAGAAACATAAAGCTATCTCGCCGGAGATGCTGTTTAAAAGTTAATATTTTTATCGCCTCAGGCACACGTTGTGCTAAATTCTGTCGTTAGTTTAGCACAGAACATGATCGCCTGCAATAAATATCAAACCAAAACCTCAAGCGACACATGCAAAACGTAAATATTGCTTTCTTTTTGCTTTTTCTTGTTAATCTGGTTTTTGCAAATGATGTTTTTGCTGACAGCACACATTCTGTAAAAACAGACTCACTTAAATACTGGAAAAGTACAGGACGATTCTCTCTCAATTTTAATCAAAACGCATTCAATAACTGGGCTGTAGGCGGTGAAAATTCCATATCAGGTAAAAGTCTGGTAGACTATAAAACAAGGTTTGAAAAGGACAATTTCTCGGCTGAATATACCAATAAAATGGCTTATGGTGTAGTGGGTTACGGACTTGAGCGTGTCGAGAAAACCGATGACAGACTGGAGGCCTCTGTTTCACTTTCGCGCAAAGCTATCCGTAAATGGACCTACACATCACTGTTTACTTTCAAATCGCAGTTTACTGACAGCTACAAGTATCCTAACGACTCAGTGGTGGTTTCATCATTTATGGCTCCGGGCTACCTCAATGCATCCATTGGTTTCAATTACAGGCCCACTGATAAGTTTGAAGTCTTTATCAGTCCTGCATCCGGAAAGTTCACCTTTGTAACTAATCAGAGTCTGGCCGACAAAGGCGCTTTCGGAGTCGATAAAGCAGTGCTTGATACCAGCGGTGCCTTGATCAGAGAAGGTGCTAACCTTTTATGTGAGTTTGGCATTAATGTACTTTCGAAGTTTTCGAAAGACCTGACCAATCAGGTCGAACTTATCAGCACACTCAACCTCTATAACAACTATCTTGATAATGACAGGTCGAACAGGTGGAATATTGACCTGGATTGGGAAACCAGTCTAAATTTCTCCATCAACAAATACCTGCAGACTGTTCTGTTTCTGCACCTGAAGTACGACCACGACATCAGTATTCAGCAATATGAGATTGTCGATGGTCAGCGAATTGTCATTTCTGAGGGGCCCAGATTACAATTTAAAGAGTCTATCGGCATTGGTCTGATGTATAAAATTTAAATGACAATCAAATAATCACGTCTTTTTTAGTTTTTTTTTCTTCAGATTCCAGAGCATAGTTATTTTTATATATCTTGCATGAGGTTTCGCTAACAAATTAAAACACGCTCATTATGAAAATTACAATCGTTGGAACCGGTTATGTCGGACTGGTTACCGGAACATGCTTTGCCGAAGTTGGAATTGATGTTCATTGTGTTGACATTGACAAAAAAAAGGTTGATAACCTGAACAATGGTATCATTCCTATTTATGAACCCGGCCTTGAAGAGATGGTTCAAAGAAATGTGGAAAAGAAAAGATTGTTTTTTACGACCGATCTCGGCCCCACACTTAAAGATTGTCAGGTGGTTTTCAGCGCGGTTGGTACCCCACCTGACGAAGACGGTAGTGCCGACCTGAAATATGTGCTTGATGTAGCACGCGAGGTTGGACGCAACATGGAGGATTATATCCTGATTGTGACTAAAAGCACTGTTCCTGTTGGTACGGCCGAGAAAGTCAGGAAAGCCATCAAGGAAGAGCTTGAAAAAAGAGGTGTTGACATTCCTTTTGATGTGGCATCTAACCCTGAGTTTTTGAAAGAAGGAGCAGCAGTGGATGATTTTCTCAAACCAGACCGTATTGTGGTTGGTCTAGATTCGAGCCGGGCTGAAGATCTTATGAAGCGCCTTTACAAACCATTTACTTTGAATGGACATCCTGTGATTTTTATGGATATTGTTTCAGCCGAAATGACCAAATATGCAGCTAATGCCATGCTGGCAACCAAAATCAGTTTTATCAACGATATTGCAAACCTGTGCGAAATAGTTGGTGCCGACGTGAATATGGTGCGCAAAGGAATTGGATCCGACAGGCGTATCGGGCCATACTTTATCTATCCCGGAACAGGATACGGCGGATCATGTTTTCCCAAAGATGTGAAAGCATTGATCAAAACTGCCAGATCATACAACTACGAACTTCGTGTACTGCAATCTGTTGAAGATGTAAACGAAGATCAGAAATCGGTGCTTTTCGGCAAAATCAACAGGTACTTCGACGGCAAACTAAAAGACAAGGTTGTTGCCGTATGGGGACTTTCGTTTAAACCCAACACCGACGACATGCGAGAAGCTCCTGCCAGGGTAATCATCGCTAAACTGCTTGAAGCCGGCGCGAAAGTGAAAGCCTACGATCCTGTTGCTATGGAGGAAGGACACCGGATTTTTAACGATAAAATCGAGTTTGCCAAAGACCAGTACGATGCGCTTATTGATGCCGATGCCCTGATTATTGTTACTGAATGGTCGGAGTTTAAATTCCCGAATTTCAGGGTAATCAAGAAATTGCTCAAAACACCGGCTATATTCGACGGTCGTAACATATACGATGCCAAGGAAATGGCTTCTGAAGGATTTGACTATTTCTGTATTGGTATCCGTACAAAATAGAGCACTTCTGATCAAACAAACAGTAAAACCAATCGAAAACACCGTTTTATGAAGAGAATTCTTGTTACAGGTGGTGCCGGGTTTCTGGGATCGCATCTTTGCGAAAGATTATTAACAGAAGGAAACGACGTGATTTGCCTCGATAACTACTTCACCGGGCAAAAAAAGAATGTAGTGCATCTTCTTGATAATCCCTATTTCGAACTGGTGCGGCACGATGTAACTTCACCCTATTTTGTCGAAGTGGATGAGATTTACAACCTGGCCTGTCCGGCATCACCCGTACATTATCAGTACAACCCCATTAAAACGGTGAAAACATCGGTTATGGGCGCCATAAATATGCTCGGACTGGCCAAGCGTATTAAGGCTAAAGTATTACAGGCCTCCACCAGCGAAGTATATGGCGACCCCGAGCAGCATCCGCAGCAGGAAAGTTACTGGGGGCATGTTAACCCCATCGGCCCAAGGGCTTGTTATGACGAAGGAAAACGATGTGCAGAGACTTTGTTTGTCAACTATCATAAGCAGAATAATGTGCGCATCAAAATCATCAGAATTTTCAATACCTATGGCCCGAGAATGCATCCCAATGATGGTCGTGTGGTATCTAACTTCATTGTGCAGGCACTCAAAGGAAAGGACATAACTATTTATGGTGATGGCAAACAAACACGTAGTTTTCAGTATGTTGACGATCTCGTCGAAGGAATGATCAGACTGATGAATACACCTGACAGTTTCACAGGTCCTGTTAACATTGGAAACCCGGGAGAGTTTACCATGCTCGAACTTGCAGAGAAAGTGATCCGCATGACCAATACTAAATCAAAGATTGTGTTTCAGCCGCTTCCCGCCGACGATCCCATGCAACGACGCCCCGACATCAGCCTTGCGAAAGAAGTGCTTGGATGGGAACCTAAAATAAATCTTGATGAAGGCCTGGCGCGCACTATTGATTATTTCAGGTCAGTTGTTTAGAAATGATGATTCCCATTTTAGTAACCGGCAGTAACGGGCAGTTAGGCTCAGAACTCAGAAAACTTTCATTAACCGAAACCTCATTTCTATGGCATTTTACGGACGTTGATACATTGGATATCACTAACCCTAAAAGCCTTGAATCATATTTGAAGCTGTACCGGATTCAGTTTTGTGTCAATTGTGCGGCCTACACAGCCGTTGATAAAGCCGAAGATGAGCCCGAACTGGCCCAGCTCGTCAATGCCACTGCCGTAAAAAACCTCGCTGATGCATGCGAAAGAAATCATGCAACCCTGATCCATATATCTACCGATTATGTGTTTGATGGAATGCACTTTAAACCTTATATCGAAACAGATGCCATCAATCCGGTTTCATCCTACGGTAGAAGTAAGGCAGAAGGCGAAAATATCTTACATCAACATAACTGCAGGTCGGTCATTATCCGCACTTCATGGTTATATTCAGCATTTGGCAATAATTTTGTCAAAACAATGCTTAGACTGGGTAAAGAAAGAAACGAACTACGGGTGGTAGCAGATCAGGCCGGAACGCCAACATGGGCAGCCGATCTGGCAGCAGCTATTCTTCATATGCTTCACTGCGCCCAAAAACTGGAATCCAAAGAAATATTTCACTACAGCAATGAAGGTTTGATCAGTTGGTACGATTTTGCCCAATCCATTATGGAGCTTGGGCAGTTAAATTGTAAGGTAATTCCGATTAGCTCTGACGAATACCCGGTTCGCACAAAAAGGCCCTATTATAGTGTACTCGATAAAAGTAAGTTCAGGACATGGGCTAAAACCGAAGTGCCATACTGGAAAGACAGTCTGGTAAAATGTCTTGAGGAAATCAGACTACATTTAAACAAATAGGCATAATAAGGAAATTAACTTAATTCAACATGAGTAACAATATTGATCCACAGGTTTTGAATGTTGCGCTTAGGTGGACACAGGCGCCATTTGATCCAGAAACCATTGAACAGGTAAAAAACCTCATTGAGAACGATCCTCAGGAACTGACCGAATGCTTTTACAGAAATCTGGAATTTGGCACCGGCGGTTTGCGCGGAATCATGGGCGTTGGCACCAACCGTATGAACAAATATACCGTCGCAATGGCAACCCAGGGCCTGGCCAATTACCTGAAGAAAATGTTTCCGGGCAAATCAGATATTTCTGTTGCCGTGGCACATGATTGTCGCAACAACAGTGACTTCTTTGCCAAAATAACGGCTCAGGTGATGAGTGCCAACGGAATAAGGGTGTATCTCTTTGAAGGCTTACGCCCGACACCGGAGTTATCTTTCGCCATTCGTCATTTCGGCTGCCAGAGCGGAGTTGTGATAACTGCATCGCACAATCCTAAAGAATACAACGGTTATAAGGCCTACTGGGACGACGGCGGACAATTGATAGCCCCCCATGACAAGAACGTGATTGCAGAAGTGGAAAAAATCACAGATCCTTCCCTGGTTCGTTTTAATGAGAATCCATCATTCATCAAATACCTGGGCAAAGAATTTGATGAGATCTATATTGCCAACATCCGGAAACTAAGTCTTTCTCCTGAAGTTATCCAACGGCAAAAAGACTTTCCGATTGTCTTCACCCCTATTCATGGCACAGCAGTTGATCTTGTTCCAATGGCACTGAAGGCTTTTGGCTTTGAAAACGTTATCGGGGTTGACGAGCAGAATGTCATCGATGGAAATTTTCCGACCGTACACTCACCTAACCCCGAAGAGCCTGCAGCTTTGTCAATGGCCATCAAAAAGGCCATTGGTACAGGTGCGCAACTGGTGATGGCAACAGATCCCGATGCCGACCGCGTTGGCATTGCTGTTCGTGACGATAAGAATGAGTTTATATTGCTCAACGGTAATCAGGCGGCAAGCTTGCTCATTTATTATCTACTGACCAAATGGAGCGAGAATAAAAAACTCACAGGAAAAGAGTTTATTGTCAAAACCATTGTTACTTCTGAGTTGCTCTTTGATATAGCTGACAAGTATGGTGTCAAAAGGTTTGATGTGCTCACCGGGTTTAAATACATTGCAGATATCATCAAACAATTCGAAGGTTCCATGACCTTTATAGGCGGTGGAGAAGAAAGTTACGGATATCTTGTGGGAGATTTTGTGCGCGATAAGGACGCTGTGAGCTCATGTGCCATGCTTGCCGAAACAGCAGCATGGGCTGCCGACAATGGCAAAAGCATGTACGAAATGCTTAAAGAACTGTATGTTGAATTTGGTTTTTATAAGGAAAAACTGCTGTCGATCACTAAAAAAGGTAAGGCCGGAGCTGAAGAGATCAAAGAGCTTATGGAACGTTTCAGGAATAATCCACCTGAGTTTATAGCCGGTTCGAAACTGGTAATGGTGAAAGATTATAAGCTGGGAATATGCAGAAACATTGTAAATAGATCTGCAGAAACTATTGAACTACCAAAATCTGATGTTCTGCAATTCTTTACCGAAGATGGAAGTAAAATCAGTGTAAGGCCTTCAGGTACAGAACCAAAAATTAAGTTTTATTTCGGCATTAAAGGCGAGCTTAAAAGTACTGCCGGGTTCGATCAGGTTAATGAAGCACTGGAAAACCGGATCAGTGAAATCATGAACGATCTGGGTGTTTAGTACCAGCCATCGGTCCAAGAATAGCTTCTAATTGTTAACACAGATGCTGTGACTTTGTGGAGAAACAATAATGTTGAAAAGATATGATCTGTGATTGCCGGATATTTATTATTCGGCATAATAACCACAACGGTGAACCAGTGTTAAGAATTATCTGTTCACAATGACAGCAGTACAAAGATTCGATGCACTCATGAGATATTCACTACTTCAGCTGATCAGACGATACTTCCGGTTCTTTGCATTAATTGTATTGTTCATGCTTACATCTGCCACAATTCAAGGTCAGGATAAAGAACGCGTAATCAACCTGAAATCAGGATCACAGATTTTCTTAAATGACAGTATTCTTTTCATTAAGAACGATACAACACTGATCATAAATAAACATGATGTGTTGACAATTAAAGATAAAGAAGAAATAGACTTTTACCTGCGCCTTAAAGAACTACGGGAGAAGAACAGGCTTACAAACGAGATAATCAGCCTTGTGATAAAGCCGGATCAGGCTAAACAATCAACGGATAAAGACCTTACGGAGAATTTTGCCAGATTCCTTCCTTATTCGGGCATGACAATTCGAAATGTCAGGATCCGGAATACGGATGTAATAGGCCAAACTGTATATGACACCCTAAGCAGGCCTACTTCTTTTGCTGAAGAAATGATCAATAAAATGCATGTGTATACGAGAGAAGCTGTGCTTCGAAGGAATCTATTTGTTGAATCCGGCGACACCATAAATCCCTGGCTGTTGGCAGATAATGAGCGCCATTTAAGGTCGCTTTCATTTATTGAGAATGCATTGATATATTTTGTGCCGGTTGATGATAATTCGGTTGATCTTGTTTACGTAGTTAAAGACAAAATACCTTACGGGGTGTTGCCGATATATCACAGTGCTAAAAAACAGAGCCTCAGGATATGGAATGCCAATATGATGGGGTATGGACGACGTTTAGGCACCTCCATTTCATTGGAACCTGAACGTGCTCCTTCCCTTTATGTATCAGGCGCTGAATTCGGAATGAATAACATTGGTAAAACCTTTATTGACGGCAAAGTCCAGTACAACAGGTCGGGTGACCATCAAACGGGCAACATCATACTCAACCGTGAATTTATTCCCGGACTCGTGCATTTTGCATATGGTTTGGAAAGCAGCTTTGGTACGAAAAAACTGCCTGACTATTATTTCTCTGATCATCTAACACAGGATTACTACACTTTTTCAGCTGTAAACCTCTGGGCCGGCTATCAGTTTGCTATCGGAAAGCAAAATGATTTTACACAACGTCCTGTGTACTTCATTCCGGCTATTGGTTTGCAGACCATCAATTTCTACAAAAGGCCTTTTATATCTGCAGACTCAAACCGGTTTTTCAGCAGGAATACTGCTTTTTTTGCATCATTTTCCTTGAGTTCTCGTAACTTTCTTCAAACATCCAGTCTTTTTGTGCAAGCCAGACCAGTTGATCTGCCCTATGGGTACAGCATCAGTTTGATAAACGGAATCACATTCAATGAGTTTGAAACCATGCCATATTTGGGTCTTGACCTTCGACTGGCCAGATCATTTGGGCGAGCAGGTTATTTTATCGGACACACAGCTTTTGGAACACATATCACAGATGGACAGGCAAAACAGGGTACACTTTCTTTTTATACAGGTTATATAAGCCCAGTTATCAGTTTTTTTGGTATGCCTTCAAGAGTGGTGGTATCGGCAGGGTATCAGCAAGGCATCGACCGATTTACAAACGACAGCATTTATTTGAGAAACAGTGAAGAAACTCCCGGCCTGCGAAGCAATAAGCTTAGGGGGTTTGTGAAATCAACCACAATGATTCAGCTGAATTTCTATTACCATAAAAGATGGCTTGGGTTCAGCATGACACCGTATTTATTTGTCAGTTCCGGTATTATAGCAGACAATGTAGCTGATTTGTCACGGAAAAGGTCAATAAACGGTATTGGTGGAGGTGTCCGACTTCGCAACGAATACCTCGTGTTCAGTTCAATTCAGTTGCGCCTGGTTTATTATCCGTACACTCCCTCTGATATACCCGGCTTTTCAATAGATTTTGATGAAACGGACAATCTTTCAGGATTCAGATTCAGCAATTGGGTTCCAAATTATTTAGGTTTTAAATAATTTGCCTGATCGCATAGAATACGCCATTAAACGTGAAAGTTTCACCAGTTTTGAGGCCTTTCATAACGGAAAATACTGGTACGTTTGGCGAAATCACAGCAATATCCAAGCTTTCAAATTTCACTAAACCAATCCCTATAGCTACAAAATAAACCAGTTTATCAGTATGTAAAAGTGCTCCAAAATCAGCGCAATCTCTTATTTGATCATCGATAAGATTGAGCGCTTTGATGTTACTCAGGGCTGCTGCAGCCTGTTTTTCGATTAACTGTCCTTTGCGGAGCTGTTGATTTCTGAAACCATCGTATCTATCTTTCGGAGGACCATAGGCGTTTGCTTCGGCCTGTGTTTCTATCATTGCTTTAGTTGCCTGAGCATAGCTATCTTCCTGCAGTTGTTTGCAATAAACAATCAAACGCTTTTTGAAGGCAATATCTAAGGGCAATTGTGTAGTTTTGTCGCTCATACATGAACAAATATAGCGTTAATTTTCCTATGACGGACACAGATGATATAACCCTGAGCAGAAATGTTTTGGAAATGGTTGCCATAGCCGACGAGTTTTGCCGCATGACCGAAGACAGTCATAAGTTAAACCCTGATGCTTTTCTGAAATCACTCAATAGTTTTTCGGCCTTACTTTATTTACGCGGGTCATTGCTCCCTGTAATTGTACCCGAATATCCGGAAGCCAATGAGCGATTTGTAACTGAAGAACAATGGGAAAATATCTTTAACGTCTGTCGGGATAAGACTGGTTCTCATGACGTGTTTTATTTTCTGTCGTCACATGATGCTCTGGCTGAATCTGAAAAGACAAGCATAGCTGAGGGCGTTGCCGATGTGTACCAGGATATGAAGGATTTTGTTGTTTTGTTTCGCAAACCTCAGCTCGCAGCCCGCGAAAACGCAGTGGCTAGTTGCCGCGAACTTTTTGTACATCGTTGGGGGCCGATATTAGCAAGACTGATGCCCGTGCTACATGAACTGAACCACCAAAGTGCTTCCGGGGGAGTTGCTGAACAACTTTATTAGTTATTTGTAAATACCCACATGTGGTTATTTTAGTAGTTCATTTTTTTTATTTTTTTTGCGATTGGGTTTCCATCACTAATATTTGACATATTCATGACACTTGCCGAGCTCAAAGAAGGAGAAAAGGGTTTAATCACTAAGGTGAAAGGTAGAGGAGCCTTTCGGAAGCGGATCATGGAAATGGGCTTTGTGGTTGGCAAACAAGTTATTGTTGTCAAGAATGCCCCGCTACTCGACCCGATTGAGTATAACATCATGGGTTATGAGGTATCGCTGCGGCGTAGTGATGCTTCCCTCATCGAAGTTACCTCAGGCAGCGAATTGCAGGCAGTTTCGGGGATGCCCTATCACGGCGTGCATATGCTTGAGCAATCGCTGAAACTGAAACCAACCACGGTATCAAAAACAATCAGCATTGCTTTAGTAGGAAATCCCAATAGCGGCAAAACCACCCTGTTCAATGTAGCCTCAGGCTCATCTGAGCGCACTGCAAATTACGGCGGTGTAACCATCGAGGCCAAAACGGCACGCCTGAGACATAAAGGCTACACATTTAAGGTCGTTGACCTTCCCGGGACTTATTCCATCACGCATTATACTCCCGAAGAACTGTTTGTGCGCCACCATCTGTTCTCCGAGGTTCCTGATATTGTGGTAAACGTTATCGACAGTTCGAATCTGGAGCGCAATTTATACCTCACTACGCAGCTCATTGATATGGATTTACGTGTGGTGATGGCCCTTAATATGTATGACGAACTTACCGAAAGAGGTGACAAGCTTGAATATGAAAAACTCGGAAAACTTCTTGGAATTCCCATTGTTCCTACTGTAAGTTCAAAAGGCAAAGGAATCAATGATTTGTTCGACAAAATAATTGAAGTACACGAAGAAAATGAACCCAATGTGCGCCATGTACATGTGAACTATGGCACTGATATAGAGGCATCCATCAGATCAATACAACACGTCATCAATAACGGCGATAACCAACACCTGATCAATGTGGTATCGCCTCGTTATCTGGCTATCAAGCTGCTTGAAGGTGACCCCACTGAGCTGAGCCGTATCGAAGAATGCAGCAACAGCACCGAAATACTGAAAGTCGTTGATAGTGAAACTAAGCTGCTTGAGTCCGTATTTAATGACTCCCTTGAATCTGTTATCACTGATGCCAAATACGGATTTGTTGCAGGTGCACTGAAAGAAACCTACCTGGCGACTTCAGAAGACAAACCCACCAGAAGTAAGATAATCGATAAAGTGTTAACAAGTCGATTGTTAAGTTATCCCATCTTTGTTTTTCTGATGTGGATGGTATTTCAGGCCACCTTTTTCCTTGGCGATTATCCTATGCAATGGATCGAGATGTTTATCGCATGGCTTGGAGATGGTATGCGGTCCCTGCTGCCGGACAGCATGATTCGTGACCTTATTGTAGATGGAATCATTGGCGGTGTTGGTGGTGTCATAGTATTTCTGCCGAATATTCTGATACTGTTCTTTTTCATCAGCCTCATGGAAACAACAGGCTATATGGCCAGAGTTGCGTTTATTGTGGATAAGCTGATGCATAAAGTAGGATTACACGGCCGGTCCTTTATCCCGTTGTTGATGGGATTTGGCTGTAACGTACCTGCTGTAATGGCAACCAGAACTATTGAGAATAAGACTGACAGGCTTGTTACGATGATGATCATTCCATTTATGTCGTGCAGTGCACGTTACCCCGTTTATATTTTGATAATCAGTGCCTTTTTTGATAGTTTCAGAGGGACATTACTTTTCCTTATCTACCTCACAGGAATTGGTTTTGCTGCTGCATTGGCCATCGTTTTCCGCAAGACCTTGTTCAAGAAAGAGGAAATGCCATTTGTGATGGAGCTTCCTCCCTACCGGATACCAACTTCAAAGGCAATCTTCAGGCATACCTGGTTCAAAGGCCTGCAGTATCTGAAGAAAATGGGAACGATTATTCTTGCTGCATCTGCCATCATCTGGGCTATGGGATACTTTCCGCTCAACAAGCAATTTGATGTACAGGCCGAGGAGAAAATCAATATGTTATATGCTTCACACGGCCAATATGTTGCCCGAGCAAATCCAGGCATAGCAGAACTGGACAGCCTCACAGCTGTATTAACTGCTCAGGAGGAAGCCATCATGCTAGAAGCTATGAACCAGAAACTTGAGCATTCGGTGATTGGTATAATTGGAAATTTGATTTTGCCTGTGGTTGAACCTCTTGGATTTGACTGGAAGATGGGAGTTAGTCTTCTGGCAGGTTCAGCAGCAAAAGAAATAGTTATTTCGACAATGGGCGTGCTGCATCAATCAGGCACTGATGCTGAACCAACCGAAAGTCTTGCCTCAAAACTTAGAAATCAACGTTATGATGACGGCCCTAAAGCCGGTCAACCGGTGATGACACCTCTTGTGGCTATTTCATTCATCATTTTCGTACTCATATATTTCCCCTGCGTTGCCGTGTTTGCTGCAATTAAGAAAGAAAGCGGACAGTGGAGGTGGGCAACCTTTACTGCATTTTATACAACAGCCCTTGCATGGATATCATCTTTTCTGATTTACCAGATAGGAAGCTTAATGGGCTTTTAAGTAAAAAAAAGCACTGTACAACTTTATTTTATCATTTGTTTATTACCTTTGTTATGAATAACAAACAAATTAGCAATGAAGATACTTGTTGCAGAGGATAATCCGTTGAATCAAAAGATCATAAAAGCATTTCTCAACCGAAACAACCATCATGTTACGATAGCAGGTAACGGTCAGGAGCTGATTGATTTGTTTACGTTGGATGAATATGACTGTATTCTGGTTGACCTGCATATGCCACTAATGGACGGTTTTGAAGCAACAGAAATCATCAGAAAAACCGAAAAAGGCAAAAAAATTCCTATTATTGCGGTGATCGCAAGCTGCCCTCAGGAAGACCGGATGAAGTGCCTCAATACCGGAATGAATGATTTTTTGCAAAAACCGGTGAAATACGATGATATTGAACATATTATTGAAAGAATAGAGAAAGGTTTCTACACAACATAAATTCGCTGATCATGAAAGTAATTGATAAAGTATCGTTCTTGGACACCTTTCAGTATTTTGACAAGTCAATTGTTGTAGAGATAATTGATATTTTCCTCAGAGAATATCCTGAACGACTGGAAGCGTTGAAAAAAGACATTGAAGCAGGTGACTATGATGCCCTGAAGTTTGATGCGCACAGCCTAAAAGGTGTGGTTGCCAACTTTGTTGCGGAGCAAACCGTATCCCTTGCCAGACAAATGGAGTATAAAGCCGGTGACAATGATGGAAACGGACTGATAGCGCTTCACCAGCAACTCGAACAGTCGGTTTATGACCTTGTGGACGATCTGAAGGAAATCAGGCTGGCTTTTTTGGAATAAGCCAATTACCTGCTTAAACGATCGAGCCGGTTCAGCGCTTCGATTGCCAAACCATAGTTTTCCCTTTTACGAACTACTTCCTGATACACCAGACGTGCTTCGCGGTAACGTCCTGATGCCTCCAGTGATCTGCCTTTGTTGTATAAAGCATCCAGGTAGTTTGGATCAGCCTGAAGTACCTCTTCGAAATATTGCAAGGCCTGATCGGGCTTTTCAAAATACACCAGGTTCATATATCCCAGATTGTACAAGACGAATTTGTTGGCAGGATCAGCCATCAATATGGTGTCGTAATGCGCTAATGCTTTATCAGGTTGTTCGTGTTCCTGATAAAACAATGCCAACTGATATCTTGCCTTAAGTGAAGATGGAAATCTTTCAACGGTTCTCAAAATAAAGCTCTCGGCCAACGGGTTGTTCTGATATGCATAAAGCTCACCTGTTTGCATCAGAGCTTCAAAATGGTTTTCGTTTTGGTCAATAGCCAACAAAAAGTTCTTCATTGCTGAAAGGGTGTCGCCTTTTTCCTTGAAAATCATTGCCCTTACATAATATGCATCAGGATTAAATGAACCAAGAGCAAGAGCTTTGTCGTTGAAACTTCTGGCAAGATCATGATTTCCCAAAATAAGGCTGAGTTGGGAAAGTTTAACCAACGGTCGTGCATCATCAGGTGCCAGTTCGCTTGCTTTCATCAACGAACCACTTCCCTGCTCTACCTGGCCGAGCGATAAATATAGATCGGCAAGGGTGAGATACAGATCAACATAATCAGGTCTTATGGTCAGGGCTTTGTTGATGTCTCTGAATGCTTTGTCGATCTGCTGAGATTCGATGAAGAGCAGAGCCCTTTGATTGAGCAACTCAACGTTAAGGCTGTCGAGGCTAATTTTTAGATTGATATCTGTTAGTGGGTCTGTCGAAGCGTTTTGTGCCTCAATCTCTTCTTTCTGTGGATGGTGATTTCCACAACCGGCAAGAAATACGGAAAACAGAGTCAATGCCACCAATAAGTTGAATGGCATAAAAATTTTCATGTGCAGGTTCAAATTTTTTAGTTTAGTGATTCGCGGATTTTGGCTTCCAATTCTTCGCACAAATCCGGGTTGTCAACCAGAAGTGTGCGCACGGCATCGCGACCCTGACCCAACTTGGTTTCGCCATAGCTGAACCAACTGCCACTCTTTTTGATCAGATTCAGTTCCACACCAAGGTCTATAATTTCGCCTGTCCTTGATATACCTTCTCCGTAAACAATATCAAACTCGGCCTTTTTGAAAGGAGGAGCAACCTTGTTTTTGACCACTTTAACTTTAACCCTGTTACCTGTAATATTCTCGCCTTCTTTTAGTTGAGTCACTTTGCGGATATCGAGCCTTACAGAGGAATAAAACTTGAGGGCATTGCCACCGGTAGTTGTTTCCGGATTACCAAACATAACCCCGATTTTATCACGCAACTGGTTGATAAAAATACATACTGACCCGGTTTTACTTATGTTGGCTGTCAGTTTGCGTAATGCCTGTGACATGAGCCTTGCCTGAAGTCCCATTTTCGAATCGCCCATTTCACCTTCAATCTCACTTTTCGGGGTCAAGGCAGCTACTGAGTCAATCACAATCACATCTATAGCTGCGGAACGGATCAGGTGGTCGGCAATTTCAAGGGCTTGTTCGCCATGGTCAGGTTGGGAAATCAACAGGTTCTGAATGTCAACTCCGAGTTTCTGGGCATAAAACCTGTCGAATGCATGTTCCGCGTCGATAAAGGCTGCAATTCCGCCTTTCTTTTGTGCTTCGGCTATGACATGCAGTGCCAGTGTTGTTTTTCCCGAGCTTTCTGGTCCGTATATCTCAACAACCCTGCCTTTTGGAAGTCCTCCGATACCCAGAGCAGCATCGAGGCCGATTGATCCAGTTGAGATGAATTCGGGTTTTTCAATAGGCTCATCCCCAAGTTTCATGATGGCTCCTTTGCCATAGGTTTTTTCCAGATTTCCAAGGGTAGCTTCAAGGGCCTTCAGTTTATCCATCCGTGCCTTATCGGCAGATTCTTTGGCTTTGTCTGTTGTCATAAGGTATTTATTTATAGAGGTTTAATATTTGATTTGCGTGATCATCTGTCTTTACCTTTTCGATTACTTCTTCAATCACTCCCATTTCGTCTATCACAAAGGTAGTACGCAAAAGTCCTTCGTATTCTTTTCCATACATTTTCTTCGCACCCCAAACACCGTAACTTTTTATGATCTTCAAATCAGGGTCGGCCAGCAATGGAAACGGCAAACTATATTTTTCGGCAAACTTAATGTGTGACCGCTCATCATCAGGGCTGACACCAATGACGACAAATCCTTTATCTATCATTTCATCATATTGATCACGCAGGCTGCATGCCTCTTTGGTACAACCGGGCGTGTCATCTTTGGGATAAAAATACAGGACAACTTTCCTTCCGGCAAACATAGAGAGGCTGACTGAGTTGCCTTGTTGGTCATTGGCAGTAAAATCAGGTGCTTTGGTTCCTTTTTCAAGCATAGTTACTATTATTAGTTTCTACAAAAATAGTGTTTTTCGTGCACTTTACTATGTGTGCAGAAAAAGAGTTACGGGTTTTTATCGTGATTTTTAATACGTGATCTGTTATTGATAAGCTAAATCACGAGGGACTATTTTTTTACATCTGGAGCTTTCTGGCATCGGTGGTTTCAGCTCATTTTTGCAATAGCCCTTCGAAGTTACAGGAAACTCAATGCAAAAAAGGATCAATGCTTTATGATTAAAGCCACACTTTATATACAAACTTTCAAACCTCCTATCTCCCAGTCTTATAATAATCACATATGCTTTGCAGTCCACATCCGGCGCAGGCCGGTTTACGCGCTTTACACACATAGCGTCCGTGAAGGATGAGCCAGTGATGCGCTTTGTGAATGAGTTTTTCGGGTATATGGGCCACAAGTTGCTGCTCAGCCTGCAAGGGGTTTTTTGCGTTTTGTGTAAGCCCGATACGTGCCGACACCCTGAACACATGGGTATCAACGGCCATAGCCGGCTTCTCAAACACCACCGAGGCAACCACATTGGCTGTTTTTCTGCCAACTCCGGGAAGTTCCATGAGCTTTTCAACTTCCGATGGAACCACTCCGCCAAACCGCTCAACAAGCATTTTGGCCATCCCTAAAAGATTCTTAGTCTTGTTGTTGGGATAGGAGCATGATTTAATTTTTTCAAAAACAGCTGCTTCACTTGCACTTGATAAGGCTAAGGCATCCGGAAATGTTTCAAAAAATGCGGGAGTCAGCATATTGACCCTTTTGTCGGTACACTGAGCTGAGAGGATTACCGCAACCAGCAATTCATACGGATCCACATAAACCAACTCGGTTTCTGCCACAGGCATATTTTGCTCAAAATAATCAATGAAAAATCTGTATTTCTGTCCGATGTCCATAAACTATAATGTTAGCATCAATCCGTCCTGTGCAAGTACTGTGTTTGGGAAAATTTCTTTGGCTTCATCCAAAAACACCTGTACATCGGGATAACGCCCCGAAAAATGTCCGAGCATCAGCTTCCGTGCTCCGGATAAAACTGCCATCTCTGCTGCTTCGGCTGCCGTTGCATGAAAAGTTGTCCTGGCTTCTTTCTGGTGGCTGGATAAAAAGGTTGCTTCGTGGTATAACACATCAACGCCTTGAAACAATGTTGCCTGTTCAGGACAAAACACAGTGTCAGTGCAGTAGGCGTAGGATTTGGTGATTATCGCGTTTGAGGCATTTTCCTGACCGGAACTTGCGATGTGCCCTGTCCTTGATGGATAGTGCGCTTTGATCAGAAAACCCCAAACCGGTATCCGATGTTTCAGCGGGAACGAAAAAACACGGAACCCCTCCCCTTCAGCAACAAGACCTAGTTGTTCAGGTGTAAGTGTAGAGAAAATAAGCTCATATCGCAATTCTGTTTCCGAAGCCTTTAGCTGCATGGAAATGATCTCATACAATCCTGGTGGGCCAATTATATAGAGTTTGGTTCTTCGTCCCATCAGATGCATGCCAATGATCAAACCTGGCAAACCAAAATAATGATCCCCATGAAGGTGGCTGATGAATACGTAATCAATCTGCATCGGGTTTATGCCTGATTTGCGCATATTGACCAAAGTGCCTTCAGAGCAGTCAATCAGAAGCTTTTGTTTTCCCAATGAAACAAGCTGACCCGAGGCATTTCTATCAGGAGCAGGCACGGCCGAGCCAGATCCCAGCACAGTTACTGTAAATGTTGCCATTGGCCAAAGTTAACTGAATTATGAAACAAGCAGATAGAATAAAGTGAATTAAAGAATAGTCTGTTCTCAAAAAAAAAGCCGCTTTTAAGGGCGGCTTTCGAGGATTTTACTTTTCGGATTATTTCTTTTTCCGTGCAGCTTTTTCTTCTTTCTCGAGGTTTTCTTTTAAACCTGCAAGCACATCCAGATCACCGAGGGTTGTCCTTTCGAGATTCTCGTTGATCTGTTTCACGGTACGTTTTGAAGATTTTGCTTCATTCTGTGCCTGGTCAGATTCGGCCTGACGGCTGGACTGAGCAAGGTCTTCGTGGATACGTGAATGAGACAGGATAATTTTCTTATTTTCTTTCGAAAACTCAATCACCTTAAAATCCATTGTTTCTTCAAGTCTTGCCTGTGTTCCGTCCTCTTTTTTCAGGTGACGGTTCGGGGCAAAACCTTCTACGCCATAAGGCATGGAAACAATCATTCCCTTGTCGGAGGTGCTGATGATTGTGCCCTGATGGATAGTGCCAACAGCAAATATATCTTCGAACACATCCCATGGATTTTCTTCCAGCTGCTTGTGTCCGAGGCTCAGCCTGCGGTTTTCCTCATCCACATCAAGTACGATTACTTCGATGCTCTCTCCTACCTTTGTAAATTCGGCAGGATGCTTGATTTTCTTCGACCATGACAGGTCAGAAATATGAATCAGGCCGTCAACACCTTCTTCCATCTCAACAAAGATGCCGAAATTGGTGAAGTTACGCACCGTAGCAGTATGCTTTGAGTTCACGGGATACTTGGTCTTGATATTGTCCCATGGGTCAGGAATCAGCTGTTTCATGCCAAGCGACATTTTGCGTTCTTCGCGGTCGAGGGTCAGGATAACTGCTTCAACCTCATCTCCTACTTTGAGGAAATCCTGTGCGGTGCGCAGATGTTGTGACCACGACATTTCAGAAACGTGGATCAGACCTTCAACACCGGCTGCAATCTCAATGAATGCACCGTAATCGGCAATAACGACCACTTTGCCGGCAACCTTGTCCCCAACTTTGAGGTTCTCATCAAGAGCATCCCATGGATGTGGCGTAAGTTGTTTGAGACCGAGAGCGATACGTTTCTTGTTATCATCGAAATCAAGGATGACCACCTTAATCTTCTGGTCTAATTCAACGATTTCTTCAGGATGGTTGATGCGGCCCCATGAAAGATCGGTAATATGGATAAGGCCGTCAACACCTCCCAGATCAATGAACACACCATATGTGGTGATGTTCTTAACCGTACCTTCAAGTACCTGGCCTTTTTCCAGCTTGCTGATGATTTCTGTTTTTTGTTGCTCAAGTTCGTCTTCGATGAGGGCTTTGTGCGACACCACCACGTTTTTGTATTCCTGATTGATTTTAACAACCTTGAATTCCATGGTTTTGTCCACATAGACATCATAATCACGGATGGGTTTCACATCGATCTGAGAACCAGGCAGGAATGCCTCGATACCGAACACATCAACAATGAGTCCGCCCTTGGTGCGACACTTTACATAGCCATTGATAATTTCTTCTTTTTCAAAAGCTTCATTGATTCTATCCCATGAACGGAGAATGCGTGCTTTTTTGTGTGACAGCATCAGCTGGCCACTTTGCCCTTCCTGATTTTCGACATATACTTCGACTTTATCGCCGATTTTGAGTTCCTGGTTGTAACGGAATTCAGAAACAGGAATAACGCCATCAGATTTGAAACCAATGTTGACAACAATTTCTCTGTTGTTTTTTCCTACCACAACGCCGTCAATCACCTCGTGATCGCCAATAGAGCTGAGGGTTTTGTCGTACATCTGCTCCAGCTTGTTGCGCTCTGTTGAGGAGTAGAATTCATGCTTTTTTCCGATAGCATCCCAATCAAAATCAGCTGGTTGCTCCATCTTCACTTTTTCTTTGAAGCGGGGTTTAGCCAACACAGGGATGATTTCTTCGTCGGCTTCAACCACAC
>Ga0209835_1000012_pt1 | contig 127249 bp, 133 predicted proteins | sample LakKivwa52mmetaG_FD_184138 | JGI IMG/M metagenome (GOLD analysis project Ga0209835, IMG submission 184138) | Anoxic lake water microbial communities from Lake Kivu, Rwanda to study Microbial Dark Matter (Phase II) - Lake Kivu water 52m metaG... | ecosystem: Environmental > Aquatic > Freshwater...
ATCCCGAACAGGACCGTGAAACATACCTGCGCCAATGATAGTGAGCTTCGCGCTCGTGAAAGTAGGTCATCGCCAGACTCCCTTAAACACAAAAAACCCAGCTTAACGCTGGGTTTTTTGTTGGGGGGCCTTCGTTGGCTAAGCTTTTAGGTGTAATGCTTCGCCTCTTTGCGCTTGCCAGGCACTTTCTTCAAAACAATCACGCCTTTAACTGGATCTAGGTTTTCGATTGGGATATTGGGATAGAGCGGGTTCACCGGCTTTAGCATCCAGCCTTCAGGGTGCTTAACGAGTTGGCGAAAAATAAGTTCATCATCAGCGTCGGCAATAACGAAGGAACCATCCTGCGCCAGCCCCGTGGGTTCAATGACGATGATCTCGCCGTGCATGAATTCGGGCTGCATGGAGTCACCGAGTACCATCAAAGCGTAGGGTTCTGAATCGGCACAATGGCCAAGATCCAGGGATGGCTCGGCTGTGGTCTCAATTGGGGCCGAGCTTACCGGGATGGGAAAGGGCTTGTGTTTAGGGTTGGTCGAGTTCATTACTGTCCTTGCATAAAGAATTGGTCTATCTCGTGGTGGCTGATCTGGCGCCAGGTGGGGCGACCGTGGTTGCACTGATCGGCTCGCTCGGTCGCTTCCATGTCGCGCAGGAGGGCATTCATCTCGGCTAATGACAGGAGACAATTGGCGCGCACCGCGGCGTGGCAGGCCATGGTGGCGAGCATGGCATTGCGGCGAACCTCGACTAATTGGCTGTGCCCGCACTGGACCAGTTCGTGCAGTAGCGCCCGCGCCAAGGATTCGGCATCCCCTTGCGCAAGTTCTCCCGGAAGTCCACGCACGGTCAGGTGGGTCGGAGAGACGGCGGCTAAATCTACAGACATCTTTTGCAACTCGTCTTGATATTCCGCTGCGGCCGCCATTTCCGTCGGTGTGGCCGAGAAGACCACGGGGATTAAAAGGGGTTGCGTGACAGGGCTTGTCCATGCCAGCTTAAGTCGTTCGTAGAGAATGCGCTCGTGGGCCGCGTGCATATCGACGATGATCAACCCGTGCCTGCTCTCGGCCAGGATGTAGCGACCGGCGAGTTGGGCCAGGGCATAGCCGAGTGGCCGATCAGGTTCGGCGATTGTTTGAATCGCACTCGCCGTTGCCGTTGCCGGTTCCGGGGCTGGCCAATAGGTGGAAGAGCCCCTTTCCCGAAAGGCAAAGCCCTCTTGTCCTGCGCCCGAGGGAGGCAGCCACGCGCTTCCTGTCAGGGTCGAGCCGGGGGATGGAGCGGACAGAAAGCTGGCGGACGGTTTTGCGGTCAGGGCCGGAGTTTGGCCGGCCAAGATGCATTCTAGGGTATGAAATACAAAGCTGTGGATGGCTTGGGATTGGCGGAAACGCACCTCGGTCTTGGCGGGATGAACATTGACATCAACGGCCTCGGGGGGGAGTTCGAGGAAGAGAACAAAGGCCGGGTGACGCTGGTGATGCAGGATGTCACGATAGGCCTCGCGCACGGCGTGGGTGAGCAATCGATCACGCACATAGCGGCCATTGACAAATAGATACTGGGCGTCACGGCCGACCCGGCTGTAGGCCGGGAGGGCTACCAGACCAGATAGGCGCAGATGTTCTGCACTGTGCTGAACCGGACGCGCGGCGGCGCTAAACTCAGCGCCTAGCAGATGGTGGATGCGGGCCTCCGGGTCTTCGGCGTCGTAGCGCCAGAGGATGCGGGAACCTTGGCGGAATTCGAAGCCAATCTCGGGGTGCGACAGGGCACAGCGCCGCAGGGCCTCTTCGCAGTGGGATTGTTCTGTGGGCGTGCTTTTCAGGAATTTGCGCCGTGCTGGCGTGTTGAAGAAAAGATCGCGTACCTCGATCACTGTCCCGTTCTGGAGACTGGCGGGTTCCGCCGCGCTGATTTCTCCATCTTGAGCGCGAATCTTCCAGGCGTGGGGGGCCTCGACTACGCGTGTGGTGAGGGTCAGGCGGGAGACCGCAGCGATGCTGGCCAGGGCTTCGCCGCGAAAGCCTAAGCTGGCGACCGATTCCAGGTCATGCAGGTTGCTGATCTTACTGGTGGCATGGCGGGCCAAGGCGAGGGGGAGTTCGTTGGCGGGGATGCCCAAGCCATCGTCCGTGATTCGGATCATGTGTACTCCGCCGTCCTCGATTTCGACCCGGATGCGATGTGCACCCGCATCGATACTGTTTTCGGTCAGCTCCTTGAGGGCCGCGGCAGGTCGTTCAATGACCTCTCCGGCGGCGATTTGCGAGATGAGCAGATCAGGGAGGAGGGCGATCGTCATGTGCGCAGGTTGCGCAGATGGTCGTGATAGCGCGCCCGATAGAGTAGGCGGCGGTGTTCGGGACGATCGCTGAAGCCCGAGCGCGTGTGCAGGGTGTTATTGCAGATGAGGCCCAGACCCGGCTCCAAGCGCAGGGTGTAACAACCCATGGGGTGGCTGGCCAGCAGGGCTTCAATGGCGGCAACAGCTGCACGCGTGGCATCGTCGTCTTTCCAAGCGATACTTTGAGTGCGGGCGGTATAGCGCAGGTGAAGTTGGCCGTCTTCGACGGCAAAAGCGGGGCCGGGTTCGGCAGCACGGGCGGTGCCGTTTTCGTCCGTACGCGCAGGGATGGTCATGGCGTCATCCCCCATCAAGGCACGGATGTGGGCGGGATTGGCATCGCGCAGGGCGATATAGGCGAGTTCGTGATCGTACAGGTCATTGCTGCCACCGGCATCGGCAGCGCGTACACAATGCAGAGTCATTGCCCAGATGCGGCGTTCACGCGGATTGTAATAGCCGTCGGTGTGCCAGCGAATCGGGCGGTGTGTATAGGGAATGAATTCCCCGCGTTGTTGACCGTCTTCGTCATGCGGCGTCAGGCTGGAGACGCCGTCTTCGTCCGAGAGCCAATTGGCATCGAGGTGAGTCAGGCCAAATTGGGCGGCCAGCGTGCGGATGGGTTCCTTGTCTTCCGATTCACCCATGGCGGTGGCGTAGATGGCCATCTGGGTCTTGGTTATACGCTGCCAAAGCGCGGCATACTCCTGATCGGTCAGCCGGGCCGGATTCTTGACCTCGACAATGAGATCACTCCCCTGTTGCGGATAGCCGGCCAGCTTCTGTGTGCGCCAAGCTTGATAGGCGCGCTCGTTGTCAGGGTGGAAAGGCGAATCTTGGGGAATCATGGCTCGAGCGGGAAGAAGCCGTCGACGGTCTTTTGGCAGGTGGCCATGATTTGCGGCACCTCAATGTCCATCAGCTGATCCTGAATCCAGGTTTGGTCGCTTTGTTCCATGATCTCGCGGATCATCAAACTGAGGTAACGCAGGGCTTGGTAGCTGGCCTTGTCGGCGGGAAAGTCAAAGGTGGCGTAATCGGCATTGCGGCGGTTCATCAGGTCGATAAAGCCCGCCTTGTGGTCGTAGTCCGGATCTTTCATGCCGCCATTGAAAACGATGATGTTGTCTTCCATGGTCTCGGCCAGGCGCAGACCGACCGCACTGACGAGGGCGTGCCGGCCGGTTTCGTCGACGCGCCCGTAGAGCAGGCGATCAGTGTAATGGGTCAGATAACAGCACAGCTCAGCGATAATGCGAAAACCACGCTGTGGCGTGAGAATGTCATAGTCGGCCTGCGACAGGTTATCCACCGTGCCGTCCGCTGCGCGCCAGATGTTCATGGCGATGACGCTGGCGGTCTCATCCGCGGTGCGACCGTCTTCACCTTCTTTGAACCATTGGGTTTTGACGCGAATGGGCTTGGCCATACTTAAACTTCTCCAGTAGCAATGGGATGGGCGGGATCGCGAATCCATTCGCTCCATGAACCGGGATATAGACGCGATCCGGGCAAGCCGGCGATCTCCATGGCCAGCAGGTTGTGGCAGGCGGTGACGCCGGAACCACAGACATGAATAACTTCCGTTGGTGAACGGCCATTTAACAAGGCTTGATAGCTTTCACGCAGGGCCTCGGGCGGCAGATAGGTGCCATCGATGTCGAGATTCTCTTCAAACACCCAGTTGATAGCTCCCGGGATGTGACCGGCGACCGGGTCGATGGGGTCGATCTCCCCCGTAAAGCGCATCTCGTTGCGGGCGTCGATCAGGAGCTGCGAGCCGGCGTTGACGATTGTCTCCATTTCGGCGGTCGAGAGCCAGGCGCTGCGCTCTGGCAGGCAGGGGCAGCTGCCGTGGTGCGCAACGCTGGGGATGGCTTTGCTGAGCGGGCGTTTTTCGCGCATCCAGGTTTGGAAGTTGCCATCGAGCAGGGCGACGGCAGGATGACCCAGCCAGCGCAATAGCCACCATAGTCGCACGGCCATGGAGCCGTAACTGTCGTCGTACACCACAACCTGGCGATTGATGCCGATGCCCAAAGTTTGCAGCTTGGCGCTGAGCATTTGTGGGTCAGGCAGGGGATGACGACCTGTTTGCGGGGTGATGGGGCTGGACAGATCTTCGTCCAGATGGAGGTAATGTGCGCCGGGAATGTGGCCTTCGGCGTAGGTCCGGCGGCCATATTCGGTGTCGGCCAGGCTGAAGCGGCAGTCGACGATGACCCAGTGTGGATCAGCCAGATGCGCGGCGAGTTCAGTGGTAGAAACGAGGGTGTTAGAGTACATCGGACTTAGTGCTCAGGATGTATGCCGCAGGAGAGAGGACCCTCCCCTGCAACTTAAGCCCTGATTAGTAACCGCCCTTGCCGTAGGGCTTGGGCAGGCCGGCGACCTTGGAGGCCTGGCGGTTGGGCTGGTTGGGGAACAACTCGTACAGCACTTTTTTCCAGTCCTGGCTGTCGTCTTCTTCGTTTAGCATAGCCAGCATGTTGCGGAAGTTGGGGGTGTGGCCGTCTTCCTGATAGCGCTCACGCATAAAACGGATCACTTGCCAGTGCAGGTCGCTGAGGGCGATGCCCTCAGCTGCGGCGATGACCGGCACGACATCGTCGCTGAAGTTGGCTTCGAGCAGAAAACGCTCATCATCGGTTTCCAGTTCTTCGCCGTTAACGACATAGGGGGCTGCATTTGCCATGGGATTTCTCCTATAAAAAGTGGAACAAAAATGAAAGGCCGCGGGCGGCGGCAAGTTACAAATCTTTAAAAACCTCAGTCCAGGGCGACTTCCTTGATGGATTTGTGGGGGACGAATACGCCGCAACCCCGCTCTCGCAGGGCGCCGAGCCCTCGTTCCTGAAGGCGGAGGGATTGCGCTGGCGAGAGGCCATGAATCATCAAGCCAAAGCCGACATACTCTCCGGCTGGGGTCATTATTGTACGCCGCTTGTTGCAGATTAGCCCAACGCCCTGAATCTCCAGCAGCGCTAGATGTGAGCGGGCAGCCTCCATGAAAGCCATTTCGTCACTGGCCTCGAGCACGATGAGGGGCGAATGCAATTCGGCAAACGGCAGCAAGGGCCGACACTTGGCTGAGCCGATTTTCAGGCTCCCGGCCGGAGTCTTAAGGTGACAGCCACAGAGTTGCATGGCGAGTTCGACCTGCGTGGAAGGGACTCGCAGAAAGAGTTTGGTACGACGATTAAGGACTAAGGTGTCGTCCCTCCCGCTTGGGGCTCCCGCTATGGGGTGAACGGCCAGATCGGTGAGGCCGCCGAGTGCGGGGAGGCAGGCGAGAAGAGCGTCGTACAGGGATTGACCGTGGTCTGCCGGGATGCTGGATCCCGCAAGATCAAATTGCAGGTCCGTAAAGGGGCTGGTCAGTTCCGAGTGGCGAATAGCCTCCCACTCCGGGTTATACATGCGCATCAGCGGCTATCCTCTTCGTTTGCGGGGGCGCCATGTGCTGCTGCCATTGGTTCGGCCCAGGCCAACATCGTGCGCGCCCAGTCACGAGCGGTGAGCGGGTCCATGTCAAATATGGTAAAACGCGCGGCCCGTTCCCGGATGCGGATGCGTAACATGGGCATACCACCGTCCGCGTGCTCAATCTGCTGCAACTCGATTTCCTGGTTACCAAAAGGGTTTCGGAAAGTGTCTAAGACGGTAGTTTGGTCCATGGTACTGAGGATGGGATTAACACCATTATTATCTGATGAATTTTGTCGGGTATTCAATTCCCCAGCGAGGGGGATCCTATACCTACCCGAAAGAGTAGGTTGATGTACTCCCGACGGGTGGCTCGCCCTCCCTCCATTGAGCGATGGCACGCTAGATGGACTTTCCCTAATATGCGCGGACTCGTCTCGTGTGACCTGCATGTCGACGGCGGACGGTTCTAAGAAAAGAACGGTCGCAGGTGTCACCTTAACGCATACTTCGCAAGGAGAAACACATATGGCAAAGCAACTGCATGATACCCCCAACCTTGATCAGCTCGAGTCTGGTCCGTGGCCGTCCTTCGTGACGGGCCTCAAGCGTTTGGCTAAAGACAATGACATGACGGTTGACCTGATGGGGCAACTGGAAGAGTCCTACAAAACTCGTTTCGGTTACTGGAAGGGCGGTACCGTGGGCGTCGTCGGTTATGGCGGCGGCGTGATTCCGCGTTTTACCGAACTGAAGAACGCCGATGGCAGCCCGAAGTTCCCCGAGGCCGCCGAGTTCCACACCCTGCGCATCATGCCGCCGGCTGGCATGCACTACAGCTCCAAGTTGCTGCGCGATTTTTGTGATGCCTGGATTGAGACCGGTGGTTCTGGTCTGATTGCGCTGCATGGCCAGTCCGGCGACATCATGCTGCAAGGCATCAAGACCGCCGATGTGCAGCGTGCCTTCGACAAATTCAACGAGATGGGCTTCGACCTTGGCGGTGCTGGCCCGGCACTGCGAACCTCCATGTCCTGCGTCGGTGCGGCCCGTTGCGAGATGTCCTGCTACGACGAGGCTCGCGCCCTGCGTATTGTCATCAACAACAACATTGATGACATGCACCGCCCCAGCCTGCCGTACAAGTTCAAGTTCAAGTTCTCTGGCTGCCCGAACGATTGCACCAACTCCGTGCAGCGCTCTGACATGGCCACCATCGGAACCTGGCGCGACAACATTCGCAGTGACGAAAAACTGTCCCGCGAGTGGTATGCCAACCACAGCATGGAAGACACCATCAATATGGTGGTCAGCATGTGCCCGACCCGCGCCATCCAGCTGAAGAAGACCGCAGCGGTTGCAACCGGCGAGAAGATCACCAAGGTGGTGCTGTCTGATGAGCAGTGTCTGGAAATCGACAACAGCAACTGTGTGCGCTGCATGCACTGTATCAATGTGATGCCAGGTGCGCTCCTGCCGGGCAAGGACAAGGGCGTGACCATTCTGGTTGGCGGCAAGTCCGTGCTGAAGATTGGTGCCTCCATGGGTACCGTCGTCGTTCCGTTCATGAAGATGGAATCCGACGAAGACTTCGAGCGTCTCAACGAACTGTCCCGCACGATCATTGACTTCTTTGCTGAAAACGCACTGGAGCATGAGCGGACTGGCGAAATGATCGAGCGTATCGGCCTGGTCAACTTCCTCGAGGGTATTGGTTTGGATGTGGATCCCTCCATGATCAACCACCCGCGCGCCAATCCGTATGTTCGTACCGACGGTTGGGACGAGGAAGCCGAGAAGTGGTTCGAGCGTAAGGCTGCTGCCGCCGCTTGATGGTTTAATTCATTCAGACACTGATTCCGAACAACGGAGAATAAAATGGCAGAACGCACTCATGAAACCATCGAGTCCGGCACCCCGGACCCGATGCCCTATATGCACCCGGTTATGAAGGAAAATTATGGCAAGTGGGCCTTCCACAGCCATCCGAAGCCGGGCGTGCTGTATCACCGTGCTGAAAACGGTGCCGAGGTCTGGACCGTCAAGGCCGGTACGGCCCGCCAGATGGATCACTACACTATCCGCAAGCTGGCCGACATTGCTGATCAATTTGCTGACGGCTATGTTCGTTTCACCACCCGCTCCAACATTGAGTACATGGTGGGGGACGGTGCCAAAGTCGAGCCCCTGATCAAGGCCCTGAATGACAATGGCTTCCCGATTGGTGGCACGGCTAACTCGGTATCCATGATCGCTCACACCCAGGGCTGGCTGCATTGCGACATCCCGGGTACTGATGCTTCCGGAGCGGTTAAAGCCCTGATGGACGAGTTGCATGACGAGTTTGTTAAGTGCGAGATGCCTAACCGCGTCAAGCTGTCCACCTCCTGCTGCGAGATCAACTGCGGTGGTCAGGCCGATATCGCCATCGTTATTCAGCACACCAAGCCGCCGAAGATCAACCATGATCTCGTCGCCAATGTGTGCGAACGGCCCACCGTGGTGGCTCGTTGTCCGGTCGCCGCGATTCGTCCGGCACTGATCAATGGCAAGCCGTCGCTGGAAGTGGACGAGAAGAAGTGCATCTGCTGCGGCGCTTGCTTCCCGCCCTGCCCGCCGATGCAGATCAACGATCCGGTGCATTCCAAGTTCGCGATCTGGGTGGGTGGCAAGAACTCCAACGCTCGTTCCAAGCCGACTTTCCACAAGTTGGTGGCCTCTGGTATCCCGAACAACCCGCCGCGTTGGCCGGAGGTTTCGGTGGTGGTCAAGCGCATTCTGGCTGAGTACAAGGCCGATGGGCGTCCGTGGGAGCGGGTCAACGAGTGGATCGACCGTATTGGTTGGCCGGCCTTCTTCGAGAAAACGGGCTTGCCGTTTACCAAGTATCACATTGATAACTGGCGCGGTGGTCGTACTAGCCTGAACGCCTCGACCCACATTCGCTTCTAACGCTTGCGGGCCTCCTTCGGGAGGCCCATGACAACAAGATTACAGAGTTAGGTACCTTATGAAATTTGGAATTCTGGTAAACGAAGGCCCGTACACGCATCAAGCGGCGGATTCTGCCTTCAAGTTCGCGCAGGCGGCCATTGCCAAGGGCCACGAAGTCACTCGCGTGTTTTTCTATCACGATGGCGTCAACAATGCCTCGCGTCTGACCGTTCCGCCGGTGGATGACCGTCATGTGGTCAACCGCTGGGCCGAGTTGGGCGAGAAGCATGGTGTCGATCTGGTGGTCTGTATTGCAGCGGCTCAGCGTCGCGGCTTGCTGGACGACAACGAGGCGAAGCGTCAGGGTAAGGATGCCAACAATATTCATCCGGCCTTCCGCATTTCGGGTCTGGGTCAGCTCGTAGAAGCCGGCATCCAGAACGATCGTCTGGTGACCTTTGGTGATTGATCGGGAATAGATAAGGACGAAGCGATGAGCGACGATATGGATATGGAAGACGGTGGCACGATCAAGAAGTTCATGTTCGTGAACCGCAAGGCCCCCTACGGCACGATTTATGCGCTGGAGGCTCTGGAAGTGGTGCTGATTTCGGCGGCGTTTGAGCAGGATGTCAGCATGGCCTTTGTGGACGATGGTGTTTATCAGCTGATGAAGGGGATCAACTCGGAAGGTACCGAGCTAAAGAACTTCTCAAAGACCTACCGCGCCCTGGACGGCTACGATATTGAGAAGTTGTATGTGGAGCAGGAATCCCTGGAGGCCCGTGGCCTGACCGAGGACGATCTGCTGGTTGATGTAACTGTGATGTCTGCCGCTGAACTGGCCGCCACGATGGCGGAGCAGGATGTGGTCATCAGTCACTAAACCGTTAGCAGAGGGGATACATTATGCTGCACATCATTAATAAATCGCCGTCGGACCGCAACTCAGTAGAGGCGGCTCTGCGTCTGGCGACCAAGGGTTCTGTTGTACTGCTGATCGAGGATGCCGTGTATGCGGCCACTCGTGGCAATACGGCAGCCGCGAAGATCCAAGCGGCCATGGCCGATCTGAAGATCTATGCGTTGAAGCCGGATCTGGAAACGCGCGGCCTGGCCGATCGCGTCATGGACGGCGTTTCTCTGGTGGATTATGCCGGTTTCGTCGATCTGGTCGCCGAACAGCCTAACTGCCAATCGTGGCTTTGATTCGTATTTTTTTTTAAGGGGTAAAGATATGCCGATGGTAACTATTGCTGGTAAGGAAATTGAACTCGACGAAGAGGGTTTTCTGACCAATCTGGCCGACTGGAATCGTGATGTGGCTGACTATATGGCCGGCGAAGAGAAGGTCGACATGACCGACGCACACTGGGAAGTGATTGATTTCTTGCGCGAATACTATGACGAGTACCAGATCGCCCCGGCCGTTCGCGTGCTGACCAAGGCCATCGGTAAGAAACTCGGTCCGGACAAGGGCAACAACAAATACCTGTATGAGCTGTTCCCGTATGGCCCGGCTAAGCAGGCTTGTAAGATCGGCGGTCTGCCGAAGCCGACCGGCTGTATCTAAGTTTAAACGACCCGGCAGATTCTGCCGGCCGTTTGTCTTTCCGACCATGACGCGAGTGATGGTCGGGAGTCAAAAGTTGTCTCGGTTATTGCATGAGACGCTTTTTGACTCCCGACGATCTGTTTGTATAGAGGAACCACATGTCTGCACTAACGGGTTTTTATACCATCCTGTTCTATCTGGCGACCTTCATCCTGGTAGCGGGTGTTGTTTATCGTATTTATGAATATAGCCGCACCCCCGCACCGCTGAAGATCCCTACCACCCCCGCACCGACCACGCAGTCTGGCGTGGTTGTCCGGATGGCGCGAGAAGTGGTGTTATTCGAATCGCTGTTCAAGTCCAATAAATGGATTTGGGTCTTTGGCTGGATGTTCCATGTCGGCCTGCTGTTGGTGTTGCTTCGTCATGTGCGCTACTTCCAAGAGCCGGTTTGGTTCTGGGTCACTCTTATTCAACCCTTTGGCATGTACGCGAGCTTTGCCATGGTTATTGGTCTGGCCGGTTTGTGGGCGCGGCGTTTTCTGGTGGATCGGGTGCGTTACATCTCCACGCCTTCGGACCATCTGATGCTGGCGTTGCTGATCGCCATCGGTCTGTCTGGGATGATGATGACCTTTGTCGCGCACACTGACATCATTGCCCTCAAGGCCTTTGCCTTGGGGCTAGTGGTGTTTGACTGGCATCCACTGCCGGCCGACCCCGTACTGCTGGTGCATCTGGGTCTGGTCGCCCTGCTGATGATCATTTTCCCGATTAGCAAACTGTTGCATGCCCCGGGTGTCTTCTTTAGTCCGACCCGCAACCAGATGGATAACCCGCGTGAGCGGCGGCATGTGGCGCCGTGGGCCGCGGCTCTGGATAAAGACTGATCGACCGCTTGACCTCATGGTCAGGTTTTGAAGTCCCAAGCAAACGAAGGAATCGTCGAAGGAAACCTAATGGCAGCCCCTAAATTCGAAGTACCGACGCTTACCGAGTTCACTGCGGTTCCCAAGATCCAGGATGGCTCGATGGCGCACATGAAGTCCTTCATCGCCAACGATAAAGTCCAGTCATTCTTGGGCTATCCGTGGGAACTGGGTGAGGATTGGAAAGAGCGCGCCCTCGACCGCATGGGCGATCTGCTGGGCAAGTATCGCTCCCTGCGGGTGTTTATGGACGCCTGTGTGCATTGCGGCGCCTGTACCGACAAATGTCATTATTTCCTGGGTACGGCTGATCCCAAGAACATGCCTGTAGCGCGTCAAGAATTGATGCGCAAGGTTTATCGCCGTTACTTTACCCTGCCGGGCAAGGTGGCCCCGTGGTTGGTCGGCGCCGAAGATCTGACGCAAGAGACCCTAGATGACTGGTATAACTATTACCACCAGTGTTCCGAGTGTCGGCGTTGTTCGGTCTATTGTCCGTACGGCATTGACACGGCTGAGATCACCATGGCCGGTCGCGAGATTCTTAATCATGTGGGCATGGGCCAGAAGTATTCGAACGAGATCGTCGGCAAGGTCCAGAAGATCGGTAACAACCTCGGCCTGCCCGGCCCGGCGCTCGAAGATACCCTTAACGGTCTAGAAGAAGATGTCCTGGACGCGACCGGCGTAGCCGTGAAATTCCCGATTGATGTAGAAGGCGCTGAGATTCTGTTGGTCACCCCATCGGCAGACTTCTTCTCTGAGCCGCATGTTGAATCCCTGATCGGCTACGCCAAGGTCTTCCACGCGGCGGGGGTTTCTTGGACTCTGTCCACGAAGGCCTCGGAGGCCGGTAATTTTGGCTTGTTTGTCGCCAACTACGACACCATGCGCACGGTTGCGAACCGTATTCGCGACGCAGCTTTGGAATTGGGTGTGAAGCGAATCGTGGTGGGAGAGTGCGGCCATGCTTGGCGTGTTGCCTATTCCTTCTGGAACACCCTCAACGGGGTGGGCTATGGCGGTGATGACCCATTTGCCAAGCAGTTGCAGCAGCAACTCGATTCGCGCTACCCGCAGCCGCAGCACATTTGCGAATACACCTGGGACCTGATTCAGCAGGGGGTCCTGGAATTTGACAAGTCCCTCAACGATGACCGCGTGATCACCATGCACGACTCGTGCAATGTGGCGCGCGGCTCGCGGATGGGGAATGAGGCAGGTGGTCAATTTACGATTCCGCGCAACATCATCAAGGCGGTGGCCAATAATTTTCATGACATGGCCTCTGAGACGATTGGCGAAGGCACCTTCTGTTGTGGAGGTGGTGGGGGTCTGTTGACTGATGACCTGATGGAGGTCCGCGTCAAGGGCGCCTTGCCGCGCATGAATGCGCTGAACAATGTGGTGCAGGGGCAGCAGGTCAATTTCATGGCCACGATCTGTGCCATCTGCAAGGCACAGTTCACCAAGGTTTTGCCGTATTACGGGTTTGACATGAGTATGGTTGGTGGCGTGCATCAGCTCGTCAGTACGGCCATTAAGTTGGGTTAATCAAGGTTCAAGGTTTATAGGAGAGCAACATGGCGGTGACTTCCAAAGATGTGAAAAAGACTGAGGGCCAACTCTGGCGTCGTTACAAGGACGGCGAGTCTGAGTCGGACTATCGTTCCAGCCAGGACATGATTTTTCAGGCGAGCTGGACCCACAAGTGCCCTGAGTACATACAGTCCGCTCCGCCTTGTCAGGGTTCGTGCCCGGCCGGTGAAGATATCCGTTCCTACCTGAATATTGTCCGTGGTATCGAGAAGCCCACCGGTGGCATGGGCTGGCAGGAATATGCATGGCGTCGTTTGACGACCGCCAACCCTTTTCCTGCCGTCATGGGCCGCGTGTGTCCGGCGCCGTGCGAATCCGGTTGCAACCGCAATCAAGTGGAAGAGAATGTCGGCATTAACTCCGTTGAGCATTTCCTCGGCAATTGGGCCCTGGAAAATAACTTGGCCTTCGGTGAGGCGGGTCCCTCAACCGGTAAGAAGGTGGCTATCCTTGGTGGTGGCCCGGCCGGCTTGGCGGCGGCCTATCAGCTGCGCAAGAAGGGTCATGCCTGTACCATTTTCGACGACCATGCGGAGCTGGGCGGCATGATGCGCTACGGCATCCCGGGCTTCCGTACTCCGCGTGAAGTGCTGGATGGCGAGATCAAGCGCATCATCGACATGGGTGTCGATACCCGTATGAATTGCCGGGTCGGCACCGATATCTCCATGGAGGAGATCGAGAAAAATTTCGATGCCGTGTTGTTTGGCCTGGGTGCACAAGCCGGTCGCGCCCTGCCGGTGGATGGTGCAGACGCCCCCAATTGTGTGACCGCCATGTCCTTCCTGCGCGCTTTTAACGAAGGCCGTCTGCAGCATGTGGGCGACAAGGTCGTCGTTATTGGTGGTGGCGATACTTCCATCGATGTGGCTACGGTCGCACGCCGTCTCGGCAAGATTACCAATGTGTCTGATAAGGATATGCCCGAGCATGTGCTTTCCGGTCAGGTGGCGCATGATGTGGCCGAGATTGCCGCCCGTCAGGGTGTCGAAGTGGTGCTGATTTCCCGTGCGACGGTCGAGAATATGGCGGCCAACAAGCATGAAATCGAGCAAGCCAAGGCTGAAGGGATCGAGATCATCGGTGGCGTCACCCCGGTCGCTGTTATCAAGGATGCGACGGGTCGTGCGACTGCTTTGCGCGTGGCCGAGTACGAGATGGTCGGCAAGGACATGAAGATCAAGGAGGGCACCGAGCGTGATATCCAGGGTACCCTGATCGTCTCTGCGATTGGCCAGGCCGTCGATTTTACGGGCCTCGAAACCTATAACAACAACAATGGGCTGATGAAGACCGACAAGAACTATCGTTTTCCGGGCAAGGAGAATGTCTTTGTCGCAGGCGATGTAATTCGTCCGCACCTCTTGACCACGGCGATTGGTCATGCCCGTATCTGTGCTGAAGGCATCGACGCGTTCCTGAAGGGTGAAGAGGTGGCCAAGCGCCCCAAGGTCGATGTCGCGCACTGGGACATGGTGCGGCGGTGGGTGGAGACAGGTCACGATTACAACGAGCATCATGGTCAGGAATGGGGTACCGCTGCGTGGAAGGACACCCTGCACAACTTCGATGACCGTTCGGCCCGTTACATCATCCCGTCCACCCAGTTGTTCCTCGGCCACTTTGCCAACACCCCGCGCCTCAAGCGTGATGTGACAGTGCTGAATGCGGATAGCGCACTGGGTAACTTTGAGGATCGTCTGCACGCCCTGAATGAAAAGCAGACCGTGGACGAGGCCAAGCGTTGCATGTCCTGCGGTATGTGTTTTGAGTGCGATAACTGCGTGATCTACTGTCCGCAAACGGCCGTGTTCAAGGTTAAGAAGAAAGACAACCCGACCACGGGTCGCTATGTTGACACCGACTACAGCAAGTGCATTGGTTGCCATATTTGCGCTGATGTTTGCCCGACCGGCTATATCCAGATGGGCATGGGTGACTAAGGTTCGGCGCTCGCGGCAATCTCTTCGGAAGGAACTGGCATGATGGCCAAGTCGTTATTGAAAAAAGGGGTCGGCGTACTGCTGGTTACGGTAGGCGGACTGTTTGGTCTGCTGTCTGTGGCACAGGCCGGTGTTGAGGTCCCTTCGTTGCCTCCGGCCAAAGTGGCAGGCAAGTGTGTCGAGGACACTGACTTCATGCGTCGTAACCATATGGATTTACTCAAGCATCATCGTAATGACACGATGCGCTTGGGTATCCGGACCACAAAGCACAGCCTCAAGGGGTGTGTGGAGTGTCATGCCAGTGAGAAGAGCGGAAGTGTGGCCAGCAGCAAAGATGACTTTTGTGTGGCTTGTCATAGCTACGCCAGCGTGAAGCTGGATTGCTGGGGCTGTCACGCTACCAAACCGGGTAAAAAACCCGCTGACCATCCGGCAGCGGCACTCGGTGCGACGCGCGCAGGAGGGGAAAAATGATCCCGCACGAAAAACTACCCGTGGAAGATTCTAACCCTGCGGGAAAGCCCGATGCGGCGGCCCGCCGCGATTTCCTCAAGGCGGGTGCCGTTGTGGCGGGTGCCACACTGGCTCCTGGCGTGTTGTTCTATGGGGTTGCGCATAGCCGCCCTGCAGAAGAGCCAGCCTCGGCCGCGGTGCGTTGGGGAATGCTCATCGATACGCAGAAGTGCGGCGATGGTTGCAAATCGTGTGTAACCGCCTGTAATGAAGAAAATGGCTTGTCTGGAAAGACGGGCCCGCAGGATTCCCAGTGGATCCGTAAGGTGGATATTCGCAATTTGCAGACCGGAGCACATCACGAGTTACCGATGCTGTGCCAACACTGCGAAAATCCGCCCTGCGTTGATGTGTGTCCGACCGGGGCTTCCATGAAGCGTGCCGACGGGATTGTTTTGGTCGATCGTCATGTCTGCATCGGTTGTCGTTACTGCATGATGGCTTGCCCGTATAAGGCCCGCTCTCTCGTGCATGAACCGCTTACCGAGCAAAAACCGGATGTGCCGCGCGGCATGGGCTGCGTCGAGGCCTGTACCTTCTGTGTCCAGCGCGTGGATCGCGACGAAACTCCGGCTTGCGTCGAGGCGTGTAGCAGAGATGGCCACAACGCCATGTTGTTTGGCAACCTTAACGATGCGGACGCACCGATCGCCAAGGTACTCAAATCCATGGCCAGCACGGAAGTACGGGCTGACCTTAATCTCAACACGGGTGTGCGCTATCAAGGCATCTAAGTAGGGGATCTAACGATGAACATTGCCTTTAGGGAAATTCAGGCCAAGCAGGGCTACTGGCTGACGATGCTGGTCTTCGGTGCCTTGGCTGGGATGGGTGTACTGTCTGCCCTGTACATGGAACACCATGGTCATATCGTAACCGGCATGACTAACCAGATTGTGTGGGGCCTGCCGCATGTCTTTGCGGTATTTCTCATTGTCGCGGCCTCCGGGGCGCTAAATGTGGCCTCCATCGCGACGGTTTTTGGCAAGACCCTGTACAAACCGCTTAATCGTTTGTCTGCGCTTATGGCGCTGACCTTTCTGGCCGGCGGCTTGATGGCGCTGGTCTTGGATCTAGGCCGCGCGGATCGGCTGATCGTGGCCATGACCGAGTACAACTTCAAGTCCATCTTTGCTTGGAATGTGATCCTGTACAACGGTTTCTTTGTGATTGTGATCGCGTATCTGTGGACCATGATGGATCGTAAAGGCGCCCCTTGGTACAAGGTCGTCGGCACCTTCGCCTTCATCTGGCGCCTGATCCTTACCACCGGTACTGGTTCCATCTTTGGTTTCCTGGTGGCGCGCGAGGCCTATGATGCCGCCCTCTTAGCGCCGATGTTTATCATCTTCTCCTTCAACTATGGTTTGGCCATGTTCATGCTCATCTTGATGGGCTTGTACAAAGGGGATAACCGCCCGCTAGGGGACAAGTTGGTCAACCGTTTGCGCAGTCTGTTGGGCACTTTTGTGGCAGCTAGCCTGTATTTCACTCTGGTTTATCACCTGACCAATTTGTACTTCACCAAGCATCAGGGCCTTGAGGCTTTCTTGTTGCTTGAAGGCGGAATTCACACGCAGATGTTCTGGATCGGTCAGGTTCTAATCGGCTATGTTGTGCCGATGGCGATCCTGTTTAATCCAGCGACGAACGGTCGTGGTTGGACGGTGCTTGCCGCCACGGCCGCTGTGCTGGGGGGCTTGGCGCAGATGTGGGTCACCATCATCGGTGGTCAGGCCTACCCCATGGATATCTTCCCGGGTTATGCCGTGACTTCAAGCTTCTACGACGGTGTGGTGAATGCATACCGCCCTGCTTTGGTGGAGATTCTGCTCGGCATTGGTGGGGTTGCGACGGCTATTCTCCTGACTGTAGGTGCCAGCAAGGTTTTGCGTTTCATGCCTGAGCGACTGGATGACGAGACGCTGGCAGCTTTGCATGGGAAGCACTGATCTGCTGATCGTGTGCCGTAAAAACCGGCCAGACGGCCGGTTTTTACATTCTGGGAAATAAGCCTGCATGCCGTGTCTCTATCTCTCCGCCGCCCATAAATCCTCAGGCAAGACGACCGTCACGCTGGGGTTGGCGCGGGCTCTACGCCAGCGTGGTCGGCAGGTTCAGGTCTTCAAGAAGGGACCGGATTACATCGACCCCATCTGGCATGGTCAGGCTTCGGGGCGTCCCAGCTACAACCTTGATTTCCATATGATGGCGGCATCGGAAATCGATGACCTTTATGTACGCCATGCAGCGAGCGCAGAGATCAGTCTGATCGAGGGTAATAAGGGGCTCTACGATGGCATGGATCTGGAGGGTGGCAATAGCAATGCGGCGCTGACCAAGCGCTTGGGGGTCCCGGTGGTGCTGGTACTGGATGTCGTCGGCATGACTCGGGGAGTCGCTCCCTTGGTATTGGGCTATCAGGCCTTTGATCCCGAGGTAAGGATTGTTGGCGTGATCCTCAACAAGGTGGGCGGTCCGCGCCATGCGGAAAAACTGCGCGCCGTCATGGCCCGTTACACCACCGTGCCGGTGCTTGGGGTAATCCCGCGGGATCCGCGTTTGGAGGTGGCTGAACGGCATTTAGGGCTGATTCCGGGCAACGAGATGGCCGAGGCGGAGGCATGCATTGATGCCATGGCCGGCGTGATTGCTAGCCATTGTGATCTGGCCCAACTGGAAGCGTTAGCACAATTGGCTAAGCCGTTGCCCCCGGTCGTGGCGCCCGTGTACTGCACGGATAGCGCGGCGGGACTACGGATTGGGTACCTGCGTGATCGGGCCTTCGGTTTTTACTATCAAGAAGATCTGGATACGCTGCGCGCGGCTGGGGTGAGTCTGATTCCCATCAATGCGCTGGCCGATACGGCGTTGCCTGCCTTGGATGGATTACTGATTGGGGGAGGCTTCCCTGAGATCTTTATCCGTGAGCTCGAAGCCAATGAATCTCTGCGCACACAGTTGCGTGCAGCGATCGAGGCCGGCCTCCCGACCTTCGCTGAATGTGGTGGGTTGATGTATCTGGCCGACACCCTAGTTTGGGGTGAAACGCGGGGCCATATGGTCGGTGTTGTGCCAGCGCGGGTGACCATGGGCGATCGTCCGGTCGGGCGCGGCTACGCGACCTTGCGCGGAACAGGCATGTCGTCGTTAGCGACCCAGGATGTGGAATATCCCGCGCATGAATTCCACTATTCGGCTCTGGGATCGCTTCCGTCGGGCTCGGCGTTGGCGTACGACATCGTCCGAGGACACGGCGTTGACGGTCGTCAAGATGGTTTCGTCCATAAGAATCTGCTGGCATCATACTGCCACCGTCGTGGCACTGGCCCGCAAGGCTGGATCGCCCCATTTTTGGAGCTGTGCGCCAAACAGCGCTAGTAAGTAGTAATTGAAAGGAATGACAATATGTTGAATGTGACTGAATCCGCTGCCGAGCAAGTACGCCAGGCCGCCAGCCAGAGTGGTGCCGATGACATGGCCTTGCGCGTGGCCGCACGGCTCAATGACGAGGGCATGATCGAATTTGGCCTTGGCTTTGATGAGACGGACGAGAGCGATATCGTTATTGATGCGCATGGCGTCAAGGTGTTGGTTGCACCGTCCAGTCAAGCCTTGTTGATGGATGTCACCCTGGACTTCAACGAAGTGGCTCCGGGCGAAATGAGCTTCGTTTTCCTGAAGGCAAGTAGCGGTGGGGGGTGCGGTAGTGGCGGCGGATGTGGTGGCTGCGGTAGCAGCGGTAGTTGCGGCAGCTAAAATTTGCCAGCCGTGCCCATTGTTGTGATTGCCTGAACCAAGAGTCTCGAGTTGTGAACTATTTACCTATCTTCATGGATTTGCGTGACCGTGCCACCCTCGTGGTGGGCGGTAATGAACTTGCGGCCCGCAAGGCGAGCCTTCTCCTCTCTGTCGGGGCGCGGATTGAAGTCGTCTGTCCTCAGCCTCTTGCCCCCGCTTGGGCCGAATTGCCAGGACAAGATCGTATTCAACAGCGACGCGAGGCGTATGCGCTCCAGCATCTGGAGGGTAAGTTGATTGTGATCGCAGCCAGTGGTGATACAGAGCTTGATCAAAAGATCTCCGAGGCAGCGCGCGCCCGGGGTATTCCGGTCAATGTGCCGGATCGACCGGGGCTCTGCAGCTTCATCTTGCCGTCCATCATTGATCGCTCGCCGATTGTGGTGGCGGTGTCTAGCGGGGGCGACGCCCCCGTTCTGTCGCGGCTCCTGCGGGCCCGTTTGGAAACCCTGATTCCGGCCGCCTACGGTCAGTTAGCGGCGTTGGCCGGGCGTTTCCGTGAACGGGTACGGGATGTGATTGGCCGGGGCGAGGAACGGCGCAAATTTTGGGAGAAGGTCTTTTTGTCACCCGTGGCTGAGATGGTTTTTGCCGGACGCGAGGCTGAAGCAGAGGCGCGTTTGGAGTCGATGCTGACCGATAACGCAACGCAGCCTCCCGTCGGTGAGGTCTATTTGGTCGGCGCCGGTCCGGGCAACCCGGATTTGCTGACTTTCCGTGCCCTACGCTTGATGCAGCAGGCCGATGTGGTGGTCTATGATCGCTTGGTATCGCCTGCGATCGTCGAGATGTGTCGCCGCGACGCAGACCGCATCTATGTTGGTAAGGAGCGTGATAACCACGCCCTGCCGCAGAACGAGATCAACCTGCTTCTAGCCCGCTTGGCCTTGGAGGGTAAACGGGTATTGCGCCTCAAGGGCGGAGATCCTTTTATATTTGGGCGTGGCGGCGAAGAGATCGAGACCTTGCGCGAGCACGGCGTTTCCTTCCAGGTCGTACCGGCGATTACTGCCGCGGCCGGGGTGGCCTCGTATGCCGGCATTCCGCTCACCCATCGTGACTACTCGCAGGCCCTGATCTTTGTTACCGGGCATCTCAAGGACAATAGCATGGACCTGGATTGGGACATGCTGGCCCGCCCGCATCAGACCATCGTTGTTTACATGGGCCTCAAGGGTTTGTCGCACCTCTGCACCAAGATGATGGAGCATGGCCTCGCGCCCGATACGCCGATCGCCGTGGTTCAGCAAGGGACGACGCTGAACCAGAAGGTGGTGATCGGCGCTTTGTCCAACATGCCGGAAAAAGTCGAGGCGGCGGCACTCAAGGCCCCGACTTTGATCATCATCGGCCAGGTGGTGAAGTTGCATGACAAGCTAGCTTGGTTTAATCCTGAAGGAAAGCCGACAACGGCGACTCCGCTTGATATTCCGGCACACCTCAATCTGTAGATAGATTTGTACCATTTGCAGGGCGCGAAGGGGGATGGAGAATCCCCGCGAGGATTACAAAAGGATAGGCCAATGCAAGGGATAAATGAGCGAGTTGGGCAATGGTTGATCGCGGGGGCACTGGCTCTGTTCTGCTTGGGGTGGGCGCTGGTTTCCCATGCGGAGGTGCGCGATCCACAAACCCATTTCTTTCAAGCGAAATTTGGTGATTTGCCTGCCGATCTGGCCACGGCCCGGCAGGAGGGAAAACGCGCCATCTTGCTCATGTATGAGATGGACGACTGCCCCTTTTGTGATCGGATGAAGCGGACCGTTCTCAATCAATCCCAGGTTCAGGCTTATTTCCGCGAGCATTTCCTGATCTACAGTATTGATGTGCGCGGGGGCACTCCGCTGACCGATTTTGCGGGCCAGGCTGTGACGGAAAAGCAGTTTGCGCTGGAACAACGCGCCCGCGCTACGCCGGTTTTTGTCTTCTATGACCTTGAAGGTCGGCCGGTTGCCCGTTTTACGGGCGCCACCCAAAATGCGGATGAGTTTATGCTCCTGGGGCGTTTTGTGGCCGATGGACACTACAAAACGATGCCTTTCAATGTGTACAAACGCCAGGTGAGTGGCGGTAAATAATGCGTCGAACGGCGTTGTTGCTTCAGATTCTGGCATTGCTCTTTCCGGGTCTGCCAGCTTTGAGCTTGGCGGCGCCGCTGACTTTGGAAGCAGTACTGGCTGAAGTGGATGCACCGCATCCCGAGATGCGGGTCAGCGAAGCGCGTCATGCGCTTGCCCGAGCTGATCAGCAACTGGCAGCGAGTCTTGATGATCTAAGTGTGACCCTAGATGCGACCCTGCGCAGCGGCCGTAATCCAGCGCTGGGTGGCTATGCACCCGACCATCTCGCGCGCCTCAATATCAAGAAGACTTTGCTCGATGCGGGCCGCTTTGAGGCCCTGCGCGGCGCGACCGAAAATGAGACGGCGGCGGCCTTTCTCCAACATACGGATCTGCGCGCCCAGCGGCGTATTACTCTCATGGCGCGGTTTTTTGATGTCTTGCTCGCGGATCTGGCTTATGCCGCCGACAGCGAATTTATGGCCGTCGCTTATGTGCGTTGGGATAATGGCAAGGATCTGCATCAGTTGGGTCAGATCTCGACTCCGCAATGGCTGGATCTCGAGGCGCGTTATCAGGAACTGCGCCTGCGCCGTAACGATTCTGAGCGGCGTATGCGCGAGAAGCGTGCCTTGCTGGCTATGGCGATGAACCGCCCCGGTGATCTTGCTAGCGAGGTGGTTGACCCGGCTTTGACGGGCAATAACCGAGCCTTGCCAGAATTTGATAATCTGCTCGTCCATTTAACCGCACATAACCCGAAACTGGCCGCGCTGCGATTGCAACTCGAGGCGGCGCGCCTTCGCGTGACAGGCGTGCGGGCCAGTGACGGCCCTCGCCTCGAAGCGGAGGCCGAGGCTGGAGCCTACAGTCGAGATGCCAGTACCCGCGATAGTGTGCGTGCTGGCATCAATCTGGTTTGGCCTTTGTCGCAGGGCCGCCGTACCGATGGCGAGATGGCGCGTGAGCAGGCGCGTCTGCAGCAATTGCAGGCGGAGGCTGATCTGCTTGCTTTGAACTTGCGGCAGGCCCTTTACGACACTTGGCAAGAGATCCAGTTGTTGCGCGATGTTGAGCGCAAGACGACCCAAGCGCAGGCGGTGCAACGCGATTGGGCCCTAGAGCGGGCGCGGGCGGAATATGAATTGGAGTTAAAGACGAATCTCGGCGTCAGTATGGCCGAGACACAAGCGGCTCGCTTATTGAACCGATCGGTTGAGTATCGGCTGGCACTAGCTTGGGCCCGGATGGATGCCCTGCTCGGTGTGCCGCTTGATTACAAGGAGAAGAAACGGTGAAGCAGATCTTGTCGTTCGCGGCGCGAGCCGTCCTGACTTTTGCGGGTCTCGGCGCGGTGTCTTTGGTAGATGCCGCCGAGTGGGCCGGTCAACTGGATTGGTCGCAGCGCGTGGTCCTGTCTGCCGGTGTTTCGGGGGCTGTTCGCCAGGTCCTGGTACAACCCGGGCAGCTTGCCAAGGAAGGGACCCTTTTGCTCGGGATGGATGCAACGGCTTACCGTGCGGCCTTGGTGGAGGCACGGGCAGAGATTGAGCGGCTGACCGAGGAAGAGGCGGATGCTCGGCGTGAACTGGATCGGGTCAAGGAACTCTATGTCCGTACCGTTTCTTCAACGACGGAACTCGATACGGCTCGCTTGCGTCAGGCCCGGGCGCGAGCCTTGTTGGCGGCGGCGCAGGCCCGCAGTGAACGGGCGCGCTATCAGTTGAGCGAAACGGAAGTTCGTGCGCCGTTCGATGCGCTGGTGCTTGAGCGCAAGGCAGAACCCGGCCTGATCTCTGCGTCACAGTGCCAACCACCGGCCTTGCTGGTGGTGGCCCGTGCCGATGAAATGCTTGCGGTGGTCGATTTGAATGCGGCTCAGGCAGCGAGTCTCGCGTTGGGGATGACGGCGACGGTCAGCGTTGCCGGCGAACAGACCAAGGCTACGCTGCGAGCAGTGCAGACCCTGACGCAGGGGCGTTATCGGGCCGAGTGGGTCGTGCCGCGCAAGAGCGCTTGGCTTGCAGGGATGGCCGTCAGTGTGACCACGCCTTGAGGCCTTTAAGCGCCGTTCAAAAGTTGCTTAAAGGCTGATTCGGCGCCAACTTAGCCTCGGACGGGCTCAATTATGGCATCGAGATTGAGGTCGTCGCAGTAGTTCAGAAAGTCGCCCCGCAGGGTGGAAATGTGCGCCTCGGCGGGGATACCAACGGTCATCATAACTGAAAACATCGGTGCACCGGTATGCGGCGCCGGATAGGTGTCGGTAATGACTTCTTCGATGTTGATACCCTGACCAGCGAAAAAATCAGCTAGACGATGCACAATTCCGGGGTGATCCATGGCTACGACTTCGACCCGGTAGGGCACCATGGGCTGACTCCGCGGGGCGTGTTTGGTGCGTTTGTGCAAGAGGGAGAGACCGAGATCGGCACCGAGTCCATCAATGCGATCTTCCAGTTTTTGCAGGGCATTCCAGGGACCGGAAAGGAGCATGAGAAAGGCGAAATGGCCGCCCAGTACGGACATGCGCGATTCCTCGATGTTGCAGCCGGATTCGACGATACGGGCAGTGAAATCCTTGACTAGGCCGGTGCGATCCTCGCCAGTGGCGGTGATAACCAGATATTCCTGAGCGTTGCCGAGGGTGGGAGTGGGTGCGTTCATGACGGCAATTCCAATGCGAGAGGTGGCTATTGTACCGGTCTATGTTTCGCGGAGGTCACCGTCACGATAAAACCAGTGTCCATCCCTGCGTTCAAAGCGGCTGATCTCGTGCAGGCAGTGGGCGCGACCCTTGACCTTGTAGCGAGCGACAAACTCGACCGTGGCGTAATCGGTGTCCTGCGTCTCGAACCGCCTGATCTGCAAGCCCAGCCAGTGTGGGGCGGGTTCTTCGTTAAGGTTCAGGTCCGAGGGACGCGTGGTGGGGTGCCAAGTGGCGAGCAGCCAAGCTACATTGCGCAGGACGAAGGCGGTGTAGCGGGAGCGCATCAGGTGTTCGGCATCGGGTACCGCCTCTCCGCCGTGGATGAAGCGGCCGCAGCAGCGCTCGAAGGGGAGCGGTTTACCACAGGGGCAGGGTTTTGGCATGAGGGCAGAGGGCGAGGAGAGGACAGGCGGCACAGCGCGGTTTGGGTCGGCAATAGTGTTTGCCGAGGGCGACGAGGAGGGCATGGAACGCATTGAACAGCCTGCAATCAGTGGGCAATGCCGCGTGAAAACGGCTCTGGATGGAGGTGTAGGATTCCTCTCCGGTCATGATTCCGAGGCGGGTGAAGCTGCGCCGCGTGTAGGCATCGACGACGAAGCTGGGTAGGTCGAGGGCATAGAGCAGAATCGAATCGGCAGTTTCTTCGCCCACGCCGTGGACGGCCAAAAGGCGGCGACGCAATTCTGCCAAAGGCGCTTGTTCGGAGAGCCGTTCTGGGGCATTGGCGACACCCTGTTCAAGCAGAAACTGGCATAACGCCTTGAGCCGTCGCGCCTTGACATTGAAATAGCCGGCCGGACGAATCAGGGCCGCCAACTCGGCGTCCGGCAGAGCCAGGATGGCTGTAGCGGAAAGGGCGTGGTGGGCCTTGAGCGCTGCGATGGCCCGTTCCACTTGGGTCCAGGCCGTATTCTGGGTCAGGACCGCGCCGACCATTACCTCAAAGGGCGAATCGCCCGGCCACCAATGTTGGGGTCCAAAATGGTCAAGCAGGACATCGTGGATAGCCATCCAGTTCATGGCTTCGATGCTACCATCGCGGCATGGAAACTGAACGGATGCGGATCGATAAATGGCTCTGGGCGGCGCGTTTCTTCAAGACACGCAGCTTGGCTACGCAGGCCGTTGAGGGTGGCCGGGTCAAGGTCAACGGCGAGCGGGCCAAGCCGGCAAAAGAGATCCGTATCGGTGATCGCCTCGTTATCCATCTGGCTGAACTGGAGTGGCAAGTGACGGTGGCTGGACTTGCAATGCAACGCGGCCCGGCCCCCGTGGCGCGAACCCTTTACGATGAATCGACCGAGAGTCAGGCGGCACGCGTGGCGGCGACCTTGGCGCGCAAAGTAGAGCGTGATCCGGCCGCTGATCTACGAGGGCGACCGACCAAACGCGACCGGCGCTTGATCCATCGTTTTAATACCTGAAGGCGACTACGCCCTAATCATGAACGCAAACACGCCTATCCCTTCTTCTGACCTAATTGTTATTGGCGGCGGCGTCTCCGGCCTGACGCTGGCTTCGCGGGCGGCACGGGCGGGGCGGGAGGTACTTGTCCTCGAGGCCGAAAACCGCGTCGGTGGCTGTATCGAAAGCTGGCGACCGATGCCGGATTTTGCTGTAGAACTGGGCGCCCACACCGCCTATAACTCGTACGGCGCGCTGCTGACCGAACTGGAGGCTCGCGCGGGGTTGACGGGCCTGCTACCGCGCGAGAAGGCCGGCTATTTCTTTATTGAGAACGGCCAGACCGTGTCGCCTGTCAAGCGGCTGTCTTTCCTGTCGCTGCTGTTGCACCTGCCCTTCGCCATCCTGCGTGACAAGACCCGCGCCAGCGTCGGCGACTATTACCGCCGCCTGTTTGGGGCGGGTAACTATCAACGCCTTCTTGCCCCTGCTTTTGCCGCTGTCTTGTCGCAGCCGGCCGAGGATTACCCAGCCGCTTGGCTGTTCCGCAAAAAGCCCCGGATCAAGACCGCCCCACGCAAATACAGTTACCTGGGGGGCTTGCAAGGCATGGTCGAGGCCATGACGACGGGCTTGAGCGTGCGTACCGGTACCCCTGTTTTGGGCGTCGTCCGTACCGATATGGGTTTTATGGTCAAAACGGCCACCGGTGAGTTGGCCTGCCGACACCTGGCCTTGGCCACGCCGGCTGATGTCACCACGCGGTTGCTGGGCGATATTTATCCTGACCTTGCCGCAGCATTGGCCAACATCGAAATGGCCAACATCGAGACCTTGGCCGTTGTGGTTCGCCGCGCGGCCGTCCATCTGCCTAAACTCGCGGGGCTGATTGGTGATGGTGCGCCTTATTTCTCGGCTGTCAGTCGCGACCCGCTGGCGCATCTTGATTGGCGCGGTTTTAGCTTCCACTTCCGTCCTGACTTGCTGGATGCTGCGCAAAAGCGTGCGGCCGTGGCCCAGGTGTTGGGCGTGTCAGAAGATGCCTTCATCGCCGTCACGGAAAAGACCAACCGTCTGCCCCGGCTAACGGTGGATCATGTTGCGCTGGCCACGCAAATCGACGCCCAAACTCGTCACCTGCCATTGGCGCTGGTCGGCAACTACCTTAACGGCTTGTCCATCGGCGATTGCGCCGAACGCGCTCAACGCGAGGCTGAGCGGTTGATGGTCTTGAGTTAAAATTTTTCTGATGAATGAAGTTTTGAGAAAGGTGCAATGACTGTCATGCGTCGCTATATTCACTCCGCGCTAATCGCCGCCTTCTGTCTCGGCTGTCTGCCGGTTGCGCAGGCGGCAGCTCCACAGCCCGACAAGAAGGGGGCCGCGCCAGTCGCAGCGACCAAGAATCGCCTTGTGGTTCAGGTGAATGAGGAGAGCGTGCGGAAATGGAATGACATCCTGGTCAACATTCACAATATCCAGGCGGAATTGGGGCACGGCAATGTGGCGATTGCGGTGGTGGCGATTGGTACCGGTCTGGGCATGATCAAGGCCGATTCGCTGACGGCTAATGGTGTCCAGGAGGCACTCGCGAGCGGGGTTGAATTTGTGGCCTGTGGCAATTCGATGCGGGGGCAGAAACTGGCCAAGGACGATCTTGTCGACGGCATAACGGTGAGTACGGCCGGCTATGTCGAGATCCTGCGGCGCCAGCAACAGGGCTGGATTTACCTCCGGCCGTGACGGACGGTTGACGGGTGGGGGTCCCCAAAACAGCCGCCATCATTGGCGGCGGTCCGGCTGGACTGATGGCGGCGGAGGCGCTGCTTGGCGCGGGCATGGAAGTCGATCTCTACGACGCCATGCCCTCGGTGGGGCGCAAATTCTTGCTGGCAGGGAAAGGCGGTCTCAACCTCACTCACTCGGAAGGACATGAAATCTTTTTGCCCCGGTACGGGGCCCGCCGGCCTGATATTGAACCGATGCTGGCAGATTTTGGGGCTGATGCGCTACGCGTCTGGGCCGCCGACTTGGGTGTCGAAACCTTTGTCGGCAGTTCCGGTCGGGTGTTCCCTCGCGCGATGAAGGCCGCGCCGTTGCTGCGGGCCTGGCTGCATCGCTTGCGTGCAGCCGGAGTGCGTTTCCATGTCCGCCACCGCTGGCTGGGCTGGGAACCTCTAGGGACCCGGTTGCGGTTTGCAACCCCAGCGGGTGAAATGATGCTTCAGGCCGATGCCGTCATCCTGGCCTTGGGCGGGGGCAGTTGGGCGAAATTGGGTTCCGATGGGGCATGGGTGCCACTGCTGCAAGCGCGCGGCATCGACATCGCGCCGCTAAAACCGGCGAACTGTGGTTTTGATATCGGCTGGAGCGAACACTTCCGTACGCGCAACGCGGGCCAACCCCTGAAAACCGTGGTTGCGACTTTTCAGGACCTAAAGGGCCATGAAATTCAGCGCCAGGGCGAGTGCGTCATTACCGCAACGGGTATCGAGGGCAGTCTGATTTATGCGCTGGCCGCGCCACTGCGCGACCGCATTGCGGCCGAAGGATTTGCCGTTCTCCACCTTGATCTAGCACCCGCCAAGTCGCTGCAACGGGTGAGGGCGGAGGTGGCGCATCCGCGTGGCTCGCGCTCGCTGTCCAGCCATCTAAAGGGTCATGCGGGTATTAGCGGCGTCAAGGCCGGATTGCTGCGTGAGGTGCTGGGTGCTGAGGCCTATGCCGACCCGGCCCAACTGGCGGCCGCGATCAAGGCGCTACCGGTGAAACTGGTCGCCCCGCGTCCCCTTGACGAGGCCATCAGTAGCGCTGGCGGCGTACGCTTCGAAGACCTCGATGCAAGCCTGATGCTGCGGAAAATGCCCGGTGTGTTCTGCGCCGGCGAAATGCTCGACTGGGAGGCCCCCACCGGCGGCTACCTGCTCACAGCATGTTTCGCCAGCGGACGGGTGGCGGGTTTGGGCGCGCGGACCTGGTGTGGTTTCTAAACGGCTACCGTAGTTAATGAGGAGTTTGCACATGAGCAGCGTATTAATCCCCCTTGCCGAGGGTTTTGAAGAATTGGAGGCCGTCACGGTCATTGACCTGCTTCGTCGCGCCGGAGTGGGGGTGGTGACGGCGGGCTTGCAACCGGGGCCGATCACGGCCAGCCGGGGGGTGGTGATGCTGCCGGATACGGCGTTAGACGCCGTGTTGAGTCAGGATTTCGACATGATCGTACTGCCTGGCGGTCTGCCGGGCGCCAACTATTTGCGCGATGACGCGCGGGTGCAATCGATCTTGAAGCGGCACGCGGCGGCCGGGAGGTACACCGCGGCCATTTGCGCAGCGCCGATTGCCTTGGCGCAGGCCGGGTTGTTAGTGGGCAAGAAGGCGACGAGCTATCCGGGCTTCGTTGAAAAACTCACCATCGCTGACTTCAGGCATTCGACTGAGGCCGTCGTGGTGGATGGCAAGGTCATTACTTCGCGCGGACCGGGCACAGCAATGGATTTTGCCCTGACCCTGATCGAACTGTTGTGCGGTCGGGCGCAGCGTGACCAGGTCGAAGCGGGGCTGGTGCGCGCGTGAAGTTGGAGAAATCATTGGCGGCGTGGGGTGGTGAGGCTTTCACGGCGCTGCTCAAGGCGGAACTGGAAGGTCTCTCGGCTGAGGCGTTGGGGCTACAACAGGCGGCCAACTGGCCCTTGCAGCTCGATGCGCCGGTGACGGTGAGCGTGATGGATGTTCAGGCGGATAGCGTGGCGCTGCACGCCCGGGTCGGGGTGTTTTTTACCGAGACGATGGCTGGTTGCAACTGCGCCGATGAACCGATGGAGCGGCCGGTCTATGCTGAGTTGGGTATCGTCATTGAGCGCAGTACGGCGGAGGCGACGACGACCCTGCTGTGATGATGCCTATCTGCTTTACCGATGCATCTATCCAAGTTGAATGGCCAGCGAAAATCGGCCCGATGGCAGGTCTTTTGCAGTGGTTACAGCAAAGGCCCGCAGAGCGCAGTTTGCTGTGCGATCTTTAAACCTCAGCTAGATGCGCAGACGGGCGATTTTTACCACTACGAAGTAGCCGGAGGTTAGTGCCCTTCGACGCAGATTTCGCGCCGCCAGACGGCGAGCCCAGTGCGGCCAATGAGCAGGGCAATGAGTGCGGTTAGCAGGGTCAGCAGCAAGGTAGCCAGTCCGCTGTAAAACGCGCTGCCCGTTTCCTTGAACATGATCAAGGTGGCGATAGTGATGGCAGCAACGGGAAAGGAATAGGCCCACCAGGACAGGAAAAATTTCAGCCGGGCAAAGTAGCTGAACTGGGCTAGCAACAGCAGGGTAAAGAATAGCCCGACGAAATACAGCACTTTTGCGAAGGCGTCGATTTCGCCCGTCAGGTTGTACCAGGAAATGAATCCCACCGCAGGCGGTGCAACGAAAATGAATAGCGTCGGAATGAGACGCTCAGGCAGGCTGGGATGGAAAATCAGCCGGTAGAACAGGATGGCCGTGAGAACCGGCCAGAAAAACACGCCGAGGCTGAAGAAAAACCAGGAAATGTCGGCTGGGGCGTGCTGCAGCCCTGCGATCGGCACCAAGATGTTGCCGACTACGGGAATGAACCAAGCCGGGTTGAGGTGGGTAATCTCGTACTTGCTGTGCTGAATCCAGGACGAGAGCACGAACAGGGTAATGACCAGGTGTAGGGTCGTACCCAGGCTCCATAACCCGAACGACAGGGACTCTGCCGTCGGCAAAAAGGCGATGGACAGCAGCAACAGGCCGATGGAAAAGGTCGGCACAAAGGCCAGCTTTACCGGATGCCGCATTTCGGCCAAGACATCGTCCCGATATTTCAGGAACTTGCTTAGGTATAGGCCGGAGAGCGTTACAAATACCAAGGCAGCCAAGCTTATCAGCCAAGGGCTGATGGCGAGGTCGAGCCTGAAAATCTGCTCGGCCCGCATCCAGGCGATGGCAAAACCGCTCAACCCCATGACGGCGGCAAACCAAGAGATGGGCAGGTTTTTAAGGCGGGAAGCTTCTGAGTTCATGACGGGCAGGCCTCCTTGTTAGGGCGCGAATATATAAGCAATAACTTATTAATTGGGGTTGACTTGGCATAGCTGAACATGCTGGGCATTATGGAGGAGCCGATTTAAGTGTGTCATAGAGGTCGCGATAGCAGTGCCAGCGACGCTTGGCAATGCGGCCCTCCGCTACGGCAGCAATGACTGCGCAACCGGGTTCTTGCAGGTGGCGACAGTTGTAAAAGCGGCAGCCGCCGACTAGCGGGGTGAAATCGGGGAAGTATTCGCTTAGATGGTCAATATCCAGATGGGCAAGGCCGAAGGATTGCATGCCAGGCGAGTCGATTAGACGCCCACTGCCGGGCAGGGCGTGACTGTTGGCATGCGTGGTGGTATGGCGGCCGGCGTCCAGTGCGGTGGAGATGTCACCGGTCTTGGCGCAGGCATCCGGGACTAGCGCATTAAGCAGAGTACTTTTGCCGACGCCAGAAGTGCCGACCAATACGGAGGTCTTGCCGTGTAACACAGCGCGCAGTGCACCCAAATCGCCTTGCGCAGACAGCGTTAGCAAGGGGTAGCCCATGTGCTGGTAATGCACCAGGCTGGCGGCGTAGGTGGCGGTCTCCGTTCGGTCGGCCTTGTTAACGACCAGAATGGCGGGGATGCCGGCCGCAGCGGCGGCAATCAGGCAGCGGTCAACCAGTTCCGGGCGCGGCGCGGGGACGGCGGCGGTGACGATGACAGCCTGATCAACATTGGCGGCGACCAGTTTGCTGCGCATCTCGTCCGAGCGATACAACAGATTGCGGCGCGGCGCAATTTGTTCGATGACACCCTCGCCCGGGCCGATGACGCTGAATTCAACCGCATCGTTACAGGCGACCCCAGCCTTTTTGCCGCGAATCACGCAGGCGTATTTTTCGCCTGAAGCCGTCTCGACGCTAAAGCGTTTGCCGTGGGCCGAGACGATCAGACCTTGCATTACAGGTTGAACAAGGCGTCGATTTTAGCGGCGCAGATGAAGTCGGATTCGGATAGGCCGCCGATGGCATGGGTGATGTATTCCACCCGGCAGGTGTTCCAGCCTACGGTCAGGTCGGGGTGATGGCCTTGCTGGTGCGACACCCAAGCCACGGCGTTGACGAAGGTCATGGTGATGTAATGATCGTCAAATTGAAAGTCGCGGCGCAGATGGCCATCGACTACGGTCCAGGTCTTGTCGAGCTTGGTTAACAGGGCCTCAATTTCGAGGGGGGGTAGCGGCGGGATGCCGCCTTCACAGGGTTTGCACTTGCCCTTGGCGAGATCGCAAAAAACTTCACTCATGGTCGCCTCACTTGAATTTGTAGAACTGCCCGTTGAGATATGCGCCCAGATTGGCCTCGTCTTCGGGGAAGAGGTCCAGGGCCAGCATGTTGTTACAGGCAGCGATTTGTTGGCCAAGGTGATCGGCGGATTTCACTTTGCGGTTGGCACGGGTGTAGAGGGCGTTGCCACCCGCTTTGGCCGTGTGACAGGCAGCGCACTTCTGGGCGTGGGTAGCCTTGCCCTGTGCGGCGTTAGCCGCGGCAAAGGGAGTTGCCCAGACGGGGGTGGTGGCAAGAAGCAGGGCGGCAATGAGCGTGGTGCGCATGGTAAGTCTCCTCAGTGTGTGGGTGCTGGTTTGAGTGCCTGTAATTGGCCGATGCGTTCCGTTGGCTTCGGATGCGAATCGTAAAACAGAGCGTAGAGAGGATCCGGTGTAAGCGTGGAGGCGTTCTCACGATACAGCTTGAGCAGGGCAGCAATCAAGTGGTCGGCGCTGCTGTGTTGGGCGGCATAGCGGTCGGCCTCAAATTCATGGCGCCGTGAGCCGGCCGAAAACACAGGAGAGAACGGGAACAACAGAACGGGCAGGAGGAGGACGAAAAGGGCTAGGGCCGTGGCATCGGTGGCCGTGCTAACACCAAAGCCGGTATAGAACGCGGGCATCTGTTTGAACTGAGCGAGTAGGTAGAGCAGTCCCAGGCTGAGGGTAAACATCATCGTCAGGCGTCTTTTGATGTGCTGATGGTGTGCGTGACCCAGTTCATGGGCGAGGACTGCCTCGGTTTCGGCGGGATTGATCTGGTTGAGCAGGGTGTCATAGAAGACGATGCGGCGCGATTTGCCGAAGCCGGTGAAGTAGGCGTTGCCGTGGCTGCTACGGCGCGAGCCGTCCATGACAAAGACCCCCGAGGCGTGAAAACCGCAACGGGTCAGCAGACCTTCAATGCGAGAGCACAATTCTCCTTCGGGCAGAGGCGTGAAGCGGTTAAAGAGGGGTGCGATCAGGGTTGGGTACAGAGACAGCAGGGTGAGGTTGAAGCCGGCCCAGACCAACCAGGCCCACAGCCACCAGTGTTGGCCCGCTATCCCCATCAGCCAGAGGATCAACAGGATGAGGGGCAGGCCGATGGCCAAACCGACCAGAGTTTGGCGCACCATATCAAGGAGGTAGCCGCGCAGGGTCTGGCGATTAAAATCGAAACGGACATCTATGACGAACTGGCGCCACAGGTCAAAAGGCAGATCAACGAGTGCCGAGGCAACGGCCAGGCTGATGAGCAGCAGGGCGCCATGCCAGAGCTCACCGAGCGACAGGGCCTGCATCCAGAAATATTGGTGGGGATCGGTCAGGGCATGGAGAAATTGCAATCCGCCCCCCAAGGTCAGGGCGAGCAGGAGGGCCGCTTCGACCGGAAGTTGAAGGCGTGCCAGTCGGGTCTTGGCCAGGGTGTAGTCGGCGGCTTTCTGGTGAGCCTCTGGCGTAATCGCGTCGGCAAATGCGCTCGGCGGGGTCGCGCGGTGGCGCGCGACATGGCGAAGCTGCCGCGTGGCTAGCCAGAAACGCAGCCCTAGTCCAAGGCCGAACAGGATCAGAAAAAGGGTGGTAAAGGGGGTGTTAAAGAGTGGGATGGACGGGTCCGTCAGGCTTTGCATGGGGCGTTTCCGAATGCGGTTCCGATGGGATGATGTGGACCACGCCGATGGCGTGGGGCTGCCGATTATGCCACAATCGGAACCTCTTTCTGACTATGCCTGCGATGCCCAAAGACAATACACATCTGGTTTGGATCGATATGGAAATGACCGGTCTTAAGCCGGATTCAGACCGTATTATCGAGATTGCCTTGGTGGTGACTGACAAGGACCTGAACCTCGTGGAAGAGGGGCCGGTGCTGGCCGTTCATCAGCCGGATGAGGTCTTGGCCGGGATGGATAAATGGAACCAGAGTACGCATGGCAGGTCGGGGCTGATCGATCGGGTCAAGGCCTCGGTTCTGGATGAGGTGACGGCGGAAAAGGCGATGTTGAAGTTCATGAAGAAACATGTGCCGGGGCGTAGTTCGCCCATGTGCGGCAACTCGATTTGTCAGGACCGGCGCTTTCTGGCCCGATATATGCCGACGCTGGAGGCATGGTTCCATTACCGCAACCTCGATGTCTCCACCCTCAAGGAATTAGCCAAGCGCTGGAAACCGGTCGTGTTGACAGGGTTTGAGAAGGAAAACAAACACACCGCCTTGGCCGACATCTATGAGTCGATCGCCGAACTTAAACACTATCGCGAGTCGTTTATTCGACTGGCAGACTGATTTTTATTTGCAAGGAATCCCATGAATAAAGGTACTGCCTTTGAGTGTCAGGTCACCCCGCGTGTTCCCCCGCGTCTGCAACGCCTGCAGGAGCTCGCCGATAACCTGTGGTATGGCTGGGAACGACCGGCGCGCAGCTTGTTTTCGCGCCTGCAACCCAAGTTGTGGGAGTCTGTCGGCCATAACCCCAAGGCCTTTTTGAAGCGGATCGACGAGAGCCGGCTGGAAGAAGCGGCGAAGGATTATGTTTTTCTCGATAATTACAACCGGGTGTTATCCTCGTTCGATACTTATATGAGCGAGTCGCTGGAGCGCAACGAACACCTGAATTTCAAAGATGGCGATCTGATCGCGTATTTTTGTGCCGAGTTCGGTTTCCATGAAAGCTTCCCGATCTATTCCGGTGGCTTGGGCATCTTGGCGGGCGACCATTGCAAAACAGCCTCTGACTTGCGCCTGCCCTTTGTAGCGGTCGGGTTGTTGTATCGCCAAGGATATTTCTCGCAGCGCATCGACGGCGACGGCGGTCAGGTTGCGACCTACAGCGACTCGAATTTCGATGATTTGCCGGTGAGCCCGGCAATCAATCCCGAGGGTAACGAGGTGCATGTGCGGATCGAGTTTCCCGGACGCGGGGTCGAGGCCAAAGTCTGGAAGGCTCGGATCGGGCACATCACCCTGTACCTGCTCGACACCAATCTGCCGATTAACGCCGAGGCGGATCGGCATATCACCCACCAGTTGTATGGCGGTGACAAGCACACCCGCATCCAGCAAGAGATTGTGCTGGGTATCGGCGGCATGCGTGCCCTGAGTGAGCTAGGCATCAAGCCTTCGGTTTTTCATATCAACGAAGGTCACGCCGCCTTTTTGGTGCTGGAGCGTGTGCGTCAATTGGTCAAGCAAGGCTTGCCGTATGAGGCGGCCCTCGAGGCCGTTGCGGTCAATACGGTCTTTACCACGCATACCCCGGTGCCGGCGGGGCATGACCATTTCCCCGAAGCGATGATCTGGGACTATTTTGCGCATTGCTGCACCGATTTGGGGGTAGCGCGCGAGATCTTCATGCACATGGGGGGCGGTGAGCATGATTTCAACATGACGCGACTGGCCCTGAATGGTTCGCGCCATCACAACGGGGTGTCGCGTATTCACGGCGGGGTTTCGTCGCAGATCCTGTCTGACATGTGGCCGCAGATTGCCCCGGAAGAATCGCCGATGGACTACATTACCAACGGGGTGCATGTGCCGACTTTCCTGGCGCAGGACTGGCAGGACTTGTTTGACAGCCGCTTGGGCTATGAGTGGCGTCGGCGGGTCACGGATGTCGATTATTGGCAGCATCTGGAGGCCTTGCCGGATCATCAGTTCTGGACCGTGCATCAGACGCAGAAGGCGCTGTTGCTGGACTATGTGAGTCAGGTGCTGACGCAGCAACATTTGCGCAATCATGGTTCCCAGGCCCACCTAGACCGCATCCTGAAACTTGCCGACCCACTGAACCCGAATGTATTGGTTATTGGCTTTGCGCGCCGTTTTGCGACTTACAAGCGGGCGACCTTGTTGTTTGAAAACATCGACTGGTTACGAGCCCTGCTCAACGATGCCGACCGCCCGGTCCTTTTCCTGTTTGCGGGTAAGGCTCACCCGGCGGATCGCCCAGGCCAAGAATTGATTCGGCGGATTTATCAGCTCTCGTGTCAGCCCGAATTCGAAGGCAAGATCCTGATGTTGGAAGGTTATGATCTCAGCCTCTCGCGGCGCTTGGTGACTGGGTGTGATGTCTGGCTCAATAATCCCATTTATCCGTTGGAGGCCTCGGGTACCTCGGGCATGAAGGCAGCAATGAATGGGGTGCTCAATCTGTCCGTCACCGATGGCTGGTGGGAAGAAGGGTTTGACGGGACCAACGGGTGGGCGATCAAGCCGGCACCTGAATGGTACGACGACGCCCGCCGCGACCGCGAAGACAGCCGTACCCTGTATGAACTTTTGCAGGATAAGGTGATTCCCCTTTATTACCAGAAAAATGATCTCGGTTATTCGCCGGGCTGGGTCCGGATGGCGAAGCGTTCCATCGCCACTTTGTTACCAACTTTCAGTTCCTCACGCATGGTGACCGAGTATGTGCACAAGTTCTATGTGCCTGCCTCGGAGGTGGGCCGCAGGATGCACGAGAACGATTATGCGGGGGCGCGTGAGTTGGCCCACTGGAAGCAACGAGTGCGCACGGGTTGGGGCGGCGTCTCGGTTCGTCTCCTGACAGAAATGCCGAATCAAATGGTTTTTGGCGATGAGGTGACCGTGCGCGTGGCCGTGAATCTGGATGGACTAAGCCCGGAAGATATGCGTGTCGATTTGCTGCAGAGCCGCGGGTTTGGCGAGCATGAGGTGCATCACGAGATTGCGTTGACGCATGTGGGGAACGAAGGCCATGAGGCAATCTTTGCCGTCGCGCACAAGCCGGACTGGTGCGGTCGGATGAAATTCCGCGTGCGTGCCTACCCGTATCACCCGCTCCTGACGCATCGTTTCGAGACGGGCCTGTTATTCTGGCTTTAACGCCATCAGGTTGCCCACCTGGCAGGTGGGCGCAGGCCCTGTCAGGTGTGGGACTGTGCGGCGAGTTGCGTATAAAGCGCGGCATATTCGCGCGCACTTTTTTCCCAACTGGCATCTTTGCGCATCGCGGTTTGTTGCAAGCGACGCCAGAGCGGCCGATCGTGATAGGCGGCTAGAGCGCGTTCTACGGTGAGCCAGAGGGCATGCGCGGTGTCGCCCATGAAGCTGAATCCATCAACACCATCGGTGACGCTGTCGGCCAGTCCGCCAGTTTCGCGAACGATCGGGAGCGTGCCATAGCGCTGGCTGTACATCTGGTTGAGGCCGCAGGGCTCAAAGCGCGAGGGCATCAGGAACAGATCGGCGCCGGCCTCGATACGGTGCGAGAGGCCTTCGTCATAGCCGATGTAGGCGGCCACTTGTTGCGGATGATTTTGGGCGAGTTGTCTGAAACCCGCTTCGAGTGGGGTTTCTCCCGTGCCTAGGATAGCGATTTGGCCGCCTTGGGCGAGAATACCTTGGGCAATCTCCAAGATCCAGTCGAGACCTTTTTGATGGGTGAGGCGCGACACGACGCCGAATAAGGGGGCCTCGGCCACGCTGGCCAGGCCTAGTTCGGCTTGTAAGGCGGCTTTGCAACGGCGTTTACCGGCCATCGCCCGGTAGCTAAAGCTGTGCGCTAGGTGGAGGTCGCTGCTCGGATTCCAGTCTGCCGTATCAATGCCGTTCAGGATGCCCGTGAGTTGCTGGCGGCGTTGTTGCAGCAGGCCCTGCATGCCCATCCCTAGAGGTTCGGTCTGGATTTCCAGGGCATAGCGAGGGCTGACGGTTGTGATCCAGTCGCTGTAATACAGCCCCGCCTTGAGGAACGAAAGGTTGCCATAGTATTCGAGCCCGTGGATGGCGAAACTCTCGGCCGGTAGACCGAGACGGGTCAGGATTGAGGGGGCGTACACGCCTTGGAAGGCTAGGTTGTGTATGGTGGTCAGACTAGGGACAGGTCGGTCGGCGAAATGCAGATAGGCGGGAGCCAGACCTGTTTGCCAGTCATGGCAATGCAGGCAGTCGGGTTGCCATTCAAGCGGGCTTTGTGGGCCGCAGAGTTGGGCCGCGACTTGGGAGAGCAGGGCAAAACGCTCAGCATTGTCGGCGTGATCTTGGCCAAGGCTGTCCTGGTAGGGCCCGCCTGGGCGTTGATAGGCAAGAGGCGCATCAAGGACATAAACAGGGACGCGGGTGTCCGGCATTCGTCCCGCCAGCAGACGGGCCGGGCCGAGGAGGGTGGCAGACAGCTCAGCCATCGGGGTCAGATCGGCGCACTGAGCCAGAACAGCCGGATAGCCGGGAACCAAGAGGCGGCAATCGAGCCCCAGGTCACGCAGGGCCGCCGGCAAGGACGAGGAAACATCGGCCAAGCCCCCCGTCTTGATCAAGGGTCTTACCTCGGAGGTGGCGAATAGAATCTTGAGTGGGCGCAACATGGTAGTAAACCTCCCGAAATACGGGCTTTATTATAGGCATCTTGAGACGGAAGGCTGTCTTACATTAATGTGAAAAAGCCCTGGGGTTGGCCTTCGACCAGACTGGTCGGACTAAAACCGGCCCCCCCCCAATAATCGCTTTCATGGCACGCGGCGGCGGCCATCGCTCGGCCTGTTCGGGGCTGTTAGGGGTCGTTAGCGGGGTGCGGGATTCTCGCTTGGCGTGACGGGGCGTGGGCGTTTCTCAACACGCAAGGTTAGTTGGAGGCGATTCTGCAGACGCGCGACCTGAATTGTTGCCGGACGACCGGGTTTTAGGATAGAAATTTGGGTCATGAGGTGCTCGGCGTTTTCAATGCTCTGCTGATTGACGCCAAGGACCAGATCGCCCGGCAGAATGCCAGCTCGCTCGGCGGGGCCGTCACGCAAGACGCCGGTGATGAGGGCTCCACTGGTCTCCTTAAGGCCTAGCGTGTCGGCGGCTTCCGGGGTGAGGTCGCCGATTTCAACGCCAATCCAGCCCCGGGTTACTTCGCCTTGGGTGATGATGGCTTCCATGACCTGACGCGCTATGGAGATGGGTACCGCGAAACCGATGCCCTGGTTTCCGCCGCTACGCGAAAAAATGGCCGAGTTAATACCGACCAGACGGCCTGCGGTATCTACTAGCGCTCCCCCGGAGTTGCCGGGGTTGATGGCGGCATCGGTCTGGATGAAATTTTCATAGGTGGTGAGACCGAGGTGTTTGCGTTGCAGGGCCGAAACAATGCCGAAAGTGACGGTCTGACCGATGTTGAAGGGGTTGCCAATGGCCAGCACGATGTCGCCGACCCGGAGGCTGTTTTCTGGGGCAAAGTCGATGGTGGGCAGGCTGTTGGCGTTGATGCGCAGGACCGCAAGGTCGGTATCTGGGTCGCTGCCGACCAGACGGGCACTGAAGTTGCGTCCATCCGCCAAGCTTACGCGGACGGCGTCGGCGGCCTCGATGACATGGTAGTTGGTGAGGATGTATCCATTGGCGCTCAGGATGACACCAGAGCCGAGGCCGCTCACTCCGGAGGCTTTGCTCCGCGGGTGTGAGGTATGCAGGCTGACGATAGCCGGCATGGCTCTCTCAGCGGCTTGAGCATAGCCGGTTTGGGGCTGGGTCGGCGGCGAGCTGAGCGGCGGGTGGAATGCGGTTGGGGTCGGAGACGGCAGAACCCCGGGCCAGAGGCGATCCACAACTAGTGCAGCTGCCAGGACGAGGACCACGACAGCGCAAGTCTGCGCAAAAATCAGCCAAGCGGAGCGGTAGGTTGGAGGTGGCATGATGGGGGGATTATAGCTACGGGGGTTCGCCAATTGGCTAATCGGCCTAATCGGCGGACTTCTTCAAGTGCCTCGATTTTTGCAGTAGAATGGCGCGTTTTTCGGGTTGTAGGTCTCGGGTTGCAGGTCCGATGGCAACCCAAACTGCCGGCAAGCGAACCGGCAGAATACAGAAAATTTCATTAGATTTAATTACATAGACTGCATTGGGGTGAGTATGAGCGAGATGGCTGTAGATCCGTCCAAACGCCGCTTTTTGGTGGCCATGAGCAGCGCGGTGGGTGGCATTGCCGCTGCGGGTGCGGCGATTCCTTTTGTTGCCAGCATGACGCCTTCGGCACGCGCCCTGGCCGCTGGCGCGCCGGTTGAGGTGGATCTGTCCCTGATTGAACCAGGCATGATGCTGACGGTCGAATGGCGCGGAAAACCGGTCTGGATCGTCAACCGTACCCCGGAAATGCTGGCCGAGCTGGCCAAACATGATGACCGTTTGGTTGATGCCGGAAGCGAACAAACTCAGCAACCGGACTATGCCAAGAACCCCAGTCGTTCGATCAAACCGCAGTACCTGGTTGCTGTGGGGATTTGTACCCATCTCGGGTGCTCGCCCACCTTCCGCAAGGAAATTGGTCCGGCGGATCTGGGTGCGGACTGGCCGGGTGGTTTCTTCTGTCCCTGTCATGGTTCCCGCTTTGATCTTGCAGCCCGGGTCTTCAACGGTTCACCGGCCCCCACCAATCTGGTTATTCCGCCGCATCACTATGTCTCCGATGCGCGGCTCCTGATCGGTGAGGATGCCAAGGCCTGATCGTAAGGTCACGGCCACGACAATAAAGATATAACTGCAATTAATAGGAGAGCATCAGGATGCAAAACCTGCTCAACTGGATCGACGCGCGGTTTCCGCTGACGGCGAGCTACAAGGCGCACTTGTCCGAGTACTTCGCGCCCAAGAACTTTAACTTCTGGTACTACTTTGGTTCCCTGGCTCTTATGGTGCTGGTGCTTCAGATTGTGACTGGCATCTTTCTGACCATGCATTACAAGCCGGATGCGGCGTATGCCTTCGCTTCTGTCGAGTACATCATGCGCGATGTGCCGCTCGGCTGGCTGATTCGTTACATGCACTCCACCGGTGCCTCAATGTTCTTCATTGTGGTTTACCTGCATATGATGCGCGGTCTGCTTTACGGTTCGTACCGCAAGCCGCGTGAACTGATCTGGATCTTCGGCATGCTGATCTTCCTGATGCTAATGGCCGAGGCCTTTATGGGCTACCTGTTGCCGTGGGGCCAGATGTCCTACTGGGGGGCTCAGGTCATCATCAATCTGTTTTCCGCTGTACCGTTTATTGGCGAAGACCTCTCCACCCTGATCCGGGGCGATTTTGTGGTCGGTGATGCCACCCTAAACCGTTTCTTTGCCTTCCATGTGATTGCCTTGCCGCTGGTGCTGGTTGGTCTGGTTGCAGCTCACCTAGTGGCCTTGCACGAGGTCGGTTCCAATAACCCGGACGGCGTTGAAATTAAAAAGAACAAGGACCCCGTGACGCATCGGCCACTCGATGGCATTGCCTTCCACCCCTATTACACGGTGAAGGACATTCTCGGTGTGGTGGTATTCCTGATCGTCTTTGCTTCGATCTTGTTCTTTGCGCCGGAAATGGGAGGCTATTTCCTTGAGGCCAACAATTTTATCCCGGCCGATCCAATGAAGACCCCGGAGCACATCGCTCCAGTGTGGTATTTCACCCCTTACTATGCCATTCTGCGCGCGGTGCCGCCGATCTTTGGTTCACAGTTCCCGGGTGTGGTGGCCATGGGTGTGGCGGTGGTGATCTTCTTCCTCCTGCCCTGGCTGGACAAATCACCCGTCAAGTCGATCCGTTATCGCGGTCCGAAGTACAAGGTTGCGCTGGGCCTCTTCGTAGTGTCCTTCATTGGTCTGGGCATTCTCGGCATTTTGCCGGCCACGGAGTTGTACACCTGGATTGCCCGCGTTCTGTCGCTGATCTACTTCGCCTTTTTCCTTCTGATGCCGTGGTATACGAAGAACGATTCGCATCAGGCTGAACCGGATCGTGTAACTTTCTGATGCCGAGGATGATGAACATGAACTTTATGACTCTCGCTCCCTCGCTGTTCCGCAAAATCCTTGCCGTGGCCTTGCTGGCCGCGCCTCTGTGTGCCCCGCTGGTGACTCAGGCCTCGACGGCCGTTCACCTGGACCGTGCCCCGGTCAATGCGGATGATCATGAGTCGCTACAGCGCGGTGCGCGCACCTTCACCAACTACTGCTTGTCGTGTCACTCGGCAAGCTACATGCGTTTTGTGCGCATGACGGACATTGGCCTCACCGAGGCCCAAATCAAGGACAATCTGCTCTTTACCAGCGACAAGGTGGGCAACACCATGACGGTTGCCATGCGCCCATCGGACGCCAAGGAATGGTTTGGCGCACCGCCGCCGGATTTGTCGGTGATTTCCCGTTCGCGGGGTTCGGATTGGTTGTACACCTATCTGCGCGGCTTCTATCGCGACGCGTCGCGGGCCACGGGCTGGAATAACACGGTCTTCGACAAGGTTGGCATGCCGCATGTGCTGGCCAGCCTGCAAGGTCATCAGGTCGCTGTCATGCGGACTGAACAGGGTGAAGATGGCAAGGCGCATAGCGTTATTGATCACCTCAAGCTAGACAAGCCGGGCCGTTTGTCGCCGGCTGAATACGACCTTCTGGTCGGCGATCTGGTTAATTACCTGACCTGGATGGGTGAACCTGCAGCACCCACGCGCAGCCGGATCGGCGTTTTTGTTCTGCTATTTTTGGGTATTTTCCTTATCATCGCGTTCTACCTGAAAAAGGCTTATTGGAAAGATATCCACTGATCGTAAAGGCTGTTTTGTCATGATGATTCTCTATGCAGGCACCTCGTGCTTATTTAGTCACCGTTGTCGCATTGTCCTGTATGAAAAGGGCATGGATTTCGAGATCAAGCACATTGACGCCTTTGAGCGTCAGGAGGAGGTTGCTTCGCTCAACCCGTATGGCAAATTGCCGATCCTGGTAGAGCGTGATCTCACCTTGTATGAGTCGAATGTCATCAATGAATACATTGACGAGCGTTTCCCTCATCCGCAGTTGATGCCGGCCGATCCGGCGATGCGAGCCCGCGCCCGGCTGATGTTGCATAACCTCGAAAACGACTTGTTTTCGCAGGTGCGCGAATTGGAAAATCCCGACAACAAATATCCAGACAAGACGCGTGCATTAGTACGCGACAGCCTGGCCCAGATCGCCCCCCTCTTTACGCGCAACCGCTACATGATGGGCGATGAGTACACCATGCTCGATGTGGCGATTGCCCCGTTGCTGTGGCGTTTGGGCCATTACGGCATTCAGTTGCCGCGTCAGGCCGCACCCATCCTGAAATACGCCGAAATGTTGTTTGCGCGGCCCGCTTTCGCCGAGGCTCTGACCCCGGTCGAAAAGTCGATGCGCAAATAAAACCCCAGATCAGCGTGCTTTCTCAACAGCCCTATTTGTTGCGCGCCCTCTATGAGTGGTGCGTTAACGCTGGCTATACCCCGTATCTCACCCTTCGCGTGGACGCGCAGACCTTGGTGCCAGCCGGCTATGCCCGCAACGGCGAGATCACCTTGAATGTTCATCCGGAGGCCGTGCAGGCCTTGGAGATCACGGACGATTGGCTCGTTTGCAGCGCCCGTTTTGGGGGCGTCGCTCAGCGCGTGGAGGCTCCGGTCGTTAATGTGCTGGCCATTTTTGCTCGCGAGACGGGCGAAGGAATGAGTTTTGCGGGTCCGGTATCGGTGGCCGATGAGCCCCCCGGCGCGCAGAATTCCCCGTCGTCTACGGCCGTAGATCAGGATGCTGCAACCGACTCGGCCAAAGGTAAACCGGCCAAAGACATACCGGCCAAGGGCAAACCGGCCTTGCATATCGTCAAATAGCCTCCGGCCTTTCGTTATAATTTGCCCTGCATTTTCCTATACGCCGACATAGCTCAGTAGGTAGAGCAACTGATTTGTAATCAGAAGGTCACGGGTTCGATTCCTGTTGTCGGCACCAATTCATGGTTCCTCACCGCCAAATGGATACGCCGTGAGGTACCGCTTGCCTGCGGAGGTGGATAAGCAGGCAACATTCATTAACCCGGTGCCCTCATTCTACGAAGCAAATCGCATCGTTATTTTGGGCTTGCTATATGCCTTAGTAGGCCTGTTGTTGCTGGGCCTTATCGCGGCTGTTGTGATCTACCGGCGGAAAAATGAGGAGATTACCCAGGCCCATATCCGCTATCGTTCATGCGGGGCGTCGCGGTTAGCACTTTGCCAGTGGGCTCGTCTGAAGGCTGCGTTACCCCGTCACAGTTCAGTGCGGGTCTCCGTGACAGAAAGCGTTTATCATTACCCCTCTCCCTAGCAGCTTCCAAAATCCTATGCGCGCGTTGTCGCTGCCTTATCCCGACGAGGTTGGCGTCCTGTTCGACGCGATAGCCGATGAACCGTGGGCCATCTGGCTGGACAGCGGCGCCCATGAAGGGCAGCCGTTGGGGCGGTATGACATTCTCAGTGCGGCCCCGTCGACAACGCTGTTGACCGAGGCAGGATGCACCCGCATCAGTCGTTCGACGGGGGTGACCGAATCCACGGCTCCGCCTTTGTCGTTGCTGCGCTCCGAACTGGAGCCGCGGGCTGCGAATGCACGGCCAGGCCTCCCTTTTGCGGGCGGGGCGCTGGGTTTTTGGGGCTACGATCTGGCCGCTCAGATAGATCACCAACGGGTAGCGGCGGGTGCTGCATCCATGCCGGAAATGGCCGTTGGCCTTTATGATTGGGCGCTGATCGTGGATCACCAGGAGCGCACGGCGACCCTGGTAACGGCAGCGACTTTGGCCGATGCGGAGACCGTGGCTCGGCGCTGGGCGGAGCGTTTATACGCCCCAGCGACGCCGTCATACAGCGGCGCGCCGCTTCGGGTGACTGGCCCGGTATCGACCCTATTTACTGCCGATGCCTATCGGGCGGCTGTGGAACGGGTGCAGGCCTTTATCGCCGCAGGTGACTGTTATCAAGTCAATTTGGCGCAACGCTTTAGTGTTCCGGTGATGGGGGACGCCTGGCCAGCTTACCGTTTACTGCGGCAGATCAATCCGGCACCGTACGGTGCCTTCATGCGCTATCCGGGTGGGGCGATACTTTCGACCTCGCCCGAGCAATTTTTGACGCTTAAGGACGGACAGGTTAGGACACGGCCAATCAAGGGCACGCGGCGGCGCGATCCCGATCCGCAGATTGACATGACTCTCTGTGATGAGTTGGTGGCGTCATCCAAGGATCGTGCCGAAAATCTGATGATCGTTGATCTGCTGCGCAATGATCTGGGCCGGGTTTGTGCGCCGGGCAGCGTGGCGGTTCCCGAACTTTTCAAGCTGGAAAGCTTTGCTCGAGTTCATCATTTGGTTAGCACGGTGACAGGGCGTTTGGCTGATGGCCAAGATGCAATCGCCCTGCTGGAGGCGGCCTTTCCAGGCGGCTCTATCACGGGGGCACCCAAGCGCCGCGCCATGGAGATCATTGCAGAACTCGAACAATCTCGGCGCGGTGTGTATTGCGGCAGTCTTGGCTGGATCAGCGATGCCGGCGATATGAATACCAATATTGCCATCCGCACCGCAGTTCTGCACGATGATTGCATGGTGTTCTGGGCCGGTGGTGGCATTGTGGCGGACTCCCGATGGGAGGCGGAGCATCAGGAATGCCTCACCAAGGCTGCGCCCTTTTTTGATCTAATCCGCCGCTGCGCAGCGGATTAGAGCGGTCTGCATAAGCTACAATGCGGCCCTCATTGTTTGGCCAAAACTAAAACTGGCGAGTGTGAGTGCGTGGTAACGATTGGGAAGCGTGGCAGAGTGGTTTAATGCACCGGTCTTGAAAACCGGCGAGGATGAGAGTCCTTCGTGAGTTCGAATCTCACCGCTTCCGCCAATATGAAAACGGCCCCCAACGGGGCCGATTGTTTTTCTGTTGCGAGCCGAGGGTTGACTCTTCCGGTCAGTAGTAATTGGTCTTTTCGGTTTCGACGGGCAGGTTGGCTGCTTGCCAGGCCATGATGCCGCCGGTGATCGATTTCAGGTCGGTATAACCCAGTCTGGAGAGTTGCACGGCCGCGAGGGCAGCGCGTCCGCCGGTCCGGCAATAGATCAGGATGGGCCCGGCCTTGTTGACGAAATCGGGCAATTCGCCGATGCGAAATTCCAGAATGCCCCGAGGTACATTCACGGCGCCCGGAATCCGTCCGGCCTCATATTCGCTCGCTTCGCGCACATCGAGAATCTGGACCGGGTTGGACATTCGGTCCCAAGCTGTCTGGGGATCGACTTCCTGAATCTGGGCTCGGGCCTCGGCAACGAGTTGCATGGGGGTTACGGACATAATGCTTCCTTTCGGGGTTTGACGATTAGGCGTTAGATTGCGCTGGACCATGCTGGTTGCGCATGTGATCTGCAAGTTTTAGGAGGGCGGTGTAGAGGTCTGAGCGGAGCGACTCATCGCTGATGACTTCATCAAGGGTTAGCCGCATGCAGAGCATCCATTGATCGCGTGCGCTGCTGTCAATGGGGAAACCCAAGTGGCGGCGACGCAGCATCGGCTGACCACGCCGCTCGACGAAGAGCTGCGGACCCCCGGTCCAACCGGAAAGGAATTCGAACAGCTTCTGTTGCGATTCGGCCAGGTCTTCGGCATGAAGCTTACGGATGCCGTAGGCCTCGGGCAATGCATCCATGTGGGCATAAAAGCGTGCGGTGAGGCGGCGGAGGACGGGCTCGCCGCCAAGGCGCTCGTAGTGACTTGGAATCGTTTGTGTCATGACGCGAGAGAATGGGGGAAGTGGACGGGAAATTCAATGCCAGAGGGCAAAAAGGGGAGGAGGTCTTGCGACCCCCTCCCAAACACTGCACAAAAGAGGAGAGTGCTACAACAAACCGTCGCGCTCTGCCGGGTGTCCCTCCCATATGGCAAATCGTTCCAGTCTGCAGATCTAGATAAGCAAACGGCACGCCAACCAGGCAACAAAATAATCTTGCGATAGATCAATGGGTTGTTAATCTTGCCCGAGGCGCCTTTGCGCCTTGTATGTCAATTATGACTGTCGTTAATGACATATATGGCATAAACGGTTGGTTTGTGGCTTAATGGCAGCATGGATATCACTCCGGAATTTCGCTCTTTTTTTGATGCGTTACCCGAGCCGCGGATTCTGGTGGATCGGCAATATCGCATTTTGGCGGCCAACCCGGCCTATATCCGAACTTATAGGCACGCCTCGGATCCGGCAGCCATGACTGATGACGCTGTGCTCGGGCGTTTCTGCTATGAGGTGTCGCATCATTACGAGCGTCCGTGTGATCAATGCGGCGAATTCTGTCCTTTGCAGGCGGCTCTGCAAAACCTTCGCCCCAATCGACTTTTGCATCGGCACCATACGCCACACGGTGAAGAGTATGTCGATGTTGAGCTGACCCCGCTGGTCGATGCGAAGGGGGAGGTGACAGCCTTTATCGAACGAATCCAATTTTTGGGTGAGCGCGCGTTGCCGCTGGGCAAGAAGGCCCCGCCGCCGACCGGGGCGACTACGATGGTAGGGCGTTCCCAGCCCTTCTTGCGGATGTTGGAGTTGATCAATCGGGTGGCGCCCTCCATGACCCCCGTCCTGTTGCTGGGCGAATCCGGTACTGGCAAGGAACTGGCCGCGCAGGCTGTGCATCACTTGAGCCCGCGCCGCGATCAGCCTTTTGTTCCGGTTGAGTGCTCTGGTCTGACCGAATCGCTGTTTGAATCGGAGCTTTTTGGCTACGAGAAAGGGGCCTTTACCGGGGCCAACCAGCGCAAGATCGGTTTGGTCGAACACGTGGCGGGCGGAACCCTATTCCTTGATGAACTGGGCGATGTCCCCCTGGCCATGCAGGTGAAACTGTTGCGCTTGCTCGAATCAGGCACTTTCCGTCGTGTGGGTGGCGTGGAAATCTTGCGTGCGGACTTTCGTGTGGTGGCTGCCACCCATCGCGATCTCACGGCCATGGTTGAGGCGGGGAGCTTCCGTCGGGATCTCTACTATCGCATGGCCGTTTTTCCCGTACTGTTGCCGCCATTGCGTGAGCGGGGCGAGGACTTGCCGTTACTGATCGATATGCTGCTGGCGCGCTTGGCTCCCGGCCGGGCCGTGCAGATCGAGGCTAAGGCCATGGCCGCACTCCGGGCCTATTCCTTTCCAGGCAATGTGCGCGAATTGCGAAATCTGATCGAACGCGCCCTCTTGCTGACCGATGGCGATACTCTCACGGCAGAGGCGTTGGCCTTGCCTGGGTCTGAAGACCCGGCGCTTTCGGCAGACTCCTTCGCGGCGGTAGAACAGGCCCTCGTGCAACAAACGCTTGTTCGGCTGGGCGGTGACCGCTCAGCAGCGGCACGCGCCTTGGGGATTAGCGAGCGGACCTTGTACCGGAAGTTGCGAAAACCCTCTCGATGACCCTGCTCCAATCAGCGTTGACGACAGATTGATGGCCCCCTATCCTGCGTACCTTGTTTATGAATTGCTTATGAATATCTGCCCATGAATACTTCTCAGACGACCGCCACGACCTCGGCCGGAATGATGCCTCAGGACTACCAGCGCGTCATGCATTCCATCATCCAGCGTGTGGCCACCGGCCCGGAACTATCCAAAAACATCTCTCAGCTCGAGGCCGCGCAGGGCATGACAGGCATCCTGGAGGGCCATATTGATCCGGTGCAGGCAGCGATCTTTTTTATCGCTTTGCGTATGAAGCGGGAGACCGCAGACGAGAACAAAGGCGTGCTAGACGGGGTATTGGCAGCGACGCGGCGGGTGACGGCCGCGGTGGACGAGGTTGTTGATATCGCCGACCCCTATGACGGTTACAACCGTTGTCTGCCGGCCGCCCCGTTCCTTGCTCCCTTGCTGGCCGAGCTGGGTCTGCCGACGGTGGCCCACAGCGCGCAGAACATTGGCCCTAAATTCGGGGTCACGGCACGGCATGTGCTGGCTGCTGCAGGGGTGCCGGTGGATCTCGATCCGGCGACTGCTGCAGCGCGTCTGGCGGATCCTGCCTGCGGCTGGACCTATATTGATCAGGCCCAGTTCTGTCCTGGCCTCAATGCCCTGATCCCCTTGCGCCAGCGCATGATCAAGCGCCAGGTCCTAACCACGATTGAGGTCTGCGCGCGACCTATTGCCGGCCGCCGGCATACACATTTCGTGACCGGTTTCGTGCATAAACCGTATCCGCCGGTGTACGCGATGCTGGCACGCCATGCCGGGTTCGACTCGGCTCTCATCATCCGTGGTGTCGAGGGCGGCGTGATTCCCTCGCTGCGTCAGGCCGGTAAATACCACCTTTATCAGGATCGGGGTGAGTTGGTCGAGGCGGATATCGATCCAGTGGCGCTGGGCGTGGCGCAGACCGTGCGCTCCGTGCCCCTGCCGGACGACTTGCCAAAATCAGAGCGCGAGGGCGATGAGGTGGCGATCATGGTGGATGTCGCAGTGACGGCGGCTGCCGCCGCCAGAGTGGGTTTGGCGGCACTGGGCGGCGAACCCGGCCCGGCCTATGATTCGCTGGTCCTCACAGCGGCCTTGGTGCTGGTGCAGACACGGCGGGCACATAGCCTTGCGGAAGCTGTGACGCAGGTGCGCGGAGTGCTCGATTCGGGGCGCGCAATGGCTCGGGTGCGCTGATGGCCTGGATTGCTGTCGCGCGCGTGGGGGAGGCGGACGAGCTTGCGCCTCTGGCGATGCAACGCCTCGCCGTAGCGGGGCGCAAGCTGCTGCTTTGCCATGGCCAGTCGGGTTATTTCTGCATTGATGAGATGTGTACGCACGAAGACTATTCGCTGGCTTTCGGCTGTGTGCGCGATGATCGCATCAAGTGTTCGCTGCATGGCAGCTGGTTCGATCTGGCGAGTGGACAGGCGCTTAACGAGCCGGCTGAATGTGCTTTGCGCACTTATCCCGTCAAGATTGAGGCGGGGCAAGTTTGGGTAGAAGTTTAGACGCCATCGGTCGATAGACCGCCGAAAGGCCGCGCCTAGCCGATTAATTTCGGGTCGTTCACGGATTGGGACCGGTCGGCGCAAGGCGCGTTAAAATACGCACCTTTACGCGCCACGCCGGATAGATACCATGCTGCGCCTGACCCAAATCAAACTGCCGCTCGATTATGTCGAGGCGGACATTCCGGCAGCGATTCTGCAGCGTCTCGCCCATGCCGCCGTCCGGGCCGACGATGTTCTCAGCTATCGTGTCTTTCGGCGTGGTTACGATGCGCGCAAGAAGTCGGCAATCGTCTTTGTCTTTACCCTTGATGTAGAACTGCGCGATGAGGCGGCGGTTTTGCGTGCTCTGGCGGCGCAACAGGACACCACCCAGGTCAGCCTGACCCCGGACACCACCTACCGTTTTGTGACGCAAGCGCCGGCTCAACTTTCTTCTCGGCCGGTCGTTATCGGCACGGGGCCCTGTGGCTTGCTGGCCGGTTTGGTACTGGCGCAAATGGGGTTTCGTCCCATCCTGCTGGAACGCGGCAAGGCGGTACGCGAGCGTACCAAAGACACCTGGGGCCTGTGGCGGCAGGGTGAATTAAACCCGGAATCGAATGTGCAGTTTGGCGAGGGCGGTGCCGGTACTTTTTCGGATGGCAAACTCTATACCCAGATCAAGGACCCCCATCACTATGGCCGCAAGGTCCTGACTGAGTTCGTCAAGGCCGGCGCGCCAGAGGAGATCCTCTATGTCAGCAAGCCGCACATCGGTACCTTCCGCTTGGTCAAAATGGTCGAACATATTCGCGCCACGATCCACGCGCTGGGGGGTGAGGTGCGCTTCAACAGCCGGGTGGAGTCGCTCGACATCGAGGCAGGGCAGGTGTGCGGCGTGGTTCTATCCGATGGGCAACGGATTGTGACCAAGCATGTGGTGCTGGCGATTGGTCATAGCGCCCGCGATACCTTTGCCAATTTGCATCGGCAGGGCGTTTTTATTGAGGCCAAACCGTTTTCGATTGGCTTTCGCATCGAGCACCCGCAGGCCTTGATTGATCGCGTCCGGTTTGGCCCGGCCGCGGGTAATGAACGATTGGGCGCGGCCGATTACAAGCTGGTCCATCACTGTGGCAACGGCCGGGCGGCGTACAGTTTTTGTATGTGTCCGGGCGGTCAGGTGGTGGCGGCGACCTCTGAGCCGGGGCGGGTAGTCACGAATGGCATGAGTCAGTATTCACGCGCCGAGCGCAACGCCAATGCGGCGCTGGTGGTCGAGGTGACGCCGGCCGACTTCCCCAGCGATGACCCTTTGGCCGGTATCGAGTTTCAGCGCCACTGGGAGTCGCAGGCCTTTACGGCAGGCGGCGGTCGTTACGCGGCGCCGGCTCAACGGGTGGGCGATTTTCTCGCCGGGCGGCCCTCCACCCAACTGGGTACGGTCGATCCGTCCTATCAGCCTGGCATCCATATGACCGACCTTGCGGCCTGTGTGCCGGCCTATGTGACTGAAGCCCTGCGTGAGGCGATTCGGGCCTTTGACCGGGAGATCCCCGGTTTTGCGATGCCGGACGCGCTGCTAACGGGGGTGGAGACCCGCACCTCATCGCCGATTCGCATCACTCGCAATGCCCGTTTCCAGAGTCTTAATACCCGCGGTTTGTATCCGGCGGGCGAAGGGGCCGGCTATGCGGGTGGCATCCTGTCCGCAGCGGTGGACGGCATCCGCGTGGCTGAGGCCGTCGCCCTTGATATGGTGAAGGGCGATTAGCGTGACGGGCCCGGCGGCGATCAGCTCGGCGCGCGTCTTGGCGATCATCCCGCCCATGACGCAACTCAACACGCCCTATCCCTCGACGGCTTATCTGACCGGATTCTTGCGTTCGCGCGGGGTGGATGCCGTGCAAGAGGATCTGGCCTTGACCTTGGTGTTGGAACTGTTCTCGGTGGAGGGTTTGCACACGCTGCGGGCCCATATCGAGGCTCTGTCCGATGAGCAGCGTCTAGCGCCTACGCTGGAGGCCTTTGTCACTCAGTTTGATCGTTATGTGGCGAGCGTGGGGCCGGCGCTTGCTTTCCTGCAGGGACGCGATCCGTCCATGGCTTTTCGCATTGCTGGGCGGGGCTTTCTGCCCGAGGGGCCGCGTTTCTCTGCACTCGACGAATTCATCGATCCGGACGGGGGTGATCCCCTGGCCTGGGCCTTTGGCGCCTTGGGTGTGCAGGATCGGGCTCGCCATTTGGCGACCCTGTATCTCGACGATTTGGCCGATGTGTTGCGGGCGGCGGTGGACCCGCGTTTCGAGTTCGTGCGCTACGCCGAGTCGTTGGCGCGAGCGCAATCGCATTTCGATGCGCTGGCAACGGCCCTGGCCGAGCCGCCAAACTGGATTGATCGCACTTTGCAGGTCTTGACCCGGGCCGCGATCGAACGCCATCGGCCGACGCTAGTGCTGTTGTCGGTGCCTTTTCCCGGTTCGGTTTATGCAGCCTTTCGCATTGCCCAGACCATCAAGGTCCTGGCCCCCGAGATCATTATCGTTTTGGGTGGAGGCTTCGTGAACACCGAATTGCGTGAACTGGCTGAACCGCGGGTGTTCGATTTCTTTGACTTTGTGACGCTGGACGATGGTGAGCGGCCAATCCTGAATTTGCTCGACCATCTGGCGGGTCGGCGGTTGCGGGAGGGCCTGCTGCGCACCTTTACCCGTGTCGAAGGCCAGGTGCGCTATTTCACTTGTGCGGACGCCGATATTGCTTTTGCCGAAGTGGGGACACCGACCTGGGCCGGCCTGCCGCTGGACCGCTATCTGTCCCTGCTTGATATGCTCAACCCCATGCACCGTCTGTGGTCGGATGGGCGGTGGAACAAGCTTACAGTGGCGCATGGCTGTTACTGGAAGAAATGCAGTTTTTGCGATGTCAGTCTCGATTACATCGGTCGTTACGATGGCGTAGCGGCAGCGACCCTGGTTGATCGTATTGAGACCATCATCGCCGAGACCGGTCAGACCGGGTTCCATTTTGTTGATGAGGCGGCGCCGCCTAAGGGACTGAAGGCGCTGGCTGAGGAATTGGCAAGGCGGAATCGGGCGATCTCGTGGTGGGGCAATATTCGCTTTGAAAAATCCTTTACCCCCGAGCTCTGCCAACAACTCGCCGATAGCGGCTGCATTGCCGTTTCCGGTGGACTCGAAGTGGCCAGCGATCGCCTCCTCACGCTGATGCAAAAAGGCGTGTCAGTGGATCAGGTGGCCCGGGTAACGCGGGCCTTCAGCGAGACGGGAATCCTGGTTCATGCCTATTTGATGTACGGTTTTCCAACCCAGACGGTGCAGGACACCGTGGACGCTCTCGAGTTGGTGCGCCAGTTGTTTGCCGAGGGCTGTATCCAGTCGGGTTTTTTTCATCGTTTTGCTTGTACGGTGCATGCGCCGGTGGGGCAGAACCCGGCGGCTTACGGTATTCAACTCCAGCCTGTGCCCTTCGGCGGCTTTGCCCGCAATGATGTGGCCTTTGTCGATCCGACAGGTGCCGATCATGCCAGTCTGGGTGAGGCCCTGAACAAGGCAATCTATAATTTCATGCACGGCATCGGTCTCGACGCTGATGTCCGTCGCTGGTTTAACGAACGGGTGCCGCGGCCAACCGTGGACCGGCAGCGCATTGCGCGGGCGCTGGCGGCGCGTCATTGGTGAGTGCTTTCTGTGGATGCGCCTCGCCGGGTTTATTGATTCGGGCTGGGCACCGCCTGTGCTATTGTCGCGCTCCATGAAACGAGAAATATGGCTTCCCTTCCTCCTGGCTTTTGTCTTGCCTCTATTGCTGCTCTACGCTTGGTGGGGTGGGTTTGCAGCGGTGGAAATCAGCCCGGCGCTGCGCGGCCCTTATACCTACGCCTATCTCGAGCAGACAGGTGATTATGCAAAATTGCCGGACCTTGAACTGAAGGCAGAGCAGGCCTTTCGGGCTCAGGGGATTGCGCTGGGTAGACCGATTACGGTACTGCTTTCGAACCCGGACACGGTAATTGTGACGCAGCGGCGCGCCCGCGTGGGTTATGAGGTGGCGCCGGATACCCGCGTTGAGGCACCGCTGGCCATGGCCACGGTCCCGTCTCGCTCGGTCCTTGAAGTGCGCGTGCAGGCCGGCCGGGCTTTGGCTCCTGGGCGTGCCTATGCGGCGCTGGATGCGTACCTGCAGGCGCAAGGGCGCGGGATTGTGATGCCGACGGTCGAACACTATCAGCCGGCGCAGGCCCGATATCGCATGGGTGTGTTTACGGTTGAGATGGACCAATAAAGATGGACCTACAGCGGCGAGCCTCAAAACCATGTTGAACGCCATTTGGGTAGGTTTCTTTCTGGTTGCGATCGTGGCGTCGCTATGGCAATTTGGGGTGCACGGTCAGGCCGATATTTTCGCGCAGGTTATGCAGGCCAGTTTTGCCAGTGCCAAGACCGGTTTTGAGATTGCTCTGGGGCTGACCGGTGTGATGTGCCTGTGGCTGGGGCTGATGCGCGTGGGCGAACAGGCCGGTTTTCTGCGTGCCCTGACGCGCCTTCTGGAACCTTTATTAGCGCGGGTCTTTCCGGGTGTGCCGCGCGGTCATCCGGCCCTAGGCTCGATGACCATGAACCTGTCGGCCAATGTTCTGGGTCTCGACAACGCGGCCACTCCGATGGGCATCCAGGCGATGCGCGAACTGCAGACCCTGAATCGCACACCGGATAGTGCCAGCAACGCGATGATCTTGTTTCTGGTTATTAACGCTTCGTCGGTGACCCTGTTGCCGATCACCATCTTCACCTACCGGGCGCAGATGGGGGCAGCGGATCCGACGGATGTGTTCATCCCCATTTTGATGGCGACCTATGCCTCGACTCTGGCCGGTTTTTTGACAGTGGCCGCGATTCAGCGTCTGCCCTTGTTCAATGTCGTGGTAATGGCTTGGCTGACGGGCCTGACCGTGGCCGTGGGCGGGGTCTCGGCCTGGTTTCTGAGTTTGCCGGCCGCCGAGGTCAGTGTGCAGTCGGCCCTGCTCAGCAACCTGCTGCTCCTAGCCCTGATTGCGGCTTTCCTGATCGGCGCCGTCTGGCGTCGGGTAAATGCTTACGAAGCCTTTATCGATGGCGCGAAGGAGGGGTTTCAGACCGTCATTGGCATCATTCCCTATCTTGTCGCCATGCTGGTCGCCATTGGTCTTTTGCGTGCCTCGGGCGTGCTGGATGGTTTTACCGAGGCGGTGCGCGTGGGCGTGCTGGCGCTGGGGTTTGATGCCCGCTGGGTCGATGCCTTGCCGACTATGATCATGAAACCGCTGTCGGGCAGCGGTTCGCGCGCCATGATGATCGAGGCCATGCAGTCGTTCGGTGCCGATTCCTACATCGGGCGCTTGGTTTGCATCGTGCAGGGCAGCAGCGAGACGACCTTCTATGTCCTGGCTGTGTATCTTGGGGCGGCTGGGGTACGGCGTGCCCGTCACGCTATTACAGGCTGTATCGCGGCCGATCTGGCCGGGTTCATTGTTGCGGTAGCGGCAGCGGGACTTTTCTTCGTATAGTGGCACTGGGCCGATTGAGTCCGCGTAGTTCCGGCGCGGGCCCTTGGTGAGATTCTGTTGCAAAACCGGCCAATACATGCGTCGTTACCATGTCGATGCGGCTCAAGCCGAACAGTCGAGGCGACGACCCTGGCCCCCTGGCTCGGGCCGCCCCGCTCGTCGATTTCTTCAGCATCTCCTTAGTTTGACAAGGCTTGCAGGAGAAAGGTCTGGGCCTCGAAAAGTCTGCCCCGGCGAGCGCGGCGCCGGAAGCTGCCGTCGGGTTGCATCTCCCAGGCCTTGACATTGTCTTTCAGCGAGGCCTTGAGGCTTTCATTGATGACGCGGCGTTTGAGCTTGGGGTCCAGTACCGGAAAGCAGGTCTCGATGCGGCGAAAGAAGTTGCGGTCCATCCAGTCGGCGCTGGCGAGGTAGACATCCTCGGCGCCTCCGTTGTGGAAATAGAACACGCGATGGTGCTCCAGAAAGCGGCCAAGGAGGGAGCGCACGCGGATGTTGTCGGACAGGCCCGCGACCCCGGGGCGCAGGGCGCAAACGCCGCGCACGATGAGGTCAATTTGTACGCCGGCTTGCGAGGCTTCGTACAACGCATTGATCACCTTGGGTTCGAGCAGGGCGTTCATCTTGGCAATAATGTGAGCCTTTTCGCCCTTACGAGCGCGCTCAGCCTCGCCTTGAATGGCGGCTATGATGTGCGGGTGCAAGGTGAACGGCGCTTGCCAGAGATGGTTGTGGGTCTTGGCGCGGCCCAGCCCGGTCAGTTGCGTAAATACCTCGTTGACATCTTCACAGAGCGAGGGGTTGCTGGTGATGAGGCCAAAGTCGGTGTACAGGCGGGTCGTGCGGGGGTGATAGTTGCCGGTACCGAGGTGCGCATAGCGGCGGATCTTGCCGTTTTCGCGGCGCACGACCAGCGCCAGTTTGGCATGGGTTTTGTAGCCGACGACGCCATAAACGACATGGGCGCCAGCCTTTTCCAGACGCTCGGCCCAGTTGATGTTGGCCTCCTCGTCGAAGCGGGCCATCAGTTCGACTACGGCAGTAACCTCTTTACCGTTTTGGGCAGCGGCAATCAGGTGCTGCATAAGTTCGGATTCGGTGCCGGTACGATACACGGTCAATTTGATAGCCAGAACCTGCTTGTCGACCGAGGCCTGACGCAGAAAATCCATGACCGGCTGAAAGCTCTGGTAGGGGTGATGAAGAAGGATATCGCCCTGGGCAGCGGCCTTAAAAAGATCGGGTTGTTTGAGTAACTGGCTGGGGAAGGCTGCGTTGAAGGGTGAAAATTTGAGATCGGGCCTCTCAACCACATCCGGCACATTCATCAGGCGCACCAGGTTGACCGGCCCATGCACTTGGTAGAGGTCTTTTTCGTTGAGGTGAAACTGCTGCAGCAGGAAGCTGCGCATCTCGGCCGAACAATTGTCAGCGACCTCTAGGCGTACGGCGTTACCAAAGTGACGCTGCGGCAACTCGCCGGCCAGTTGCTCGCGCAAGTTCTTGTTTTCTTCGTCATCCACAAATAATTCAGAATTTCGGGTCACGCGGAACTGGTAGCAGCCGAGGACCTCCATGCCGGAAAATAGCTCGCCGACATGGGCGTGCAGGATCGAGGACAGAAACACGAAGCCGTAATCACAGCCCGCTATCGCCGGAGGAAGTTGGATCACGCGCGGCAAGACGCGCGGTGCTTGCACTACCGCATGGCTTGAGTTGCGGCCGAAGGCATCTTTTCCGGACAGTTCAACGGCGAAATTGAGACTCTTGTTGATGACATTGGGAAACGGGTGCGAGGGATCGAGTCCGATGGGCGTCAGGACCGGCATGAGATCGCTAAAAAAGTAATTGCGGATCCATTCGATTTGCTCGTCTGTCCAATGCGTACGGCGGAAGAAACGAATACCCTCGGCCGCGAGTGCCGGAAGGACTTCTCGGTTGAGGACCTCGTATTGGCGGGCGACGATTTGGTGCGCCGTCTCGGTGACCATGGCATAAACCTGGCGCGGGGTCAGGCCATCCGGGCCACGCTGACTGGGGGCTAGCTGCATCTGCTCCTTGAGTCCCGAGACGCGCACCTCAAAAAACTCGTCCATGTTGCTGGAGGTGATGCTGAGAAAGCGGAGCCGCTCCAGAAGTGGGGTGGTCAGGTCCTCAGCCTGCGCGAGAACCCGGCGGTTGAATTCCAGGATGCCAAGTTCCCGATTAATGAGACGATCTTGTGTGGGCATGGGTTCCGCTGAGGGTCTTGGTTAGATGAGGAGCCCTATGCTAAGCCAAGCGGGATGAGGCTTCCATGACATATTTATGACAGGATTACGGGATACTCTTGTCATGAGTCAAGAGGGGTGTTCTAATGCGCCCACACTATTGACCTTAGTCAAGGTTTACCTGAGAAGTGGATATCAATATGGACACATCGTTATAGGGTTATAAAACTCGACTTCTTGATGAATGTCAATAAATGAATGAAATTGCTGTTTTTGTGTTGGTATATTTTGTGTTGGTATAAAAAGCCCGCGCAGAGAAAGGATGGAGTATGAATTTGTCAGGAATCCTCGTTATTGCCAAGCCCGAATGGGTACCTCAGGTTGTTTCTGACCTTACGGCTCTGGACGGGCTTGAGGTGCATCAAACTGACCCGGCATCGGGTCGCATCATTGTGGTGCAGGAAGCGGCCGATATTCACGCCGAGATTGAGGGTGTGAAACGGATCAAAGCCATGCCCCATGTCGTAATGGCAGATATGGTCTATCACTATTTTGCCGAAGACGAGCAGGCCTATGACGCCATGCCCGCCGAACTTGCCGAAGACACCTCCGTGTGTGTGCCGGCTTATCTCAACGCCTGATCATTAGCCAAAGGAGCAGATGCCATGGGAATCACCCGTCGTGAGTTTTTGAAGAATAGTGTGGCCGCCAGCGCGGCCGCGACCGTAGGTCTGCCGCTGTCTGAGCAGGCCGAGGCCGCTGTCGCCCAGTCTGAAGCGGGCTGGCAATGGGACAAGGGGGCCTGTCGCTTCTGCGGCACGGGTTGCGGCATCATGATTGCGACCAAGGATGGCCGTATCGTGGCCACCAAAGGTGACCCCAAGGCACCGGTGAATAAGGGCCTGAACTGCGTCAAGGGCTACTTCAACGGCAAAATCATGTATGGCCAAGACCGTTTGACTCAGCCCTTGCTGCGCATGACCGATGGCAAGTTCGACAAGAAGGGCAAATTTGTGCCGGTGTCGTGGGATACCGCCATGGATGTCATGGTCGAAAAATTCCTAGCGGCCTACAAGGAAAAAGGCCCGCATGGGGTTGCTATGTTTGGTTCCGGGCAGTGGACGGTGCAGGAAGGTTATGTCGCTGCAAAACTCTGGAAGGCCGGTTTCCGCTCTAATAACATCGACCCCAACGCCCGTCACTGCATGGCCTCGGCCGTAGCGGCCTTTATGCAGACCTTTGGCATTGACGAACCCGCCGGTAACTATGACGACATCGAGCACACCGATACGGCCGTGCTTTGGGGCGCCAACATGGCCGAGATGCACCCGATTCTGTGGTCGCGCATCACCGACCGGCGTCTGACCCACAAGGACATGAAGGTGGTCAACTTGTCCACCTATTCCAACATGTCGTCCGACATTGCCGACCTTGAGATTGTGTTCAAACCCAGTGGCGACTTGGCCATTCAGAACTACATTGCCCGTGAGATTATCAAGCGCAATGCCGTGAACTGGGATTTCGTCAAGAAGCACACTGTGTTTGCCACTGGCCCCTACGACATTGGCTATGGCTTCCGACCGAAGAATGCCGACAAGTTCGCCTCGCCGGCCGAGATGGAAGTGGTCAAGAACGAACAGACGCGCGTCCTCGACAAGTGGGAGGCCATTGGTCAGCGCAAGAAGGCCGGCGATGTCGTACCGCAGGCCAATGCCGCTACCGCAGGCAAGGATTGGGCCATCTCCTTCGAGGACTTTGCCAAGGCGTTGGAGCCGTATGACGCCGACTTCGTGGTGGCCACCGCCAAGGGCGATCCCGACGAATCAGACGAGGTTTTCAAGGCCAAGATCAAGGAACTCGCCGATTACTACTGCGACCCGAAGCGCAAGGTGGTGTCGTATTGGACCATGGGTTTCAACCAGCACCAGCGCGGCACTTGGGTTAACGAGCAGTGTTATACGAACCACATGCTGGTCGGCAAGCAGTCGATGCCGGGTAATGGCGCCTTCTCCCTGACCGGGCAACCGTCTGCTTGCGGTACGGCACGAGAGGTTGGCACCTTTGCCCATCGTCTGCCGGCTGACATGGTGGTGATGAACCCGAAACATCGGGCCCACTCCGAGCATATCTGGCATCTGCCCGCCAAGACCCTCAACCCGCAGATGGGTAGCCACTACGTCAAGATCATGCGTGATCTGGAAGATGGTACCTGCAAGTGGGCCATGGTGCAGGTCAACAACCCGTGGCAGAACACCGCCAATCTGAATCACTGGATCAAGGGTGCCCGCGAGATGGACAACTTCATTGTCTGTTGCGACGGTTATCCCACGGTGTCGGCAAAGGTGGCCGATCTTGTCCTGCCGGCTGCGATGATCTTCGAAAAATGGGGTTTCTACGGCAACGCCGAACGGCGGACCCAGTGTTGGCGGCAGCAGGTCAAGCCGGTCGGTGAGGCGCGTGGCGATATGTGGATCCTGCTCGAGATGGCCAAGCGCATCAAGATCAAGGATTGTTGGGGCGAGCAGAAGATTCCGGGCCTGAAGGCAGCCGGTTTTGAAGACGGCAAACTGCCGTCCGTGCTGAATGAGGCGGCCAAAATGGGTTATGGCCCGGAGACCAGCCTCTACGATGCCTTGTTTGCAACTCCGAAGAGCAAGAAGTACGCCTGGCCGGATCCGGTGGCTAAGGGCCACGGGAATCATATTGCCGAGAAACTGGGCTTCTTTGTTGAGAAGGCGATGTTCGAGGAATATCGCGAGTTTGGCAGCGGCCATGCTCACGACCTCGCCCCGTTCGATGTCTATTACGACGATGCGGTGCGTGGCCTGAAGTGGCCAGTGGTCTTGAAGGAAGGCAAGTGGGTTGAGACGGGTTGGCGCTTCAACTCTGATTACGATCCCTATTGCAAGCCGGGCAGTGGCATTGATTTTTACGGCAACAACGGTAATGCCCTGGTTATGGGTGACCTAGATAAGCCGGGTGACGGCAGCGTCAAGGTCAAACTCGATGGCAAGGCCAAGATCTACTTCCGTCCCTATGCCACTCCGGTTGAAGAGCCGGATACCAACTTCAACCTCTGGCTGTGCACGGGTCGCGTTCTGGAACACTGGCATTCCGGTTCGATGACGCGTCGCGTGCCCGAACTGCACCGCGCCGTGCCCAATGCCGTGTGCTGGATCCATCCCAAGGATGCCGATGCGCGCGGTCTGAAGCGTAACGATCTGGTCTGGGTCGAATCGCGGCGCGGCAAGGTCAAGGTGCGGGTCGAGACCGGTGGACGCAATCGCGTACCGCGCGGCCTAGTCTATGTGCCATGGTTCGACGAATCCGTGCTGATCAACAAGGTCTGCCTGGATTCGACCTGCCCAATCTCGAAAGAAACCGACTTCAAGAAGTGCTCGGTGAAGGTCTACAAGGCCTGACCCTGGCGAGACGGCCTCCCTGCGGGGAGGTCGTGGTGAGGGGGTCCCTCACCCGGTGGCACGGCGTGTCCCCGGGTAAGTGGCTCCAAAGATTATGGAAAACGAAGCATGTCCGCCAACCGTCGTGATTTTCTGTTGCGCTTGATGCAGGGCGCGACCTTGGCCTCCACCGGGGGCCTGGGTTGGGCTTACCTGTTGCGTCAGGAGGCCCGTGCGCAGCCCTTCGCGTTGCGCCCCCCCGGCGCGCTGCCGGATGACGATTTCAATGCCGCCTGCATCAAGTGCGGTCAGTGTGTGGTGGCCTGTCCGTTCGATACCCTCAAGCTGGAACCGGCCGGTGGCAATTTGCCTATTGGCATGCCGTTCTTTGAGCCGCGTGAGATACCTTGTTATCTGTGCCCGGATATTCCGTGTATGAAGGCTTGTCCAACCGGTGCCTTGTCGCCGAAGTTAAAGAATATCAATGACGCGCGCATGGGGTTTGCGCTGGTTGATACCGAAAACTGCCTGTCCTGGAAAGGTTTGCGTTGCGAGATCTGTCACCGCGAATGTCCGCTCAAAGGTAAAGCCATCACCCTTGAGACGCATCCACGGCAGATCTCCAAGCACGCCATGTTTATCCCCGTGGTGCATTCGGATGCCTGTACGGGTTGCGGGATCTGCGTCAGGGCCTGTCCGACGACCGAACCGGCCATCCGCATCCTGCCGCACGCCTTGGTGCAAGGCAAGATTGGCGATCACTACCGTCTGGGCTGGACCCGCGAGGATGCCATTACTCAAGAATTTGATGCTTCGGGTGCTGCACCCACGATCGCGGCGCCGACCAACGCACCGTCCGGCCCGGTCAAAGGCAATGCGACCGATTACCTTAATGATGGCGGGCTATGATCATGCGTACAGCTCATGAAAGTTCGCATGACCTCGCCCAGCGCAGCCTGAGCCAGAAGCTGTGGTCTTGGCGCTATATCGTTCTGCGACGCCTCAGCCAGTTCGTGATTCTGCTGTTGTTCTTTGGCTCTGCGCACTGGGGCTGGGAGGTGGGCAAAGATGTGCCCCTCCTTTCGGGCAACCTGTCAGGTTCCAAGTTCATCGGCCTGATCCCGATGGCTGATCCCTTTGCGGCGTTGCAGATTTTTCTCGCTGGCCATGTCCTGCAGACCGAGGCCATCCTTGGCGCGGCGCTCGTGCTGGGTTTCTATATTCTGGTCGGGGGGCGGGTGTTCTGTGCCTGGGCGTGTCCGGTCAATCCGGTCACTGACCTAGCGGGCTGGTTGCGAGTGCGTTTTGACATTCGGCCGACCTTTATCCTGTCGCGCAACATGCGTTACTTTGTGCTGGCGTTGACCTTAGTGCTGTCGGTTCTGACTGGAGTGGCGGCATTCGAGTGGGTGAGCCCGGTTGGCATGGCACATCGCGAGATCATTTTTGGGGTGGGTTTTGGTGCGATGGCGCTGTTGTCCATCTTCTTGTTTGACCTGTTTGTCCTGAAGCATGGCTGGTGTGGCCATCTGTGCCCGCTGGGGGCTTTCTGGTCGGTGGTGGGCAAGATCAATCCCACGCTACGGGTCCGTTTTGACAAGACGACCTGCACGCACTGTGGTGAGTGCGCCAAGGTCTGTCCCGAACCCCAGGTGCTGAATCTGAAGCACTTGGAGGAAAAAGGTTTCGTGTTCTCCGGCGAGTGCAGTAATTGTGGGCGCTGCACGCCGGTGTGCCCGGAAAATAGCCTGGTTTTTGATTTCAAGCCCCTGATCCACGCGCATAACGCGCAGGTGCAGGGTTCTGTTTCCGTGAGTGAGACGCAAAGGAGAGTGTGATGAGCAAGAATATGGCATGGGCTGGACTATTGGCTGGCGCGATTTTGGGTCTTTCCGGCTGTGGCCAGACGACCAAGGCACCCACCGTGAAGGTGGCCTCGATCAATGACGCCAGCTTGGGTTTGGAAAAGACGAGCGTCTACGATGTGCCGACACCACCAGTGACGCAGTATTCCAAGGCCGATCCGGGATCCTCTAAATCGCTGGGGGTCTCGTATCACACGGCGCCCCCTCAGGTGCCCCACAATATCGATGATTTTGTGCCGGTGACTCGGGACAACAACCTGTGCGTGGCTTGCCACAACACGCCGGATCTGATCGGTACCAAGCTCGAGAAGGGCCAGGCTACCCCGGCACCGCGCAGCCACTATATCGGCAAGAGCAGTGACCTCTATATGGGCCGCTGGCATTGCGTCCAGTGTCACCGTCCGCAGTCAGATGCCGCACTTCTGGTTGAAAGCGTGTTCAGCCCGGATAAACTGAACTGAGGCTGTGCCAGATCCAAACCGGGCCATTGCGCGAGGCACGCCGAACCGCTGAGTTGGTTTGGCTAAGAGCTGATCGGGTGCGTCACCCGGTCAGACTTTGTGGCTTTGTTGCCATGTAGCTTTATTGATTGGCCCGTTGCGATGCAGTAACGGCGAGGTTGAACAGGGCTGCACGATTGCAGCCCTTTTTCGGTGGGCGCGCATGGTGCGCTGACGACATGCCTTGCAATCGCCCGGGGCCCTCACTATCCTGTGGCCTCGATCTGGGAAAAGGGTGGCGATGGGCGGTTTGATTGCGGTAGGCATTGGCGCGGCCATGGGGGCTTGGTTCCGCTGGGGCTTGAGCCTCTGGCTTAATCCGCTCTTTCCGGCGTTGCCCTACGGCACCTTGGCCGCCAACCTTCTGGGCGGCTATCTCGTCGGCCTTGCCTTAGCTTTCTTTCTGCACAACCCGGACTTGGCGCCGGAATGGCGATTGTTTTTGGTGACCGGCTTTCTGGGCGGATTGACCACCTTTTCGACCTTCTCGGCCGAAGTATTCACCCAGCTTGCGCGCGGACAACTCGGCTGGGCCATGCTGACGGCTGGCCTGCACCTGTTTGGCTCGTTGTCGATGACCGCGCTGGGGGTCTGGAGCGCGCGGTTTCTTCGCTGACTAGCGGGGCGCGCGGAGCTGACCTTGACCGGTATCGATACCCTGGTTTTGTTTGCCGCCTCGTTGCTGGCTAACTTTTTCTCCGCCCTTTCGGGTGGGGGTGCTGGGCTTATCCAATTTCCCATTCTGATCTTTCTCGGCCTGAGTTTCGGGGTGGCTCTGGCGACCCACAAGGTGGCGAGCGTTTTTCTCGGCGTCGGCGCTATCCTGCGGCATTGGCGTGAAGGACGGCTGGCCAAGCGGGAGAGCTTCATCATTCTGGCCGCCGGGTTGCCGGGCGTGATCCTAGGCGCCTCGTGGGTGCTGCAGGCCCCGGAACGGCCGATGATCTTTTTGTTGGGCCTCCTGACCGCCGGTTTAGGGATTTATTCCGTCTTCAAACCCAAACTCGGTCTGATTTATGCGCCCCGTAATTGGCAGGGGCGAGGGGTGTGGATAGGCGCGGCCGGTCTCTTCGTGGTGGGTTTTCTCAACGGCTCCATTACCTCGGGCACTGGCCTGTTTCTTACCCTGTGGCTGATCCGCTGGTTTGGTCTCGATTATCAGCGGGCCGTGGCCTACACCCTGATCCTGTGCGGATTTTTCTGGAACGGGACGGGCGCGGTAGTGCTAGGTATGCTGGGGACCGTCGCTTGGGATTGGATGCCGGCCTTGCTGATAGGCTCCATTCTGGGTGGCTATCTCGGTACTCATCTGGCTATTCGCCAAGGCAATCGCTGGATCAAGCGCGCTTTCGAGATCACCACGATTCTGATCGGACTGAAACTGCTATTGTCGTGATTCTCATGGTGACCTTTTGGGGGCTGACTCCGTAGCGACTAAGCGCTAACCGGATAGACATCTCCTAATCTTGACAAAATCAGTCAAGTATTTAAAATGCAGGGCATCTGACCCGAATGGGGTTGGCCTGTTTTTGTAACTTATTGATTTTACTGAGAGGAATAAACATGGGCAGTATTTTTCAATCGTTGGGCCGCACGGTGGTGGCGGGCTTGCTCCTCCTGGTTGGCGTTATAGCTGCAACCGGAATTGATCTGGTTAATGGTCTGCGTTGGGCACACACGATTTCGGGTGTCTTGTGGATTGGCCTCTTGTACTACTTCAATTTTGTTCAGATTCCGTCCATGCCGAAGATCCCTGACGAGCAGAAGCCGGCCATCGGCAAGGTGATTGCTCCGACCGCGCTGTTCTGGTTCCGTTGGGCAGCTCTGGCGACGGTGGTAACGGGTTTGGTGGTCGCTGCCGGTGCGGGCTACCTGGTTCCGGCCCTGACCCTGGAGGCGCCCATTATTGGTATCGGCATGTGGCTGGCCCTGGTCATGGCCTTCAATGTCTGGTTCATTATTTGGCCGAACCAGAAGAAGGCCCTCGGAATCGTTGTCGTGGAAGCGGCTGATAAGGCCAAGGCCGCGCGCCTAGCCATGCTGACTTCGCGCTTCAACACCATGCTCTCCATTCCGATGTTGTATTGCATGATTGCGCAGTCCTAAAGAAAGAGGCCCGTCCGCGTGCGGGCCTTTTTTAGCGCTTAATACTTGATTAAAACTGTCAACAATAAATCGGTGCAGCCGTTCGCTGCTTTTGCCTGAAAGGAAAGAACATGGAACTCAACATCAATGGCCAAATCGTTGAAACCGACCCGGAAGGGTATTTGGTCAACTTGTCGGATTGGTCCGAGGATGTCGCCCGCTATCTGGCCAGCCAGGACAAACTGGAACTGGGTGAGAACCAGTGGAAGATCATTCATTACATGCGCGACTATTTCAACGAATACGGTACGGCGCCCAACCTGCGCATCCTGCAAAAGGGTTTGAAGGAGGAATTCGGGCCGGAATGGGGCGAGAAAAAATTTCTATTCGACATCTTTCCGTTTGGTCCGGCCAAACAGGCCGGCCGCTATGCCGGCACGCCGAAGCCGACCGGCTGCGTTTAATCAATGGTGCTGATTTTCAGCCCTTGAATTCTGACTGTTCATCCGTCCAGATGCGTTCAACGGGTCTAAGACTCGGCTAAAATGGGGCCCCTTGATGGGGCCCTTTTCTATGGAGTGGTGACGATGAAGAACCTGATTGCTGTTGTGGGGTTGATGCTTGCCAGCGCAACCGTCCACGCTTTTCCTCAATACGCCTCGGGCGGTTTTCGCGGTGCCGAGCTGATGACGGCGGAAGAGCAGGCTGCCCACGCCAAGAAATTGCAAGAGATGCAGACCTTCACCGAGTGCAATGCTTACATGACCCAGCACCGGCAAGAGGTGGATCGGCGCGCGGCGGCCAAAGGGGTTACCCTGCCGGCCGTGCGTGGCAACCCCTGTGATGTCATGCGCACCTTCGGCCGAGTCAAGTAGCCTCGCTGCGGGCGGGTGAGCGGTTCCGAAGACGCGATTAAAGCCTTTGGCATTACCGGGAGAGCGGCCGTGCCGCCCTATTTAGTACCGCTAGGCATGCAATATGCCATTGCTACGCCTATTAAATCAATCAGCTTTCCAGTGCCCTGATTTGCCCCCCTTTTTTTCGACCAGCCGGATGGCGTCGATGACCATGCCGCGATCGACCGCCTTGCACATGTCGTAAATCGTGAGCAGGGCCACGCTGGTGGCGGTGAGGGCCTCCATCTCGACCCCAGTACGGCCTACGGTCTCGGCAGTGGCGGTGCATTCGATGGCGTGCTCGGTGGCGTTTAGATTGAAATCAACGCTAACGGCCGACAGGGCGATGGGGTGGCAGAGCGGGATCAGGTCGGCGGTGCGCTTGCTGGCCATGATCCCGGCTAGTCGGGCGACGCCGAGAACATCGCCTTTCTTGGCCTGGCCCCCGGCAATCATGGCGAAGGTGGCGGCCTGCATGGTGATGCGGCCCCGTACGACCGCCACGCGGGCGGTTTCGGCCTTGGCGCCGACATCGACCATGATGGCGTGGCCGGCACGGTCAAAATGAGTGAATTCGCTCATGGCGTGTACATCCTTGCATTACAAATCCGATACAAAGGGAGGCGGCGGTGTCGCCCGTCTGCCTATATCATAGCCACATGCGTTTGCTTTCGGCTCTCTTTCTTGTTCTCCTCGTGCTGCCAATGCCGGTGCGGGCGGCGGTCGAGTTACCCGATCTGGGCGATCCTTCACGGGTGGCCTTCTCGGAAGAGGCCGAGGCGCGGTTGGGGCAGGAGATCATGCGCCAGATCCGGGGCAGTCGCGATTACTACGATGACGCGGTGCTGAAAGACTACCTTAATCGGCTCGGTGAACGACTGGTGGCGGCGAGCGATGAACCGGGGCGGCGTTTCGAATTCTTTGTGGTACGCGATCCCAGCATTAATGCCTTTGCCTTGCCGGGAGGCTATATCGGGGTCCATACGGGCCTGTTGTCGGCAGCGCGCTCCGAGGCCGAGCTGGCGGGTGTCCTGGCGCACGAGATCGCTCATGTCACGCAACACCATCTCGCGCGCCTGGTGAAGGGCAGCGAGGGGTTGACCGTGGCGGCTCTGGCCGGCATTGCGGTGGCGATTCTGGCCGCGCGCTCGAATCCGCAATTGGCGGATGCGGCTTTGCGGACTTCGCAGGCCTACGGACTGCAGCAGCAGATTGATTTTACTCGGGCGCATGAACACGAGGCGGACCGGGTCGGTTACCAGATTCTTGAAGGGGCCGGTTTTGATCCGACCGGGATGGCGAGTTTCTTCGAACGGCTCATGGCGCAGGGGCGCCTGTATGACAACAGCGCGCCGGTGTATCTCAGGACGCACCCGCTAAGTCACGACCGCATGGCAGACATGCAGAATCGCATCGCCCAGCGCCCCTATCGTCAGGCGCGTGAAAATTCCGAGTCGGCCGCGTTCGAGTTGTTGCGGGCGCAGATTCAGGCCCAGGAAGGGGGCGTGGCTGAGGCGGTCAAACGCTTTCGGACGCGGGTTAACGAACGGCCGCAGGACCCAGCGGCGCGCTATGGCCTGATTGAGGTCTTGTTGCGTGACAACGACGCTCACTCGGCCCTGGCCCAGGTTGAGCCGTTGCGGAAGCTATTGACTGCGCCCCTGGTCGAGATGCAGGCGGGGCGCGTGATTCGTGCGGCCAAGGGTCCGGAGGCCGCCTTGCCCGGGCTGCAGGCGGCGCTGGCGCGGTGGCCCGGTGAGCGCGCCTTAGGCTATTCGCTCGTGCGGACCTATCTGGCGGCGGGGCAAGCGCGTTCGGCTCATGCCTTGGTCGTAGAGCGGCAGCGCACATGGCCGGAAGATATTCTCCTTTGGCGCCTCCTGGCCGAGACGGAACTGGCCTTGGGGCATCCTCTGGAGTCGCATTTGGCTGAGGCTGAGGCCTATGCGCGTGAAGGTTTGCTCCAGGCGGCGATCGATCAGCTGCAAACGGCGTTGCGAGAGGCCAGACAAGCTGGAAAGGCGGGGACGAGCGACGATTTTTACGCCCTCTCCATAGCTGAATCGCGCCTCAATACCCTGCATGAGGCCCTTCAGCGCCAGAAGGCCGACCGTCGGGAACACCGCAAAAACGGATCCCTGTGAAATGGCGCTGGAGTTTTGTAGGCGGCCAGCCCTCGGGCCGATGAATTGCGGAGATCGGGCCGGGTGTGCTGGTAGGTCCATACCGTTTTTCCCGTTTATCGTACTAATTCCGGGTTTGGGTCTTGGTGAAGCCGTCCAGGTTCCGGTAATCTTCGCCCGCCTGATAAATCGGGGCGTATGTCGCCTAGGATACGACCTGTTGACCTGTTTATTTCCCAGCAAAGGAATGTCTCAATGAATCGTCGCGAATTTTTGCAAGTCTTGGCTGCGGCCTCTGCTAGTGGCTTGGCCCTGGATAGCCGCGAGGCGCTGGCCGGCAAGGCCCCCAATCATTATTACGACCTGCCGGCCTTTGGTAATGTGTCGTTGATGCACATGACCGATTGCCACGCGCAGTTGAAGCCGATCTGGTTCCGCGAGCCGAATGTGAACCTGGGCGTGGGTAGCGCGATTGGTCGTGCCCCGCATTTGGTCGGCGAACACCTGCTCAAGGCTTTCAATGTCAAGCCCGGTAGCCGGGACGCGCATGCGTTCTCTTATATCGACTTCACTGCGGCCGCGCGTACCTATGGCAAGGTCGGTGGTTTCGCGCATCTCAAGACGCTGGTGGACACGGTGCGTGCCACCCGTCCCGGTTCCTTGCTGATGGATGGCGGCGATACCTGGCAGGGCTCGGCTACGGCGCTGTGGACCAACGCTCAGGACATGGTCGATGCCTGTATCGCCCTGGGCGTGAATGTGATGACCCCGCACTGGGAAATGACCTACGGTGCGGCGCGCGTGCAGGAAATTGTCAATGGCGATTTTAAAAAGGCCGGGGTGGATTTTGTGGCCCAGAATGTGGTGACCAATGACTTTGGTGACCAGGTCTTCCAGCCGTATGTGATAAAGGTCATCAATGGCGTGCAGGTGGCCATTATTGGTCAGGCCTTCCCCTATACGCCGATTGCCAACCCGCGCTGGATGGTGCCTGACTGGTCCTTTGGCATCCGCGACGAGAGTATGCAAAAATTTGTCGACGAGGCCCGCGCCAAGGGCGCGCAAGTGGTCGTGGTGCTGTCGCACAACGGCATGGATGTGGACCTCAAGATGGCCAGCCGCGTGACCGGAATCGATGCCATTTTCGGCGGCCATACGCACGATGGCGTGCCGCAACCGGTCGAAGTGAAGAATGCGGGCGGCATGACCCTGGTGACCAACGCCGGTTCCAACGGCAAGTTCCTGGGCGTGATGGATTTTGATGTCAAGGGCGGCAAGATCCGCGGTTGGAAGTATCGTCTGCTGCCGGTGTTCTCCAACCTGCTGGCGGCTGATCCGAAGATGGAGGCGTTGATCAACACCATCCGCAAGCCGTTCGAGGCCAAGCTATCCGAGAAACTGGCCGTTACGGAAGACCTGCTCTACCGCCGTGGCAATTTCAACGGCACTTACGATCAGATGATCTGCGATGCGTTGATGAAGGTGAAGGGCGCCGATGCCGCCTTCTCGCCGGGCTTCCGCTGGGGCACTTCGCTGCTGCCGGGCGATGCCATCACCATGGAGCAGTTGATGGATCAGGTGGCGATCACCTATCCGCAGACCTCGTTGACCAACATGAAGGGTGAGCAGATCAAGACCATCATGGAAGATGTGTGCGACAACCTGTTCAACGCTGATCCGTATTACCAGCAGGGCGGCGACATGGTACGCGTGGGTGGCATCCAGTACAGCGTGACGCCCAACGCCACGATCGGTAACCGGATTGGCGATATGACTCTGCGCGGCAAGGCCGTTGACCCCAACAAGACCTACAAGGTGGCTGGTTGGGCGCCGGTGGGCGAAGGCGCCAAGGGTACGCCGATCTGGGAGGTAGTGGCTGAATACCTGCGTGATGTAAAGGTGGTCAAACAGGTCAAGCTCAATCAACCCAAGGTAATTGGCATGGGCAACAACCCGGGTATGATTGTCTAGTTCGGCTTGTTTCGCGCTCCAAAGACGGGCTTCGGCCCGTCTTTGCGTTTGTGGTGTGTATAATGAAGTCCTGCGCGCGCCCGGCCAATCGGCGCGCGTTCTTTTTTATCTTCCCCTTGTTTTCTCTGCCTTGATTGGCGCTGCAGGAGTGTGGCGGGCCGTCGCAGGAGTCTTACCTTGAATTCCCTCGTTACTTCGGATTTTTCTGATCTTGGCCTCGCCGCGCCCTTGCTGCGCGCCATTCAGGACACCGGTTACACCTCGCCCACCCCAATCCAGGCGCAGGCCATTCCGCTGGTCCTGGCTGGGGGTGATTTACTGGCCGCCGCGCAGACCGGCACTGGCAAGACGGCAGGTTTTGTTCTGCCGATCTTGCACCGCTTGCTGGATACGCCACGGGTGCCCAAACCGGGTCGCCCGCGTTGCCTGATCCTGGTGCCAACGCGTGAACTTGCCGCTCAGGTGGAGGAATCCGTGCAGACCTACGGCAAACATGCGAGCTTGACCTCGATGGTCATGTTCGGCGGCGTCAACATTAACCCGCAGTTCAAGGCTTTGCGTGGCCGAGTGGATATTTTGGTCGCCACGCCCGGGCGCCTGCTCGATCATGTTGGCCAGCGCACCGTCGATCTGTCCGGGGTTGAAATTCTGGTGCTCGATGAGGCCGACCGGATGCTCGACATGGGCTTCATTCGCGACATCCGTAAAGTGATTGCGATCCTGCCCAAGCAGCGCCAGACCCTGTTGTTTTCGGCTACCTTTTCCGACGACATCCGCGCCTTGGCTGGCACCCTGCTCAACAACCCCGGCAGTGTCGAAGTGGCGCGCCGCAATACCGCCTCCGAGATGGTCGAGCAATCGGTGCATCTGGTACCGCAACTGCACAAGAAGGAGTTTTTGTCGCATCTGATTCGCCATCACAACTGGCAGCAGGTCCTGGTTTTTACCCGCACTAAGCACGGTGCCAACAAGCTGGCTGAAAAACTGCTCAAGGACAAGATTCCGGCGGCAGCTATCCACGGCAACAAGAGCCAGGCGGCGCGCACCCGCGCCTTGGCGGAGTTCAAAGATGGCACCCTGCAGGTGTTGGTGGCGACCGATATTGCCGCGCGCGGTATTGACATTGACCAACTGCCGCAGGTGGTCAATTTTGAGCTACCCAATATCCCGGAAGACTATGTCCACCGCATTGGTCGTACTGGCCGCGCCGGCAGTACCGGGGCAGCCGTGTCACTGGTGGACCGCGAGGAAATGGGCTATCTGAAGGACATTGAGCGGCTGATCAAGCGCAGTATTGTTCGCGTTGAGGTGGAGGGCTTTGTAATGCCAGAAGGGGCTGCCAGACAGTCGGCCTTGGACGATGAGCGTCCGCCTCGCCCGCTGGGCCAGCGCGGTGGCCCAGCCCATCGCAGTGGTTCCGGCCAGCGCGGTGGACAACGGAGTCCGGCGGGTGCACCGCGTTCGCCAGCCAAGGCGGGCCAGTCCGGCAAGCCGTCTCGTCCGCCGGTTGCCGCGCCGGGGCGCCATGCGGTCCGCCCCGCGACCGCTTTGACGGGTACGGGTGTGCCGAAGTCAGGTGCCACTCGCCGCGACAAGGAATAGGTCGTTGGCGAGATTCGAGGCGGATTCTGGTATTCTGAGCGCCCCGATCCCGCTATGACCTTGCCATGGAACTGACTCTCGCATTCATTCTGGGTCTCGCTGGCGGGCTGGGGTTGTGGCTCTGGCAGCGGGGGCGTTGGCTAGCCCTGTTGGCCACCCGACAGGCAGAGACAGCGGCGTTGCAGGCGCAACTTGAGGCACGCCGACTTGCCGAGGCCGATCTGACCCAGGCCTTCAAGGCCTTGGCCGCTGATGCTTTGGCTGCCAACAATCAATCCTTCCTGCATTTGGCCGAGCAAAAACTGGGTCACAAAGAGCAGGCCGTGGCCGCTCTGGTTAAACCCTTGCAGGACAGTCTGGACAAAATCAGCACCCAGCACCAATCCCTGGAGAAGGACCGTTCGGCCGCTTATGCCGGTCTCACCGAGCAGGTCAAAGCCATGCAGGAAGCGCAGCAGTCGCTTCGCGCCGAGACGGTGCGGCTAGTGGCGGCGTTGCGCCGTCCGGAAGGGCGTGGACGCTGGGGCGAGGTCCAGTTGCGGCGCGTGGTTGAGCTGGCCGGGATGCAGTCGCATTGCGATTTTTACGAGCAGGAAGGCACGGAGGGGCATAAGCGGCCCGACATGGTGGTGCGTCTGCCGGGTGGGAAAACCTTGGTGGTCGATTCCAAGGCGCCGTTATCGGCCTTGCTCGATGTCGCCGAGGCCGCCGACGAAAAACACGCGACGGCCCATCGGCAGCGTTTTGCCCAGCATGTGAAGGACCATATCAAGTCTTTGTCAGACAAGGCTTACTGGGCTCAGTTCAGTGCCGCGCCGGAGTTTGTAGTCCTTTTCTTGCCGGGCGAATCTTTCTTTAGCACGGCCTTGCAGTATGACCCTGAGCTGATTGAGTTCGCGGCCGAACGGCAGGTCATTCTGGCGACGCCGACGACTTTGTTGGCGCTTTTGAAGGCGGTTTATTACGGTTGGCGTCAGGAGGCTCTGGCCGAGAATGCTCAGCGCATTAGCCAATTGGGTGCTGAGTTGTATCAGCGTCTCGCTACCTTGGGCGGGCACTGGAATGGGGTTGGCAAACACCTGGGTCAGGCCGTGAAGGCTTATAACGAGGCCACGGCATCGCTGGAGTCGCGGGTCATGGTCTCGGCCCGGCGCTTTGGCGAAATGCAGGTGGCCACTGGGGAGTTGCCAGTGTCCATGCAGGTTGAGCCCTCGCCGCGCACGGTGCAGGCCGTTGAACTGCGCGACTTGCCCGCCGCCCAAGCGACTGAATCGTCCCCAGACTCGTGAGCCGCGCCGTCCTTCCATCGGGACCCGGGTGGATGCTCCTGGCAGGTTTTTCCTTCGCGGTGATGAGTGTCTTGGCCAAAGAGGCGGTAACTTTCGGTTACGGTAGTATCGAACTGGTCTTTTATCGCTCCTTGCTAGGCTGGATGGTGCTGGGCTGGTGGTTGCGCGCGGCGGGTCAGCCGCTGTTTCGGGTTCCGCATCGCACCATGCTGCTGCGCCGTGCTTTGGTTGGACTGGTCGCCCTGACGAGCTATTTTTATGCGATTGCCCATCTGCCCGTGTCGGTGGCGGTGACCCTCAATTACACCTCGCCCCTGTTCCTGGCGGTGCTCTTGCCTTGGACCCTGCGCGAGCGGGTCTCGGCGCTGCAATATGCGGCCGTCGGCTTGGGTTTTGTCGGGGTGTGTCTGCTCCTGCAACCGTGGGACACCCCGGCGGCCGATATCTTGGCGGCACTGATTGGTCTCGCTTCCGGTCTGCTGGCCGCCGTGGCCTATCTGCATGTGCGACAGCTCGGTGTGCTGGGCGTGTCAGAGGCCCATGTCGTCGTCTGGTTTGCGGCGACTGGAACTTTGGTGGCGGGGTTGTTTGCGGTGGCGGGCGACTGGCAATGGCCGACCCTTGAACATGCTCCGTGGCTGCTGGGAATAGGGCTGTTGGCGACCTTGGGCCAGTTTGCGGTGACGCGCGCCTATCGGCATGGCCATGCTGCGGTGACGGCGGCCTTTGCCTATAGCACGGTCCTCTTCAGTAGTGTGCTTGATGTGCTAATCTGGGATCAGCAGATGTCGTCTTTGGCTTGGTTTGGGCTGGTCACGACGGTACTGGCTGGAATCTGGTTGACACAGCAGCCGCAACATCACAGAGGGGAAACACTATGATTGCCATCGAGAGCCGTAATCACTTGATCACCGTGTCGGTGTTGGGGGAGTTTACCCTGGCCGACTACCAAGCCTTTGAGCAGCAAGTCCTGCACGATGTCGCTATGCAGGGCGGTGTCTATGTCTTGATGGACTTGCGCGACATGCTGAGTTACACGCTTGATGTCGCCTGGGAAGAGATCCGTTTTACCCAACAGCACAAGTACGATTTTCGCAAGATCGCTATCGTCACGCCCAATGACTGGCCGGGCTGGCTGGTCTGGATTCAGCGTTTGACGGTGGATGGCGAGGTGCAGTCCTTCGACGATCCGGCCATGGCTATGGCGTGGCTTAATATTCCGGTTTAGATCGGTTTTCGCTGGGCGCGGAAGACGGTGTGATTGTCGTAGTAGGTTGGGTTCGTATTGGCAGGGTCCATTCCGGGCACGCCGAGCACCGGGATGGCAAACAGGTCGGCTGGGCGTTGGGCCGTGCCGTTCTGCCAATACTCGGCCAAGGCCGCGTCCAGACCTTCGGGCGGATTTTCCAGCGGGTAATCCAGGGCGGGCCAGGGCAGATACAGGGCTTTAGTAATCATGCCCGGATACGGGGCCAGCGCCTTTTCCAACACGGCGTGGCCGACGATAAGCAGATGGTTCGTTTGCCACCGCTCGCGTTGTTCGACGAAGGCCCCCTTCCAGTCGTGATTCTGAAGTTGCTCGGCCAGTTTGGTATCCGGCCCGATCAACACGGCGCCGCTCTCGTCAAAGACGGTGGCCGCATCGGAGCGTGCTCCCCGTTCTGTGCCACGCTGCGCCAAGGCTTCGCATTGGACGGCGTTCAGGGTGGCCTTAAGGCGGGGGAAGTTTAACCAGACGAGGGCGTTAAAAAAATCGTGCCAGTTGGCCACCCGGGTGGGGACGCGGCCTGTGGTAAGAATTTGGGCCTCGTAATCGCGTTGTCCGCAGGGGCCTGTCTGGGGATCAAAGGCAAGGGGCTGGTCGGCCGCATTGCGCAGATCTCGGGTTTGGGCCTCGGCCGTCAAGCGGTCGGCGGCAGGCCAATTCTTGAGAGCGCTAAAGATACCCGCCATGCCCCGGTAGCCGGCAAATAATGGGTGTTGCGCAAAGTTAGTTTGCCAGAGCTGAGGGGCGATTTGTTTGGGCATGGGCCGGACAATATTTGACCGCAGGATGATTTTAGGTGCGGCCGTCGCAGTATGATGACAGCATTATGGTATGCCATGAAAGAGGCTGTGATGCAGCACGGATCGATAGATGACGAGGCCGCCATCCTGTTACGCGAGGAGGTGGAAATGCTGATGGCCGAGCGTGAGGCGTTGCTGCGTGTCGCGGGTGCTGCGGCAGTTCTGGTGGCCAATCTGGATGAGGCTAGTTTGCCTCATGAGCAGGATACGATTGATGCGGCCGAGGTGTTGAGCGAATCACTTAATGCCTTGAGTGAGGATACGCTGAGCGAGGCGCTGGAGATTGTGCAGGCCGAACCGGATCCGCGTGAGGATACTGGGCGTCTGTAAGTTGGTTTAGCCGGTGGTCTGGCCAGAGACGGGCCTGACGCACCGGGCAGCGGCTTGAGCGCGCCGGCGGGCCTCGTCGGTGGTGTCGGCATTGGTAACGGCAACCCCCATCCGGCGTTTGCTAAAGCTCTCCGGTTTGCCAAACAGGCGCAGGTCGGATTCCGGCACCTGCATGGCCTCGGCAACCCCCTCGAAGGCGATGCCTTTCTCATTCACTCCACCGTAGATGACGGCTGAGGCGCCGGGTCGGCGCAGGCGGGTGTCAACGGGTAGACCGAGAATGGCGCGGGCGTGGAGCTCAAATTCGGACAGGCGCTGGGTGGCTAGAGTGACGAGGCCGGTATCGTGGGGGCGTGGGCTGACTTCGGAAAACCAAACTTGGTCACCTTTGATGAAGAGCTCGACCCCGAACAGGCCGCGTCCACCGAGGTTGTCAGTCACGGCTTGGGCGATGGTGCGGGCGCGTTGCAAGGCGAGCGGCGACATGGCCATGGGTTGCCAGGATTCGACATAGTCGCCATTGACCTGAACATGGCCAATTGGTTCGCAGAAGTGGGTTTCTATGGCCCCGGATGGACTCATGGCGCGGACGGTAAGTAGGGTGATTTCGTAGTCGAAATCAATAAAGCCTTCGACGATGATGCGGCCCGCACCCGCACGGCCCGCCGCTTGCGAGTAATCCCATGCCTTTTGGGCATCCGCCGGGGTCTTTAGCAGTGATTGGCCTTTGCCCGAGGACGACATCACCGGTTTTACCACGCAGGGAAGGCCGATGACTTCGATCGCTGTCTGCAGCTCGGCCAAGGAGTTCGCGAAACGGTAGGGGGAGGTAGGCAGGCCGAGTGTTTCGGCGGCAAGACGGCGGATGCCCTCACGGTTCATGGTGAGTTGCGCGGCGCGGGCAGTTGGAATGACCTCGGCAAGGCCTTCGCTTTCAATCTCGACCAGGGTCGCCGTGGCAATGGCTTCAATCTCGGGTACAACGAGGTGCGGGCGCTCTTGTTCGATTACGGAGCGCAGGGCGGGGCCATCGGTCATGGCAATGACATGGCTGCGGTGCGCGACTTGCATGCCCGGGGCATCGGCATAGCGATCGACGCCGATAACCTCGCAGCCTAGGCGTTGCAGGGCGATGATGACTTCCTTGCCAAGTTCGCCGCAGCCCAGCAGCATGACTCGGGTCGCGGAGGGTGAGAGCGGGGTGCCGAGTCGGGGAGGTTGTCTCATGAGCGGTGTCGCAACGCTGACCGACACCTAGTGGTATGGGTCGTTGTTACCTGGGCGGGTCTTTCCCGAAGAATAAAAACAGTAGGAAAGACGGGAAATTGGTCGGGGTGAGAGGATTCGAACCTCCGGCCTCCACGTCCCGAACGTGGCGCTCTACCAGGCTAAGCTACACCCCGATGTCTCCGTACCGAAGTTTTCGGTCTCGAAGGCCGCGCATTCTAGCAGAGACATCAGGCCATGACTAGCTGAATGTGGCAGTCTGTCGCTAATAAGCCCATGGGGAAAAGGCGCAAAACCGCTCCGCGGCGATCGAGTAGAGTGGCATGGTTAATGCTGGACCCGGTTGCTACGGATACCCACAATTCCGCTTTACTTATGAGAACCAGTATAGTTTTATGGCGAATCCAAAAAAATTGATCCAAGCAAAGAAATTCTCGGGATTTTTGCGTTGGATATATGTCTGAAGGCGTGTATCATGGGGCTTCGTTTTTGATCATAATTAATTTCCTTTGTTGTTTATGAGGTGGCACGATGTCAGCATCGGCAGTTTACGGTCGTTTTCTTAATGTTCTGCGGGGGTTGGGTGACAACACTCCGACGGCTCTTGCGGATCTGCTTGCGGTTGATGAATTGTTGGTCTTTATTCAAGAGGCCGGTGGCGCATCCGACAGCATCGTTCGGGTCGTTGATGTGGTTCGTGCCGGTCGTTTTGGGACCCCGCCGACCGTCATTAAGCGGCTACAGGAGATGGAGGCGGCCGGCTGGATCGAGGCTAAGGTGGCCAAGGATCGGCGCGCAAAGTCGCTGAGCTTGTCCCGCGCCGGCCTGGCACGGCTTCGAGATCGCGCGACGATGATGCGTAAACTCGTTCAGGAAGCGGCTGCCTGACCTACAACGGGCAGGTGGATGCCCGACTGGGCATCTCTCGTTGGTAATTCAACAAACGCCGGTTGGCTTGAATTGTCGAGTGTCTAGTGGTTGCGCTGGACCGCGAAGACGGTCAGTGCTTCCAGCGCTTCCCGATATGGGCCTTCGGGTAGCAGGGCGACGGCGGTACGCGCCTTCTCTGCCTCTGCGGCCGCTTGCGCGCGGGTGTAGTCGAGTGCCCCGGTGCGTCGGATTGTGGCCAGGATTGCGCTAAAACCGCTTGAGTCACCGTTCAGGATGGCTGCGCGGATCTGGGCCGATTCCTCGGCTGTGCCGTGTTGCATGGCATAGAGCAGGGGCAGGGTCGGTTTCCCTTCAGCCAGGTCGTCACCCACATTCTTGCCGGTTTCTTCCGCGCTGGCGTCATAGTCCAGGACATCATCGATCAATTGGAAGGCGGTTCCCAGGTACATGCCATAGGCGCCTAGGGCGTCTTCTATCGTACGGTCGGCGCCAGCGACCAGCGCGCCCATCCGGCCGGCGGCCTCAAACAGTTTGGCGGTCTTGTAGCGGATGACACGCAGGTAGTCGTCCTCGGCGATATCCGGATCGTTGCAGTTCATCAACTGCAATACCTCACCCTCGGCGATGACATTGGTGGCATCGGAAAGGACTTCCATGACGCGTGGGATGCCAACCGAGACCATCATCTGAAAGGCTCGCGAATAGAGAAAATCGCCAACTAGCACGCTGGCGGCATTGCCAAACAGGGCGTTGGCTGTGTCCTGGCCACGGCGCAGATCAGAATTGTCCACCACATCGTCATGCAGCAGGGTAGCGGTGTGGATGAACTCGACCACGGCAGCCAGGGTGTGCGACTGGGGGCCGTGCTGTCCCAAGGCTCCCGCGCCGAGCAAGACCAGGGCGGGGCGCAGGCGCTTGCCACCCCCGCTGATGATGTATTCGGCGACTTGATTGACCAGCACAACCTCTGAATGCAAGCGGGCGCGAATGACGCCATCGACGGCGCTCATGTCAGCGGCGATCAGGGAGTTCAGGGCTTTTAGGCTCACAGCGGGCTAGCGGCGGTGGGGTGGGCGTTAGTCAGGAAAAATGGTGCCGGTGAAAGGAGTCGAACCCTCGACCTTCGCATTACGAATGCGCTGCTCTACCAACTGAGCTACACCGGCAAGGCGCCGCATTTTAGCGCAAAAGGGCCTCGCGTGGGGCCGCCTTTAATGGCCAGCCGTACGGAGCGATATCGATTTGCGGGACGCGTTGCAAAATGATGTCGGTGAGAAGCTGCGCACTGCCAGGGGCCATGGTCACGCCATAGCGGAAGTGGCCGGCGTTGAGGTACAGATTTTCCACTTCGGGGTGACGACCGATACTGGGGATGTTGTCCGGTGAACCGGGCCGCAGACCGGCCCAGTGCCGGACGCAGGGCGCATCGCGCAGGGCGGGAACTATCCGGGCGGCAAAGGTCAGGAGTTCAGCCTGCGCTGCAGCCGTCGTAGCCTTGTCAAAACCGCAGTCCTCGAGCGTGCTGCCAACCAGGACGAGACCATCTTGGCGCGGGACCAGATAATGGGCGCCGGCCAGGACGATATGGGAGAGAGTGCCGGGTGGGGTGGCGAGCAGGGCGATCTGGCCTCGGATGGGGCGCACCTCGAGGCCGGCAGCCAGCTTCGCAAGAAGCTTTTGGCTCCAGGCCCCCGCGGCAACGACATAACGCTCGGCAGTGAGTCGCCCCTGCGCGGTTTGCACTGCGGCAATTCGCGCCCCGCTTGGCTCTGTTGCCCAATCGAGCAGTCCGTTGTCAGCGACAAGGTCGACCCCAGCGGCCATGGCGCAATCGCGCAAGACGGCGATCAGGCGGGGGTTACGGACTTGGGCGATGCGGGGCAGCCAGAAGGCCGCCCAAGTGGCAGGATCGTATGTCGCCGGAGCGCCTTGTTCAGGATGTGCGGCGCACCACGCGCGAGCGGCTTTGGGGTCGGCGGGGTCAAGGACCCACATGCCACAACGCTGGTATTCGGGGTCTACTGGACTGTGCTGGCGAATATGGGTCAGCCAGTCCGGCCAGAGGCCAAGACTGTAATCAATCAGGTCGGTGACAGCGCGTCGATACGCCCAAGGCGGCAAGGCGGACAGGATACCGGCCCCGGCCCAGGATGATTCTTGTCCTCCGGGCCCGCTGTCGATAACCCGTACGCTTAGTCCGGCCTCGGCCAGGGCCAAAGCGCTCGCCAAGCCGTTGACGCCGGCGCCGATGACGAGGATGTCGGTAGGTTGCATCGGCTTATTTTACTGTAGGGCGATGGATTTTCTGGCAGAGGCTTGGCGCGAATGATGATGGGCCGGTCTATGATGGCGAAATGCGCTGGACAAAAAGGGCGGGTTTTTCACTGATCGAGGTGCTGCTGGTCTTGGCTTTGGCCGCGACCTTGTTGTTGCTGGCTGCACCGGGGATGCGGAGTGTTATTGCGGTTGCCCGTCTGGATGCGGCGATTGCTGATTTTTCCGGGGCGCTGGCCTTGGCGCGGAGTGAGGCGATTCGGCGCGGCGTGCGGGTCAGCCTGCGCAATTTAGCAGGCAGTCGCAACTGGGGCGCGGGTTGGCAGATGTTTGTAGATGCTGACAGTGATGGGCAGCTGGATGCCGCGGAGACGGTCTTGCGCCGTCAGGCCGCATTGACGGTCCCCCTGACTCTTTATGGCAATACCAACTACGCCAACTTTCTGGCCTTCAAGGCTGACGGGACGGTCAATCAGGTGGGAACCTTCGTCCTTTGTCACGATAGTGTTTTGGCGGAAGATGGCCAAAGTCGCTCCCGGGCGTTGATCGTGAGCTGGGCGGGGCGGGTGCGCTTGGGTCAGGATAACGATGGCGATGGCGTTCCGGAAAAAGACAGTGAGGAGATCAGCAGTTGCACCAACCCCTGACCTTGTCCCGTGGCACCAGTTTGATCGAGGTGCTCATTGCCCTGGCTCTGTTTTCGATTGCGGTTCTGGGGTTGGCACAAACGCAGTGGCGGGCGCAGCAGGAGACGCGGCTGGCCGAGCAGCGCGGTTTTGCGGCCTGGGAGGCCTGGAATCTGAGCGAATGCGTGCGTGCCCAGCGCAGCGCCACGGCAGCTGCAGCCTGTTGGCAGGCTTGGCAGTCGGCGCTGGCTGCACGCAACCTTACCGGTACCGTCGCAACGCTGGCCAACGGTCGTTGGCGCATCACCGTGACCAGTGACGAAGCGCCCTTGGCTGGTGGTTCCTCGGCGGAATGGATCCTGGAGGGATCATTATGAAACCCCAACGGGGCATGACCCTGATGGAACTTTTGCTGGCCATGGCCCTAGGGGCTGTTTTGTTGTTGACCTTGACGCAGTTTTACAGCCACGCTCGACGGGCCTACACAATGCAGACCGAGCAGGCGCGACTGCAGGAAAACGCTCGCTTGGCTTTGGCCCTGCTTGGCCGCGAGGTTCGCATGGCGGGATATCTTGGTTGTGACGCGACGGTTGCGGTGAGCGTGACAGCGTCTGCGCCACCGGATTTGCCCAACTCCGCCTTGGCTTTGCGCGGTTACGATGACGGGGTGGGTTGGAGCGCGCCAAAAGCTGTGCCCCGAGTCGCCGGCAGCGATGTCCTGCGTGTCATCCGTACGGCTCCCGGGCGCAGTCTGCTGGCTGCCGATATGGCTTCGACCAGCGCGGCCCTGAGCCTGACGGTAAACGGCGAGGGGCTGGCAGGTAATGATCGGCTCATCGTTAGTGATTGCGTGGGGGCTGATCTGTTCTGTGCTTCCGGAGTGAGTGGTTTGACGATTCAGCATGCGACCAGCTGTAACACGAGTGCGGCTTTGTCACGCGCCTACCCGGCCGGGGCACAGGTGATGGCGTATGTTCAGAATCAGTTTTTCATCGGCATCAATCCCTCCGGCCGTCCGGCCCTGTATCAGGTGGCCTGGAACGGGAGCGCCCTTGGCAGCGCGCAGGAATGGGTGGAAGGGGTGGCCGACTTGCAACTGCGTTTGGGGCTGGATACTAATGCCGATGGTGAGGTGGACAGCGAGGTCGCCCCGTCTGCAGTGGGCGATTGGCGGCAGGTGAAGCGGGTCCGTGTCAGCCTGCTTATGGAAGGAGCGGAACCCATTCTTGCTGCGGCGCAGACGCTGGAGGTGGAGGGTATTGCGCGTGGCTTTAGTGATCGTAAATTGCGTCAGGTCTATCGTGCCGAAATCGCGCTGCGCAATCGCTTGTACTGAAGGCGCTAGCCTTGATCGCAGTCCCCTGGGAGGCGATCTTCTGCGGCTCGAGCCGCAGCGGGGCGTCGTTTTGCTGATGACGCTGGTGTTCATGCTCTTGTTCTCCTTACTGGGTCTGGCGGCCCTGCAAGGGGCTGGGTTGGAAGCGCGTCTGGCGGGACAACAGCGCGAGAGCCTGCGCGTGCTGGCCGCGGCTGAGACTGGTCTGCGCGATTGTGAGGCGGCCGTGCTGACCTTCAACAGTGACTTGCCGGGTATGGTGTCGCTCGCTGAGCGGGCGGCGTTTGCGGCCGTTTGGGTAAGCGTAAATTGGGCGGACGATGCAGCCGTGCGCGTGGTCTCAGGTACCATTGCTGGTGTGGCCGTCGCGCCCCGCTGCCTCGTCGAGCAGATTGATGCCACACATTTTCGCGTTACGGCACGGGCGGTAGGCGATTCGGCGGCGACTGAAGTGCGACTGCAGTCGCATGTCGATGCAGCCGGTCGGAGAACGGCGTGGGCACAATTGCTTGAGAATTGATGGACCAATGAAGAAGACGCGGCCTTGCGGATTTACCTTGATTGAACTGATGCTGGTCCTGGTGATCATCGGCATCCTCTCGGCCTTGGCCGTTTCGGCTTGGCACGGCCAGATTGAGCGCGCCCGCCGGCTGGATGCCGAGGCTAGCCTGGTCGAACTGGCGGCTTGGCTGGAACGCAACGCGGCGGCCAGCGGGCGCTATGATCTTGACCCCACAGGGGCATCCACTGTCTTGCCCTTTAGCGTGACTCCGCGCACGGGAACGCCGCAGTATGATTTGGCATTGACGGTCGGGGCGGCCAGCTTCGCGCTGACCGCCACTCCCCGGAACGGGAGTGACCCGGATTGCGCTGTCCTTGGGTTGGACGCGACAGGTGCGCGGACGGCTTCGGGGGCCTCGGGCGCGGCGGCCTGCTGGAGTCCATGATGGCGCAGACGCAAATGCGGCAGACGCAAATGATCCGGGTCCTGCGCGAACTGTCGGCAGCGCACTTTCGCTCGGGTGAGGAGATTGCGCTGCGGCTGTCGCTGTCGCGTGCCACTATTCACAATGCCTTAAGCGAGGCGCGGACGCTGGGTTTGGAAATTCATAGTGTGACCGGGCGCGGTTACCGTTTGGTCGAACCGGTGGTCTGGCTTGATGAGGATCTTCTGCAGGCCGCACTGGGGCCGCACGGATTTTCCATCCGCGTGGCTGATCAAGTCGCTTCCACCAACGCAACGCTGCTGCGGCAGGCGCGTGAAGTTAAAGCGGCCCATAAGCAGATTCTGGTGACCGAGTGGCAGAGCGCCGGGCGTGGCCGCCGGGGTCGTGCATGGCAGGCCATGCCGGGTGGGGCGCTGCTGCTTTCGGTCTTGTGGCGCTTCGATCGACCGATCGCTGCCCTGTCCGGCCTCAGCTTGGTTGTCGGCCTCGCCCTAGTGCGGGCTTTGCGTCGACTTGGCTTGGCCGAGGCGCAGATGAAGTGGCCGAATGACATTCTCTGGCGGGGGCGAAAATTGGCCGGGCTGTTGATTGAGCTGGAGGGTGACATGTTGAGCCCGGGCAGCGCCGTGATTGGACTGGGCCTCAATATTCGCCTGCCTGATGCGATGAGGACGCTGATTGATCAGCCGGCGGCAGATTTGGCCGAGGCGCTGGGCGAGATCGACCGTAATCGTATTCTCACTGCCATCTTGGTTGCTCTGGATGCCACCTTGGCCGAGTTCGAGTCGGGTGGTTTTCCGGCACTACAAACGGAATGGCAGATGGCGCATGCCTTTCAGGGTCAAGCGGTACGGGTGCAGCGGGGCAGTACGGATGCGCCGGGCGAGGTGCTTCACGGCATTGCCCAAGGTGTGGACAATCAGGGCGCCCTGTTGCTTGATACGCCGCAGGGGCGGCTTATCCTGCACTCCGGCGAGGTCACCGTACGGAGGGAGCGTTGATGGGTCTGGGTGTTGGCTTGTACATTGATGTGGGCAATACGCGGATCAAGTGGGGCGTTCACGATGGTGTTGCGTGGTGTGAACGCGGGGCGTGCCTGACGCGCGAGGCGGCTCAGTTGGGTCAGCCCTGGGCGAGCTGGTCGGTGCGGCGCGCAGTGGTGAGTAGCGTGGCGGGGCCTGAAATCGCGGCGCAACTAAGCCTGCCGGACAATACCCGGCACTTGCGGGCGCGCGCCGAGGCTTATGGCGTGACGGTGTGTTACGCCCGTCCCGAGGAACTGGGCAGTGATCGCTATGCGGCGCTGATTGCCGCGCGGGCCTTGGGTCTGGGACCGTGCCTTGTGGTCCTGGCCGGGACGGCAGTAACGATTGATTTTCTGACGGCGAAGGGCCAATTCCAGGGCGGTTTGATCGTGCCGGGGCGTATAGCCATGGCTCAGGCCTTGGCGAGTGCGACGCACTCCCTGACCAAGGCGTCTGGCTTTGTTACGGATTGGCCAGACAACACCCGGGATGGGTTGGAGACGGGCCGCTTGCGGGCCATCTGTGGTGCGATTGAGGCGCAATGGCGGCGCGCCCAACTCGAGGTTGGCGGGGCGGTATCTGTCGTCCTGAGTGGGGGTGATGCCGCTTGGCTCGCCCCCGAACTGGAGCCTCTGGTCGGGACCCTGCGCGGGGTTGACGATCTCGTTCTGGAGGGTCTGCGCGTCGTCGCCGGGCTGGACGATAATTTAGACAAGAAGGGAATTGGATGAGAACCTGGATCGGTGTCCTGCTGGCATTTAATTTTGCCCTGGGGGTGGCGGTATTGACGCGACCGGCAGCCTCTCACGCGCCGACGACCTTGCCGCAATGGCACCCCGAACGCGTGACGCTACTAGGTCCAGCGCCTGATCGGCTGCCGGATTTTTGTGTGCGGGTGGGCCGTTTGACGCTGGACGATTATGCGCAACTGCGTGTTTGGCTGGGAGAACAGCATCTCGAACACGCGGCGACCCTCCATTTGCTGCGGACGCCGGGCTGGTGGACCTATCTGCCGCCCGTGCCGGTGGCGGATTTGGCCACGGTGACGCGGGTTTTGGCTGAGCGAGGTTTGCCGGAGGCCGTGCAGATTCGCAAGGGGCCCATGACGCGGGCCTTTGCCCTGGGTATCCATGCCAGTGAAGGACAGGCCTGCGCTCAGCGGGATGCTTTGCGGGCCTCTGGTCTGGCAGCGGTGGCCTGTGGTCCGAGGCCATTACCAAACCAAGCTCTGTTGAGTCTGCCCGGCGCTGACGAGGCCGTGCTGGAAGACTTGCAGGCGCAGCTGCCGGAGATCCGGGCAAGCCTTGCCGAATGTCCAGCAGAGCCTGTCGTCAGGGCGGCTCGCCCTACAGTTTCGCCGCTACCCAGTCTTTGACCTGGGCCAGCGCGCTGGCGAGATTTTCCGGTTGGCTACCGCCGGCCATGGCCAGATCGGGTTTGCCGCCCCCTTTGCCACCAACCTGAGCGGCGACAAAGTTGACCAGCTCGCCGGCCTTGACCCGGGTGTTTATATCGCTGGATGCGGCTGCGAGTAGCGCGACCTTGCCATCGCTTACGCTGGCCAGTACGACGGCGCAGCTACCCAGCTTGTCACGCAGCTTGTCGGCCAGTTCGCGCAGGGCCTTGGCATCGGCACCCTCGATCGACACAGCTAGAACCTTGATGCCATGGATGTCTGTGGCCTGGATGATGAGATCGTCGCCTTGGCTGGAGGCGAGCTTGCCCTTCATGCGATCGAGCTCCTTTTCCAGTTGCCGGACTTGATCCTGAATTTGCGCCAGCTTGGCGGGAACATCGCCGAGCGGAGTCTTCAGGCGATCGGCTAGATTGAGGAGGGTGTCTTCCTGGGCTTGCACCAGTTCCAGAGCGGCCGGTCCCGTAATGGCCTCAATGCGGCGCACGCCAGCAGCGACACCGCCCTCGGAGACAATCTTGAATAGACCGATGTCGCCGCTGCGCTTGACATGGGTGCCGCCACACAGCTCGGTGGAAAACTCGCCCATGCCGACCACGCGCACTTCGTCGCCATATTTCTCGCCGAACAAGGCCATGGCTCCGGCGGCCACGGCGGCTTCCTGATTCATGAGCCGGGTCTGTACTGAACTATTGCGACGAATCTCGGTGTTGACCAGCGTTTCAATCTGACGCAACTCGGCGGCGCTGACCGGCTGGTCGTGGGCAAAGTCAAAGCGGGTGCGTTGGGCGTCCACTTGAGACCCCTTTTGTTTTACATGCGGACCGAGCACATGGCGCAGAGCGGCATGCAGCAAATGGGTGGCAGAGTGGTTAGCGGCCGCGCGGCGCCGCACATTGGCATCGACTAGGGCGTTGACTGTGTTGCCAACCGCCAACCGGCCCAGCTTTAGGGTGCCACGATGGCCGTGGACCTCAGCCTGGATTTTCTGCGTGTCATTGACCACAAAGTTGCCGTGATCTGAGGTTAGCTCGCCAATATCGCCACCTTGACCACCGGATTCGGCGTAGAAGGGCGAGCGATCGAGGACGATGATGGCGTCATCTCCGGCCTGAATCTCGTTGACTTGCTGGCCGTCCTTGTACAGGGCGAGGATCTCGCCTTCACCCTCGAGGCCGTCGTAGCCGAGGAATTCGGTTTTGGCACCGTCAAAGCTCAGGGTGCCACCCTGCTTGAACTTGCTGTGGGCACGGGCGCGTTGGCGCTGTTCTTCCATGGCGTGTTCGAAACCGGCTAGATCGACCTGGATGCCGCGCTCTCGGGCGATGTCGGCGGTGAGGTCGAGTGGGAAGCCAAAGGTGTCGTAGAGCTTAAATACGGTCGCGCCATCGAGCATGCGGTCTTCACTGTGCAGGGCGGCTTCCAGCACGGCCATGCCGTTTTCTAAGGTCTCGGCAAAGCGCTCTTCTTCGCCTTTGAGTGCGGCTGCGACACGGATTTGTTCCCGCAGCAACTCAGGATAGGCCTCGCCCATGACGGCGGCGAGGTCTGCGACCAGAGTATGGAAGAAAATGTCCTTGCAATTGAGCTTGTAGCCATGGCGGATGGCGCGGCGGATGATGCGGCGCAGAACATAGCCACGGCCCTCGTTGGAGGGCAGCACGCCATCGACGATAAGGAAGGCACAGGCCCGAATGTGGTCGGCGATGACCTTGAGCGAGTTGTGGCTGAGGTCGCTCGTGCCGGTGGCACGGGCGGCGGCGGCGATCAGATGCTGGAACAGGTCGATTTCGTAGTTGGAATGCACCTGCTGCATGACGGCCGCGATGCGCTCCAGTCCCATGCCGGTATCGACGGAGGGCTTGGGTAGGGGGTGCATGACACCGCTTGCATCGCGGTTGAACTGCATAAACACCACATTCCAGATCTCGATGAAGCGGTCGCCATCCTCGTCTGGAGAGCCGGGCGGGCCACCAGGGATGTCGGCGCCATGATCGTAAAAAATTTCGGTGCAGGGGCCACAGGGGCCGGTGTCGCCCATCTGCCAGAAGTTGTCAGAGGCGTATTTGGCGCCCTTGTTGTCGCCTATGCGGATAATGCGCTGGGTCGGCACGCCGATCTCGTTGGCCCAGATCGCATAGGCCTCGTCGTCGTCTTGATAGACCGTGACAGTGAGTTTGTCGGCGGGGATGCCCAGGCTCTCGGTTAGGAAGCCCCAAGCGAAGCGGATGGCGTCGGGCTTGAAATAGTCACCGAAGCTGAAATTGCCCAACATTTCGAAGAAGGTGTGATGCCGCGCGGTGTAACCGACATTTTCCAGATCGTTATGCTTGCCGCCGGCGCGTACACAGCGCTGGCTCGACACGGCGCGCACATAGGCGCGCTGTTCATGGCCGAGAAAGCAGTCTTTGAACTGCACCATACCCGCGTTAGTGAACAACAGGGTTGGATCGTTGCCCGGTACCAGCGGGCTGGATGCGACCGGGGTATGGCCGTGTGAGGCAAAGTAGTCGAGGAATTTTTTGCGGATTTCGCTGCTTTTCATGGGTGAGTAGGGTTTTTCAGGATTGGCGTGCATTGTAGCGGGTTTGCTGGGGCTTTGTTGCTTCCTGCCCGGGCTTAAAAGCGGTCTAGGGGCTTGATTTTTCATGCCGATGCTAGTACATTAGAAATGTCTAATCAACAGAAGAGGGCAACGCACATGTTCGGCAGCAGCAATTACAGGCAGATTGATGTGGATTTTCTGGCGCAGAAAGATGCGATCCATCTGGTCGATATCCGTTCCGAGAATGAAGTGCGTGGGGGCGGTATCGATGGTGCCATTCATATTCCCATGCATTTGCTACCGATCCGTGCCCATGAACTTCCCAAGGACAAACCGGTTGTGCTGTATTGCCACTCCGGGGCCCGCTCCTCGCAGGCCTGCGCCTTCCTGTCGCAAAACGGTTTTGACAACATGCACAATCTCAACGGCGGGATCTTGGCTTGGGCCCGGGCGGGAAAACCGATCGTTAACTTGATCTGAAGCAAGTTTTAGTTTCTGCGCCGGCTCCTTTGCTAGGTTTGCCTGTTGCAAAGGCCGGCGTTTTCATTTACTGTGCGCAGAGATTTTTCGGCACATTGTGTGACGCACTCTAGGAGAAAAAAATGGATTTTGACAAAGAACTCGATGCGCGCGGCTTGAACTGCCCGCTGCCTATCCTCCGCGCCAAGAAGACGCTGAATGAATTGACCTCCGGCCAGGTTCTCAAGATTCTGGCTACCGACCCGGGCTCCATCAAGGACTTTGCCGCCTTCGCCAAGCAGACGGGTAATGAGCTCCTGTCGACCGCCGAAGCCGGTGGTGAGTACACCTTCTTGATGAAGAAAAAATAAGCTGAGTTGTATCGAAGGCTCGCGCAAGCGGGCCTTTTCTTTTTGCGCAGAACACAGGAGATAGAGAGATGGAACAGAAAAAACTTGCCATTATCGCCACCAAGGGGACTCTCGACTGGGCCTATCCCCCGTTGATTTTGGCCTCTACGGCCGCCGCCCTCGGGTATGAAGTTCAGGTTTTCAGCACCTTCTACGGTCTGCAGTTGATGAAAAAGGATGTCTCTGACCTTAAGGTTAGCCCGCTGGGTAACCCGGGTATGCCGATGAAGATGCCCTTCGGTCCCAAGTGGTTCCGCGACATCAACTGGAATATCCCGAACATTGTTCAGGCCAATGTCCCCGGCTTTGAATCTCTGGCGACGGCCCTGATGAAACAAACCATCGCCAACAATGGTGTGGCCACGATTTCTGACCTGCGCGACCTGTGCATCGAAGCGGATGTTAAATTCCTCGCCTGCCAGATGACGGTTGAGTTGTTCGGTTTCGAACACAGCGACTTCATTGACGGTCTTGACTTTGTTGGTGCCGCAACCTTCTTCGAATTTGCCGGTGAGTCTGATATCTGTTTGTATATTTGATGGCAGAACACGCCAAGACGCGCCACGCAAAAACCGCCTTTGGGCGGTTTTTTTGCGCAAAAAACTGAGGATGCTAGAATGATCGCGCGATGGCCGTCCCACCGTCGTTTTTGGAGAGAGTATGAAACGCGTCTTGTTAGCCCTTGCAGTCTTTTTTTGGTCTTCGCTTGCCTTGGCGTTGCAGCCCTATTTCTATGGTGACAAGGTAGCCCGCGGCGATACCGCTTCGGTCATGCAAGCCGTAGAGGCCAAGCTGACCCGTTCCGGTTTTACGCTCGTCGGCAGTTACATTCCGCAGGGCTTGCCCAACTATGGCGTAATCGTGGTGACCGATCCGGATCTCCTGCGCATGATTGGTCAGTTTGGTGGCGCGACCATCGTGGGTGCGGGGATTCGTGTTGGGGTGCGTAATGATGGAACGGTGTCTTACATCAATCCCGAATATTGGCAGCGGGCCTATCTGCGCAAACATTTTGGTGGCGGTGCGGGTGGCACCGTGAATGCTATTCAGGGTCGTTTGCAGCGTGCCTTGGGCGCGGGCAAGCCGTTCGGCGGAGAAGTGGAAAAGCGCGACTTGCCCGATTATCAGTACATGTTCGGTATGGAGTCCTTCGATTCGGAGAAAAATCTGGTAGGAGAGAGCCTGACCTTCGATGACATGGTCAAAGCGGTCCAGAAGAACCTAGCGCGCGGGGTTGCACGCACCAGCAAGGTGTATGAAGTAGTAATGCCAGAGAAAAAAATTGCCGTTTTTGGGGTCGCCATGAACGATCCGCGTGACGGTGAGGGTTGGTGGGTGAAAGAGGTGCATGATGAGCATATCGCCGCACTTCCCTACGAAATTTATGTGGTAGGCAACAAGGCCTATCACTTGTTTGGCCGTTATCGCATTGCACTGGCCTGGCCGGATACCGGCATGGGGACCTTTATGCGTATTGTCGAAACCCCGCAGGTGATCCAAGACACCTTGAAGGCGGTTGCCGGGACCGTAAAAAAATAGGCTTCAGGTTAGATCGCGCCGCGTAAAACGGCGTGGGTCCACCGACCGCACCAGGTCCTTTTCAATTGGGAGGGGTTCGCCGCAAACCTGGCTGGCGAGTAATTCGCCGGCCAGTTGCGACCAAACTAAACCCCGCGAGGCCATCCCCATTAGGGCAAAGAGGCCGGGTTCGGCCAGGGCTCCGATAATGGGCATCCGGTCCCGCGCAATAGCGCGAAAACTGACCCGGTTCGTAACCCCGTCTGACCTTGTATGGCAACCGGGCAGCAGCTTCTCCAACTTGGCAAGGTTGGCCTGTTGTGCGGCGCGGCTGGGTCGGGTGTCGCGCTGGTCACGGCTTGGTTCATAGCTGGCGCCGATGCACACCTGCCCATCCACGGGCGGGATGACATAGCCGTCCGCACAGACGACGAGACGCAGAGACTGAAAGTCGCGCTCGGGCAGTAAGCTAATCTGGCCACGCATCGTTTCCAAAGGCAGTCCGGTGACTTGAGGCAAGCCGCCGATATCAGCTCCACCGGCGAGGATGACGATATCGGCGCGGGCCACTTCCCTCTGCGCGGTGTCCAAGGCTCGCCAGCCATTACCTATCGGCTCGAGGCTGGCAACAGATATTGAGCAGAGCCGTGTCAGGCGTTCGCCGCAGGCGGCCAGATTTGCCTGGCAGAGACTTGGCGGGGCGGCCCAGCCGGCGGTGGGGAAATGCAGGCCGGCCGGGTTGCTTCCGGAGGCAACGGGTTCGTTGCGCAAGGCTTCAAGGATGGTGCTGTCCACGCTTCGGAGTAGCTCGGGCGGGAAGGCAAGGGTCTCAATGAGGCGTTTCTGATAGGCGGCATCGGCTGTATCCCGGGCCAGTTGCAAGACCCCACAGGGCGACCAGCGGGGTTGGCCTGGGTGTTGCGGCCATGCTCGGGTGGCGTAGAGAAAGGCGGCGCGGGTGAAACGCGAAGCGTGATTATCGTCCAGGCTGAGCATGGGCCGTACGATGCCGGCTGGGTTGCCGGAGGCCCCCTGAGCTGGGCTGGTGTGGCGGTCGATGACGGTGACCCGCCAGCCCCGACGGGCGAGGGCATAGGCCGCACTGCAGCCGGCTAGCCCGGCACCGAGGACAATGGCGTGGCCAGGATGCGGTTGGGGCCAGCGCGTGCGGGGTGCGGCCAGTCGACCGCGCAGCATCTCTCGCTTGGCGCCGAACCCCGCCGTTTTCTCAAGCCGAAAGCCAGCATTCTGCAGGTTGCGCCGGACCTCGCCGGCTACGCACCAGGTGGCGAGTGTGGCCTCGGGCGCGGCCAGAGCGGCGATCTGTCGCAGTAAGGGCGGTGACCAGAGGGCTGGATTTTTGGCTGGGGCAAAGCCGTCCAAGAAAAAGGCATCGACCTGGGCGGCCACTTGCGGCAAGGTATTTTCGGCATCACCTAGCAACAAGGTCAGAAGGAGGCGCCCGCCTGCCAGTTCGAGACGGTGAAAACCTGGGGTAAGGACGGGCCAAACGCGGCGCAGTTCGGCCGCGAGGTCGGCGTATTCTGGCCAGGCGGCATGCAGGTGGGCCAGATCAGCGACCGTGAAAGGATGTTTTTCGGCGGCGAGATAATGGAGTTGGGCGCATGCGCTAGGGTCGGCCTGCCAGGCGGCCCAAGTGGTGAGGAAGTTAAGACCAGTACCAAAGCCAGTCTCGAGAATGACGAAGCGGTCGCGATCGCGCCAGGCCTCGGGCAGTCCGTTGCCGGCGAGGAATACATGCCGTGCCTGGCCGGGGCCACCCTCGCTTGAATGGTAAACATCATCAAAGGCGACCGAGTGAGGCGTGGTGCCCTGCCAATCAAGGCGTGCCGGGACAAGCGGGTCGTACATTAGTGGAAGCGGTGTTCAGGGGCCTCAAATAGGGCGCTGAGGGCGGCCGCATCAAAGCGGTAATCGTGGCCACAGAGATCGTCGTGGACAAGAATCTCGCCCTGCTCGTGCAGGGCGGCCTCGCATTCGGGGCGCCCGAGACTGCGTAGCATGGCGTGGATTTTTTCCGGGTCGCGCGGGCAATGGTGGGTTACGGTCCGGGGATCGTATAGGCGAATTTCGTCTTCCGGAAAGAGGCGCGGCAATAGCTCGGCAACGGGAGTGGCGAGTAATTCGTCGGTCTTCAGGGTGTTGGCGAGCAGGTTGATCCGGTTCCAGCCGTCCGGGTCTTTGGCGTACGCGCCGGGCAGCGTTTGCAGAAACAAACCCGCGACGCGATCGGGTCGGGCGGCGAGGATCAAGCGCGTGGGTTGTTGTTCGGATTGGGTGAGATAGTGTTCGAAGATGGCGCTGATCGTATCGCCCTCGAGCGGGACTAGGCTTTGGTAGGGCTGTTTGAGGCTCGCGGTGTCGAGGGTGAGGGCGAGCTGACCATGGCCGAGGAGGTCAGGAACGGCGGCGGGCACTATGGACTGGCTGTGCCGGGCCATACCGCGCAGACGGAGTTGTTCGTCGCAATCAATGACCAGCAGGCTGATCGGTCCTGAGCCCTGAATCTGTAGAGTCAGGCGTCCGGCTTGCTTGAGATTGGCCGCCAGCATGACGCTGATAGCAGTCATCTCGCCCAGTAGTGCGCTGACTTGCGGCGGGTAGTTGCGCTTGGCGAGGAGCGCGTTCCAGGCGTTATCAAGACTCACCCAGGCACCGCGAATGTCGAGGTTTTCCAGCAAAAAACGGTGCGTTTGATCGGTTGGCATGGGGTGCTCCAGAAGATGCACGCATTTTACCGGCAGACAGTCGCAGCGGTGCGTGGTCCGCAAAATTGCAACAAGATCGTCTTTTGGGTGGGCCGGAATTTAGGTATCATTCGCCGTCACCACTCGAGCTATGCCCATGCCCAAGTATGTATTCGTCACCGGCGGCGTTGTGTCCTCTCTGGGCAAAGGCATCGCTGCCGCTTCGCTGGCCGCCATTCTTGAATCGCGCGGCCTCAAAGTCACCCTCCTGAAGCTTGATCCTTACATCAATGTTGACCCCGGTACGATGTCGCCGTTTCAGCACGGCGAGGTTTTCGTTACCGAGGATGGGGCCGAGACCGACTTGGATCTAGGCCACTATGAGCGCTTCACGCGCGCCAAGATGAAGAAGTCGAACAGCTTCAGCACCGGCCAGATTTATGAGTCGGTGATCAAGCGGGAACGGCGCGGCGAATACCTTGGCAAGACGGTGCAGGTCATTCCCCACATCACCGACGCCATCAAGGCGCAGATTCGCGCCGGCGCAGGCGATGCCGATGTGGCCATGGTCGAGATCGGCGGGACCGTGGGCGATATCGAATCGCTGCCCTTTCTGGAGGCGATTCGTCAGATGGGGCTCGATGAGGGCCGCGACAATGTCTGTTACATGCATCTGACTTTGCTGCCCTATATCCCTGCAGCGGGTGAACTCAAGACCAAGCCGACCCAGCACTCGGTCAAGGAGTTGCGTGAGATTGGTATCCAGCCTGATGTGTTGGTATGCCGCGCTGACCGTCCTATTCCACCGGAAGAACAGCGCAAGATCGCTTTGTTTTGCAATGTGATGCCGGAGGCCGTGATTGAGGCTCTGGACGCCTCATCCATTTACAAAGTTCCGGGCATGTTGCATACCCAGATGCTGGACGAGATTGTCTGCCACAAACTGCATATCCTGGCGCGGGCCGCCGATTTGTCGGTGTGGCAGCGGCTGGTTGATGCGCTGGAACATCCTGAGCGCGAGATCCATGTCGCCTTCGTTGGCAAGTATGTAGATCTGACCGAGTCGTACAAGTCGTTGACCGAGGCGATGATCCACGCCGGCATTCACACACGGAGCAAGGTCCGGATCCATTTTATGGACTCTGAGGATCTGGAGAAAAACGGTTGCAATGCTTTGCAGGCTATGGACGCCATCCTGGTTCCCGGGGGCTTCGGTAAGCGTGGCACCGAAGGCAAGATTGCGGCGATTCGTTATGCCCGGGAGAACCGGGTGCCCTATCTGGGGATCTGCCTTGGCATGCAGATGGCAGTCGTTGAATATGCGCGTGATGTGGCTGGGATGACGGGAGCGCACTCGACCGAATTCGAACCGGAAACCCAGTATCCGGTGGTCGGCTTGATTACCGAATGGCAGGCCGCTGATGGGCATGTGGAGCGCCGCGATGAAGGTTCGGACCTTGGCGGTACGATGCGTTTGGGCGGGCAGTTATGTCAGTTGGCCGAAGGCAGTCTGGCGCGCGAGATTTATGGCGCTGCCGAGATTGTCGAGCGCCATCGCCATCGCTATGAGGTGAATAACCGCTTGCTATCCGAACTCGAGGCGCGTGGCCTGATCGTGGCCGGCCGAGCCCCGGGCACCAACTTGTGCGAAATGATTGAACTGCCGCGCGAGGTACATCCCTGGTTTGTGGCCTGTCAATTTCACCCGGAGTTCACCTCCAACCCGCGTGAGGGGCACCCGCTCTTTACCTCCTTTGTCAAAGCGGCGATTGCCTGTAAGGAAGGAACACCATGAAACTGTGCGGATTTGAAGTGGGTCTTGATAAGCCCCTATTCCTGATTGCCGGCCCGTGCGTGATCGAGTCGGAACAGATGGCGCTGGATACCGCCGGGGCGCTCAAGACGATGTGCGCCGAACTGGGCATTCCGTTTATTTATAAATCGTCGTACGACAAGGCCAACCGTTCCAGTGGCAAGTCGTTTCGTGGTTTGGGTATGGATGAGGGCTTGCGTATTCTGGCCGAGGTCAAAAGCCAGATCGGCGTGCCGGTGTTGACAGATGTGCATACCGAGGCCGAGATCGCCACGGTGGCCGCCGTGGTGGATGTCTTGCAGACCCCGGCCTTTCTCTGTCGGCAGACCGATTTCATCAATGCGTGTGCGGCGAGCGGGAAACCAGTCAATATCAAGAAAGGCCAGTTTCTGGCGCCCTGGGACATGAAGAATGTCATCGACAAGGCGCGCGCCGCGGCTGGCGAGGCGGGAGTCGCGAGCGATAACTTCATGGTTTGTGAACGCGGAGCCTCGTTTGGCTACAACACCCTGGTTTCTGACATGCGCAGCCTCGCCGTCTTGCGCGAAACGGGGTGTCCGGTGGTCTTTGATGCGACTCATTCGGTGCAACAGCCGGGTGGGCAGGGTACTGTTTCCGGCGGGCAGCGTGAATTTGTGCCGGTGCTGGCGCGGGCCGCGGTGGCGGTAGGGGTGGCGGGGGTGTTTGCCGAAACTCACCCCGATCCGGCCTGCGCCGCCTCCGACGGTCCTAATGCCTGGCCGTTGCCGCGCATGCGTGAATTGCTGGAGACCCTGAAAGAGATTGATGCGCTGGTGAAGCAGAGAGGCTTCATCGAAGCGACGCTGTAATTTTGTTTTTACTTTGAAAGGTTAGATCATGTCTGCAATTGTTGATGTCATCGCTCGCGAGATTCTGGACTCGCGCGGCAATCCGACCGTTGAGGCCGATGTCCTCTTGGAGTCGGGCGTCATGGGACGCGCTGCCGTGCCATCCGGTGCCTCGACTGGCTCTCGCGAGGCCATTGAGCTGCGGGACGGGGACAAGGGCCGTTACTTGGGCAAGGGCGTGACCCAGGCCATGGATAATGTGAACACCGAGATTGCCGAGGCGATTCTGGGTCTGGATGTGGAAGATCAGGTTTTTATCGATCAGACCTTAATCGATCTGGATGGCACGGAAAACAAGTCCCGCCTGGGCGCAAATGCGACTTTGGCGATCTCCCTGGCCTGCGCCCGCGCGGCGGCTGAAGAGGCAGGTCTGCCGCTGTACCGTTACTTGGGGGGTGCCGGTCCGATGCGCCTGCCGGTGCCGATGATGAATGTGATCAATGGCGGGGCTCACGCCGACAACAGCGTGGACATGCAAGAGTTCATGATCATCCCGGTGGGGCGTCCGACCTTTCGCGAGGCCCTTCGCTGTGGCGCTGAGGTATTCCATACCCTGCGCAGCTTGCTTAATAAGGCCGGCCATTCGACCGGTGTGGGTGACGAAGGCGGTTTTGCCCCCAATCTGAAATCCAATGAGGAGGCTCTGTCTTTCATCATGCAAGCCATCGAAAAGGCTGGCTATCAGCCCGGCGTGGATGTTTGTATCGGTCTGGATTGTGCGGCCAGCGAATACTATCAGGATGGCCGTTATGCGCTGGCCTCGGAAGGTCGTTCCCTGACCTCGGCCGAAATGGTTGATTACCTTGCCGCCTGGGTCGACAAATATCCCATTATCACTATCGAAGATGGTTTTGCTGAAAACGACTGGGATGGCTGGAAGCTGCAGACCGAAAAACTCGGCGATCGTATTCAGTTGGTGGGCGACGACCTGTTTGTGACCAATGCCAAGATCTTGCGCGATGGTATCGCTAAGGGCGTAGCCAATTCCATCTTGATCAAGGTGAATCAGATCGGCACGCTGAGCGAGACCTTCGAGGCCATCGACATGGCCCGCCGCGCCGGTTATAGCACCGTGATTTCGCATCGTTCGGGCGAGACCGAGGATGCCTTTATTGCGGATCTCGCCGTAGGCAGCGATGCCTGGCAGATCAAGACGGGTTCGCTATCGCGTTCTGACCGGATCGCCAAGTACAACCAGTTGCTACGCATCGAGGAGGCGCTGGGTGCGCAGGCCGTTTATGCCGGTCGTGACGCATTCCCGCGCCTGGGCTGAGGCCTTGCCTGAACTAATGGCGTTTCGCTGATGCGTCCACTAAGCTGGGTCCTCGTGGCCCTGTTGGTCATGCTCCAATACCCATTGTGGCTGGGAAAGGGCGGTTGGCTGCGAGTGTCCGAGCTGAAGGATGAGATGTTTGCACAAGAAAAGATCAATACCACCCTGGTGCAACGCAATGCGCGTCTAAGGGCTGAGGTGGATGATTTGATTCACGGACAGGCCGCTATTGAGGAGCGGGCCCGTTTTGAATTAGGTATGATCAAAGAAAACGAGATCTTTTTTCAAGTAATGGAACCGGCTCCGAAGGGCCTGACTTCCGGGGCCGCGGCCCCCTAAAACCGCCCCTTAAGCCCGCCCCTTAACCTTTATTCAACAGGAGAAGCCATAGTGCTAGGCGAATTGCAGTGGACGCTGGTCGGCGTGGTGGTTTTGATCCTGGTCGCTGTCCTGATCTACAACCGCTGGCAGGAGCGGCGTGCGAAAGACAACATCAACAAGATCTTCATTAGCCCAACGCGGCTTGATGATGCCGCCTTGGCGGGGACTGATCTGGATCTGAATCAAGACCTTGATCTGAAGGTGGGCGAGCGGGCGGGAGATCCCGCCGACATTGAACCGCCTTGGCAGACTCCGCGGGAAGCCGAGTTCGTGCAGACGGAATTGTCGATTGGGGGTGAGACGCCTTGGTCCCTGGAAACCCATGCAGAGAGCCCGATGGCAGAGCTGCCACACAGCGAATCGCTGTTATCAAAAGATCGAGCGACGCCGCAAGGACCGGTCACACCCGCTGCGCCTCCAGCGGAGACACTGGCCAAGGTGGCTTCTCCGCTAAATGCGGACATTGAATTAATTATTCGCTTCCCTTTCCGGCTGACGGCCGATCGTGCCTTGGCTGACATGGTCGATCGGATGCGCTCGGGGCCGGATTCGGTGCGTATCGTTGGCCAGGCTGAGGACGGCGGGGAATGGCAGGCGATTGATCATTATTCTACGGCCGTGTACGAACGGGCAGAGATCGGTCTCTTGCTGGCCAATCGCAAGGGTCCGACTCGGCAGGATGCTCTGCAGAACGCGTGTCTTTTGGCGGATCGCTATGCGACGAGTCACGGTTCTGCAGTCGATTACACCGATGTTGTGCTGGCCGCTCGGCAGGCGATTGACCTAGATCGCTTCTGCATGGAGGTCGACCAGTTGATCGACTTCAGCATCGTGGTGCCGGATGGTTTTCCATTTAGTGGCGAGGCTTTGGCGCGCTTGGTGACGGAGCAGGGGATGCAATATCAGTCTTCGGGCAGTTTTGTCATGAAGGGTGAGACGGGGGAAACCCTATTTGTCTTGGTAAATAGGGAGTCCGCCCCCTTTCCGGCCAACGGTCAGGGCATGCGTACCCATGGTGTGACCCTGATGCTGGAGGTTCCGCGTTGCAAGGATGGCCTGTATGCCTTCGATCGTATGATTGGATTGGGAGATTTTCTGGCCGACAAGCTGTCTGGGCGCGTGGTCGATAGTCAGGGACGACCAATCAACACCGTGCGTCTGCAATACGATCGCGCGGCCCTCAGCGAGGCCTGCCGGCGTTTGAATGATCGTGGAATTACGCCGGGCGGGGAGCAGGCACTGCGTCTGTTCGCCTGAAGGCCGTCAGGATGTCTCCGGCGCAGATCAAGAACGCAGACCGAGTTCGCGACCTGCGTGCGCAAATCGCGACCGCTAACACGCAGTACTATGTCCTCGATGCGCCGACCTTGTCGGATGCCGAGTACGACCGCCTGTTCCGCGAGTTGCAAACACTGGAGACAGAGCACCCCGAGTTGCTCACGCTGGACTCGCCGACGCAGCGAGTCGGCGGCAAGGTCGCTCGCGGCTTTGTTGGTGTCACCCATCGTCTCCCCATGTTGTCTCTGGCCAATGCCTTTAGTGAGGCCGAGGTGCTCGCTTTCGATCGACGCGTGAGCGAGGCTCTAGCCGGCACCGGATGGGCGGGCACGGAGATCGAATACGCCTGCGAGCCCAAGTTTGATGGTTTGGCCGTGTCGATCCTGTATCGCCACGGCCTGCTGGCGCAGGGGGCGACGCGCGGTGATGGCGAGACGGGCGAGGATGTGACCGAGAATTTGCGCACGATCCGTACAATCCCTCTGCGCTTGGCTCTGGAAAACCCTCCGGCAGAACTGGAAGTTCGTGGTGAGGTATTGATGCTGCGGCACGACTTTGAGCGCATCAATCAAGAGGCCTTGGCCCGAGGCGAAAAGACCTTCGTCAACCCGCGCAATGCCGCGGCTGGCAGCCTTCGTCAGCTCGATTCGCGCGTTACGGCCGCACGGCGTTTGTCCTTTTTTGCTTATGGCATTGGCAGCGTCGAGGGAACGGTTCTGGCAAAGACACATGCCGGGCAGATGGCATGGCTGGCTGACCTGGGTTTTCCTATAGCCTCCCAGCGCCGGGTCGTAGCGGGCGTGCGCGGCTTACTGGACTACTTTGCATGGCTGGGCGCGCAACGGGATGCCATGCCTTACGCCATTGATGGCGCGGTCTATAAGGTCAATGCCATCGCGGCACAGACGGTACTGGGTTTTGTCGCCCGGGCCCCGCGTTTTGCCATCGCCCATAAATATCCGGCGCAGGAAGAAATGACCCTGGTTGAGGGCATTGACATCCAGGTGGGCCGCACTGGTGTTCTGACCCCGGTGGCGCGGCTCAAGCCCATTTTCGTTGGTGGGGTGACGGTGACTAATGCCACGCTGCACAATGCGGACGAGGTGGCGAAGAAGGATATTCGGGTGGGCGATACCGTGATGGTGCGCCGCGCCGGGGATGTCATTCCCGAGGTGGCGGGTGTGGTGCTGGAACGACGGCCCATGCGCGACCTGCTTGAACCGATCTTTTCGGCTTTCGTGATGCCCACCGAATGCCCGGTCTGTGGCGCGCCCGTGCGGCGTATTGAGGGTGAAGCCGCCGCCCGCTGCAGCAATGGCTTGGCCTGCCCAGCCCAACGCAAGCAGGCTATTCGCCATTTTGCCCAGCGTCGGGCGATGGATATTGAGGGTCTGGGCGATAAACTAATTGATCAGTTAGTCGATGCGGGCCAAATCAAGACACCGGCAGACCTCTACCGGCTTGATGTTGCAATCCTGGCTGGTCTGGATCGCATGGGCGAAAAGTCGGCCGAGAACCTGAGGGCGGCGATTTCCGCTAGCCGCGGGCGCCCGTTATCACGCTTCTTGTTTGCCTTGGGAATCCGCCATGTGGGCGAGGAAACGGCCAAGGCCTTGGCCCGTCATTTTGGAGCGATGGACACGCTCCTGCATGCCTCGGTTGAGCAGATCTCAGCCGTTCCCGATGTTGGACCAGTGGTGGCAGCGTCGATCGCAGCCTTTTGCGCTGAACCGCATAATCGGGCGGTTATCGAGGCCTTGCGTGGGGTATGGAGCGATGGGGCGCCGCAGGTTCAAAGCGTGGGGCGCGGCGTTGGCAAGACCTTTGTTTTGACGGGCACTTTACCCAGCCTCAGCCGTGAACAGGCCAAGGCGCTTATTGAAGCGGCAGGTGGTAAAGTAGCGGGAAGTGTGTCAAAGAAGACGGATTTTGTGGTCGCCGGTTTTGATGCAGGTAGCAAGCTGGCCAAGGCACACGAATTGGGGAGAGTCATTCTGGATGAGGCTGAATTCACAAAAATGCTGGAGGAGAATCCATGAAAAAAGTCAGAAAGGCTGTTTTTAGCTTCGGCTGCCTGCGAGGAGCGGTGAAATGAAGAAAGTCAGGAAGGCTGTTTTTCCGGCGGCGGGTATGGGTACGCGTTTTCTGCCCGCCACCAAAGCCAATCCCAAGGAGATGTTGCCCATCGTTGATAAACCGCTGATCCAATATGCCGCAGAAGAGGCCATGGAGGCGGGGATCACCGATTTGATCTTCATTATCGGCCGCACCAAGCGGGCCATTGCCGATCATTTTGATAAGGCGTATGAACTGGAAGTCGAGCTGGAACAGCGCGGCAAGCTGAAGGCACTGGAGGCCTTGCGCGGCATGTTGCCGGCCGGGATGAACTGCATCTTCATTCGTCAGGCCGAAGCCCTCGGCTTGGGCCATGCGGTGCTGTGTGCCCAACCGGCGGTGGGCGACGAGCCTTTTGCCGTGATCCTGGCCGATGATCTGATTGATGCCCAGCCGGGCGCCATCAAGCAGATGTGCGAGCAATTTGATTACTACCAATCCTCGGTCGTTGGTGTGGAGACCGTACCGCCGGAGGACACCGGCTCCTATGGCATTGTGTCGACCGATGTGATGAGCGAACGGGTTTCACGCGTCAACCGCATCGTCGAAAAGCCCAAGCCGGCCGAGGCGCCGTCCAATCTTGCGGTGGTCGGCCGCTATATTCTCACCCCACGCATTTTTCATCATTTAAAACATATCGAGCGGGGGACGGGGGGCGAGTTGCAACTGACTGACGGTATTGCCGCCTTGTTGAAAGAACAGCAAGTGCTGGCCTACGCCTTCGAGGGCCAGCGCTTTGACTGTGGCTCCAAGCTCGGCTATATGCAGGCGCAGGTCGATTTCGCACTCAAACACCCTGAGATCTCCAGTGCCTTCAAAGCGTGGTTGACGGAGCGTTTTTGCGGGTCATGCAAGGAGAGTTAAGCCGGTTGGGCGTTTACTCCCTCCGACCGCCGCTAAGCGACACACTCAGCCCCGCCGCATCTTCTCAACCAGTTCGTGCACCAGTGGGGCGCAGATGGTTTCAATGGCAAGGTGCATTTTGCCACCCGGGACAACCAGCGTATTCGGGCGCGACATGAATGCGCCTTCGATACGCTGCAGCAGGTCCGGGAAGTTGAACCGTTTCGGTTCACGGAATCGCACGACGACAAAGCTTTCGTCGAGGGTCGGGACGGCTCGCGCGATGAAGGGGTTGGAGGTGTCCACCGTGGGTACTCGCTGAAAGTTGATATCGGTCAGCGAGAATTGCGGCGCGATGTAGCGCGTATAGTCGTCCAGACGGCGCAGGATGGTGGCGACAACGCCTTCGCGTGAGGAACCTTTTTCGGCGCAGTCACGCTGGATCTTTTGTATCCACTCCAGGTTGATGATGGGGGTAACGCCGATCAGAAGGTCGACCCATTGGGCTACATCGACGCCACTGTCATGGATCTGCTCAACCGTTTGGCGTGCCTTGATGACCATGGGATTATGCGATTCCGAGAGTCGTCGGTGACTCCAGGTACTTTGAATGACGCCGCCGTGCAGTCCTTCGTAGAACAACAGGTCGGTGCCGGGCGGGATATCTTGCCAAGGGCTGAAACTGCCGCGCGGAACGCCGTATTTTTCACTATCGCGGTGACTTTCGGCATAGTGGCGATAGAGCCCTGTGCCCGTGCGCGAATATTCGCGGAACAAGCCTTCCAGGCGGTCAAAGAGATTGGTTTCCGGGCCGAAATGCGAGAGCGGATGGGGGGTCTTGCGCGATTCGCTAACGACCTGTTTCATTTCGTCGCGGTCATAGCGGCGGTAGCTGTTACCTTCGACAAAAAAGGCATTGATTGATTCGCGCCGGAACAGGTCGGCGAAGGCGGTGCGGACCATGGTCGTGCCGGCGGCAGAGGAGCCGGTGACAGCGATGACAGGGTGTTTATGGGACATGGTTTAAATAGGGGTTTTTTGGAGTATGCGGATAAGGCTATCCTGACACCGTGGTATTTAGCAATGACCGTGCGCAAGTGCTTACCTCGCTGGCCGTCAGTCCCAGCGGGCCGATGCCCTTGGCGAGGCATTGGTCGGCCGCAAAGCCATGCAACCAGACACCAAAGCCCGCGGCACTGACCGGATTGGCACCTTGGGCGATGAGGGCAGCGATCATGCCGGCGAGGACATCGCCCATGCCAGGTGCGGCCAGGCCGGGATTACCACTGCTGTTTTGCCAGACGGTGTCGCCAGCGCAGATCAAGGTGCCGGCGCCTTTGATGATAACGATGCTGCGGCTTTGTTGTTGCAGGGTGCGCACGGCCGTCTCACGGTTGATCTGTATGGCCTCGGTTGTCGTTCCGAGCAGGCGTGCGGCCTCACCAGGGTGTGGGGTGAGCAGGGTGGCTGGCGGGCGTTGAGCAACCTGACGCATCAGCACTGGATGAGCGGCGAGCAGATTTAAGGCATCGGCATCGATCAGGAGCGGAAGCGGACTCTTCAGGGCGGCTTTCAGCAGGGCCAGTGCCTGCGTACCCTGGCCCAGACCAGGACCGATGACCAGACAGCCGGGGGGCGTTAAAGTCAAAACGGCTTCTGGTGTGGTCAGCATCAATTCTGGGGCTATGGGGTCAATGCCGATGCGCGGGTCGAGCAAACCCCCGTAAACGCGCCCAGCCCCCAGTTGCAGGGCCGCGCGGGCGGCGAGCAAAACGGCACCCGCCATGCCTGCTGCCCCGCCGATCACACCTACGCTGCCGAAGTCGCCTTTGTGACATTGGTCAGGTCGCGGTGGCAGCGGGGTTTGCATGAACGCGGAAGAAATCGGTATCGTCGCCATATGCCAGAGTCTATTCGATATTTTGCCCGTCGCGTCCTTAATCCTTTTCGGGGGGTAGCGCAGTTTGTGGTGGTTGCAGGCGCCAATGCCGTATCGCGTGACGGCCTGACCTGGCATCTGTACGGTAAGGACGATCATGGTTGGTTGCGGCCCATTGGGGTGTGGGAGATGGGGCGCGGACAGACCCGCGGCATTGATTTGCCAGCCCGTTTGCGGGCCGGGCTGAAAGCGCTTCCGTGTCTTCCTTTTGTCCTCGATGATGCCTTCGAGTGCTGGCTGCTGGATGCCGAGGGTGCACCGCTGGCTTTGTTAGCCAGCGCAGCAGCGCCGGGCGAGTTGGCTGCAGGCGAGGCGATTGATCTGTTCTGGCATCCCTTTGTTGAAACCTATACGGGCTTTGACTCTGCGGCCTTGCGAGGCGTTGGTGTGCCGCAGGCGCAGCACGCCAGTTGGTTGGCCGAGACCATCAATAGCCGAGCTGGCTGGCCTCGGCGGACACGCTGGTTGGCTGCCGGTGAGGTGGCTGCACCTTTAATCGTGCCCGGAAATAACCTACTGGAATACTCGGTTATTGCCGATTATCATACCCACCTTGCGCCCTTGCTGTTGGCGTGCGCCGGGCTGGATGATCATGAACGCGCCATGCTGGAGCGTGCCGCTTTTGCGAACCCTGAGGCCTGTGCACGGGCCTATCGCCTTTGGCCCAAGGTGATTGACCCGGAACGCCTGCAAGCGACCCGGGTCGCCGCCCGCCTTTGTAACCCGACATCTGAACCTTGAACCCTGAACCCTATGCGCCCATCCCACATTGAAGCCATTCTGGATCGTGAATTTATGAGTTGTGTGGCCGGACATCACACGCCAGTCATGTTGTGGGGACCGCCGGGGGTAGGCAAGTCACAGATCATTGCCAGCATTGCCGCGCGGCATGGCGTCCCGCTCATTGATATTCGTTTAAGTCAGATGGAGCCGACCGATTTGCGTGGCATTCCGTTCCGTTCTGAGCAGGGCGTTGAGTGGTCGATTCCGGCTATGTTGCCGGATGCTAAACGCCACGGCCCAGCCGGAATTTTGTTTCTCGATGAGATTAATGCCGCGCCGCCGACCGTGTCGGCCGCCGCCTACCAGCTGATCCTGGATCGGCGCTTGGGGGAATACCAGATCCCGGAGGGTTGGGCGATTTTTGCCGCTGGTAACCGCCAAGGTGACCGCGGAGTAACCTACGCCATGCCCGCACCACTGGCTAACCGGTTTACCCATTATGAGGTCGAAGCGTCACTGGATGACTGGATCGGCTGGGCGTTCGACCATGACATCGATGCCGGTATTCTGGCCTTTTTGCGCTTCCGTCCGGACCTGCTATTTAGCTTTGATTCAGCGCACAACCCGGTGGCTTTCCCCAGCCCGCGCTCGTGGGAATACGCGCATCGTGCCCTGCAAAAGTTTGCCGATCGGCCCGATTTGCGTCTCGATGCACTGCAAGCCTGTGTCGGCAAGGCCACCGGTGTAGAGCTGAAGGCTTATCTCGACAATATGGATAATCTGCCGGACATCGACGCCATTCTTGCCGGGCAGGACGCTGAAGTACCCAAGGGCATCGACCTGCAATATGGCGTGGCGGCGGCGTTGGTGCGACGGGCGCGGGACGCCAGAGGCGATGCCATCCTGTTGGGCCATATCCTGCGCTATGCCAAACGCTTCCCTCAGCGCGAGATGGGTGTGATGCTGGTGACTGATCTTCATCGCGCGGTTGGCAAACCGTTGTTTGGCGTGCCCGAGTTTGTCGATTGGGCCAATAGTGTGGCCGAGCTCATGCTATACGACTTCAAGCCGACGGTTGGGGCGTAACGGTTACAAATTGTTACCCATTCGCTAGCTAAATATGGCCGAGACTGCCCTAAGCGTTGTGGATCCCCAGCTTGAAACCAAGCTGGCGGCGGCGCGGACGCGGTTGATTTTGGATCAACCGTTCTTGGGCTCGCTGGTTATGCATTTGCCGCTCATCGCCGCCGATCAAAAATGGTGCGCGACGACGGCGACCGATGCCCGGCATTTTTATTACAACGCTGACTACATCGCGGGTTTAACCCTAGAGCAGACGCAATTTGTGTTGGCCCATGAGGCGATGCACTGCGCGTTGTCACATTTCGCGCGGCGCGAGCATCGCGACAAGCGGCGCTGGGATGTGGCTTGCGATTACGCCGTCAACATGATTCTCGATGCAGAGAATCTGCGTGCTCCGGCCAACGCGCTGACCGATGCCAAATATCGCGGCCTGACCGCCGAAGAGATCTATCCGATCCTGCATCAGGATAGCGAAGAGCAGCCGATGGATCAGCATCTGTTTGATAACGATAGCCAAGGCGCAGGTGGTCCAAGTGATTCCTCCGTGCCTCCGCAGGAGGCGCAGCCACCTCGCGAGGCGCAAAATCCTGGCCCCGGCGACACTCCGACCGAAGCCGGGGGCGAGGGGGATGAGCAAGCGCACGAGGCTTTGCCGCCACAGGCGCCGCAGGATTGGCAAGAGCTGGATGAACAATGGCGCGGGCGCTTGGCTGCCGCCGCGCAATCGGCCCGGCAAGCCGGTAAGTTGTCGGCGGCAATGCTGCGTATGGTTGATGAGTTGATCGCCCCACAGCTTTCCTGGCGGGCGGTGTTGGCCCAATACCTGGTTCAGGCGGCGCGTGACGATTACAGTTTTCAGCGCCCGTCGCGTCGAGCGTCCGATTCGATTCTGCCGCGTCTTTATAGTCATGGGATCTATCTGGTGGTGGCGATCGATACCAGTGGTTCGATTCAGGCGGAAGAACTGCGCGAGTTTCTGTCCGAGATCGATGCCATCAAGGGCCAGGTGCGGGCCGAGGTTGATTTGCTGGCCTGTGATGACCACATCGCCACCGCTGCGCCCTGGCATTTTTCGGCCTGGGAACCCATGCCGTTGCCTCCTGAATTGGAAGGCAGCGGCGGCACCGATTTTCGTCCGGTGTTTGACTGGGTAGAGCGCCGCCAGGTCAATCCTGATGCCTTGCTTTATTTCACCGATGCCGAAGGGCCCTTTCCCGCAGTTGCGCCGCCCTATCCGGTGCTCTGGCTGGTGAAGGGAAAGGCACCCGTGCCGTTCGGGGTTCGCGTGTCGCTGAACTAAGCGGCTTGAATTGATGCAGGTCAATGTGCAGGGTTGGCGGGATCAGGACAATGCGCACCACCCCGTTCACAACCTCAGGAGCTTCGCATGAGTATTCAAGATACATTTAACAAGAGTGAAAACAAGGCCGTTTTTTATGTCGTGAGCATTGCGGTGGCATTGCATGTCTTGTTTATCTGGTTGATCCGCACGATCTGAGGTGAGCTCCAAGGCTGTAACCGGAAATTAGCCAATCCGGACAAGACCGCGTGATAGAATCCGCGGTCTTTTTCTATTGAAAGTGCTTCATGTCCCGCGCCTTACGCAACATCGCCATTATCGCCCATGTGGACCACGGCAAGACCACGCTTGTTGACCAGTTGCTGCGTCAATCCGGTACCTTTTCTGCACACCAGCAGGTGGCCGAGCGGGTTATGGATTCCAACGATCTGGAAAAGGAGCGCGGCATTACCATCCTGTCCAAGAATACGGCGGTGGATTACGAGGGTACCCACATCAACATCGTTGACACCCCGGGGCACGCCGATTTCGGTGGTGAGGTCGAGCGCGTGTTGGGCATGGTCGATGGCGTATTGCTATTGGTCGATGCAGTGGAAGGACCGATGCCGCAGACCCGTTTCGTGACCAAGAAGGCGCTGGCGTTGGGTCTGCGCCCCATTGTTGTGGTCAACAAAGTGGATCGTGACGGTGCGGATTCCGAGAACGCGGTGAACCTGACCTTTGACCTGTTCGACAAGCTGGGCGCGACCGACGCGCAGATGGATTTCCCCATCGTCTATGCCTCCGGCCTTAACGGTTGGGCCGCGCTGGAGCTGGATGCGCCGCGCGTCGATATGAAGCCACTGTTCGAAACCGTGCTGGCTCATGTGCCGGCACCCACCATCGTTGAAGAGGCCCCGCTGCAACTGCAAATTTCTGCGCTGGATTATTCGTCTTATGTCGGTCGTATCGGCGTGGGGCGCATCAAACAGGGCAGCATCAAGACCGGTCAGCAGGTGTTGGTGGGCTTTGGTACCGAGGAAGAGATGCTTGAACACGAGCGCACGCCGATCAAGGCCAAGGTGGGTCAGGTGTTTGGCTATCAGGGATTGAGCAAGATTGAGCTGGATGAAGGTGTGGCGGGCGATATTGTGCAGATCACGGGGATTGAAGACCTGGTGTTGGGCGCCACCATTACCGACCTTGAACAGCCGCAGATCCTGCCGCTGCTGAAGATTGACGAGCCGACCCTCTCGATGCAGTTCATGGTCAATTCCAGCCCGCTGGCGGGTACTGAAGGCAAGTTTGTCACCAGCCGCCAAATTCGCGATCGCTTGCACAAGGAGTTGCTCACCAACATGGCGCTGCGGGTGCATGACACAGCGGAATCCGATGTGTTTGATGTATCGGGTCGCGGTGAATTACATCTGTCCATCTTGATCGAAAACATGCGTCGTGAAGGTTATGAGTTGGCCGTGGGGCGTCCGCGCGTGGTGAAGAAGGTGGTTAATGGCGAAGAACATGAGCCGTTTGAACAGCTTTCCGTCGATGTTGAAGAGGGCCATCAGGGTGGGGTGATGGAATCACTCGGCCTGCGTCGGGGTGATTTGGTCGATATGGTGCCGGACGGCCGCGGTCGGGTGCGTATTGAATATCGTATCCCGGCCCGCGGTTTGATTGGCTTCCAGGGCGAGTTCATGAACATGACGCGCGGTACCGGCTTGATGAGCCATGTGTTCGATGAATACGCGCCGGTGCGTGAAGGTGGTGTGGCCGAGCGCCGGAATGGTGTCTTGATCTCGCAAGAAAACGGCGAGGCCGTGGCGTATGCGCTGTGGAAGCTGCAAGATCGCGGCCGCATGTTTGTTAACCCGGGCGACAAGCTATACGAGGGCATGGTCATCGGCATTCACTCGCGTGAGAACGATTTGATCGTCAACCCGGTTAAAGGTAAGCAATTGACCAATGTGCGTGCCTCCGGTACGGACGAGGCCGTTCGTCTGGTACCGCCCATCGCCTTGACCTTGGAATCGGCCATTGAGTTTATCGCCGACGATGAGCTGGTCGAGATCACCCCCAAGACCATTCGCATCCGCAAGCGCTATCTGGACGAGCACGAGCGCAAACGCGCGGCACGGGGGACGGTCTAATGTCTTTACAACATCACGATCACGCCCATGCCCGAGCGGTTACGGATGCGTTGATCTTTGACACAGACCTCACCCATTTCGAGCGTGATGTGCTTGAGGCCTCGCACCAGTATGGAGTGCTGGTTGATTTTTGGGCTGAATGGTGTGGCCCCTGCCATGCCCTGTCGCCGATTTTGCAACGGGTGGTTCCGAGTTATGAGGGTCGGGTTCGTCTAGCCAAGGTTGAGACTGACGAGGACGAGAACATGAAGCTGGCCGGTCGTTATGGCTGTCGGGGTTTTCCGACGGTGCTGATGTTTGTTAACGGGGTTGAGGTAGCGCGCTTCCACAGTGCCAAGCCAGAGGCTTTTGTGCGTCAGTTCATCGAGGAACACCTGTCGACCTAGACAGGTGGGCGTTGATATAGCGCGGTTGTTTCCGGGCTAGGGACAAAAAAACCGGCCCGAAGGCCGGTTTTTTTGCTGTTTGCCGAGATTAGTTGGCAGCCGGAGCAGCAGCCGGAGCAGCAGCCGGAGCAGCAGCATCAGCGGCGGGAGCAGCAGCCGGAGCAGCAGCATCAGCGGCGGGAGCAGCAGCCGGAGCAGCAGCATCAGCGGCGGGAGCAGCAGCCTCTTCCTTCTTGCCACAAGCAGTCAGGGACAGGGCCAGCAGGAGGGCGGCGAACAGAGCAGAGATCTTCATGAGTATTCCTTCGTATGGAGTGTTGAAAGTAAAGTCCGATCAGCTCGCACTGACCTTGACGGGCGAGATTCTAGTGCTTTCTCTCACCTTTGCAAGCGTCTTCAGATGTTTCGCATGAATTTTTTTGCGTAAAGAGGTGCGTCAGGTAAATAGGAGGGTCATGGCTAGCAATAAACCGGCAGGTATCAGGCTTGGTAATCCAGCCACCCCGCGCAGAACCAGTCGTGCAATCGGGGCATGGCGGTTCCAGGAATGGCATCCCCGGCGAGGGAGCGCTGATCGGCCAGGGCGACCAGCGTGGGATATTCGGCTGGTGTGGGATAGATCTGTTCCCCATTGAAAAAGAGAACCTTTTTGTGCCAGAGCAGACGGCTGCCAGGGTGAAGACGGATGCCCTGCCGTGCGGCTTTTTGCATGAAGGCGATGAGCGAGGGTTTGCGTTCCGGTGGGTTGAAGAAGATGTTGGGCTTGGGTTCGCTGAGATAACCAGCAATAGACGATTTAAGCTCGCGGTCGGAGTTTTTCAGGGTTTTGGCTATCCGCTGCGCGATGTTTTTCAGCATGGCGTCCGGAATCTGGCCAGGATGGCGAGTGGGTTTCAGATGAGGGTCGTTGTAATAATCGGGCGCATCGACGGTATCAATGAGGTGATTGAGAAACTGGATCGTCATTTCCTGATCGCTGGGTGAACGAAAACCGACCGACAAGGTCATGCATTCACTCAAGGCAACGCCGTTATGGGCGCAATGTGGCGGTAGATAAAGCATGTCGCCCGGCTCTACCTCCCAGACTTGTTCGGCTTGGAAGTCAGCCAGAATGCGCAGAGGGGCGTTGGGAATCAGGCGGCGGTCTTTTTGGGCGCTGATTTCCCAGCGGCGCCGACCGAGGCCCTGAATGAGGAAAACATCATAGGGGTCAAAATGTGGACCGACGCCGCCACCAGCGGGCGCGAGGCTGATCATCAAGTCGTCAAGCCGCGCATAGGGTACAAAATTGAAATGGTTCAGAAGGCGGTCGGCCTCGGGTGCCAGAAGATTGACTCCTTGGACCAGCAAGGCCCAGTCCTTGTTGGGTAAGGCAGCCAAGTCGTCCGCTGAGAAAGGGCCGAAATCCAGCGACCAGCGACCGCGCCGGCGCTGGACCAGACGGCTTTCGCCGTCTTCATGGTTGGCAAAGGCGCGCAGGCGTTGTGGCGAGATCAGTTTTTCAACGCCTGGCAAGGCGTTTTTGACCAGCAAGGGTTGTTTCTGCCAGTAGTCGCGAAAGAAGACGCGGGGCGTGATGCCACCCAGCATGGTTTTTAGGGGGGGCAATTCAAGGAGGTAAGTTTGTGTCTTGGACATGGGTTGAGTCCTATAATGCGCGCCAGTAAGAAGGATGAGTCCTGTAAAAGGGAATGCAACGATTCACGGTTGGAGAAAGCCAAATGTTGAAAGTGGGCGAACACGCGCCAGAGTTCGAATTGCCGGATGCCGATATGCGCATGGTGCGTCTGGGTGATTATCGGGACCAATCCCTTGTAATCCTCTATTTCTATGTGCGGGATAATACGCCCGGTTGCACGACTGAGGCGATCGAGTTCAGCGATCGGGAGGCCGAATTTGCCGAGGCGGGTTGTACGGTGCTGGGTGTGTCACGCGATGATTGCATCCGCCACAGCGAATTTCGTGACAAGTATGGCATTACGGTGCGGCTTCTGGCCGATCGTGAGAGCCAAGTCTGCCGCCTCTATGATGTGCTACAGAACCGCGAGGTGGACGGGGTCATGCGGGAGTCGGTACAACGCTCCACTTTTGTGATCGACAAGGCGGGGGTGATTCGTTATGCCGTCTATGGCGTGACGGCAAAGGGCCACGCAGAAGAGCTATTGGAATGGGTGAAGGGGTTGTGATGCTGATTGCGCAAAATACGGTGGTTTCCCTGTCGTATCGTCTGGCGACGATGGATGATGAGTTGCTAGAGGAGGCGGAAGTCGATACGCCGGCGGAATATCTGCACGGCGGTTACGACGGTATCTTCCCCAAGGTGGAGGCGATGCTCGAAGGCAAGGAAATCGGGACCGAGCTGGATGTGGTTCTTGAGCCCATCGATGCCTTTGGTGATTTTGACGCCAACCTGCTGCGGGTCGAGGCCTTGAGTGACTTTCCGGCCGAGATCGAGATCGGCCAGCAGTTTGAAGGCCATACCGGGGATGGCGAACGCCTTAGTGTCTTTACCGTGACCGATATTGCCGATGGCAAGGTGGTGGTAGACGGTAACCATCCTTTGGCCGGGCAACGCCTGCATCTGACTTGCCGTGTTCTGGCCGTGCGGGCAGCCCTGCCGGAAGAAGTCGCCCATGGTCATAGCCACGGCCCGGACGGCCATCACGACGCGCATTAATCAAGCGGGAATTAACTGGGGAGGCCTATCATGAAAATCACCTATCTGGATTTTGAACAGCCGATTGCCGAATTGGAGGCAAAGATCGAGTCGCTGACTGAGATGACGGACAGCGGCGTGGATGTCTCGGGCGAAGTCGCCCAGTTGCGCAAGAAAAGCGCGGCCCTGTCCAAGTCGATTTACAACAAGCTGAATGCCTGGCAGATCTCGCAGGTGGCGCGTCACCCGCAACGGCCCTATACGCTGGACATTATCGCCGCCCTGTTCACTGAGTTTGAGGAATTGCATGGTGATCGTGCCTATGCCGATGACCCGGCGATTGTCGGCGGTATGGCCCGTTTTGAGGGTGAGCCGGTGATGGTGATCGGCCATCAGAAAGGCCGCGACACCAAGGATCGCCAATATCGCAATTTTGGCATGCCCCGTCCGGAGGGCTATCGCAAGGCCCTCCGTCTGATGCGTCTGGCAGAAAAATTTCAGGTCCCCGTGCTGACCTTTATTGACACGCCCGGGGCCTATCCCGGGATCGATGCCGAGGAGCGTGGCCAATCTGAGGCTATTGCCCGCAACCTGTATGTCATGGCCGAACTAAAGACCCCGATTATTTGTACCGTTGTGGGCGAAGGAGGGTCTGGTGGTGCATTAGCCATCGGGGTCGGCGATGTCGTACAAATGCTGCAATACGCGACTTATTCAGTTATCTCGCCGGAGGGCTGCGCCTCGATCCTGTGGAAGGATGCCGGCAAGGCCTCGATTGCGGCGGAGGCCCTCTCCATCACGGCCGCCAAACTGAAGCCCCTCGGTCTGGTCGATCAGATCGTGCCTGAGCCTTTGGGCGGCGCGCATCGCGATCTTGATTTGGCCATGGAGAACCTGCGCCAGTCCCTGCGCGCGGCCTTGGACCTCGCCGGTGAATCGTCTCTGCCGCAATTGCTCAATCGTCGCTACGAGCGTCTGATGAGCTACGGCAAGTTTAAGGAAACGCGGCGCGCCTGATGGGCCGGGCCGGGCCGGCGGATCGCATCGCCGCGTTCCTGCGCGCGCAGCATAACGGGCGCCCGGCGGAGGCGGCGTGGCGCCTTTGTGCGGCCTTCTCCGGTGGACTCGATTCCACTGTTTTGTTGCATTGTCTGGTGGCTCTGCGGGCTCAACTGGGCTTTGAACTCACCGCCCTCCATGTTCATCATGGGTTGCAGCCAAGCGCCGATGCATGGGCCGGCCATTGCACGGCGCTGTGTGCTGCCTGGGGCGTTCCCCTGACGCTTGAACGGGTGGCCGTTGTCTCGGCTGACAAGGGCCTTGAGGCCGCTGCCCGCGATGCCCGTCGCCATGCCTTTGCGGCGCAGCCGGCCGACGCCATCTTGCTGGCCCAACATCGCGACGATCAGGCCGAGACCTTCCTTTTCCGTCTTTTGCGCGGGGCCGGTACGCGAGGTCTCGCGGCCATGCGGCCGGTGACGCACAGCCCGGCCGGCCCGGACCTTTGGCGCCCCCTGCTCGATACCCCGCGAACCGAAATCCTTACCTATGCAAATGCGCACGCTTTGTCCTGGGTCGATGATCCCAGCAACGACGATGTCGCCTATGCCCGCAACTTTTTGCGTCTTAGCATCCTGCCCGTCCTTACTGCCCGTTTTCCGGCGACCAGCGCCATTCTTGCCCGTACCGCTGAGCAGATGGCCGAGGATGCTCAGCTGCTGGATGAACTCGCGGCGCTGGAGGCTGCGGACGCCTGCGATGCGGAAGGGGGTCTGTCCTGTGTTCGGCTCGCTGCCCTGAGCCCGGCCCGGGCCCGTAACCTGTTGCGATGGTGGTTGGCGCGCTCGGGTGTGTTCGTCGATCGGGCTCGCCTGGATGACCTGCTGAAACAAGCCCTTTCCATGCCGGACGCGCATCCGGAGATCCGTATTGCTGAACGACGCCTGCAGCGGAGTCGGGGTTTTTTACGCTGGGCGTGAGATTAAACCCGCGGTAACCCGTTCGGTAATGCCGGCCTCCAGGGTCTGCATGCCGGCCTCGCGTCCCGTTTGCAGGACACTCTCAATCTGATGGGTCTTGCCTTCACGAATCAGGTTGCGGATGGCGTTATTGCAGGTCATAACCTCAAAGGCCGCGATGCGGCCATTACCGTCGGCTCGCGCAAACAGTCGCTGGGTCAGGACGATGCGGAGCGATTGGGCGAGTTGGGCTCGGACCTGATTTTGTTGGCTGGCTGGAAATCCATCGATGATGCGGTTGACGCTATTGGCGGCCCCGGCCGTGTGCAGGGTCGTCAGAACCAGGTGACCCGTTTCGGCTGCTGTCAGGGCCAGTTGCATGGTTTCCGGGTCGCGCATCTCGCCGACCAAGATGACATCCGGATCTTCACGCAAGGCCGCCCGCAGACCCTCGGCAAAGGTGGCGGCATCGCGGCCAATCTGCCGTTGCGTTACCAGACTGCGGGCGCTGCTATGCAGGTATTCGATGGGGTCCTCGAGGGTTAGGATATGGCAGGCGCGCTGGCGATTGATTGCGCCCAGCAAGGCGGCAAGTGTGGTGGTTTTGCCTGATCCGGTGGGGCCAGTGACGAGGATCAGACCTTGCGTCTCGTCGCTAACCCCGAGAGCGGCGGGCGGTAACTGCAGGCTGTGTGGATCGGGAACCTGATCGGCCAGGCGGCGCAGGGCACAGCCGGACCCTGTGTTGGAGCGGTAAAAATTAGCCCTCAGGCGGATGCCGCCCAGATTGAAGGCCGTATCGGCATCACCCTGCGTAGCTAAGCGGGCCTGTTGTCGGGCATCCAGATAACGCAACTCCAGTTCGGCCAGAGCTTCTGGGCTGACCGATTCCGCGAGATGGCGGATGGTTCCTTGCTCGCGAACGACAACGGTCTGTCCGGGCTGCAGATGCAGGTCGGAGACCGATGCAGTAAGCCAGGTGGTAATGCGTTGCTCGATGTTCATTCTTGGTTTATAGCCGCCAAAGTATTGAATGGCAAGCCGTAATTCACCGCGTAAACAGCCATTTCTGCTATCATTCTGCGCCTTCCGAACCGAGTCGGTTCGGGTATTTTTTATCCCTCAGGAGCTGTATTGTGGCTATCGAACGCACCTTTTCCATTATCAAACCCGACGCTGTTGCCAAGGATGTGATCGGCAAGATCTATTCCCGTTTTGAGACCAACGGTCTGAAGATTATCGCTTCCAAGATGAAGCACCTGTCGCGCCGCGAGGCCGAAGGCTTTTATGCCGTACACAAAGGCCGTCCGTTCTTTAACGATCTGGTCGAGTTCATGATCTCTGGCCCGGTGATGCTGCAAGTGCTGGAAGGCGAGGGTGCGATTGCCAAGAATCGCGAGCTGATGGGGGCGACTGACCCGAAGAAGGCCGATGCCGGAACCATTCGCGCTGACTTTGCTTCCAGCATCGACGCTAACGCGGTGCACGGTTCTGATGCGCCGGAAACCGCAGCAGTCGAGATCGCCTATTTCTTCGCGGCGAGCGAGATCTACTCCCGTTAATGTCCGCTCCGGCCCCGGTCAATCTTTTAGATTTCGATCTACCTGGACTCGTCGCGTGGTTTGAGTCCATCGGCGAGAAGCCGTTTCGCGCCCGTCAGGTGATGCGTTGGTTGCATCACTTTGGCGCGGACGATTTCGGATCGATGACCGACCTGGCCAAGTCCTTGCGCGCCAAGCTGGACCAGGTGGCGTGCATTACGCCCCCCGTTTTGGTGGCGGGCCAAGATTCTGCAGACGGCACTCGCAAATGGGCCTTGCAGGTTGGCCCCAATAACCGTGTTGAGACGGTTTTCATTCCTGATGGCGAGCGCGGCACATTGTGCGTGTCTACGCAGGTGGGCTGCGCGTTGGAATGCCGTTTTTGTTCGACCGGCGCACAGGGTTTTAACCGTAATCTCTCCACAGCCGAGATCATCGGTCAGGTGTGGTGGGCGAACCGGGCGATGGGCCGCGATCCCAAGAATGAAAGGTTAATCAGCAATGTGGTGCTGATGGGCATGGGTGAGCCGCTGCTCAATTACGACCATACGGTACGGGCGCTCAATCTCATGTTGGACGATCATGCCTATGGTCTGTCGCGGCGCCGGGTAACGGTATCCACCTCCGGCATCGTGCCGGCCATGGACCGTCTGAGTCAGGATTGTCCGGTGGCGCTGGCGGTGTCGCTGCATGCTCCCAATGACCGTCTGCGCGATGAACTCGTGCCGATCAACCGCAAATATCCACTCAAAGAATTGATGGCAGCCTGCCAGCGTTATCTTGAGTTCGCACCGCGCGATTTCATTACCTTTGAATATGTGATGCTGGACGGCATAAACGACAGCGATGTGCAGGCGCGGGAGTTAATTGCGCTGACCCGCGAGGTGCCGTGCAAGTTCAACCTGATCCCGTTTAACCCGTTTCCAGATACGGTGTACAAACGCTCACCGGCCCAGCGGGTGCGTGAGTTTGCGGCGCGTTTACAGGAAGCGGGTATCGTTACCACGACGCGCAAAACGCGCGGCGAGGATATTGACGCGGCCTGTGGACAGTTGGCGGGTAAGGTTGAAGACCGTTCGCGGCGCGTAGAACGCCGCCTGAGTGTGGCTTGAGTAGCGTTTGCGTGTGGATGAGGAGGGTGCATGACGAGTGACGCAATCATTGAGGGCTGTGGCAAACGCCTTGCCGAGGCGCGTGCCGCCAAGTCGTGGTCAGTGGTTGAAGTGGCCGGACAGCTCAAGTTTGGCAGTAGCCAGATCGAGGCCATGGAGGCCGAGGACTGGGACCGTTTTCCCTCTCGGGCGACGCTGCGTGGTTTCTTGCGTGTCTATGCACAGCATCTGAATCTGGATCCCGCCAGCCTGTTTGTTGCAACGGAGTCGCAGGTTGCCGCGGCTGATCCATTAACACCCACGACGACGGGGATTCGTTTTTCTGGAAGCGGGGCGCGTATCTGGTTGGTGGTGATCCCGCTGGTTGCGGTGGCCTTTTTTACGCTCGTCATCGGTTTGTATACATGGTTGTCGCAAGGTGCGGATGAGCCCCTGCGGGCCGACCCCGGGCCTGAAGTGGCGGCACCCGATCGAACCGCCGTCCCTGCTGTTACACCACCTCCGCCGGCGGCTCCTTCCGCTTCTTCCGCTGCAGGGGGTACGCCTGCGACCCCGCCTCCAATGCCGGCTGTCGCTCCGACTGCGGGGGCCACAACGGAGACCAGTGGATTACTTTTTACCACGACCGCTGATGCCTGGGTCGAGGTGACTGATGCGACGAATCAGCGGGTCCGTCGCCTTGCGCGGGCCGGTGAGAGTACGCGTATTTCCGGTACGCCGCCGTATAGACTGGTCGTGGGTAATGCGGTTCATGTCAGCCTGCAATACAACAACCGCTCCGTTGATCTCAAGCCGTTTATCGGTGAAAAGGTTGCACGGCTGACCTTGGAATAGTCCTGCATGAATTCACAGCCTCGCACCCGTGCCGTAAAAATTGGCCCCGTCACCGTGGGGGGGGGCGCGCCGGTCGTCGTGCAGTCGATGACAAATACTGATACGGCCGATGTGGCCGGTACGGTGACCCAGGTGGAGCAACTTTGGCGCGCGGGCTCCGAGTTGGTGCGCTTAACAGTCAATAGTCTGGAGGCCGCGCGGGCGGTGCCAGCAATTCGCACCCAGCTTGAGGCGCGGGGCTGCTCCGTGCCCTTGATTGGTGACTTTCATTTCAATGGCCACAAGCTGCTCAAAGAGGTTCCCGAGTGCGGCATTGCCCTGGCCAAGCTGCGCATCAACCCGGGTAATGTGGGGCATGGCAGTGCCGACCCTTTCGCGCAGATGATTGAGTTTGCCGCCCGCCACGACAAGGCGGTGCGCATCGGCGTCAACTGGGGCAGTCTCGACCAGCGGCTGCTGGCGCGCATGATGGACGAGAACAACGCTCGACCCCAGCCTTTGCCAAATGCTGAGGTGATGCAGGAGGCGCTTTTGACCTCGGCTCTGGAATCGGCGCAACGCGCTGAAGTGTTGGGTTTGGCTGCCGACCGCATCATCTTGTCGTGCAAATTGTCGGTGGTGCAGGATCTGGTGCGCGCCTACCGCGAGCTGGCACGGCGCTGTGATTATGCGTTGCATCTTGGCTTGACCGAGGCCGGCATCGGTTCCAAGGGCATCGTCGCTTCTACCGCTGCGCTTGCTATCCTGTTGCAAGAGGGGATTGGCGATACCATTCGCGTCTCTCTGACCCCCAAGCCCGACGAGCCGCGCACCTTGGAGGTCCAGGTGGCGCAGGAAATTTTGCAAACCTTGGGTCTGCGCGCTTTTACGCCACTGGTCACAGCCTGCCCTGGGTGTGGCCGTACCACCAGTACGGTGTTCCAGTCGCTTGCCGATCAAATTCAATTCTGGCTGCGCGAGCAGATGCCGATCTGGCGTAACCGTTATCCCGGCGTCGAGGCGATGAGCGTCGCGGTGATGGGCTGCGTGGTTAATGGCCCGGGCGAATCGAAACACGCCAACATCGGTATTTCGCTGCCGGGCAGCAATGAAACCCCGGTCGCGCCGGTGTACGAAGACGGCATCAAGACCGTCACCCTTAAGGGCGAGCGTATCGCCGAGGAATTCCAAGCGCGGGTCGAACAGTATGTGAAGCGAACTTATGGCTAATGAAACCCTGCGTGCCGTGCGAGGCATGAACGATATCCTGCCGAACGAGATCGGTACCTGGCAGCACTTCGAGGCGATGGTGCGGGCTTGGCTGACGAGCTATGGCTACCGCGAGTTGCGCACGCCCATCCTCGAACAAACGGCGCTGTTCAAGCGCGCTATTGGTGAGGTGACTGACATCGTCGAAAAGGAGATGTATACCTTCGTCGATGAACTCAACGGCGAGTCGCTGACGCTGCGTCCGGAAGGTACGGCCTCGTGCGTGCGGGCAGTCATCGAACACAATTTGGTTTATGACGGTGGCAAGCGGCTCTGGTACCAAGGCCCGATGTTCCGCCACGAACGGCCGCAGAAGGGGCGCTATCGGCAGTTTCATCAGATTGGGGTCGAGGCGATGGGCTTTGCGGGCCCGGATACGGATATCGAACATCTGCTCATGACGGCGCGGCTGTGGCGTTTGTTGGGTATCGCCGACGCGGTGACGCTGGAGATCAACAGCTTGGGCGGGGCCGAGTCGCGCACCCGACATCGTGCCAAGTTGATTGCCTATTTTGAGGCGCACCAAGAGCAATTAGACGAGGATGCCAAACGCCGCCTTTACAGTAATCCGCTGCGCATTCTGGACACCAAAAACCCGGCGTTGCGTGACTTGGTGGAGGCTGCGCCACGGCTGATGGATGAATTAGACGATGCGGCGCGGGCGCATTTTGATGCCGTTTGTGCCGGGCTGGAGACGGCCGGTATCGCCTATCGCATCAATCCGCGTCTGGTGCGCGGCCTCGACTATTACAACTACACCGTATTCGAGTGGGTGACCGATCGTTTGGGTGCGCAAGGTACGGTGTGCGCTGGGGGGCGTTTTGATAGTCTGATCGAACAATTGGGCGGCAAGCCCGCGCCAGCCTGTGGCTTTGCCATGGGTATCGAACGCTTATTGGCGTTGATGGCCGAACTCGGTCAGACAGGTGCGGTTGACGGTCCCGATTGCTATCTGGTCAATGTGGGCGAGGCCGCAACGCGCATGGCGCAGACCGTGGCCGAGACCTTGCGTGATGGCGGCCTGTCGGTCGTCTTGCATAGCGGCGGTGGCAGTTTCAAAGCGCAGATGAAAAAGGCCGATGCCAGTGCGGCGCGTTATGCCATCATTCTCGGTGATGATGAGGTGGCAGCTGGCGAGGTGAACCTGAAGGCTCTGCGCGGCATGGCTTGGGGTGATACGCAACAACAACGGGTGACGCTGCCAGTAGCGGTGGATCTGATCAAACAAGGAGTGACAAATGGCAACCTATGACCTCGAAGAACAAGAACAGATCGCGGAATTTAAGGCGTGGTGGACGCAGTATGGCAAATGGGTGATTGCAGCGGTCGTCGTCTTCGTCCTGGGGGTTGGGGGGGTGCGGGGCTGGAACTGGTGGCAGGACAAGCAGGCTCGCGAATCGGCCGTGTTGTTCGAGCAGGCCGTGGCGGCGCGGGCAGCCAATAATCCAGCAGCGGTCAAACAGGCCACCGCCCAGATCATGGATCAGTATGCGGGCTCGGGTTATGCCACGCCGGCCGCCTGGATGGCCGCTCAGGTTAATCTTGAAGGCAATGATATGAAGAGTGCGCTGGCCCAGTTCCAGTTTGCTTTCGACCATGCGCGTGGCGATGTGATGCAGGATCTGGCCCGGTTGCGCCTGGCCAGCCTCAAATTCCACAGCGGTGATAGCCAAGGCGCCTTGGACTTGCTTAAGACGACACCGGCGCAGGCCTATGCGGGACTCTTTGGCCAGCTGCGCGGTGATGTGTTGGTGGCGCTGAAGCGCCCGTCCGAGGCGCGCCTGGCTTGGCAAGAAGCCCTGGCGGCGATGGAAAAGACGGATAAGACAGATCCGCTTCATGCCTTGCTGGAGATGAAGCTGGATGCTCTGGGAGAAGGGTCATGATGGGGAGCATCAACAACCTTCGGAACGGGTTCGCCATTACCCTTTTGAGCACTCTGCTGACGGGTTGCGGGACGCTGGATACGGTGAGCAGTTGGGTTGGCATGGGGGATAAGGCCAAGGTGCGCCCGACCGAATTGGTTGATTTCAAGCCGACCCTGAGCATTAAACGGGACTGGGAGGCGCAGATCGGTTCAGCGGGAAGCTATGTCTTTGCTCCGGACAGTGATGCAACGACTGTGTATGTCGCGGCGGCAGACGGTCAGGTGGCGGGTTTGGAGCTGGCCAACGGTCAGGCGCGTTGGCGGGTAAGTCTGGGACAACGCTTGTCAGCGGGTGTTGCGGCCGGTGAGGGCTTGGTGCTGGTCGGGACGCCAAAGGGGCAAGTCCTGGCCTTGCGGGTGGCCGACGGTTCGTTGGCCTGGACGGCCGTGTTGTCAGGCGAGATCCTGGCGCGGCCGATGGTCCAAGCCGGCGTGGTTTATGCGCGTAGCAGTGATGGCCGGGTCTATAAGCTGGATGCCAAGGATGGCAAAGTCCTGTGGGCTTATAGCCGGACGCTGCCGGTCCTGACCCTGCGTGAGGCTGGTGGCTTGGCTGCTGATGCGCAAGCGGTTTACGCCGGGCATGCGGGCGGTCGCCTGACGGCCTTGGCGCAGACGAATGGCGCCCCGCTGTGGGAAGTTAATGTGGCCCTGCCGCGCGGTGCAACCGAATTGGAACGGATCGCTGATGTGCTAGGGACACCGGCCGTCAATGGCGGCCAGGTCTGTGCGGCGGCTTATCAGGGACGGGTCAGCTGCTTTGAGCGCAGCAACGGCAATTTGCTGTGGGCGCGTGAGTGGCCTGCGGGTCGTGGTGTCGCCATGGATGACCGCAGCGTGTACGGCGTCGATGCCGAATCGGTGGTGCAGGCCTTCGAGCGGCAGCGTGGCGTAAGCCCTTGGAAGCAGGATAAATTACAGCATCGTCAGGTCGGGACTCCCTTGGCCCTCAACGAGCAGGTGATCGTGGGCGATTATCAAGGTCAGATTCATGTGCTGAACCGCTTGGACGGGGCTTTTGCGGCCCGGGTGGCGACCGATGGCAGCCCTGTGCGGGGCGAGTTGTTGCCGGTGCGGCAAGGTTTTGTAGTCCAGACGGCCCATGGTGGCGTTTTCGCATTTAAATTGGATAAGTAGTGAAACCCACGATCGTTTTGGTCGGCCGGCCCAATGTCGGCAAGTCGACCCTGTTCAATCGTCTGACCCGATCGCGTGATGCCTTGGTACACGATCTGCCGGGCCTGACCCGCGATCGTCATTATGGCCATGGACGGTTGGATAAGCCCTGCCTGATTGTCGATACCGGTGGTTTCGAGCCGGTGGTGGACAGCGGTATCCTGGCTGAGATGGCGCGCCAGACCCTGCAGGCGGTTGATGAGGCAGATGCCATTGTCTTTCTGGTCGATGGCCGCACGGGGGTCGCGCCACAGGACAAGATGATTGCCGATCGCTTGCGCCGCAGTGGCCGCCCCATTTTTCTGGCTGTCAACAAGACCGAAGGTATGCCGGCTGAGGTGATTGCGGCCGAGTTTTTTGAGCTGTCGCTAGGTCAGCCTATCGCTATTTCCGGGGCGCATGGCGAGGGGGTGCGCGAGTTGATGGCACAGGTCCTGGCCAATTTCCCGGATGAACTCCCGGACGAGATGGTGAGCGATAACCACCCACGCATCGCCATTATTGGTCGTCCCAATGTGGGTAAGTCCACCTTGGTGAATGCCTTGGTGGGCGAGGAGCGGGTCATTGCCTTCGATCAACCGGGCACAACGCGGGATTCCATCGAGGTTGAGTTTGAGCGGCAGGGCCGTCACTACACCCTGATCGATACGGCAGGGGTGCGGCGCAAGGGGCGTATTGATGGCGATGCCTTGGGGGCTATTGAAAAATACTCTGTAATTAAAACATTGCAGGCCATCGAGGAGGCTAATGTCTGTGTTTTGGTTCTTGATGCGCATCAGGAGATCTCCGACCAGGACGCCCATCTGGCGGGCTTTATCCTCGAGGCGGGGCGGGCCTTGGTCGTCGCGATCAACAAGTGGGATGGGCTGGATGGTTATGCCCGCGATCGGCTTAAGCTGGAGCTCGGCCGCCGGCTGGTATTTCTGAGTTTTGCCCGTTTTCACTATATCTCGGCCTTGCATGGCCAAGGTCTGGGTGGGGTGCTGAAGTCAGTCAATGAGGCCTATGCCGCAGCGATGGCCAAGTTGCCAACCCCGAAGCTGACCGACATCCTGCAGTCTGCGGTGGAACGCCACGCGCCACATAAGTCTGGCCTGTTCCGGCCCAAGCCCAAGTATGCGCACCAAGGGGGCAGCAATCCGCCTATCATCGTCGTGCACGGTAACCACCTTGAGGGTATCTCCAAAGATTATCAACGCTATCTGGAAAATACCTTCCGCGCGGCCTTTGATCTGCAGGGCACGCCGTTACGCGTGGAGTTCAAGGCGAACGAAAACCCCTACGAGGCGAAAAAACCTAAATCCATGACTCAGCGTGAGGCCAACAAAGCGCGTCGTGAGCGCCGCCATCGGCGCAAGACCTTCGGGTCTTGATGCGTTGGCTATGGCCCGGACGAATTTCAGATACAATGCGGGCTCGGCTTTATTGGTGTTGAGTTAAATCAAAAAATTATGAACAAAGGGCAGATCCTACAAGACCCGTTTCTGGCTGCGCTCGCACAGGAGCAGGTGCCGTGTTCCGTTTATCTGGTTAACGGTATCAAGTTGCAGGGCTATATTGAGTCCTTCGATGCCTATGTGGTCGTCCTGAAGAACGCGATAAGTCAAATGGTGTACAAGCACGCCATATCGACCATTGTGCCGTCGCGTCCCGTGCTGTTCCGTCAAGCGGACTCGGCAGGGCGCACCGAAATGTCTACTTCAGCTACAGAAGCCGAGCCGGACTGAGCGAATTCCCTTGATTCCGTGTCACAGGGACCTAGGCGGGTCTAGCTTTCATGTTTGAGCGGCCTGAAACAGGTACCCGTGCCGTGCTGGTGGGCGTCAATTTCGGTCGCCCAGAGCATGCAGAACTCTTGTCTGAATTGCTATTGTTGGCCAAGAGTGCCGGGATTACCGTTACTGAGGTGGTTGAGGGGCGGCGCGATCGGCCCGACCCCGCCCTCTTCGTTGGTTCTGGAAAGGCCGATCAGGTTGCCGAGGCAATGCGTGCTACGGAGGCACAGATTGTCATCTTCAACCATGACCTGTCCCCGGTTCAGGAGCGCAATCTGGAGCGCCGCTTGGGGTGCCATGTTCTGGATCGCACGGCCTTGATTCTGCACATTTTTTCGCAACGTGCCCGCTCGGGTGAGGGCAAGTTGCAGGTGGAATTGGCGCAGATGCGGCATCAGGCAACGCGGCTGGTGCGCGGCTGGACTCACTTGGAGCGACAAAAGGGCGGTATCGGCGTGCGCGGCGGTCCGGGCGAGACTCAACTGGAACTGGACCGGCGCATCTTGGCGACCAAAATTAGCAATCTCGAAGGCCGTCTCGGCCGTCTGGAAAAGAGTCGTGGCCTGCAACGCCGCGCTCGACAACGCGGCGGGGTGCTGTCGGTCTCGCTGGTGGGGTACACCAACGCGGGCAAATCCACCTTGTTCAATGTCCTGACCGGGGCCGGGGCCTATGCGGCGGACCAGCTCTTTGCCACGCTCGATACCACCACGCGGCGGCTGTGGCTGGCGGAGGCCGGTCAGGTGGTGCTCTCCGATACGGTTGGATTCATCAACCGTTTGCCCCATACCTTGGTAGCGGCCTTTCATGCCACATTGGAAGAGACGGTGCAGGCCGATCTGCTTCTCCATGTCATCGATTATGCCAGCCCCGTTCGCGATCGCCAGATGGCTGAGGTAGATAAGGTTTTGGAGGAGATTGGAGCCCAGGCGGTGCCGCAGATTCAGGTCTTCAACAAGATTGATCTGACCGAGCGGGAGCCGGGTTTGGTTCGGGATGAATATGGTAAGATCGAACGCGTTTTTTTGAGTGCCAGGACCGGTGTCGGGCTGGATGCGTTGCGCCTAGCTATGACTGAGGCGGCGCAAGTGGCCGCGATAAACCGTACCGGCGATATTCGGGCGGATGACGCCGACGGCAACGATAAACCCATAGACGAGGCAGATGATGGCATGGAATGAACCGAGTGGCGGTAAGGGCGATGGCGGTCCGCCGGATCTCGACGAGTTGTGGAAGGGTTTTAATGAGCGCTTGAACGGAATGTTCGGGCGCGGTGGTGCACCCAATACGCCCGGACCCGATGGCGATAATGATGGCAATGGGGGCGGTAATGGGGGTGGCAACAGGCCCCCGCTGCGTGGCCGACCGCAGCTGCCGCAATTCCGTCGGCCTGGGATGAGTATCATCCTAGGACTGGTGGGCCTGCTTTGGCTGGCGTCCGGCTTTTACATTGTTAATGCCGGTGAGCGCGGAGTTGTCCTCCGCTTTGGTCAGTTTTCCGAATCGACGATGCCGGGGCCACGCTGGCACTTGCCTTACCCCTTCGAATCGGTTGAAAAGGTCAATATCGAACAAGTGCGTACGGTTGAGGTGGGTTTTCGGCGCAATGTGAAGTCTAAAACCCTGAGCGAGTCCTTGATGTTGACGGATGACGAGAACATCATCGACCTGCAATTCTCGGTGCAGTATGTCCTCAAAGACCCGGAAGACTTCCTGTTTTCCAACCGCAATCCGGACGAGACCGTCATGCAGGTGGCTGAATCGGCTATGCGTGAGGTGGTGGGCAAGAGCCGCATGGACTATGTTCTCTACGAGGGTCGGGCCGATGTCTCGGTGCGGGCCACGAAGTTGATGCAGGAGTTGCTGGATCGTTACCGGATCGGGGTGACGGTCAGTAAGGTCAACTTGCAAAATGCCCAGCCACCAGAGCAGGTTCAGGCGGCCTTCGACGATGCGGTCAAGGCGGGCCAGGACCGTGAACGGCTGAAGAATGAGGGGCAAGCTTACGCGAATGATGTGGTCCCCAAGGCGCGTGGTTTGGCGGCGCGCTTGATTGCCGAGGCCAATGGCCACAAGCAGCGCGTCATTGTGGCTGCCGAGGGTGACGCGGCGCGTTTCACCTCGATTGTGACCGAGTACAACAAGGCGCCGCAGGTGACGCGGGAGCGTCTCTACCAGGATGCGATGCAACAGGTTCTGAGCAGTACAACCAAGGTCATGGTCGATAGTAAGCAGGGCCAGCAACTACTCTATTTACCGCTCGACAAGATTATGCAGATGTCGGCGCCCAGTGGTGTGCCGGCAGCCCCCGCCGCTGCGGCCGCGGCAGCGGTTCCCGAGGCCCCGCCGCTGCGGGCTCCCCCGCTGGACGCGCGCAGCCGTGACGCATCGCCTAGCCGTGATCGCGAGGTTCGTTAATGAAAAACCTATCTAATCTGATCACCCTGTTGATCGGCGTCGCCCTGCTGGTCTCGATGAGCCTTTTTACGGTTGATCAGCGCCAGGCTGCGCTGGTTTTCCAACTCGGCGAGATCGTCGATACCAAGCTCAAACCCGGACTCTATTTCAAGGTCCCGTTGGTACAGAATGTGCGCAATTTCGACACTCGCATCATGACTCTCGACCCGGCTGATCCGGAGCGCTTCATCACCTCTGAGAAGAAGAATGTTCTGGTCGATTATTTTGTCAAATGGCGGATTACCAATGTGCGGACCTTTTATGTCAGCTTTGGCGGTGATGAGGCCCGCGCCATTAATCGCTTGGCTCAGACGGTCAACGATGGCATGCGTGCCGAATTCGGTAAGCGTACCGTACACGATGTGGTCTCCGGTGAACGCGACGATGTGATGGATGCCTTGCGCAAGTCGGCCAATGCTGACGCCAAGCGGTTTGGCGTTGAGGTCCTGGATGTGCGTGTCAAGCGGGTGGATCTGCCCTCTGAGGTCTCTGAGTCGGTTTACCGGCGCATGGAGGCCGAGCGCAAGCGGGTGGCCAACGAGCTGCGTTCAACCGGTGCCGCCGAGGCTGAGAAGATCAAGGCTGAAGCCGACCGGGAGCGTGAGGTTATCCTCGCCGAGGCCTATCGTGATGCCCAGCGTATCAAGGGGCAGGGCGATGGCAAGGCGGCGGCTATTTACGCCAAAGCCTATGGTAAGCACGCCGAGTTCTACGCCTTCTATCGCAGCATGGAGTCGTACAAAGCCAGCTTCAAGGATAAACAGGATGTGATGGTCCTGCAGCCAAACTCGGCCTTTTTCCGCTACATGAATGCACCCAAGGGCGGCAAGTGACACTGCAAGAGATCTTTTTGCCAGCGCTGGCGCTGATGCTGGTTATGGAAGGAATGATGCCTTTCCTGGCGCCCCGGGTTTGGCGTGAGACCTTTACTCGCTTGGCAACGCTGCGTGAGGGCCAGATTCGTTTCATGGGCCTCATCGCCATGGTCTTGGGTCTGATGCTGATGCAGGTGGCGTTATGACGCATCCTGCGAATCTTTATTCTGCCCCGGCCTGGCTTCTTCCCGAGTATGTCGAGGATGTTTTGCCGCCTTACGCGGCTGCCCTTGAGGCCCTGCGTGCCCGCTTGCTCGCCTTATTGAATAGCCATGGCTACGATTATGTGCAGCCGCCCATGCTCGAATTTCTCGACTCGCTGCTTTCCGCTGCGGGTAACGAGCTGGATCTCAAAACCTTTAAGGTGATCGACAGCCTGTCGTGTCGACAGATGGGAGTGCGTGCCGATATCACGCCGCAGATCGCGCGGATTGACGCCCATTTGCTGGGCCGCAACGGAGCGGTTCGTCTCTGTTATGCCGGCCCGGTTCTGCATACGCGCCCGGATGGCATGGCCAACCGCCGCGAGCCATATCAGTTGGGCGCTGAGTTGTTTGGTCACGCAGGCATTGAGGCCGATCTGGAGATCCTCACCTTGCTACTGGCGGCGATGCAGGCTTGTGACCTTGTTCACACGCGTGTCAGCCTTGGCCATGTCGGATTATTCCGCGCCTTGGTGCGGGCAGCGGGGCTGGATGCAGAAACTGAGGCCGCTTTGTTTACCGCCTTGCGCCACAAGGATGTGCCGGAGCTAACGGCGCGCGTGGTGGGGCTTGAGGTGAAATGGCGGGCAGCTTTCCTAGCTTTGACCGAGCTCTATGGTGGAGTGGAGGTAATCGATACCGCACGGACGCAATTGCCGGCCGTGGATGGCGTTGTGCAGGCCTTGGATGAGCTCGCGATCTTGGCTCGGGGTGTTCATGGCGTGGATATCGGCATTGATCTCGCCGATCTGCGCGGCTATGGCTATCACAACGGCGTGGTG
>Ga0209835_1000013_pt1 | contig 123645 bp, 102 predicted proteins | sample LakKivwa52mmetaG_FD_184138 | JGI IMG/M metagenome (GOLD analysis project Ga0209835, IMG submission 184138) | Anoxic lake water microbial communities from Lake Kivu, Rwanda to study Microbial Dark Matter (Phase II) - Lake Kivu water 52m metaG... | ecosystem: Environmental > Aquatic > Freshwater...
TGTGTTTTTCGACAATATCAACACTAAAACCTTTGTGTGCCAGCATGCAGGCTGTCGAAAGTCCCGAAAAACCTGCACCAATTACAACGACTTTTGCCATAATATTTGTTTAATAACTTGGTTAAAAAAATAAACAAAGTCAGTATTATAAATGTTCATAGTTATCGGAACATGTTATCAAAGTTAGTTATTAAATTTCCTTAAGTCTTGTGTTTCATGTAAAATTTTATTTTTCAACTGTGATGATTGGGTTAAGTGCATCAATAGGAGTTGACTGAGAGGAGTGTTTTTCAAATCAAAGCATCTTTTTAAGATGTTATTCGCCAAAAAGCCGGCAGACCTAAATAAATCTGCTTATTTTTGTGATAGAAGCATAAAGAATATGAACATTGCATTAACTGTTGTTGCCGTGGGCCTTCTGGTTTTTCTGGCCCATGTATTTGCTGAGTTTTTCAGCAGAAGTAAAGTGCCCGATGTTTTGCTGCTTATTTCCATTGGGCTGATCATTGGACCACTGCTCAACATTGTCAGTATTGAGCAATTGGGTATGGTAGGTCCTGTTTTTACGACCATAACACTGGTTACGATATTGTTTGAAGGAGGAACTGAGCTTAAGCTTGAGGCACTCAAAAAGTCACTTAAAGGAACAACTTTACTGACTAATCTGAATTTTTTTGCCACCATGGGAGTTGTTGGGGTCATCGGATGGCAGTTTTTCGAAATGCCTGTTCTGAATGCCTTTATGTTTGGAGCTATCGTGGGCGGAACTTCATCGGCTGTTGTTATTCCGCTTGTCAGACAACTGCATATGGGCAATAACAGCCGTACTATCTTGATTCTCGAATCCGCATTCAGCGATGTACTATGCATTGTCTTTGCTCTTGCCTTAATGGAGGCTATTCAATCGGATCAGATCAACTTCGGGCTTATGTTCGGTCAGGTGCTTTCCTCATTTATCCTTGCAAGTCTGCTGGGTTTGGCCGGTTCGATGTTCTGGTCAACATTGTTGCATAAGATCAGAAACATCAAGAACTCCATTTTCACCACACCGGCATTTGTTTTTATCATTTTCGGAATCAGTGAAGTGTTGGGCTACAGTGGTGCTATCTCCGCACTGGCATTTGGCATCGGACTGGCCAACAGTGAGCAGCTTATTTCCATTTTCAGGCCAAAAGGATCAGTCAGTACGCCTGAATCACTCAATGAAACCGAACGGATATTGTTTGGTGAAGTGGTGTTTTTACTCAAAACCTTCTTTTTTGTTTACATAGGTGTTTCCATTCGGCTCGATGATTTATATCCGCTTTTGCTTGGCCTGGCGATCTCGCTCCTGATGTTTATCCTGCGCATCCCTGTGGTTCGCGCTTCAATGCCTTCATCCGGCAAGAATATTCCCGGTGAGAAAGATTTGTACATCATGTCGGCTATGGTTCCGAAAGGTCTTGCCGCAGCTGTGCTGGCAACACTGCCTTTTCAGATGGGTATCGAAGGTGGCGAATTTATCATGAACCTGACGTTTTCAGTTGTATTGTTCAGTATTGCCATCACATCTGTATTAATTCCATCGATCGAAAAATTTGAAGGTGTACAGCGTTTTTATTCAAATGCGTTGCACCTGAATTCATGGCTGAGACAATTAACCCTATCTTTCAGGAAGGAAAATAAATCAGATTCAGAAAAGGGCGCAGAAGAGAAGAAATATGAGCAGAGGGAAGAAACGGAAAATACAGACGATTCGGTAAAAAAATAATTGCTTTTTAGTTGCTGTTAAAAAAATCATTATTTTTGCAGGCTCAAAATTTGAAAGAACATAAGTATGTATTTAACCGCTGAAAAGAAAACAGAAATTTTTAACGAATTTGGCAAGTCGGCCACTGACACTGGTTCAGCCGAAGGCCAGATCGCATTATTTACCTTCAGAATCAAGCATTTGACGGATCACCTGAAGGAAAACAAAAAGGACCTCTCGACCATGCGTGCTTTGGTGCGTTTGGTTGGAAAACGCAGGAAACTGCTCGATTATCTCAAAGATAAGGACATCGAAAGGTATCGTGAGATCATTAAGAAACTCGGTATCAGAAAATAAGAAATTAATTTTTATCGCAGGAAAAGGCAATTTGAAATGATTGCCTTTTTTTGCATTTTATCGTACTGTAAATTACATATACTCAATATTTTATGACTCCAAAAGGAATTGTTAAGTCCATCGAAATGGCAGATGGTCGCGTGATCACGCTCGAAACAGGCCGTCTGGCAAAACAGGCTGATGGTGCAGTAGTAGTCCGCATGGGCAATACGATGCTGCTGGCAACAGTGGTTTCGGCCAAAGAAGCCAAGGAAGATGTGGATTTTATGCCACTTTCAGTGGATTACAAAGAAAAATATGCTGCCACCGGTAAGTTTCCCGGCGGTTTTTTTAAACGCGAAGGTCGGCCTTCAGATTATGAAGTGCTTATCGCTCGCCTTGTCGATAGAGCACTCAGACCGCTGTTTCCCGATGATTATCATGCCGAAACTCAGGTGCTGATAAACCTGATTTCCGGTGAAAACGATGTTGCTCCTGATGCACTCGCAGCACTTGCAGCCTCAGCTGCTCTTGCCGTTTCCGATATTCCTTTCCACGGGCCGATTTCGGAAGTAAGGGTAGCCTACATCAATGGCGAATACGTGATCAATCCTGCCATTTCGGCTATGGCCGAGGCAGACCTTGACCTGATGGTTGCCGCAACAATGGACAACATTATGATGGTGGAAGGTGAGTCGAAGGAAGTTTCTGAAGCCGTAATGCTCGAAGCGCTCAAAAGGGCTCATGAAGCCATCAGACTGCAATGCAAAGCCCAGATAGAATTTGCAGAGATGGTTGAAAAAGCCCGTAACAAAAGGGTTTATTGCCATGAAGTAAACGATGATGATCTTCGCAAAGCCATCGAAACCTATGCTTACAAGCCCTGCTACGAACTTGCCCTAAAAGGTAACCCGAACAAGCACGAGCGTGCCGATGGTTTTAAAGCCATCTGCGAAAGTTTTGTGGAGACACTTCCCGAGGAAAGCCGTGAGGAGAAAGCAAACCTGGTGAAAAGATATTTCCACGATGTTGAGAAAAAGGCCGTACGTGATGCGATCCTAAACGAAAGAACCCGCCTCGACGGACGTAAGCTCGACGAAATCAGACCTATCTGGTGCGAAGTAGATTATCTGCCTTCTGCCCACGGTTCGGCTATCTTCACCAGAGGTGAAACACAAACACTGGTTACAACCACTCTCGGTACAAAGCTCGATATGCAAACTATAGATGGCGCTGTTTTTGAAGGTACATCATCTTTCATGCTTCACTACAACTTCCCCAGTTTCTCAACCGGTGAGGTGAAACCCAACAGGGGTGTCAGCCGTCGTGAAGTAGGCCACGGAAATCTTGCCGAAAGAGCTTTGAAGGTAATGATTCCCAATGGCGAAGAAAACCCCTATACCATCAGGGTAGTCTCCGACGTACTTGAATCGAACGGGTCATCATCTATGGCAAGTGTTTGCGGTGGAACTTTAGCACTTATGGATGCCGGGGTTAAAATAAGAAAGCCAGTTGCCGGCATCGCCATGGGGTTGATCACTGATGGACAGAAATTTGCTGTGCTGTCCGATATTTTGGGCGACGAGGACCACCTCGGCGACATGGACTTCAAGGTAACAGGTACCAAAGATGGTATCACTGCCTGCCAGATGGACATCAAAGTTGACGGCCTCTCCTATGAGGTGCTCGAGCAGGCACTGGAACAAGCCCGTCAGGGTAGAATTCATATTCTTGGCGAAATGGCAAAGACCATCACTGAACCCAGAGCTGACTACAAAGACCATGTTCCAAGGATTGAAAAAATGATGGTTGATAAAGAGTTTATTGGCGCAATCATTGGCCCCGGAGGTAAAATTATCCAGGAAATGCAGCGTGAGACCAACACAACCATCGTGATTGAAGAACAGGGTAATTTTGGTGTTATCGATATTGTTTCAGCCAACAAAGAATCTATCGAGATGGCTAAAATGCGTATCCGTGCCATTGTTGCTGTTCCCGAAGTCGGGGAAGTTTATCTGGGAACTGTCAAAAACATTCAACCTTTTGGAGCCTTCGTAGAGATTCTACCCGGAAAGGATGGATTATTGCATATCTCTGAAATCGAATGGAAACGACTCGAAACCGTTGAATCAGTCCTGAAGGTAGGGGATAAGGTAAAAGTAAAACTGATCGGAGTAGATGCCAAAACAGGCAAGATGAAACTCTCGAGAAAAGTTTTGCTCCCGAAGCCCGATAATGCTGAAAAGGCGTAACATTAATGAAACTTTAACGTACAATCAACGCTAACCAAATTAAGTTTTCATGAGGCAACTCAAAATTACAAAACAGGTCACCAACCGTGAAACTGCATCGCTCGACAAATATCTGCAGGAGATCGGAAAGGTCGAACTGATTACTGCAGAAGAAGAAGTTGAACTGGCCCAGCGTATCAAACAAGGCGACAGGGCAGCACTGGAAAAACTCACTAAAGCTAACCTTCGTTTTGTTGTTTCTGTTTCTAAACAATATCAGAATCAAGGTCTTAGTCTTCCTGATCTTATCAATGAAGGCAACCTGGGGCTGATTAAAGCAGCCCAGCGCTTCGATGAAACACGTGGGTTTAAATTTATTTCCTATGCCGTTTGGTGGATCAGACAGTCTATCCTTCAAGCATTGGCCGAACAATCCCGTATTGTCAGGCTACCCCTGAATAAAATCGGTTCGATCAACAAGATAAACAAGGCTTACGCCAAGCTGGAACAGGAATTTGAACGCGAACCCAATGCAGAGGAAATCGCTGATATCCTTGAGGTGACAGAGAATGAGGTGAAGGAATCGATGAAAAATGCAGGTCGTCACGTTTCGATGGATGCGCCGCTTATTCAGGACGAGGATAACACTATGTATGATGTTTTGAGGAGTGAGGAAGCAATTACTCCCGAAACAGAATTGCTGTATGAATCCCTTCGCAAGGAGATTGACAGAGCCATCTCTACGCTCACACCCCGTGAAGCTGATGTGGTTCGCCTTTATTTCGGACTTAACGGCAGCCACCCCATGACTCTTGAAGAAATAGGTGAGAAGTTTGACCTGACCCGCGAAAGGGTTCGCCAAATCAAGGAAAAAGCCATCCGACGCCTGAAACACACCAGCCGGAGTAAAATTCTGAAAAGTTATCTCGGTTAAATTGATCTGAAAGCGCTCACGGTGGGCGCTTTTTTTGCGTCCATAAATGAAATATGTATGAACCGACGAAAAGCTAGTGTGTTTATCGCTATGAGTCTTGATGGCTATATTGCCGGAAAAGGCGGTGATATGTCGTTCGTTTCTTGTGTTGAAGTTCCAAACGAAGATTATGGTTATAATGCTTTCATTGAAGAAGTTGATACAGTTATTATGGGTCGTAGTACCTTCGACTGGGTGTTTGCGCAGACCGGCAGACTACCACACCATAACAAGCAAACCATTGTGGTAACACACAGACCTCTTCCCGAAATACCCAATCTGGAAGCATTCTCCGGCGATTTGGCCATGTTTATGAACAAACTTAGAAACCTTTCAGGCAGAACCATATATGTTGATGGCGGCGCCTCAATTGTTGATGAACTGATGCAAAAGCATCTGATTGACGAAGTCATTATCTCAATAATTCCGGTAGTTCTTGGAGGTGGCACGCGTTTGTTCGATGAACTGAACACAACGATACCATTAGATTTGAAACACTCCAGAGCTTATTCTTCAGGATTGGTGCAACTCACTTATGTCCCCCGTAATCAATAACTTTGCTGGTTTCTGAAGAACAAGGAATGACGGAGAACCCATCAGCGATAAACCTGCTTTACCTAGATTCCTGGTTTGCAGCCATCAACAAACCCAACGGACTGACGGTACACCGCAGCCAGGCTACCGGAAATGTGCAGCATTTTGCATTGCAGCTTTTGCGAGACCACCTCGGAAGAAGGGTTTATCCCGTGCACCGGCTCGACAGCAAAACAAGCGGTGTACTTTTGTTTGCGCTCGACACGCAGACCCTCAGACTAATGCAGGAGCAATTTGCCGGTCAGCAGGTGGATAAAACTTATCATGCCATCGTGCGTGGCTTTGCACCTGAGGAAACGGTGATTGATTATCCATTGGTAAACGAAGTTGGCAAACAACAGGATGCTGTTACTGAGTTACGATTACTGGCAAAAGCCGAAATTGATCTGCCGTATGGTAAGTTTCTTACGTCAAGGTATTCACTTGTAGAGCTCAGGCCGCGCACAGGCCGTATGCATCAGATCCGCAGACACCTGGCACACATCAACCATCCGGTTATCGGCGACCGACCTCATGGTTGCAACAAGCAAAACAGGCTTTTTAAAGCACAATTCAATACCACAGAAATGATGCTGCATGCCCGCTCACTTCGTTTTGTTCATCCGGTGTCGGGTCAGGTGGTGTTTATCAAAGCTGATTATCAAGCCACCTTCCGTTTATTGCTCACGCTGTTGGGGTTGGGGGAGGGCAAAACAGAAATCACAATATAGTAATTGCTTTTGGTAAATATTTTGGACTAATTTTGCCCCACACCTGATGCGATAATATGAAAGTGAGTCCTTTAATTGCACCCTCCATGCTTTCAGCCGATTTTCTCCGGTTGGATGAGGAAGTTGACATGGTGAACAACAGCATGGCCGACTGGTTTCACCTCGACATCATGGATGGGGTGTTTGTTCCCAACCTTTCTTTTGGCTTGCCGGTAGTTAAAGCCATCAGCAGTATGGCTGTGAAACCCCTCGATGTTCACCTGATGATTGTGCAACCCGAACGCTACATAACAGCTTTCAGGGATGCCGGGGCAGATATCTTATCAGTTCATTACGAAGCCAGCACACACCTGCACCGAACTCTCCAGGCCATCAGACAAGCCGGAATGAAAGCCGGCATTGTGCTCAATCCGCACAGTCCGGTTCACCTGCTCAACGATATAGTTGGTGAAGCTGATATGGTATTGCTGATGTCCGTGAATCCGGGCTTTGGCGGACAACAGTTTATACCGCATATATTGAACAAAATCAAGGAGTTAAAGGAGTTGGCCCTGCGTATCAACCCCGCCCTGCTCATCGAGGTTGATGGGGGAGTGAACCGCGACAACGCTGCACAGCTTTGCCATGCCGGCGCTGATGTGCTGGTTGCAGGTAACGCAGTATTCAAATCAAGTGAACCGGCAGAAGAAATCCGGCTGTTGAAAACAATTCTTGATTAGGTAATTTCCACATTAACAATGAGGAATTAAAAAAATGACAAAGAAACAACAAGCATTCTTTCCATTTTTTTTTAACTATTTGACTTGGTACGAGAACAATTGTTATTAATTTAGCAACTCAATTACACAAAACTTGCAGGTATCACCGACATATGTTCCCTTGGTCATGAATGAGGCCTTTTATCGTTACAGCACCCACGAGAACGATAGCATATTTCCACGCATTCATGAAGTTGTTGATCAACCCGACTGGAAGAACAAAGTTATTGTGGTTGTTGAGGATGTTTTGTCTAATTTCCAGTTGCTGGCAGCATATCTGTCGCGCACGGGTGCATCAGTTGTTCATTTCGATAAGGGTTTGCCCGCCTACGAATGGGTGAAAGCCGGTAACGAAGCAGATGCTATTTTAATGGATCTTCGCTTGCCCGACCTTAATGGAATCGATGTAACCCGCCTGATCAGACAAATCAATAAAGAAGTTCCCATTATAGCCCAAACAGCATTTGCCATGATGGGCGACCGCGACAGATGCCTTAAAGCCGGATGCAACGATTATATCGCCAAACCCATTCCGCGAAAGGAATTTCTTACCGTATTATCAAGGCATCTGAATTAATTTGGGTCAGTGAACATGATCCTGTGTCTGGCGCATATTTACAATCAAAAACCATGAGTTTATAATTTAATGCTATGAATGAATCCCTTTTGACATTAAAGCCTGCTGATGTTTGGCGCTATTTCAGTGAAATTCTCTCAGTTCCTCGCCCATCAAAACACGAAGAAAAGATTGTTGCTTATCTGGAGACTTTCGCCCGCAATCATAAACTGGAGTTTAAGCGTGATGCAGTTGGCAATGTGCTTATCTGTAAAAATGCTTCACCGGGTTACGAAGATCGTCAGACTGTTGTACTGCAGAGCCATATTGATATGGTGTGCGAAAAGAATAGTGACAAAGAACATGATTTCTTTAATGATCCCATCGAAAGTTTTATCGAAAATGGATGGGTGAAAGCAAAAGGTACAACGCTTGGCGCTGACGATGGTATCGGAGTAGCAGCACAGCTCGCCATTCTGAGTGATAAAAGTGTGTCGCATGGTCCGATTGAATGTCTTTTCACAGTTGATGAAGAGACTGGTCTTACCGGCGCTTTTGGACTAGAACCTGATTTCTTAAAAGGCAAAATTCTGCTCAACCTTGATTCAGAGGACGAAGGAGAACTGTTCATCGGTTGTGCCGGTGGGAAAGACACTGTGGCCAAAATGCCTTTCTCTTGGGAGAAAAGCCCCGACAATTTTGATCCATTGGTAATTGAAGTCTCAGGTCTGAAGGGCGGGCACTCTGGCGACGACATCCATAAAGGATTAGGTAATGCCAATAAAATACTAACCCGCATACTATGGATGCTTAGCCACGAGACAGGTGCGCGTTTGTTTGACATCAGCGGAGGAAATCTGCGCAATGCCATCGCCCGTGAAGCTCAGGCAAAGGTGTTTATTGATAAATCATTAATAGACAAAAGTCTGCAAATAGCTGAAGAATTGGCTAATAAAATTTCAGCTGAGTTAGCAGTCACCGAACCTAATCTTAGAATCCGGATTTCAATAGGAACTGAGCATCCGGGATGGGTTGTTGCACTTAGCGACCAGAAGAAATTACTGAATAGTCTATATGTTTGTCCGCATGGTGTGATTGCCTATAGCCAGACGATTCCCGGTTTTGTGGAAACCTCAACCAATCTGGCATCGGTTCGCATGCACAAGGATCATTGGGAAATTACCACAAGTCAGCGCAGTTCGGTTGAGTCGGCCAAGGAAGATGTAGCCAATATGGTTGCAGCATGCTTTGCCCTGGCAGGCGCTGATATTAAACAAAGCAATGGCTACCCCGGATGGGCACCAAATCCATCCTCAGCGATACGAGAACTTACTGTTAAGTCATATGTAAAGCTATTTGGAAGTCAGCCACTTGTTAAAGCTATACATGCCGGTCTCGAATGTGGGCTTATCGGTGATAAATATCCCGGAATGGATATGATTTCTTACGGTCCAACTATAAAGGGAGCACATTCACCCGATGAACGCCTTGAGATAGCCAGCGTCCAGAAATTCTGGGATCTTACCCTTGAAATACTGAAAGAGATTCCAAAGAAATAAGAATTGGCTCATCATCTATTGTAAAACAATAAGACCGCCGGGTTTCATCGCCTGGCGGTCTTTTTTATCTGTTCACCTTAATACCAGAAAGGATTTATATCCACTTTAGCAAAGGAAAATCCATCCGGTGCGGCAAAAGTTCATTCTTGGGATAAATCCTGAAGGTATAGTCATAAACGCCTGCTCTGTAAATGGGCACATCCACCCGATAGCGTGCCCATCCTTCACCTGACTCAACAATGCTGAGTTCTTCGGTAAAGAGCAGTTCGTCGATTCTGTCGTGCAGTTTTTTGCCCACAAGAAGTTCGATACCGACTTCTCCTGCATTGAGTCCGGGTGTCCCCAATTTGATTTCGGCGATGAAGTTTTCGCCGAATTTCAGCGGCCTAATGGTTGGATCAGGAACTTTAACAGATTGCAGTTCAATGTTTTCCCATGAATGAGCAATGCGCGATTTCCATTCAATGATGGTTTTGGCCCGACCGTAATTATCGGCCATCAGACTGTGTGACCTTTTGGCAAGTTTACCGTAAAATTTCGAGAAATAGTCATCAAGCATTCGTTTCATGGTGAAGTGCGGGGCTATTTCCGAAATATTGTTCTTGATGTATTTAACCCAGGTTTCGGGGATTCCTGAAGAATTTCTGTCGTAAAAGAGTGGAACAACTTCAGATTCGAGCAGGTTATAGATGGTTTCAGCATCCAGTTCGTCCTGATATTGTTGATTCGCGTAGGTGCGTCTTTCCTGAATTGCCCAGCCGGCGTGTTGTTTGTATCCTTCAGCCCACCATCCGTCGAGCACGCTGAAGTTCAAAACACCGTTCATAACGGCTTTTTCGCCGCTGGTTCCTGAGGCTTCAAGCGGCCTGGTGGGCGTGTTCAACCAAATATCCACACTGTTGGTCAGACGTTTGCCAAGTTCCATGTCGTAGTTTTCAATAAACAAAACTTTCCCTATGAAACCGGGCATCCGCGATACTTCGATGATGCGTTTGATCAGATCCTGACCTGCCTTGTCATTCGGATGGGCTTTGCCTGCAAACAGAAAGATAACCGGTCTGTTTTCGCGGTTAAGGATAGCGGAAAGCCGTTCGAGATTTGTGAACAGCAAATGAGCACGTTTGTAGGTGGCAAACCTGCGGGCAAACCCAATAATCAGCGCTTTGTCGTTAAGTGCTTCTATGGTTTTCAGAATGAGTTTCGGGCTTTCCTGCCTTTCGGTCAGATCAACCTTAACTCTGTATTTGATATAGCTGATGAGTTCCGATTTGAGCTGACAACGGATGTTCCATATTTCTTCGTCCTTCACCTTGTGAATCGCTGACCAATGTGTCGCATTAGACTGATCAGTCTCAAAGCCCGGCGTGAAATACTTGTGATAAAGCTGTTGCCAGGATGCGTCTGTCCAGGTTGGATAATGCACACCGTTGGTTACATAACCAATATGCAATTCATCAGGAAAATATCCCGGATAAAGGGATTGAAACATATCCCTTGAAACACGTCCATGGATTCTGCTCACGCCGTTTATTTCCTGACTTAGTTTGGCAGCCAACACACTCATGGAGAACTTCTCGCCCGGATCATTGGGTCTGAACTTTCCGAGATTCATGAAATCTTCCCAGCTGATATTGAGCCGGCTGGCATAATGTGGCATATAGGTTCGTAGCAGGTGCTCTTCAAAAGCATCATGTCCGGCCGGCACCGGAGTATGTGTAGTAAACAGGGATGATGCTCTGACGATTTCGAGTGCCAGTTCGAAGCTTAGGTTGTCCTGTTCAATGAACATCCTCAGGCGCTCGAGACCGATAAACGCGGAATGTCCTTCGTTACTGTGATAAATAGAAGGATTCAGATTCATTTTTTCGATCAGTCGGATTCCACCTACGCCCAGCACCATTTCCTGCTTGAAGCGCATTTCGCTGTCGCCGCCATAAAGCTGGAAAGTAATGCTTCTGTCCTCAGTCTGGTTTTCTTCGATGTCGGTATCCAGCAGGAAGAGCGATATACGGCCAACGCTTACCTTCCAGGCCTTAGCCACAACTGTACGTCCGGGCATGGCCAGACTAACTGTAACCCAGTCACCGCGCTCATTACGCACGGGTTCAAGAGGAAGGTGAGTAAACTTTTGTGGCACATACTGTGCCAGCTGGTCACCATGCACAGAAATATCCTGTGTGAAATAACCATAACGATAGAGCAGCCCGACGGCAAACAGGTTTATACCTGAATCACTTGCCTGCTTGAGATAGTCACCGGCCAGAATTCCCAGACCACCTGAATAGATTTTGAGGCTTTTGTGAAGACCATATTCCATGCTGAAATACGCAATCCTGTCAGGGTTTGTCGGCGTATGATCCATATATTGTCTGAAATCTTCATATACCTTATCAACCCGTTGCATGAATTCGCTGTTGTTCTCAAGCGCCTCTATCTGTTTCTTCGACAGACCTTCCATCAGCGGAATGGGATTATGTTCATTCTCCTCCCATGCCAATGGATCTATTGATTCAAACAATGCGGTTGCCTCGTAATTCCATGACCACCAAAGATTTTGTGAAAGTTCCCAAAGCTTCTTCAGTTGCTTGCCATACACCGGTTGTATCAGGAATTTTTTCCAGCTTGGCTGATCTTTTTTGTCCAGGCCGGTCATTTCAGGTGGTTCGTTGTACCATCTGCTCTGATACGTTTGCTCCCTTGCAGAAACCTTTAGGTTGGCCTGCCTCCATGCATTGACATAGTTTTCCAGAAGTTTGTCCCAAAGTGCCTGACCAGCAATTTCCTGAGCCTTTTCTCTGATTTTTTCCATGTCTGCTGCTGAATTGCTGAGCAGTTTCCTGATGATTTCGCTGATTTTCAAGGCCAGTGGAGTTTCATCTTCTTCTGTACGGTCGAGTACCACAACGGACCCGTTAGCCGCTTTCAGTTCACGTGCCCAGAGTCCAAAACCTGCATAGGAAGTTGTGATCGTGGGAATGCGGAAACTGATGCTTTCGAGAGGAGTGTAGCCCCATGGTTCGTAATATGAAGGAAAAACAGAAAGGTCGAATGCTTTCAGGAGATCATAGTATGTAATATCGAAGATACCATCCTGTCCGTTGAGATAGGTTGGTACAAAGATTATCTTTACTTTATCTTCCTTGGTGTTATTCAAATTGTTGCCCCTGATTCTGTTCAGAACCGGGTCATTAAAGGCATCAAAAAGGCGGTGCGTACAATATGGGTCGGTGGATTCGGGCCGTACGGCGTGCAGCGCGCGTTCACGAACTTCTTTTGACGGGCCTGAAATGTGTGCCGGAACGGCGACTACAGCCAATACGTTTTTCTTCATCTGGCCCGAGCGATTCAGCTCACCAAGTGCATCAATGAATGGCCCGATGCCTTTGTTGCGGAATTCGTATCTTCCGCTGGTGATAACCATAAAGGTGTCGTTGGATAGCGACTCTCCAATCATAAACGACGCCACTTCGAGCAGTTTTTCTCTGGACTGACTGCGGATCGCTGTCAATTCATCCTTTGAAACTAGTAGTGATTTATCGAAACCGTTAATGGTAATCACATCAGGCTTACGACCAAGAAAATGTTCACATTCAGAGGCTGTTATATCGCTTACAGTGGTAAAAATGTCTGCATAGAGGGCAGCGTTCCGCTCAAGTGACTGTTTCGCAGTAACATTGAAACGCGATGCTGTGGTAAAGGGATGATAACTGTTGAGTTGGCCATAAAGTGGCAGACCATTGCCAGCAATTGCCCTGCCCAGAACAGTAGCATGTGTGGTAAACACAGTGCCGATCCAGGGAGAAAACTTATTCAGGTAAAGTACACCCGTTCCGGTCATCCACTCGTGGAACTGTGCCACAACTTTTTGATGACTGCTCAGGAAGAAATTGCTGAAACAGTCAATGACTTGTCCTGCTGCATAACCGAACATGGCAGGTTCAACATAATCCCAGCCACCCTGGATAGAATCGAGCTGATAAGTTTCCCAGAAGCCTGCAAAAATTTTGTCCTTTTGCGTAAACAAGGGTGTGAAATCTACCAGTATGGCGATCGGCCTGCTTTCGATGGCCCATCGGCCAATCCTGATTTTTAAACCTTCAGAGGCAGCTTTATGTTTCCATTCCTTAAATAAATGATGGTCCTCGATAAAATAGGGATTTCCCGACGTTTCTTTGACTAAATCGGGCCCAATAGTAATATATCTATCGCCCCAGCCTTCAATGATGGTTTTTGATTTGGTGGAGATTACTGTGTAAATCCCACCAACCATGTTACATACTTCCCAGCTGGTTTCGAAAATGTAGTCCGGTTTAAGATTCATGCTTATTTTCTTTAGTTAATGGCAATGTTATATAAGCCCGGCTTTCGTTCCGGGTGATTGAGAACGTAATAAAAAGTTAATCTTTAATCCAATACCCACTAAATCAGCCCTCTGAGTTTTTCTTCTATTGTCTTTCTGATCTGGTTAACCTGTGATTTTTTTATCTTAAGGTTTTGTTCCAGTTCATCATATTTCTTGCGGGCAGCCTTGCTCATGTTTGGGATCACTTTGTTTACAAGCTCTTGCTCTGCATCTTTTAATGCTGCCACAAGGTCTTCTGCTTCTATGTCCTTGATAAGTTTTTTAATCCGAGCATCTGAAAGGCTTTTGATGTCATCAAATACAGGTTTTATGGACTCTTCGCCCCTTTTGATTCTACTTTTTGCTTTTGCAGTCAGATCTTCAATTGCTTCATTTGCCTGATTACCAATTTGTTTTACGATTTGCCCACTCTTTTCTGCCACTTCCTGAAACATTTTAGAAGTATCGGGATATTTTTTGTTAACGCGGTTCTGGAAGTCTGACAACACATTCATGAAGTTGATATATGCTTCATAAGGTGATGGGTAATGATTAAAATACTTATGCACATCACCATCTGAAAACCATTTGGTGCACATGTAGTAAAAATGGTCTGACGATTGCAGGTAGTTCCAGTCGCGCATTAATTCTATATCTTTCGAATTTCTGATGGTTTCGCTTAATGCGTATAGTTTGGCAAATGATTCGTCCTGCATATCATTACCGAGCCAGGCCGTAACATCACGTTCTTCATCGGCCCAGGATATCGGATAGGGTACGTGTATGGCAGAAACAGGCTGTAATTTTTCGGCCAGAATTGCCGGTGTGGAGAATGAGTATTTTCCGTGTTTCAGTATTGCAGCGGGTAAAGCTTTCATGAAATTAAATATGCCGCTCGAAGCCCACTGATGCTCACCGAATGTTTCGTAGTCCATAAAAAGGTTTACGACCTCTTCGTTGGGATTGATTTTATCCAGCCAGCCTACAAATTTTTCGGCAGTAACAGGCCATTCAGACCAGCTTTGTTGTGAAAAACGGAATGCGATGTCGTCGCTGAGTCTGAAATTACGCAGCAACACTTTCAGTTTGGGATTAATGGCGTTGGCATACATGTAGTTTGGACTTTTCCATCCCAGAACATGTTTGGCCCCTTCGGTAAGCATAACTTTGAATCCCATTTCGGCTACCTGAGCACCAATGTTGTCGGAATAAATCAACTCGGTGTTGCGGAAACTAACTGGCCTGACACCAAACACCTGTTCAATCTTCTCGGAATGTGCCTTCACCTGACGTTCAAACTCAGCAGCATCCTTGAGTGAACTTAGCGAATGCGCGTAAGTCTCTGCCAGTATTTCAACATTTCCGGTGTCCACCAACTTTTTGAAGCTTTCAAGCACCTCAGGTGAATAGAGCTCCATTTGCTCAATGGCCAGACCCGAAATACTGAAACTAACTTTAAACCTACTGCCGAATTCCTTTATTTGCTGCATGAGGATTTCGTTCATAGGAAGGTAGCATTTTTCTGCTATTCTTCTCATTATCATTCGATTGAAATAGTCATCGTAGTAAAAATGATTTCGGCCGATATCGAAGAACCGGTATGTTCTCAAGCGAAAAGGCTGGTGTACCTGGAAGTAGAAACAAATAGATTTCATGACAACTGGGTTGTTAAAGTCTTGTTATAATACTGATTCATATACTTTTTTAACTTCAAGGGAGGCGTGTTCCCATTTCAGTGAATCCACTTCATCTTTTCCAAAGCGGATAAAGGTGTTTGACAAGGCCTGATAATGACATAATCCGTAAATGGCATCAGCCATGGCGTCGATATCCCAAAAGTCGACTTTTATGGCATGCTTGAGAATCTCTGCGACACCTGACTGCTTGGATATGACAACCGGCACATTCGAACGCATGGCTTCAAGCGGGACAATTCCGAATGGTTCCGAAATGGAAGGCATGACAAACACATCCGACATGGCAAACATTTTGTCCACGTCATCGCCTTTCAGGAATCCGGTGAAGTGAAAACGATCGCCCATGCGCAGCTGCGCTACACGTAAAACCATCTTGTTGAGCAGATCCCCTGTACCTGCCATTACAAAACGAACATTGGGATCGCGTTTCAGAATTTTATGGGCGGCTTCAACAAAATATTCAGGGCCTTTCTGAAACGTAATTCTCCCGAGAAAAGTGACTACTTTTTCGTCGACTGCTTTTTCAAAGCCTTGCAAGTCAGGTTTGTCAGATGGTTCTACAGCATTATGCACCGTAAACACTTTGTTGGGGTCAATACCATATCGGTCAATCACAATACGCCTGGTCAGATTGCTGACTGTAATAACTCTGTCGGCCATTTCCATCCCGCGGCGTTCAATGGCATACACATCTGTATTGATGTTTTCACCCGAGCGGTCAAATTCAGTCGCATGCATATGCACAACCAGCGGTTTGCCCGATGTTTCCTTAGCTGCCACACCAGCTGAATAAGTTAACCAGTCGTGGGCATGAATAATGTCGAAATCTTGTTTAGTGGCAATAGATGACCCAATAAGAGCATAACGGGCAACCTCTTCCATCAGGTTGCTGCCGTATTTGCCCGAGAACTCAAATTTTTGCGAAAATACCCTGCTTTGGAACTTTTCTGTTGCCCGTTTGCTTTCTTCTGTAAGGTTTTCAAAGGATTCGGGCCCGACATAGGGAATAATGTTTGAACCTACTTCCATGTATTGCACCCTGTCCCAGTATGAACGTTCATCTTCGCGGTCAATATCAACCGTTACTTCACTTGCATTCACTAGCCTTACAGCTTCCTGTGATTCATCACCATAAGCTTTTGGCACTACAAAAATAATTTCGAGTCCGTGCTTGGCAAGACCTTTAGTAAGTCCAAAACAAGCAGTGCCGAGCCCGCCGGTGATGTGTGGTGGAAATTCCCATCCGAACATTAATACCTTCATTGATCAGTTGTTGTTTTGGTGTTGTCGTTATTTCATCAGTTGGTATCTGGTAATGATTGCCTTCATCCGTATCAGCTCTGCCACGGCCCAGGCTTGTGAGATGGCTCCTCCGGGCAGATGTGGTGGATCACCGTCATACACCTCGGAGATGCTTCCAATGCCGGCCTCGAACATAGTGCTTTCAAAGCCTTCATAAAGATCCTGAATATGTTGAAGCCCAGATTTGCCATACAACTTCAGGGATGCTTCAGCATAATGGCCTATAAGCCATGTAAATACAGTTCCCTGATGGTAGGCTTGATGACGTTGTTCCCTGTTGCCCCCAAATTGTCCTTTGTAGGCCGGGCTCATCGGACTAAGAGTCCTAAGCCCTCTGGTCGTAAGCAGTTCAGAGCGAACACGTGCCATTACAGCTGCCTGCATTTCGTCATTGATCGGACTGTAGGGTAAAGCTACTGCAAACAGCATATTTGGTCTGACGGACATATCGCGCACCCCGTTCTCGACACAATCGGCCAGAAAACGATGTTTTTCATCCCAAAAGGTTTCCGGGTAACTGCTTTTGATCATTTCCGCAACCGCTTGCCATTTCTTCACAAATGAAGTATCGTTTGCAGCAGATGCAAGTTCAATGGAAAAACACACTGCATTATACCACAGTGCATTCACTTCAACCGCATAACCATTACGAGGAGTGATGGGTTTGCCATTGGTAACAACATCCATCCATGTCAGTGTCATGCCAGTGGACCCGGCGTGTAGCAACCCCTTTTCATCCATGAAAATGTTGAACTCAGTGCCCTGCCGGAACCCATCCAGAATCTGTTTCATTTTCCGACCATACTCATTCCATATTTCGGATTTAAGTCCTGTATGTATGGCGTATTGCTGCATGGCCCAGAAAAACCAAAGCGGGGCATCAACAGAGGCATAGTCGGGTTGATTATTCCGACCGATATTCGGAAAAAGCGGGCCTTTGAGGTTGGCGAGGTTAGTGTTGATGACTGCCTTAAATGAGGGTATGTCGTTGTTGAGCAGGGTCAGGCCGGGCAAGGCAATGAATGTGTCTCGGCCCCAGGTTCCAAACCAGGGAAATCCCGCCATGATTTCAGTTTTGTTTTTGCCTTTGACAATGAACTGCTGTGCTGAATTGGAAAGGCAGTTTTCGAAATTATCTCTTGGAACACGCTTTTTTACCTCTGATGAAAATTGTCTACTAAGTCCGGTTGTGGCTTTTTCTTCAAGGCCGGCAGAAAGGATAATGCTTTCGCCTTTTTTTAGGTTAATATCAAAGAAACCCGGTACAAAAAGGTCTTCGTTACATTCGTTACCTCTTTCTTTTTCACGGATATACTCAATGTTATAATACCAATCAGGCACATGGGTATATTCGGCTTTTCGCGAGAACTGCATGTAGAGCCTCGAATAACCTTTATACATCTGCCAGCTTACGCCATTCGCGGCTTGCTCAAATTTGTTGTTGAGGTCAATATTGGCTTTTGAAAGCCGGTAAACATTGCGAAATGCAAGAAAAGGTTTGAGTCTCAGCGTTGTGGGAGAGTTTGCTTCTTCAAGTGTGTATCTGATCAAAACCCTGGATTCGTTTTCAGCAAACAACATCTCTTTACTCAGCACGACCCCACCGACCCTGTAAATCAATCTGGGTATCGGAGATGCTGTGAAGGCCCGGAGGTATTTGTGTCCCTTGGGCTCATGCACCCCGTTGGGATACATGCGCACGGCCAGGTTAAATGATTCATTATGCTGAATTACTGTTTCATCTACTGATGACAACAAAACATGATTGTCGCTGTCAAGCCAGGGTTGAGGAACAACAAGCAGGCCATGATACTTGCGTGTGTTGCAGCCGGCTATTGTGGTTGATGAATATCCTCCGGCCCGGTTGGATCGAAGTAATTCTCTGGAAAGCGAAAAATCGAGGTTGATCAGCTGTAATTTTTCAAAGGAAATATAGCTCATTGCTTAGTTTTTTCAGGATGAAAAACTTTTTTCATGCTAATGGCGCAAAAATATGAAATTCCCTCATGAAACTAAAATCCGATTTCACTGTCAAAGACATTTGACTGGTTATTTATGTATCACATTAATAATATTTTGTGATTTACGGATTTGTTGTTAATATTTTATTGAAATACAGAAAACGATTGCATAAGTGCCTTAGCGCGCAATCAGTGGTTTATTAGCTTCGTTCTTTAATGGAAAAAAAAATAGTGTAATCAACTGCATCGCTGTTTTACAGTTCATTTTACTATTTGACAAGCGGGATTTTCATAGTAAAGGATACATACAAAAAGCCGGCCCTGATTTCAGGACCGGCTCTCATAAATGATACTTAGTTCTCAGAACTTTACTGTCAGTCCAAGGTTCAGCACAGAGATGCCGTAACCGAGCTCCCCAAATGCGCCAAATGTTTCATTAAAATGATAACGGGCTCCGAGAAAACCAGAGTAGGCAATACCACCTGCCGATGGCTCAGGGAGATTGCTGTTTCCTTCGAGCTCTACTGAGGCAAGGTTATAGGCCAATAACAATCCGGCATAGGTGTCCATATTGTCGAGTAGGTCGAAATGATATGCTCCACGTGCTCCGATAATCAGATAAGAGTATTTCCAGGTATAGTTTAATCCGGCAAATTCCTCTTTAAACATGGAGTAACCTACATAAGCACCCAAACTGATATTGTCGGTGATGCCAAAATCAAGTGAAGCCGAAACCGGAGGCAATGTGGCTTTTCCGGCACCAAAAGTGCTTAATAAACCGACACCTAAATTCAGGTCTTTCTGTCCTTTTTCGAACTGTGCTGTGGCACTCAATGAAATACCCATAAGGGCAATGAAAACAATGGTAATTGCTTTTTTCATGGTTGTTTGATTTAGTTAAATTGCCTACTCTGTGTGCTTTTCGGCTTCCGCAAAAAATTCTTTTGTTGTTGCTTTAAAATCAAATTATTCGTTAAGCCAAAGCCAGACAAAAACAGGTAACTGAACATGTGAGTTTTAATGGCATTGACCGATGTGAAACGATAAGCCTGAAAGTTGAATGCCTGTGGCCCTGAACCGGGCCTGATGACATCTGTTTTACGCATGGACATGAAGCTTCGCAACAGAGAAAAGCAATTTGATTTGCCGGGTGGAAAACTAAAGAGTTTTGCAAGATTCATGTTTCAGGCTAAAGAAACACAAATGTATGCTTGGTCTTTTCTTAGGAAGCTAAGGTAAAAATCGTAATTCTCCTACGGTGTTTTTAACAGTAGTCTTTTCCGCTGAGCGTTTAGCTAGGTTCAATCCTGAATTAATCTCACTTTTCTGCTGATCATCTCGATCAGAAAAACCTTATTGAAGCCTGTTAAAGGTATTTTGTCAATAGTGTTCAAGTTTGCAGGTAGTTTGGCACTGCTTGACGCATCCAATCCCGCAACAAGCACCAGCCAAAGTTCGTTCAGTCTTTTTTTCTGATAAAGGGTTCTCTTCTCTTCTTTTCTGCTCATGGCATAGTTTATATCCTGCAAAGTGAAACGATTGCTCTGTGCAGATGGCAGCAATGCACTTACCGGTCCTTTGGTGAGTCTGGTGATCTCTATGCCAATACGGTAATGCCTGCCTGTTTGCAGGACAAAATCGGGAGATTCTGAAGGAATAATGCGACCGGGAGGAAAGCCAGAGTATTGAGAACGTAGTAAATCCATAACGGCCTGCTCTTCATTAAACTTGGTTGTATTTTTCATTTATTATGCTAATAATCACCTTTTCTGGCATTCAACCGAACAAAAAGTACAAAAATGCATTAATTTAGCATTTCATTTCAATGTAATCCGTTAAAGTTGTTATTTGCTTCAGTTATTCAAACGATCAAATTTTCACATCATGAAGAATTATTGTAAATTGTCGGCAATCAGTTTATTGTTTGTCTGCACCTTTTTGTTGCATGGTTTCGTTGCTCAGGGTCAAAATTTTAAAATTGTCAAAGGTGAGCGTCCTGCAATTGATCTGTCGAAAGTTCCGGTTGATGCTTATGAGCATGGGGTGCTGAAGATTAAACTCACTCGAGAGGCAATCAGTTTAATCAATGAAGATTCATTTGATGGAGTTTTGGCAAACTCAGTGAATTTTGGTATAGAGTCAATCGATGCGCTTGGTCGCGAATTTGGAGTCAGGCGTATTGAAGCCCAGTTTGGCTCAACTGCACTCAAGAATTCCTATTCTGAAAGGCATCATGCGTGGGGGTTTCATCAATGGTTCAAGCTTTATGTAAATGAATCGGTTGATATTAGAGTGGCTGTTAATGCTTTTATGGAATTGGCTGAAATTGAATTTGCTGAACCCGAATACAGAAAAAGACTTATTGGAAATGCTCCTCCCTCGGATAGGCCTGTTTCTGAAAAATTCAACCCAGCCGAACCCACTGCTTTCTGGACGCCCGATGACCCGAGATACAACGAGCAATGGCACTATCACAACACCGGCCAGCAGAATGGAACACCGGATGCCGATATAGATCTGCCCGAAGCGTGGGAAATGGAGAAAGGGAATTCTGAATTGCTGGTTGCCATTGTCGATGAAGGCATACAGTTCAATCATCCTGACATTGCGGCCAACATGTGGGATGGAATCGGATTTAACTTTGTTGCCGGAAACAGTAATATTGTACCCGGCAACCATGGGACGCATGTGGCTGGCACTGTTGCTGCTGTAAATAACAATGCAACTGGAGTTTCAGGTATTGCTGGGGGTGATGGTTCGGGTAATGGCATCCGGCTAATGTCGGCTCAGGTGTTCACCGCATCCGGCAGTGGCGGTTTTGATCTGGCACCTGTCTGGGCTGCAGACAATGGAGCAGCAATATCGCAAAACAGCTGGGGCTATACAACAGTTGGTGTGTATGAACAATCGGTGCTGGATGCCATTGATTACTTCAATGTGAACGGTGGGGGTGATGCACTTGTCGGTGGGGGCATTACTATTTTTGCAGCCGGAAATGATGGAACAGAAGGCTCGTGGTATCCGGGATTTTACTCAGGAACTTTTGCTGTGGCAGCAACCAATAATCAGGACATAAAATCATGGTATTCGAATTACGGTGATTGGGTCGATATTTCTGCCCCTGGGGGAGAAACCAATAATGTAAATGCACGTGGTGTGCTTAGCACCCTTAATAATAATTCTTACGGCTTCTATCAGGGTACATCAATGGCCTGCCCACATGTGTCAGGTGTTGCGGCCCTTGTCGGTTCAATCGCATATGGTGAAATAACGCCTCAGGATCTTGCCGAAATCCTGCAGAATTCAGTGGACAATCATTACGGAGTAAACCCTTCTTATCTGGGTAAACTGGGAACAGGCAGGCTGAATGCCTTCAATGCACTGATTGAGGCAGAGAGTTTTCTGACCGGCGTGCGCAACCCGGCTTCTTTCGGAGCATCTGCGGCAACGCCATATCAGGTTGATCTGAGTTGGACACCCAATACAGACAACAATCCGGTGATGGTAGCATGGTCTTCAAACGGTGTGTTCGGAACTCCTGCTGAAGGCGTAGCCTATTTGCCCGGCGATCTTATTCCGGGAGGCGGAACAGTTCTTTATAAGGGCATCCAGACAGCATTTCAGCATTCCGGATTAGAACCTGCGACAGCCTATTATTACAAAGCATGGTCATATAATGATGATCTTCAGTATTCATCTGGTCGGTCAGCTTCTGTTACCACTGCTTGCGAGCCTTTTGATCTGCCATTCAACGAAAACTTCGAAGACCTGATTACCAGACCTATCTGTTGGAATCAGGAAAATGTTTCCGGAGGATTAAACTGGATTGTCGGCACAGGTAATGGAGAAGCAAACCCGCCTTCAGCCCATGACGGTTCATTAAATATTTATCACAAATTGGACGATGTGCTTGCTGATCAGGCTGTTACACGGCTTGTCACACCGCAATTACAGCTATCGGGATTGTCAAGCACCGAATTACGGTTTTGGTACACCAATGCGAGACGCACGTTTATAATATGGAATTTTCAGGATGAACTTAAAGTGTATTATAAAAACAGCGCAGGAGGACAGTGGTCATTGCTTCAAACTTACAATAGTAATGTAACCAGCTGGTCTGAAATCGTGATACCTCTGCCTAACCCGACAGATGATTATTATATTGCTTTCGAAGCAGTTGCCAATGGCGGTTTTGGTGTTTGTCTCGACAAAATAGCTGTCACAGGTGCCGGTGGAGGAACGATCTATACAATTTCTGCCATTGCTTCGGCCAATGGTACCATTCAGCCCGAAGGCGATGTGGCTGTCAACCAGGGCGCAAATCAGGATTTTCAGATTAATGCCAATACAGGTTATCAAATCAGCAGTTTGGTGGTTGATGGGTCAACAGTTGCTGAGGTCGCTGGTCTTGAATCCTATGTATATGCTTTTACCAATGTTTCATCCAATCATTCCATCACAGCTGATTTCACACTCAAAACCTGTATCGTGGAGACGAATGTCAGCCCTGCAGGCTCAGGTACAGTCAGTGGAGCAGGTAACTATACATATGGCCAGACAGTTACGCTTTCTGCCAACCCGGGAGCAAATTACGAGTTCAGCAAATGGACTGTAAACGGAACAGAAGTGAGTGTAGCCAATCCATATAGCTTTACAGTACAGTCAGATGTCGTTGTAACCGCGGTCTTTACGGTAAAACAAACCTTTGCTGTTACGGTGCTTGTTGACCCCCCGGGAAGCGGCACCATTACAGGTGAAGGCAATTACACCTTCCTGCAATCAGTATCATTACTGGCAACACCTGCAGAAAATTTTGTTTTTGTGGCCTGGATGGAAAATGGCGAATTGCGATCAACTCTAAATCCGTTTACCTTCTTTATCGGAACCGACAGGAACTTTACAGCAGTATTTGCATCCAATTCTACGGTTGATGAGAACAGTCACGGTCATGCTAATATCTATCCAAATCCGGCAATATCTTCGATTTCATTGGAACTTCGTGAAAAAGCGACAGTTTATATTACTGACCTAAACGGCCTAGTGGTTTATGCCTCTGAATCAGAAGCCGGAACGACTGAAATAGAAATGTCGGGTCTTGAAAAGGGGATTTATTTTGTGCATCTTCGCTATAAGGATTATCTCAAGACCAGCAGGGTAATTAAATTATAGCTGCAATCCTCCTTATTGTTTGCTTTGTTCAATCAGTCGCTGGCTGATGTTAATTTTCTGTATGCTAAGTGCCTGTTTCTTTATTCAAAACTTAACTTTTTTCTAATAATTCTACAATCTGGACACGGTTGCTTTGCTTCTTATTTCATTGATATAAATGAAGCAACAGAAAAGGCGGGTTGAGATTGTGGTTCTTTCCGACATTCATTTGGGTACAAGGGGCTGCCGTGCTAAAGAATTGCTGCATTATCTGAAGAATGTGCAACCCGAAACCCTGATTCTTAATGGCGACATCATCGATGTGTGGCAGTTCAGCAAGCGCTACTGGCCAAATTCGCACATGAAAGTCGTCAAACAAATCCTGTCGATGGCCTCGAAGAAAACCAAAGTGTACTACATCACAGGAAATCACGATGAAGTGCTTCGCAAGTTTTCGGGCATGCGCATGGGCTCACTTTTTATTGTCAACGATCTGGTACTGGAACTGGGGGAAGACAAAGTGTGGTTTTTCCATGGTGATGTTTTTGATGTGATCATGCAGCATTCCAAATGGCTGGCAAAGGCAGGAGCAATCGGCTACGATAGTCTCATAGCCATCAATACCACTGTGAACGCTGTGAGCCGTTTTTTCGGCAGGGGCCAGGTTTCTTTGTCGAAGAAAATTAAAGAAAATGTGAAAACCGCAGTTAAATATATCCACAACTTTGAAGAAACAGCAGCAGATCTGGCTATTCGCAAAGGTTATCAGGCTATTGCATGCGGACATATCCATCATCCCGAAATAAGAACGATCGAGAGGCCCGGCGGGTCAGTGAATTACCTGAATTCAGGAGATTGGATAGAAAACCTGACGGCACTTGAATATTCAGATGGTATATGGTCTATGTACACGCACAGAGTTGAAAATCTTCAACCTCATCATCAACAAAATGTTGATGACGAGGTGTATGCCGAAGACATGAAAAACAAGCAATTGTTCCAGATAATGCTTAAAGAATTTCAGTCATGAAAGTATTGTATGCCATTCAAGGAACCGGCAACGGTCATCTGAGCCGTGCAACTGCCATAATACCGGTTTTGAAAAAATACTGTGAACTTGATGTGCTTGTGAGCGGAACTCAGGCAGATATCAGTATTGATTATCCGGTAAAATATAAACTACACGGTTTGAGCTTTTATTTTGGAAAAAAAGGAGGGATTGATGTGTGGGAAACCTTCAGCAAAGCAAGTCTGATCCGGCTAAAGCAAGAGTTTAATTCCGTACCGGTTGATCATTATGATCTTGTAATAAATGATTTTGAGCCTGTCAGCGCGTGGGCCTGCCAGTTCAAAGAAGTCCCGTGCATTTCTTTAAGCCACCAGAGTGCATTGCTCGAGCCCAATGTGCCTTTACCGGCCGAAAAGGATCTGGTTGGTTCATTTGTATTGCGCAATTATGCGCCCGCACATGATTACATCGGTTTTCATTTTAAGCGATATACAGAAAGGATATATACACCTGTGATCCGGAATGATATCCGTCGGGCCATTCCCGATGATCACGGACATTACACAGTTTATCTGCCCGCTTATGATGATTTTTTTCTTGCTTCAATTCTGTCATTGGATAATGCGATACGATGGGAGATATTTTCAAAGTCAGGAAACGAAACCGACTATAACAGCCACATCAAAATCAGGCCGGTTAATGCCGACCATTTTGCACAAAGCATGCTTCATTCGAGCGGAGTTCTATGCGGTGCAGGTTTTGAAACACCTGCCGAAGCTTTGTTTTTGGGCAAAAAGCTGATGGTTGTTCCTATGAAAGGGCAATATGAACAGCATTGCAATGCAGCGGCTCTGGCCGAAATGGGGGTTTCAGCTCTCAACGAAATCAACACCCGATCCATCGATAAAATCATAGAATTTACACAATCGTCGCAGAATGACAGATTAGAATACCCTGATCAACTGGAAGAAATTGTTGGCCATGTCATGCACATGCACAGCTCAATAAACATCAACGAAAACAGTTCGTTGACAAAAAGGGTTCTGAAGTATTAATCCATCAGCGAAGTTTGCCTGTAATAAACATTTGTTCGAACTGGACAGGCTATAGCTTCAGACAATTAATTTTTCGTATGATTAATTCTTTGTTGATAATCAATCGCAAAAAGAGTGTCTGATTCGTGCATTCTTCATCCAGATTAAATGAATAGTGGTGTGGTCCTGAAATTATATTGTCATCAACAAGCTCTCTGATCCTTCTGCCCTGAGTGTCATATAGATTTATATTCACATAGCTGTCTTCAGCCAGTTCAAATTTCAGGTTGATCATTTCTCTTGTCGGATTCGGGCTAATGAGGATGGTATGGGTATCAGGTTCTGATTCGGTAATCGACACCCCCAGGGGTTCATAGGTCAATGACATCTGCTTGAAATAGGCCGCATCCTGGAATGTCAGATTGAGTTGGTCAGTGCCTTTTTCAAACGAAATATGTGCTGAAGGACCGGGCACACCATCATTGGCCGAATTGCGGCTCGAATATTCCATCCAGATTTCATAAGTGCCATCGGGAACCAGATTTCCTGACAGATCACGACAATCCCAACTTATGGTATGTGTAGTGTGGTTGTTGATCGTAGGGCCGGTTACTGCGTTTACGCTATTGTTGCCCGAACTGACCATCCATTTCACCAGATGTTGCTTCCTGCTTGCAGCCAGTACTTTGCGAGAAATCACAAAATTGCCCTCACTGTCTTTGATCCATATGGCCAGCACATGCCGAGGTGAATAATTGCCGCCGATGCTTGTGGTTGAAACCGAAAAGCTCACTGTTCCGTCGGTATAGGTCTGACCACTTACTTGATTCAACTGCGAAAAGCAAAATAGCAGCATTATGGAAAATATCATTCTTTTCATCTACTTTTTTTTGTCAAAGTAAGTGCATATTTGTTTACTTTGTGTAAAAAAATATCAACTACATTATGGATTACAGACCAAAGATTGCAATAAAGCCAACCGGATTCGACAAGCTTGTTGAAGGTCTCTCAATTGCTTTTATGGTGGCTACCCTCATAGTGGCATTGAATGCGTATTTTACACTACCCGAAACTATTCCCGTTCACTTCAACATCAAAGGCGAAGCAGATGGATTTGGCAACAAAATCAGTATTCTGCCTTTGCCGATTATCTCGATCATTTTGTTTGCCGGAATGACGGTACTTAATCGATATCCCTGGATATTTAATTATCCGGTAAAAATTACACCTGAAAATGTACTGAAACAATACAATTCAGCTGTTCGGCTGATCCGCTGGCTGAAGCTGAGTCTGGTGGTTGTTTTTTTTCTGATTACAACCGGAATGGCTTACTCGGCACATGAGGGATCGTTCAGCTTGGGTTTGTGGATGCTGCCGCTGATTCTTGTGATTGTAAATCTTCCGCTTGTGATTTATCTCATTGATGTGTTTATGAAACCTGCCAAAAAAATGTAAATATGAAGACTGCCCATTATTGTATACTGTCGGGAGTAGGATTGGTATCACTCATTGTGTCCCTTGTTTGTTTCTCCTGTGAAGGTCCGTCCGGGACTTCGGAACAAAAAGTACGACAGTTAACCGTAGATCTAATGCCTCAGTTTTTTTCAGGCAGCATATTTTTTTCAGAGTCAGCTTCAGCTCATTCTGATCTTGAATTGTATGAAGACTCAACTTTTTTGTTGCTGCGAAGGATCAATAATGATACGATCTGGAATGGGGTTTTCGGGAGATGGAAGAGCGACAGTAGCGGAATGATTGTTTTGGACGGAGGAACTCAGGCCCAGCTTAACCTGAAGCTTATGGAATCAGCTTTGCTCATTCTGAATAGTGAGGGTGAGCAAGTGGAAGACAGTGAACAGTTTATGCTTCATCAACTGAGCGATTCTTCGATGATTGGAAGAAGATTTGTTGTTGAAGGCGAGTATTTTTATATGGCTGACGCAGTAGTCATGAGGTTCTGCGCCACTGGTAAAAAGGCCTGGCCGGTAGCCTTATCGGGCGATAATCTGCAGGCTGAAAAATTCTATTTAATTGAAAGTTCGTCGCGACCCGGGCAAAAGGTGTTTATCAATGCTGAGATCAGTGTTTTTATGGACACAGGCATGGAAGGAGACCCCAGGCCTCATATTATGATCCATAAATTTTTAGGTGGAGCCTGGAAGTCTGACTGTTTATAGAATCTGAATGATTTACGGGAATCTTTTTGTTCAATTGCCATTTGCAAGACATAATTTGAGATATGTTTGATTTTGTGTTTTTAGCAAACGGTTGCGAATATTAATTTAGACTGAATCTACTTTAGACCCAAAATCAAAAAATGTCTGATAATCTTTGTTTTTGTCCTGTAAATTACACTAATTTTGCAGTGTGAATAATTTCACAATGTGAAAAGTTAACAGTATTGTTTTTTTTTATAATGACCTATTAAAAATAAAAGCGATGAACTTAGAAAAAATCATGAATGACCTGGAGAAAAAACATCCAGGCGAAATGGAGTACTTGCAGGCAGTGCGTGAAGTGCTTGAGTCACTTGAAGAGGTGGTCAACCAGAATCCTCAGTTTGAAGCTGCGGGAATCATCGAGCGTATTGTTGAGCCCGACCGAGTGCTTACTTTTAAGGTGCCATGGGTTGCTGACAATGGCAAAGTGCATGTAAATCTTGGTTACAGGGTTCAGTTTAACAACGCTATCGGCCCATATAAGGGCGGCCTTCGTTTCCATCCCAGTGTAAACCTGAGCATATTGAAATTTCTGGGCTTTGAACAAATTTTCAAAAACAGCCTGACAACACTTCCTATGGGTGGTGGCAAAGGTGGTTCTGACTTTGATCCCAAAGGCAAATCAGACGCTGAAATCATGCGTTTCTGCCAGTCGTTCATGCTCGAACTCTGGAAAATCATTGGACCCGAGACTGACGTTCCGGCAGGCGATATTGGAGTTGGTGGTAAAGAAATCGGATATATGTTTGGGATGTATAAGAAATTGACCCGCGAGCATGTAGGCGTTCTCACTGGAAAAGGAATCAACTGGGGTGGAAGCCTTATTCGCCCGGAAGCAACTGGATTTGGGGCCGTTTATTTTGCCCAGGAAATGCTGTCAACCCGCAACACTGATTTCAGCGGTAAAACTGTTGCAATTTCTGGTTTCGGAAACGTGGCATGGGGTGCTGCATTAAAAGTGACACAACTTGGTGGTAAAGTTGTTACCATTTCAGGACCTGATGGATACATTTATGATCCGGAAGGTATCAGCGGCGAAAAAATTGATTATTTGCTTGAACTCAGAGCTTCAAATCAGGACATCGTTAAGCCATATTCCTACGAATTTCCTTCAGCACAGTTTGTTCAAGGAAAACGACCCTGGGAAGTGAAATGTGACGTGGCTCTGCCTTGTGCTACACAGAATGAACTTGGCAAGGAAGATGCTGAAACATTGGTTGCCAATGGCTGCTTCTGCGTTGCTGAAGGTGCCAATATGCCTTCGACTCCCGAAGCTGTTGAAGTGTTTAAAAAGCATAAAATATTGTTCGGTCCCGGCAAAGCTGTGAATGCAGGTGGTGTTTCAACTTCAGGCCTTGAAATGACACAAAACTCCATGAAACTCTCATGGAGCCGCGAAGAAGTGGATGCAAGACTGCACGAGATCATGAAAAATATCCACGCTTCCTGTGTAAAACACGGAAAACAGGAGAATGGATATATTGATTATGTAAAAGGTGCCAACATTGCAGGCTTCCTCAAAGTGGCCAATGCAATGATGGATCAGGGTGTGCTTTAAGTTGCCTTACTCTTAATTTCTTAAAAGCTGTGATTGTAAAATCACAGCTTTTTTAATTTTTAACGCATAATGACTTTGCCAGCTTTTGTGCATTTATGGGTTTTATAAGACATGGTCTATCATAATGTTTTATTGTTGACAACTCATTGACTCATGCGGAGTATTTTGGAATGTTAACTTGAAGAGATTGCTTATTTTTGCGTAACCTTATAAGAGGTGTAGCAAGGCTTTAATGGAATTTCTCTATCCCGGCATATTATACGCTTTAGCAGCGTTGGCCATTCCGGTCATTGTTCATCTGTTTAATTTCAGAAGGCATAGGCTGGTGTATTTCAGTCGGATCGATTTGCTTAAAAATCTGGTGCAGCAGACATCAAAGACCAACAAACTGAAACACCTTGTGGTTTTAATGTTGCGCATACTTGCATTCTCAGCGCTCATCATTGCTTTTGCCGGACCATACCTGCCAAAAAGCCCAAACGCTATCGCTAAAGAGGAATATCTTATTTCAGTTTATCTGGATAACTCATTAAGCATGAGCCTGAAAGGTGCCAACGGTAGCCTTTTTGATGAAGCCAGGCAAATGGCTGTTGATCTGGCTCAATCGGTGAATAAAAATGACCGGTTTTTGCTGATAACCAATGATATGTTGCCTGAACATGAGTATACCATGACACGGGAGGAATTTATCAGGGAAATCGGTAGTATCACACCAAGCACAAATACAGCCTCCCTTTCGGTGGTCCATAACCGCATGAAACAATTAACGTTGAGTGAGTCGGGAGCCAGATCGGCTTTCCTGATTTCAGATTTTCAGAAAACATCTGCCGACCTTGCTAATCTTATTCCAGACACGGCCATAACGACGTATTTTGTGCCGACAATTGCACAGTCTTATCAGAATGTTTTTATCGACAGTTGCTGGTTGAATAGTCCGGTGTTGTTTCCGGGTCAGTCTGTGAGTCTGACCGCGCGGGTATATAATGAAGGCGGCACAGCCCTCAAGAATCAGTCGCTGGCCTTACTGATCAATAACTCTCGTAAGGCAATTGCCAACTTTGACCTGGAAGCCAGTTCTTTTTCCGATATTGAACTCCAGTTTGTCGTCAATGATGAGGGATGGCAAAATGCTTCTCTTCAGATTACAGACTTTCCGGTAGTCTTTGATGATGAGATGTTTTTATCCTTTGAGGTAAGTGGAAAGTTGAACGTGCTGGAGATTACTGGGAATACATCCGGAAAGTGGATTGAAATGCTGGCTTCAGGTGATCCATTGTTTACTCTGACACGCCGCAATATTTTTCAGCTCGATTTTCAATCATTCGTAATGTATCATCTGATTGTGCTGAACGAACTGGAGCAAATACCTGATGGCTTAAAATTTGCACTGGATCAGTATATTGAGGATGGGGGCAAGGTTCTGGTAGCACCTGCTGCAACTCAATCTGCGCGGGTTTACAATCAATGGCTTTCAGGACATGGAGTATCTTATGCAGAGGTGCAGGATACAACCCGAACCAGAGTCTTTTCACTGCAGACTGCCCACCCCTTGTTCAGAGATGTGTTTGTCAGCATACCGGATAATCCTGATCTTCCGCTTGTTTTTAAGCACTATCCTATTAAAGTACTGAGAAAGGAAAATAGTCTTGCTTTGATAACTATGATAAACGGAGGTCCTTTTCTGAGTGAGATTTCAACAGGTCAGGGTAAGATATACATGATTCCAGTTCCGCTTAATGACAATTGGACAAATTTTCATCGTAATCCACTTTTCGTACCCGTGTTTTATCGAATGGCATTTCTTCAACCCGGAAGCGAGCGATTATACCATATCGCCGGAAATAATAGTATAATTGAAATACCCTTTATTCCGTCAAATGCAGAACAGATAATAAAGATAGCTGCTCCTGATAGTTTGATATGGATTCCCCAACAGCGTAATTTTGGCGGAATAACCCAATTCAGCCTATCGGAAGGCCCTGTGCAGCCCGGCCATCACCGGCTGATTTCGGAAGACTCAACAATTGCTTTTTTTTCGGTAAACCTTGACAGGTCAGAATCACGTTTGTCATGCTGGAGTCAGGATGAATTAACCAAAGAAATACTCTCGGCTGGATTTGAAGAGCAAAGTTCGCTTTCGGCTTCGGATATAGGAAAATCTGGAGTAAAGAAATTAGTTAATCCGGGCTCAATGCTCTGGAAATGGTTTGTTTTGATGACATTGCTGTTTCTTTTGCTCGAAGTTTTAGTTCTTCGTTTTTGGAAATAATACACACAGATATACATGACTTTTGACGATGATAGCATAAAGGAATCAACAGATAATCAGGGAGATCTGCATCGTACAATTCAACTTGGAGGCTTGTATGAAAATTGGTTCCTCGATTACGCTTCATATGTAATACTTGAACGCGCTGTGCCTGATATGGGCGATGGACTCAAACCTGTTCAGCGCAGGCTGCTTCATGCCATGAATCAGTTGGATGACGGGCGTTTTAATAAAGTGGCCAACATTATAGGCCATACCATGCAATATCATCCCCATGGAGATGCTTCCATCGGGGATGCTCTGGTGCAGCTGGGGCAAAAAGACCTGCTTATCGACACACAGGGTAACTGGGGAAATTTACTCACCGGCGACAGTGCAGCAGCTTCACGTTACATTGAGGCAAGGCTTTCAAAATTTGCAAATGATGTAGTCTTTTATCCAAAAACAACTCGCTGGAAGCTTTCGTATGACGGCCGTAACAAAGAACCTGTTGCCCTGCCGATGAAATTTCCTGTACTTCTTGCACAAGGTGTTGAGGGCATTGCAGTTGGACTCGCTTCTAAAATTCTGCCTCATAACTTTATTGAACTCATCGATGCGTCCATAAAGTATCTTATGAATGAGGATTTTGAGATTCTGCCTGATTTTCAAACCGGTGGTATGGGCGATTTTTCAAAATACAATGATGGGCTCAGGGGAGGAAAGGTCAGAATAAGAGCTAAAATTTCGCAATACGACAAAAAAACATTGGTAATAAACGAAATACCTTTCTCTACCACTACCACTAGCTTGATCGACAGTATTGTTGCAGCAAGTGATAAAGGAAAAATCAAGATCAGAAAGATCGATGACAACACTGCTGAAAATGTTGAAATTGTAATTCACCTCAATCCGGGAATTTCACCTGACCAAACCATTGATGCGCTCTACGCTTTTACACAATGCGAGGTTTCGGTTTCGCCCAACGCATGTGTCATTCGCGATGGAAAACCGGCATTTATAGGCGTTAGCGAAATATTGAAGGCAAACACAAACCAAACCCGCGAACTGTTGCGCCTCGAACTTCAGATCAGACTCGATGAACTGGAACGGGAATGGCATCTTTCGTCCCTGGAAAAGATTTTCATCGAACAACGGATTTACAGGGATATCGAACAAAGCGAAAACTGGGAACAGGTAGTTGAAATCATCCGTTCTGGCCTCGTTCCTTTTATTTCATCCCTGAGGCGCGAAGTCACAGATGATGATATTGTTCAGCTTACCGAAATCAAAATCAAAAGAATAACCAGGTTTAGTTCCTTCAAGGCCGATGAACATCTGAAGGGTATTGAAACAGAAATGGAGGAAGTTAAGAATCATCTGCAACACATCACTGACTATACCATTAATTTTTACCGGCAGATCAAAAAGAAATACGGTCAGGGCAGGGAACGAAAAACCGAAATCCGTAGCTTTGATACAATTCAGGCTGCAGCTGTGGCTGCCAACAACGAAAAACTTTACGTGAACCGTATTGAAGGTTTTGCCGGAACATCGCTCCGTAAAGACGAGTTTGTTTGCGAATGCTCGGATATTGATGAAATAATTGTTTTCAGGGAAAACGGCACCTTTGTAGTAACAAGGGTTTCTCCAAAATCGTTTGTGGGAGAGCATATTATACACATTGACGTGTTCAGGAAAAATGATGACAGAACTGTGTATAATGTGGTTTACCGTGATGGGCGAAAAGGCCCCTGGTATGTGAAAAGATTTTCGGTGCTGGGCGTAACCCGCGACAAGGAGTACGACATCACGGCCGGTACTCCGGAATCGAAAGTGGTTTATTTCTCTGCAAATCCAAATGGAGAAGCTGAAGTAATCCGGGTGTTTCTGAAACCCAAACCAAGAATGAAGAAAACAGCATTCGAGTTTAGTTTTGCAGAAATATCCATCAAAGGCCGTAATTCAAAAGGTAACATACTCAGTAAACATCCCCTCAAACAGATACACAAACGTGAAAACGGAGTATCCACACTTGGCGCCAGAGATATCTGGTATGATGAAACGGTTAAACGTCTGAATACGGATCAAAGAGGAATTTATCTCGGCGCATTTTCTGCCGATGACCGGCTGGTTAACTTCACACAGAATGGCGACTTCAAACTCACAGGTTACGATCTTTCCACTCATTTCGACGACGATATGATTGTAATCCGGAAGCATAATCCGGACGAAGTGATTTCAATTATTTACCGCGAAGGCGAAACCGGCAAGTATTATCTGAAACGCTTTACCATTGAGGATGATACCCCAAATGCCAAGCGAATGTCACTTATAGGGGAACATCCTCAATCTAACCTTATCCACTTGCTTTTTGACGATCTGCCTGTCGTCAGGCTTTCATTCCATCCGACAGAGAAGGGGAAAGTGATTGAGGATGAAACCATTGAACTTGCTTCATTTATCGGGGTAAAAAGCTATAAAGCAAAAGGAAAGAGATTGTCAGCTAACGAAATATCTGATTTGTCTGTTCTGGAACCGCTTGCTCCGCCAGAGGATGTGTCAGTTAATATTGAAGAATTGTCAACAAATGATGATTTAGAAATTCAGGAAGTTGAACAGGTTATAAGCGAAGAAATGCCGGATACAGATGTTCCGGCAAAACAGCCCCCCAAGCCTGAAAGCCCGCTTCAAATGGAATTGGAATTCTGAGTATTACAATCTTAAAGCAGAACTTTGAAATAATCAATAAAAAAAACGAAAACGAATAAACAGAACGAATTATGGAGAATCCTCATGTATTGCAGGTAAGTGACAAAGTATTTTGGTGCGGAGCCATAGATTATGATATTGTGACCTTTGATGTGGTGATGGAAACTAAGTACGGAACCACTTATAACGCTTATTTTATCAATGCCGAGAAAAAAGCTGTGGTGGAGACCGTTAAAGAGAAATTTTGGCCTGAATATGAAATGAAGCTGCGCAGCCTGGTTAATCCTGCTGAAATTGAGTATATTATACTTGATCATACCGAACCCGACCATTCCGGCTGCTTGGGACATTTGCTCAAACTTGCTCCAAAAGCAAAGGTGGTTGGTAGTGGTAACGCAATCCGATACCTCAGAGACCTTGTGACAGAGCCTTTTGAAAGCATCCAGGTCAAGGACGGGCAAGAACTTGATCTCGGAGATCTGACTCTCCGGTTTATCTCAGCACCTAACCTGCACTGGCCAGATTCAATTTATTCATACCTCATCGAAGAAAAGGTGCTCTTCACTTGCGATTCGTTTGGAGCGCATTATGCAGATTCACAAATGTTTGATGATTTGGTTGGAAACTGGGATGATGCTTTTTCCTATTACTTCGATGTTATTCTGAAACCATTCAGTAAGTTCCTGTTAAAAGCAATTGAAAAGATCAGACCATTAGAAATCAAAGCAATATGCACAGGTCATGGCCCTGTTTTAAGGTCAGACTGGAAACGCTATGTTGATCTTTCTGAGAAATTTGCGCAGCAATATCTGGCATTGCCTCAAACGCACCGGATTTTTATTCCTTATGTCTCTGCCTATCAGAAAACGGGTGCTATCGCACATGCTATTGCCAAAGGGATCGAATCGGTTGAGGGTGTCGAGGCAGTCGTGTTAGATATCGAACATACAAGCATTGGTGACCTGGAAATGCAACTTACTATGGCTAATGGTTTCATTGTAGGTTGCCCGACAATTAATCAGAATATTCTATTGCCCGTTTATAAGTTATTTGCTCTTATCAACCCATTGAGAGACAAGGGTAAGCTTGCTGGAGGATTTGGCTCATATGGCTGGAGTGGCGAAGGCATGAAAATTATTCGTACAAACCTCGAAAACCTGAAACTAAAATACACCGAAACTGATGTATTTGTTAAATTTAGCCCGAATGAGAGCGATCTTGACAGGGCTGAACGATATGGCAGGCAATTCGCACAGCAACTGCTGAGAGAAGAACATGCACTTGCAGAAATGTAATGTTTCTGGGCAATAATTGCAGCCATTATCATGTTTATGTGTCATTTGGTAAGCATATTAATGATCTATTATGATGAATAGCTTGCTTCGTTTTTTTGCTTTTTCAATGCTGCTGGCATCGTGTTCGGTCGAACGTAAGGTTGCCAACAGACTTTCTACAGATACTGATGGGCTGGCAGTTATGCTAATAAGTACAGACCAGATTTATTCTGATCAGATGACTTTTCCTGAAGTTGAAGGATGGGAAGATTTAAGTGTCGAACAACAGGACTCTGTCAGATTATCTTCATCACGTGTCGTCAAGGATCTTTCAGCACAACAGTATCTTAATATTTTCAGGCAATCCTATACTAAAGAGCTTGGACGATACGGTATTAAGATCTTTTCTGATTCTGATCTTGCAGCCTTTCAATCCTGGGAAGGCAATGCGTGGCTAGTCAATCTGGCGCAAATTGAGGTGCTCGAACAACAGGAAATCGTGCGCGATGAGGAATTGGTCAACGGAACACTATATACATATGATCTTCAGATTAATACCGTTAATATTGCTTCGTGGTTTGAAGTTGCCCGCATTAATGCGGCTTCGGATAATTCAATGGAAGTTTTGTTTGCTTCCTACGATCTGACCGACGATTATCATGGCTATTTCACCCAGAACTTTATTACCGGTGAAGTGGGATATAACCTGCAAACGGATACATTGAACATAGAAAAATTCTACAACGCTGTTGCATTTTTGGGCAGGCTTTATGCTGGTTATACATTTGATTATATCCTTAATATCAGACTGAATGAGCAGGTTGAAAACGATAAACGCTCGGGTCGTTATTTCAGATATGACCCTTATCGCCGCTTTCTCTTTTCGACTGATAGAGACAGATTTGTGCCATTGACCGAGGATTAGTTAATTTAGTGTTGCTCATGGTAAGGTGTCTTCCTCTGGTACTTACCTCTTCAAGTTTATAACTAAGGTTAGCGTATTCAATGATAATATGCTCTTTGTAGTGTCTTAGTAGTTTTTATTGAACATTGATCATTTCTTTTTGTTTCAAGACTTGGTTACTTCTATTCTGAATACTATTGTTTATTTCATTGTTATAAGTCGTTAAATTGATGAAAATGACGGTTTTGATAACTGGCGCATCTTCCGGAATTGGTCTTGAATTATCCAGGGTATTTGCACGTAATAGCTACGACCTTGTTCTTGTGGCGCGGAGCCTCGAAAGAATGACCGAATTAGCCGCCGAACTTAACAGGAATTTTGGTTGTCGCGTCCATATTGTACCTGTTGACCTTTCAGAGCATGGTGCTTCATTGGCAGTATATCAGGAAGTTCAAAGGCTTGGTGTTGATATTGATGTGCTTGTGAATAATGCCGGTGTTGGGCTTTATGGTGAATTTGAACAGCAAGATTGGAAAAGTCTCGACCGGATGATTACACTCAACATCCATTCGCTCACCCATTTGACACATCTTTTTCTGCCTGCTATGAAACTTCGCTCCGCAGGCAGAATTATACAGATTGCCTCAACTGCTGCCTTCCAGCCCGGTCCTACCATGGCAGTTTACTATGCTACAAAATCGTATGTGCTTAGCTTTTCTTCTGCCTTGCAGCACGAATTGAAAGGAACTGGTATCACAGTAACGACAATTTGCCCTGGCCCCACAAGAAGTGGATTTCAGGATAATGCCGAAATGGGTGGCAGCAGACTGTTCAGTATGATGGCCATTCCCGGATCGGATGTGGTAGCTGAGTTTACATATAAAATGGCTATGAAAGGCAAGACTGTGTCCATTCACGGATGGCTCAACAGGGTCATGGCATTTTTAACCCGAATTATGCCCCGATGGATTTTGATGTCAACAGCCAAAAGTATTATGGCAAAATAATCTGGTTAAAAGTATTTAAATGGAAGGAGTTCAGGGCAGACCAGTATTGATTGTCGATGGCAATTGTGCACTGTGCAATTGGGCTGTTCGTTTTGTGCTGAAACATGAAAGAAGTCCGTTGTTGCTTTTTTCTGCCAGCAATTCAGTATATTCAGCAGAGGTATTTCGGCGCTTTAGAATTGAAGGCGCATCTAACGAGTCAGTTATACTGATTTCTGAGGAGAAGTTTTATCTTCGGTCAGCAGCTGTTTTCAGGGTATTAGCAGCGTTAAAACTTCCTTACAATTTGATTGGTATTTTTAGGTTTTTGCCTTCCGTATTAACAGATTTCTTGTATAGAATTGTATCTTTAAACCGGAAAAAGTGGTTTGGTTTCTCAGATTTTTGTGCCTTTGATGCAGGGGTGGACAAACAACGCTTTCTTGACTGACAGTGCAATAGTTCAGGAAATTATTATCGTCTGATATCTGTTTCGTCCATATTTGTTGCTGTACCTCTTATTAATTGATTCATTCTCTTTCAATTACATACTTCCACTTTAACTGATTCTTGCTATCCCATGAGCTGATTTCCATTTTTCTTTCTTTGGCAGTACCGTAAAATCGGACTTTTCCGAAATTTCGTTCACCGACAACTGTGCCCGGCACCCTTAGCGTATTGTTCCAGGTTTCGCCATTAATGTTGCTGCCTGAGTTAAAAGGTGAAAAAGTCATGTCCCAGATGGTAGGTTTTTCCTCGGCCTTCAAAACCGATAATTCCGTGAAATGCACATCCCCGGTCAGGAACACTACATTTTTAATATTTTGTTCATAAATATAATCAATAATACGTTGCCTTTCTGTCGCAAAACCATTGCTGGTGTAGGTTTCAAAAAGTCCGGCAGTACTTAGGAACTGACCACCCAGAACAACTACCTTAAAACTGGCAAGACTGGATGACAGATTGTCGAAGAGCCACTGAATCTGTTGTTCGCCAAGTTGGGTTTTTGAATCTTTAACTCTCTTGTTAGGGTCGCGATACCAACGGTTGTCGAGTAGAAAAAAGTCAACATCAGCCCATTGAAAACTGGTTATTGCTCCCTCGATTCCTGAGACTCCAACGGATGGATTACCCCAAAAGTATTCAAAAGCTTTCAATGTGTTTGCTTTGTTCCAGAAACCTTTATCGCTGTCGTTTGGGCCAAAGTCGTGATCATCCCAAACTGCATAATGATGAGCGTTTGCAAGGAGAGGCTGCATCTCTGGTGTGGAACGGGTGTGGGTGTAGCGTTTCAGGATTCCTGTCATGCTGTTCCAATCGGCCTCACGTAAGTAGATGTTATCTCCAAGCCAGATCATCAGGTCCGGTTTGTGCGTGTTCATTGAAGTGTAAATATGATATTCACCGCCATAAGGTTTTCCGGGCCTGTCAAATTCGGTCTCATTGATATACGCTCCGCTACCCGCTACAAATGTGAATTCAGGAGGGTCCCCTCGCCATTTCCATATTTTTTGGGTCTGAAATTCAGTTGTGTAAGGCAATGTAACAGCTTCATTGTTAATCATAAGTCTATACAGGTACCTGGTGCCTTCCGTAACCGAATCGGCAATCAATTTTGCCGTAAATGCCTGTTCCTTACATGTAGATACTGTATTTGTCCTGCGGATAACACCTGTACCGTCCTTTGGCTCATATTCAACATAAATAACGGCAGGCTGTTTTGTCTGTGCCCAGATGAGAACTTCTCTCATTTCCGAATATCCAAGCATTGGGCCTGACTGAAGCAGGGGATGCTGGGCATGATTGACCAATGATATAAATGAAAAAATGAGTATAAACAGAGATTTATGGTTCATGGCTTTGGCTCTTTCAGTATGTGTCGGATCCGTTCAAGTTCTCCGTCAACCTGGGCGGGTTGAATATTCAGTATGTTGGCTATCAAAGGATAAATATCAATATTGTGCAGAGGCTCACTAACATATCCTTTTTTAAAGTTGGGTCCTTTAGCGTAAAAGATGGCATGCATATCAGTGTTCTCGTTGTCAAATCCGTGTGCACCTGATTCGGATCCAATAGCCCATGACCAATAAACACTCCAGCCGGAATCGGCAACGATAACTATATCGTGACAGCGTATATGATTACCATATACAAATCTTTCTGGCAAAGTCCCTGATTTCCACGCTTTAATATTATTTGCCTTACGGAGTTGATCAAAGACAGTGTCTTGAAAACCTTCTTTAACTTTTAAATTGAAATTGGGGTTCCATCCGTCAATTACTTCCAACATGGTTGTGTCAACGTAATGGTCAAGCAATACCCTCCTGTCGGGCGAAAGCTGGGCCATTCCATGATCCGACAAGACAATGATGTTGATTTCATCAGCATGAGGCAGGGATTCAATTGCACTAATAAACACTCCCACCAGGCTATCCAACCTTGCGATTACCTCCTTAAGATCTTCGCCTTCCGGACCAAAACGGTGGCCGCTTCCATCGGGCTCGTCCATATACCACATAATCAGTTGGGGACGCTGTGCTTCAGGAAGCGAAATCCAGTGAACCACACTGTCAATACGTTGACTGAAAGGAAATTTGTGGTCGTATTTCTTCTGAAAACTGGGAGCAACATCATCAACTTCTGCTTCGCTGCCTACCCAAAAGAAAGTTGCTGATTTCAAACCCTGTTTTTCGGCCGTTACCCAAATAGGTTCGCCACCGTAAAACCTGCCATCCTCTACAGTTGAACGATCACCTTTATTATAATCTTGGCCAAGGTCAGTTGCGTGAAAATTATTGAGCACTATTCCATGATTATCAACATAAAGCCCTGTTGCTATGGAATAATGATTCGGAAAGGTTTTGGTTGGGAAACGAGGAATCAACCGTTGGGCTTTAACACCTTTTTTTGCAATAAGATCAAGGTTAGGTGTAGGGGCTTTTTGTGGATAATCCCATCGGAAACCATCCATAGAAAGGACGATGACATAAGGTCTCTTTTCCTGATGCTGTTTCGTACATGCAAGACTATATCCAAGAATTAAGACCAACAAAAAAAGCAGCCTGAAGCGTTGCCTGATATTCATAGAAAATATGTTTGTAAACAAAACTAATAAAAAAAGGGTTGTCTGAAAAGACAACCCCCTTTTGATTAGATATAATTAATTAGTTAAAGATGTACCTAATGCCAAACTGCATGCTCCAGCGGGAAGCAAGTCCAGCGATGTCATACCTGTCAAGTCCGGTATCATCACTTCTGAAGGTAAATTTTGGAGTTGTTCCGTCTGCTTCATATCCTTCAAACTGATACAAGGTATAGTTGTTGAATTGTCCGCCTGGAATTGTGTAGATCGTTCCCCAATCTTTATTGAGCATATTTCCTAAGTTGGCAATGTCAAGTGAAATCTGGAACTTGTGTGTGTTGGCACCAAATTTCAAACCGAAATCATGGCGAACAGCTACGTCAAAAATCGTTGTGAAAGGACCGAAGGTGCCATTTTTCTCTGCGTAATTTCCGCGATTCTCGCTGAGATATTTATCATCTTCAATCACTTTGTTCAGGTTTGCCCATTGTTCGGCAGCAGTAACGGTTACATCGTTTGCGGTGTAATCAACCAGGTTGATTTCGCTTGCATCTTTCGGGATATATACCAAACTTCTGTTTGCACTTGTGCTGCCTCTTTCAGCATTAAGATTCCTTGCTCCGGAACCTGCAATTACATATGAGTAAGGTGTTCCTGATTGTCCGTTCATAAACAATGATACAGTGGTTTTGTTTACGCCGTCCTTGGTCCATTTGTAGGCATAAGATAATGCAGTAACAACTCTGTGACCGGCAGCAAAATCAGAGCGGCCATACTCAGGATTGTTTCTTCCGTTAATGTTCACCTGACCCCTCCATTGTGATGAATTCTGAGATGATGTTCCTTCGCTCAGTGCAAAGGCATCGCCATAAGAGTAGGAGAGAAGTGCAGTCAATCCAAATGGGAAGTTTTTGGCAAATGAAGCAGATAAGTTGTAGGCATAACCATCTGAAGTGTTCGATGCCAGATAAACAGCTGAGTATTTGTTGTTTATATTCTTGTTGAAATATACATTTCTGTCATCGGGTGAGCCTGTCCATTTGAATTTTACAGCTGTATCAGAGTTAATGTTTGTATACAGGATATTATTCAGGGTTTTGGTGTACACTCCTTCGATGGTAGCATCAATTCCACCTGGCAAAACAAAGTCGAAAGCTAGGTTTGTTCTGAAAACCTGAGGATATTTGAAATCCTTGGTGAAAATATCAATCTGTCCTGATGGAATAGCAAAATTAGGATTGGTTGGCTGTGTTTGCACATCAGGATTGAAAATTACAGGACCACCAACGTTTGTTTCGTCTACCCTGCCAAGTGTCAAACCATTGTTTGTGTACATGGCTCCCGGCCACACAAAGGGGATTCGGCTGGTGAAAATGCCCAAACCACCACGGAGAACGTATTTTCCTGTTCCAAGGATGTCGTATGAAGCTCCCAGTCTGGGGCTTAACATGATCTGTCCTTGCGGTACACTACCTGCAATAGTTCCTTTTGCAGCTGGATATTGTTCCTGCATAGCAACTACGGCAGTATCATAGAAATAGTTGTCAACCTTTATATCTGTATTAATAATCGGCAGATCAACCCTCAAACCTCCTGTGAGCGTAAGTTTATTATTGACAGTCCATTCGTCCTGCAAATAAAAACCTAATTGCATGGCGTTGAAGTCAGCAGCAGCAGCGGTTTTGTTTCCTGCAACATTGTCAATCAATGAATAAGACCTGTCATACTCTTTTGCCGGTAAACCCTGAATGAAATCGCTTAAGCTGGCATACCTGTAAGTTCCATAGTTCTGACCAATGAAAACGTTGTATGCACTGTAAAATTCATTGTGGGTTCCTACAGTGATTGTGTGTGCTCCCCTGTAAATTTTAAAGTTATTGGTTATGGAGATGATATCTTGATCGAGTCTGTTTGCTGTCGAGAATTCTTCAGATCCAAAACGGATGATTCCGCTGTTGCCATCTTCAATGAATACGTAAGGGAAATCTTTTCCGATTGGGTCGCGGTCATCTCTGACAGATACACGGCTTAGGATGAAATTGTTTGAATAACCTCCGCCAAACCTGGAATTTAGTTCGATTGCAGAAGAATTGGTTGTGCTGGGAAAGTAAATACCGTTGTTTGAAAAGTTCACAGTATTCCTGTTTCCGGCATATCTTTCATATTGTTCAGCTTTTGTATACTGATGCCTTAATGTTAGTCTGTGCTGTTCATTAATGTTGTAGTCAACCTTTGCGAATAACTTCACGCCATCAAGATTCTGTTTAGTGCTGCCAAATGTACCTGGGTCATAATCATAAGTATTAATCAGGAAATCACGCAGATTGTTGAGGTCAGCAACAGAAACCCTGTTTTCAACTGATGTGTATTCGGTGATGTCAAATGGTGTGGGGGTTTCTTTCGACTGGATTTCGAAGTTTGCAAAAACAAACAATTTATCCTTGATAATTGGGCCGCCGAATGATGCGCCATAAGTTGATTCCATAAAATCAGCAACTTTTTCGCGCTCGTCCAAACCCAGACGCTCTGCCTGTACTCCGTTCGTTTTACCAATGAGGTTTTGGTTTCTCAGGTAGTAATATCCTGTACCAGTAAAACGATTTGTCCCCGATTTGGTTACCGCATTGATGCCACCTCCGGCAAATCCGCCATAAGTAACATCGTAGGGCGAAAGCACCACTTGCAACTGATCAATAATATCAATGCTGAAAGGGGAGATACCTGTCTGCCCGCCATTGGTGCCTGAACCGGCCAGACCATAAACATCATTATTTACGGCTCCGTCAATGTAAATGGCATTATATCTGTTGTTTATGCCTCCAAAGCTGATTCCCTCACCATACCTGCTTGATTGAGGTGTCAGCCTGATATAATCATTCAGGTTTCGGTTGATCGAGGGCATATTCTCGATTGTCTGAGCGTTTATGCTCGTGCTGGTCCCGGTGTTCTGACCTACAGATCCGGCTTTGGCCACAACTGCTACTTCTTGCAAGTCAACGCCTGTTTCACTAAGATTGGCAGCAATGAATTTGTTTTCACCAAGGTTAAGAAATACTTCTGTGACCTGAAATTCGGAAAATCCGACATAAGTAACAGTTACCTTGTATGGACCTCCGACCCTCATGCCGGGCAGGTGAAAACGTCCGTCAGCCTGAGTTATTGTACCATATTTGGTACCTGATGGTTCATGTGTAGCCATAACAGTTGCCCCTGGTAAAGTTTCTCCGACAGATGAAGTAACTTTACCGGTCATGGAGGCTGTTGTAGCTCCTTGACCAAACACAGTTTGCCCTGCCAACAGGAACAAACTCATGAAAATGAGTAGTAAACGATTTTTCATAATATTGAAATTTAGTTAGGTTTTCAAGCCAAAAGTAGGGAATTGGTTATCAGTATGAATTAAGAAAATGTTAACAAAACATGCAGTTTAATTAACAATTTCAAACTATTCACAGTCAATAGCTTGTATATGAACAAGAAAAAAGTCGGCTACGCACATCAGAAAGTTACTTTCATCCCTGCTGAGAAAGTCCTGCCGAATGACCAGAAACCTCTGAATGTTTCCCGGTCGTGTCCATTACCGTCTTCTCCTTTTAAAATGTAGTGCTGATCTAAAAGATTGAAACATGATACAAAAAACCTTGTGTTCGTATTCAACAACTCTGTGGTAAGTTGAAAATGAAGATTTAAGTGTTGTGCTGATGGAAGCCGGTAAGATTGCCGCCGGTTGTTCTCATCCTGTCTACGGATGGGGTCAAAACTGGCATAATGCCTGTCGAAGTAGTGCCATTCGGCCGATAGATCGATGTTTTCAAGTAGTTTCATTCCGGCGCTCAGTCCGGCTTGTAATTGCGGATGTCCACCTACCCTGAGTCCTTTGGCATATACATTAATAGTGTCAACTACCACATCTAGATCATTTAACAATCTGGCATGTACATCGTTTCTCCATTTCCAGTTTCCTGCAGAAATCAATGCGCCAAAGTAGAAATTTGGTGTTATCCTCAGCGTTGCTTCAGCCTCAAACCCTTTATGCAAAGCGTCCAGACCGCTCACCATCGCTCGGCTTTGGGTGTTGTTCTCCAATTGAACGTACTCGTTTGACAGAAACGAAACATCTTTCCAAAGGGTATAATAACCGTTGATCAGCACATCAATACGACTACTTCTGAATCCATATCCAAGCTCTGTCGTAAACACCTGTTCGTTTTGCTGGTCGCGGACTGGTACGTTATTAAAATTTCCGAAAACATATTTGTAATAAGGTGTTTTGCTGAAATAACCTGCGTTTCCATAGAAATTTGAATGCTCATCCAGATTGAAATTGATGCCTGCTTTCACATCAGCACCAAACTTTGTAACCCATTCACTGTAAGGCTCAACGGGATAGTTGTATGGATCATATCTTCGGTAACGTGCATCGGTAAGTGTTCCGCCGGCAAAGGCACTGAGCCTGCCGATATTTTTCTCGACCTGAACAAAGAGGCTCGAATTGTGCAGGATCCCGCTATTGTTGATGCGAATGATATCTCCGGGCATTTTGATTTGATCACGACCGGCAATTCCGGCCAAAGACCAGGCGTAATCATCAATATAGAAATCTCCTCCAAGCAGGTCGGTAACCTTTTGCTGTAAAACTGATCTGAAATATCGGTAATGTACACCAGCAATAAGTCGTGTTCCCTGTGCCAGTTCTTTTTCGTAGGTTGACATCAGCCCGGTCCAGACGTGACTGGCAAGGAAATGAGTTTGAACCAGTTTTGAATAGCCACTCACTTTTTCGCCATTTGCCAGTTGAAATTCATCAGAATTTGTATTGTTGTAGGCATAGATACTATTCCAGTCAATCTGTCCGGAAAGATTTCTGAAATCGAACAGTCCGGGTCCGTATTGGAAACTGTCCTGCCATTTTCCTCCGCCGTAGCCTGGTGTGTAATATGCTGATGTGCTTAACATACTGGATTTATTAATTTGCCAGTAATGATTCAGGGCGATATGCGGTTTATGGTAGAAATTTTCGGAAGCGTTATTTATTTTGCCATTATAGGCTCCCCAGTCCTTGTTGAAAGTATATCCAAAACGATCAATTTCATGCCAGCTTAGTTTCAGGTTTCTCTGACCATGCCTTTCCGGCCCGCCAAGTGCTATTAACTGAATAGTCTGATGCGGATTAATTCTTTTTTCGATGTTGACAAAGTAGGCCCATGCATCAACATAAGTGGCGTCAACAAATCCATCACCAGTTGTTCGTGAACCCATCAGTTGAACTGACCATCCGTTTTCCATGAGTCCGCTCTGGTAACCAAATATCGTTTTTCGGTTTCCGTAAGAGGTAACCCTGTGCGAGAAACTGAAAGCCTTTTCGGGCGAATGATTGCGTGTTATAATATTTATCGTCCCCCCAACTGAATTCAGAGCAACCCTTGATGCACCAATACCACGTTGCACCTGTACAGATGAAGTTGCATCCGTTAAACCTATCCAGTTATTCCAATACACCAGACCATTTTCAGCACCATTTATCGGAACTCCATTGAGCAACACTGCAATGTTTTCCTGTTGAAAGCCTCTGATGCTGACTGTGGCATCACCCGATCCACCGCCATCTCTGGCTGCATAAAGCCCCGGCGTGCTTTGCATGATCTCAGGTAATGGCCGGTCGCCAAGCTCAGATTCAATCAAAGACTGCGAAAATTTTGTGAAGCTGACAGGGCTGTGTCTTTCACGGGCTATGTCATACTGAACATTAATTTCTGACAATTCAAGACTGACAGGCTTAAGAATAATGGTCAGGGTTTCAGTGGGGGGAACAGTTATGACCCTCTTATTGCGCTCATAACCGAGAAAACGTACATCTATCTCAGCTGGCAACTGTAATATTCTGAGCGAAAAACTCCCATCCGAAAGCGTCATAGTGCCATTGTTCGAGCCGGTTATTATAACCTGAGCGCCTGCTATTGGTTTGTTGCTTTCTGATTCAAGTACGATTCCATTAAGCATCATCTGTGCATGAATGCTTTGCAAGATGATCAGAAAAGCTGCGAGAAGAAAACTTACTTTCATGACTATTTGGTTTAAATAAAAAATGCCCTGTTTATCCAACAGGGCAGAATACTTTAAAACCAAATACCATCATTGACACGAATAATAAATCGTTCAACCTTTCACGGGTAATTGAATACCCTGATTAATGGCACATGATCAATTCTTCTTCCATCCAGACTATACTGTCGGTCCCGGAGTTCCACCGGCTCAATCCTGACAAAAATAGTTGTCAAGAGTCGCGGACTATTACCGCCGATCGGGAATTTCACCCTGCCCTGAAGAATTTGGTGACAAAACTAATCATTAGTTCCAAATCTTTTCAGTGGTCATGAGAATTTAGAATTGTTCTAATCTGAAAGCTGGATTTCAAGCTGTGTGCAGCGTTCGACTCCTTGAGTGAATATATTCACTTGCGTTGAGTGCTGCAATAGTACCATCTGATACTGCAGTTGTGATCTGCCTGTATCTTTTGGCAATAGCATCGCCTGCAGCAAACACACCGGGCACATTGGTCCGAAGGCTTTCATCAGTTACTATTTCATGCAGTTCGTTGAGCTTGATGCATCTTCCTCTGACAAAATCAGTGTTGGCTTCATAACCGATGAAAATAAAAACACCTTCAAGTGCAAGTTCCTTATGATCATGAGTAAGAAGGTTTTCGACAGTTACTGAACTTAACTTCTCAGATCCGTTAAAAGAAGTAATCCGCGAATTAAGCCAAACTTCAATTTTGGGATTGTTGGTTGCTTCTTCCTGTGCATGTGCGAATGCCTGAAAATGATCAAGCATGTGAATCAGGGTAACTTTACTTGCATACTTTGTAAGCGACACCGCTTCCTCAAGGGCGGTGTTTCCTCCGCCAACAACTGCAATCTCTTTGTCCTGAAAGAAATCACCATCACAGGTTGCACAATAAGATATACCTCTACCTTTAAAAGTGTCTTCTCCGGGTACATTGAGGGTTTTAGACCTTCCGCCGGTGGCGAGTATAATGGTGTCAGCAGTGAAGTGCTTGCCGTTACTTAGATATACTGTTTTTTGCTCCGATTCAAAGTCAATATCACTAATGTTGATACCGGTAACGATTTCGCAACCAAACGAAAGAGCCTGCTTTTTCATATTCATGCTTAGAGCATAACCCGAAATATTATCTACTCCCGGATAATTGGCTACCTCGTGGGTTAGGATCAATTGACCACCTGCCATCCCTGAATCAAGAATAAGGGTCCTCATTTTTGCACGTGAAAGGTAAATTCCGGCAGTGAGCCCTGCAGGTCCTGCACCAATGATGATGCTATGGTAATGATTTGTTTCCATTTCAAAAGATGTTAATGCACATAATAGCTTTTCTGTGAAAGGATTATCTGCTAAATTCTTTATCAAGGATGGTTGTGATTTGTTCTCGCGATTGTATGCTGCTTGTGGCAGCGGCAACTTTTCCGTTTTTGAAATAAACTGTAAAAGGCAGCCCCATAAAACCTCTGCATTCAGGCAAATTTCTGATGGCATGTGCCTCAGGAGAATCAAATGCCATGTCTCTGAATGCTACATGGGTGTATTCGTTTTCCAGTTCTTCCATGACGCCATATACAGGGATGCACATTGGGCCCATGCGGCCACAGCAAACCATTACGTTTTCATTTTCATTGATTGTTGTTGCTAGCTCAGCGGCTGTTGCAATGTGTTTCAGATTTGTTGGTAAGATCATAATGTATCATTTTTGATTATACTGAGTTCTATCATAAATCATGCCAGATAGTGATACTAAAGCGATTTAATTGTATATGCAATATATTATCCTGTAGCTCTTCTGATAAGTCTGAGTTTGTGTGTGTATTTGTTCAGCTCAGCATTATAAATGCCTTGATGGTCAATGTGATCCAGTCTAACAGAACCGCATGAGTGTATGATCTGACTGTTTGTCATGATAATGCCAACATGAACAATTGACCCTTCCTGATTATCAAAAAAGGCCAGATCACCTGGTAGGGCTTCTTCGATGAAATCAATCGCAGTACCTTGTGAAGCCTGCTGATATGCATCACGATAAATTCTGATTCCGCAGGATTTAAAAACAATCTGGGTAAAGCCCGAGCAATCCATCCCCATTACGCTTCTGCCTCCCCATAGATATGGAGTATTCAATAGCATTGAAGCACTCCGGCATATTGACAAAGAACTGATATCTTTAAAATTGTTGAAATTGTCGGGCAGAAAAAACTTTTTGCGGCCAATCTCAAAGTTGTTTCCATTGAGCAATGGAAGGTTACTGCCAAAACTAATTAAGGTTTTTGAACCATTTTCATCTGTTGCCTCGGCTATTCGATTCAGATTGCAGGTTCTGGTTTCTTCCGATATCGATTGTTCTAACCACTCTTCATCAATGCAATAATGTTGCGTCTGATCGAGCCATCCTTCGTAGGCATCATAGTCAAGGCGAATCAGAAGCCAGTTGTTTTTCTTATCAAGAACTGCATAAGTCTCTCCAAAAAGTAGTTGTGTAACCATTTCTGAACGATCTGACGGTAATGCCCTAAGCGGGGCGCAACCAAGTATGCAAGCACCTTTTTCCAGCACGTGGTCCATATACTATAACTTAATAATTTACTGTTTTTTAACTGTGATTCATGTCATTCGCAAAGATATAGCTTCTAGTGTCAACTTAATTCAGAATGAATTTTTTTACTGAATTCATGATGAAGTGACTGGCCATATCTAATGAGCAAATCAAGTTGTCAGACAATATGATACTTATCCATAAAAGTTCGTGTATATTTGTGCCAATATAGGTTGGTATGACACACAAATTATTGACTTTGCTCCGACATAGGTATTATCTGTTTTTAAAAATATTTGTTTTTGCGGCTGCCTGGTTTCTGGTTGTTTTTTTTATCCCGGGAGAGGGCAAATTCAGATACGAGATTCAAAAAGGAAAACCCTGGCAGCAGGAGTCTCTTTTTGCGCCGTTCGATTTTGCTATTCACAAGCCTGCGGAGCAACTGGCAGACGAGCAGGCTCACGCACTAAGAAATGTTTATCCTTATTTTGTCCTGAATGAAACTGAAACAGACCGCGGCAAGGATGCCTTGACGTCGAATTTCGAGAAAGTATGGCGGGAACGGCATGGGGATAAATCCGCGATGAAGAAAACAAGTCTCAGAATACTTAATTCGTTATTTGACAGCATACACAATAACGGAATAGTCAGCCAGCATAAAATTATTGAAGGTCGTGACCCGAATTCTTTGATCAACGTTGTGGCAAAACGTGAAGTTCGTGCAGTGTCGCTCAAATCTGTTTTTACTGTGCAATCTGCATATCAGCATGCCTCTGCTGAACTGGAAGGTATTCCAAATGTTGACCGGGAGTTGGTGTTACGTGTGCTCGGTGAGCATCTTATACCGAATTTGGTGTTCAATGAAATGATGAGCAAACAGGATGAACGAAAAGCTTTGGAGTCGGTGTCCACAACTTATGGAATGGTACAGCAAGGTGAACTGATTATTGCCGGAGGTGAAGTTATCGACAACAACAGATATAATGTTTTACAGTCTTTAAAAAGAGAATATGAACATCGACTGGGTCAGCAAAACGGATCTTACACCCTTTTGGGAGGGCATGCCATTCTGATCGGGGTTGTGTTTGTGATCTTGTTTCTTTTCATACGTTTCATCAGACCAGACGTTTTTTATGAACTTAAAAAGATTAATCTTGCCCTGTTGTTAATGATCCTGGTTATTTTGCCTTCCTTCCTGCTAATATCCAGCACTCCTGGTTATTTGTACCTCATTCCTTTCGGTATTTTGCCGATTATCATGATAACTTTTTTTGATACACGGCTTACCTTAATGGTACACCTGTTGACGATTCTCATGATTGCCCTTATTGTTCCAAATTCTTTTGAATTCATCTTTTTTCAGTTCGTTGTCGGATTTGTTGTTATCTTCAGTTTGGTAAACCATAATAAAAGGATTTATTTTTTCCGTACCTCAGCGTATATCTTTATAGCCTACATTGTCATTTATGCTGGTTTTACATTGATTCAGGAGGGAAGTCTCTTGTATATGAGCCTGAATCAGGTCTGGGCGTTTTTGTTCAGTGCATTACTCACACTATTGGCATTGCCACTGATTTTTATGTTCGAAAGAATGTTTGGCCTGATAACTGACCTCACACTGCTTGAGCTCAGCAACACCAATAGTCCGCTTCTTCGCGAACTCGCATCCAAAGCTCCTGGTACCTTTCAGCACAGCATGCAGGTGGCCAATTTGTCTGAAGAAGCCCTTTATGCTATTGAGGGCGATACCCTGCTCGCCCGCACCGGTGCCCTTTATCACGATATCGGAAAAATGGATAATCCTTTGTATTTTATAGAAAATCAGTCAGGTGGTTATAATCCGCATAATGATATGAGTTCCTCCGAAAGTGCATCGATCATCATCGGACATGTGATAAAAGGTATCGAGAAAGCACGAAAAGCAAGGCTTCCTGAGCAGGTGATCGATTTCATCAGAACGCATCACGGAACCAGACGTGTGGAGTATTTTTACATTATGGAACAAAGACAGAATCCGGGAGTAAGGCTCGATGAGAGAGACTTTTGCTATCGCGGACCAATACCTTTTTCCAAAGAAACAGCTGTTGTTATGATGGCCGATTCGGTTGAGGCAGCGTCGCGCAGTCTGAAAATGCCCACGGAACAGAAAATTAACGACCTGGTTGAAAATATTGTTAGAAAACAACTGGATAACAACCAGTTTGACAATGCTAACATCACTGTCAGAGAAATAAATATCGTGAAAAAAATCTTAAAGAAGAAGCTGATGAATGTCTACCACATCAGAATAGCTTATCCCGAATGACACCAGCAGCTTTTTCAATATAAACACTGCTTTGTGGCCCTGCATTGCATATTAAGTCAATTATGCTTAAGTTGTTATGAAAAGGATGCCTGTCAGCGAATACCTGAATATACCTGTCAAAATAATGATCACCAACTCCAGCCATAAACTTTTCGAAATTTCTGGCATCAACAACGTTTTCGTTGTCTTTAATGTATTTGGAGGTTAACTGCACATCTGCCTTGGCTCCAATGATATCGAGCATAACATCAAGGCAGTACATATTATGATGAAGCAGATCTTCCTTCGAACTGAAAACGACACCTTTTATACGTTCGGCATAATGAAAAAAGTAAGGTGACTTGTTATAAGCCGATTCAATTGCCCGCCAGTGCTTTTTAGGCCAAATATGGGTTTCGAAAATCAGTATATCACTTGTTTTTGATCTGCTTCCATACGGTTTGCTTACCGGAATCGAGATATTTAGCGGCCCTTGTGCACTCAGTATCGTACATCGGTTTCTGCAGGTATGTTTTGGATAGGTGTCGTGTGTCTCAATCATAACAGACTCAGCCGCAGTTAAAAGTGCCATGTAGCCAATTGAAGGAAAATATGCCGGAGGCATTAAAACCTGTCGTATTTTCATAATGCAAAATAAGCGATTTAAGCAAAATGTCCTTATAACTATAGTTGTGCGTTATGATTATGTCGGAAGCCTAACATATTGCGGGTTAAAAAAAAAGCTGCACCTGAATGCAGCTTCTTAAATAAAACTAATTGGTTTACTTAATTTTTTAAAAGAACATCTTCGATGGCTTTTTTAAGTGTATCCTTGGGAAGTGCACCCATAGCCATCTGGGGCTGTCCATTCATGGGGACAAAAAGCAGGGAAGGTATGCTGCGGATTCCGAAAGCTCCAGCGAGTTCTACTTCTGCCTCTGTATCAATTTTATAAATGTTTATTTTCCCTGAATATTCTTTTGAAAGCTCTTCGAGTATGGGCGCTACCATTTTGCATGGCTGACACCAGTCAGCATAGAAATCGATCAGACAAGGCAGTTCGCCTTCAAACTTCCATTCTTTGTTAACTTCGTAATTAAATACTTTATTCAGAAAGGTTTCTTTAGTCAAATGTTCCATTGTGTTTTAATTTGGGTCTATTTTTGAAGTAATTGTTCCTCAATTATTTTAACATACATTTCTTCGGTCATGGCACCGGCTTGCATCATGGGTTGGCCTGACACCGGGGAAAAAAGTACAGATGGAATACTTTGCACCCTGAATACCGAAGCAAGCTTACGTTCTTCATCAACATTGATCTTGTAGATCTTTACTCGTCCTTCATAGTCTTTTGCAAGCTTTTCCATGATGGGTGCAATTTTCCGGCATGGTGCACACCAGTCTGCATAAAAATCAATTACACTGGGGAGTTCATTTCTATAAACCCATTCCTGTGGATTTTCTTCAAAATTCCATACTTTTTCAAGGAATGTATTATAAGTAAGGTATTCAGGTTTTGTTGCGTCAACAGCTTTCTTTGATGGTTTTTCCACTTCGGCCGGCTGCTTGCCACTTGAGTTGGCGCAACCAAAGCTAAGCATCATCAGAAGTACGACATAAGTTGTGATTCGTGTTATCATGGTCAAATTACGCATTTTGGGTTTAAAAATTTTTGCAAATGTAGAGAAAAAAATGAATAAATCGCTTTAGTCACACTATTTTTTTTAATTTTGCAGCAATTTAACAATTTTTAATCATTTTATGCAGTGATTCATAATGGATGTTTTAGTCTCTGATTTTGTGAATGAGGAAGAGGACAGGATGGACTGTTTTAATGATGAGACAGCCTGTCTGAAATTCCTATCAGAAGAAAAATGGGCAAATGGATTTGTTTGCCGCAAGTGCGGTCATACGAATTATTGTCAAGGCAAAAAGCCGTTTTCAAAACGCTGTACCCGTTGTAAGACTGAAGAGTCGGCAACAGCACATACTATTTTTCATCGATGCAAGATTCCGTTGGTGGAAGCTTTTGAAATGGCCCGAATGGTATGCATTGATCCGGGGGTTTCCACCTATGAAATAAGTCGGCAGTCCGAAATCCGGCAAATGACCTGCTGGAAATTTAAATCAAAAATTCAGGAATGCCTTAATGATCCTGACAAGGCATCGGGATTGAAGCGAATGCTTACTGGTGCAAGCAAAAAACAGCCAACCCTTTAGGATTGGCTGTTTATATTTTCGGATCCATCGTTCTAGTTCAGAACAACTTTTCGTGTTGTACTTCCGCTTTGTGAATACACCCTGAATAAATAAATTCCTTTTGAAAGGTTGGATAAGTCAGCTTCTCCAGCGAAATGGCCGTTAAATGAACCAATTTTGTTTTCGAGAATGGTTTGGCCCGACAGTGTCAGAAACTCATAATTAATTTCTTGTTTTTCAGACACAAAGAAATTAATATTGAGTAGTCCGTTTGAAGGGTTCGGGAAAAGGTTAAGGTGGTCAACGGCATCAGTTTCGCCAACTCCAACGCCATCAACCTCGTAGGTAAGTGACCATCCGTCGTTTCTAACAGTATTGTTGGTTGTCCAGGTCATAAATACTGTTCCTGAAGTTATAGAAACAGGTTCGGGCAGGCTGGTGCCGCTTAATGTTGCAATCAGCTGATTCGATCCGTTAAAAATTTTAAGAATATCCTTGCCTTCTTCGGTGGCAAAAGTGTTGAAATACAAATGATATTTTACTGCCTCGGGGACCTGCAAAATAAATACGCAGGTTGTCAGATTGTTGTAGAAGAAGTCCTGACTTCCGTCTGATATTACACCATAGGGCTCAGTAAATACAGTTGAACTCCCGCACCATACCGGATTAGTTGTTTTATACTCTGCCTTAAATCCGGGTGCACTTCCGCTTCCGTTAAATGTTATCAGCATTTCATTGTTTTGCACGGTAACAGTTGGGGGCAGGCTTGTGCCTGAATATTCACCTACCAGCGGATCACTGGTTGACGATCCGTTATAAATCCTGAGCATGTCACCATCAGCAGTGTTGAATTCAATAAAACTTAGGGTGATGCTTTTGATGGAGTCGGTTTCATTTTGCGGAGAAATCAGCCAACTTGCTTCTGTTCCTGAAGGGTAGTTTTCCAGAGGTCCGCTTCCATCGGTAAATGATCCTGATCTGGTGTCAAGAACCTTCAGGCCTTCGGCAATATATGGATAACTGGGGTCATTTGGTACAATGTTCCTGACTATTGCCTGGAAGGAACTAAAACCACCAACATTTTGAAGATTATACCAGCCATTTCCCGAGCCACTCCAGCCAAAGTTGAAGTGATAGTAATTGGTGCCTTCATAACCATCGCATACGAATGCGTGACCTCCATCTGAACTTTGTCCGCTATAATAAATAGGATATCCCAGATCAAGTTGATCCTGAAGCATATTTTCCCATTGGGTTGTGTTATAATTGCTCTTCTGAAGATATTGTGCGGAGTTGCTGAATCTAAATCTGTTGATCAATGCCGCCGGCACCAAATGACTGTATGAACCTGAACCATCAGGTCCGAAATTCATAGAAACTGATACCGCTGCATGAAAACCTATTTCAGCAATATCCCAAGGATGTTCGTTCTCTATTTGATCCTGCATTCCATCCCAATTATAAAAGGTGCTGCCGAAATCTGCTGTGATCACTCCGTAAGGAGCCTGATAATAAGAATAGATGCCTTGACCCTGAAGAGGATACCTCCAATAATGCATGATCATCGACATAGCAGTAGCCACACAGCCGACATAAACACGGCCTCCGGGTCCGGCAGGGTCTTCCGGACACATCAAGTTATAAGGACTGTCCTGATTCCATAATGCGGTCAGCAACGGCTCAGACACATCGCGGGCACTTAGGTTAAATGATTGGGTTTCGCCTGTCAGATAGTAGTTCCAGACATTGATCACATCTGCATCAATTGCGGCTTGACCACTTAAAATGAAATCCTTTTCGTCTATATAGGTTGCTAACCAGCTTTTCAGATTGTCATCGCAATCCTGCCAGGCCGGAAATGATCCTTTGAGGTTAAAACCAATAACAGGCAGGCGCTCGTCTCTTGCTGAAACGATTACCCAGCCTTCGCTCATGTTAAACACATAAAAAGATTCCGAAACTTCCCAGCTTTCGCGAATGGAAAGTTCGTTAAAGGCGATTTCCTCGCCCATCTGATTAATCTGTTCATACATAAAATGAATGGCAACTTTAGAAGCATCCTCGTTGCTTACTTTACCGGCCATAAGCGGATTGATAGCCATTATCACAAAAATAAGAGCTAATAAACTGATTGTAAATTTCATGGATAAAAAATTAAAAGATAATTGATCTTGACCCCGCAAAAGTAAAGAAAGCGGTAAGAATGAAAGACATTGTAAAGTAATTTGGAACGATTATAAACAACCGGAATGGTAAGTAGTTTGGTTGATTTCAGGATTGAAGCCTGAAAGCAAATTTATAATTGACTAATTTCGCAGCCAGAAAACATCAACAGAATGTCATCTATATTGATTGAAAATATCCGCGAACTTGCCGGAATTGATTATCAGACTCGTATACTACTTTCTGGAAAAGAAATGACAGATTTTGAAACCCTCCACAATGCCTATGTTTACATCAAAGAGGGTAAAATAGAAGCCTTCGGGAAGATGGACAGAGATGTTATTTATAAGATAAGACAGCAGAATCCGGATGTATTAATAATGGATGCTTCGGGCAGGCTCGTTTTTCCCGCTTTTTGCGACGCACACACACACCTGGTTTATCCTGCCTCACGCGAAATTGAGTATATCGATAAAATCAAAGGCCTTAGCTATGAAGAGATTGCGAGAAGGGGTGGGGGTATATTAAATTCTGCAGCGCGCATGCAGATGGCCTCAGAAGACGAATTGTTTTCGTCGGCCTCTGTAAGGATCGAAGAAATAATGAGCATGGGAACAGGTGCTGTAGAGATAAAAAGTGGTTATGGGCTTACTACTGATTCTGAACTAAAGATGCTCCGAGTGATCAAAAGATTAAAAGAAAATCATCCTGTCAGAATCAAAGCAACCTTTCTTGGAGCCCATGCAGTACCACAGCAATACAAAGGCCGGCAATCGGAGTATGTCGATCTGATTATTAATGAAATGATTCCGATGGTTGTTGCCGAAGATCTGGCCGATTATATTGACGTCTTTTGCGATAAAGGCTTTTTCACTGTCGAAGACACCGACAGAATACTGAATGCCGGAATGAAATACGGTCTCCGGCCTAAAATTCATGCCAATGAACTGGCAAGATCAGGAGGAATTCAAGTGGGTGTTAAATACAATGCATTGTCAGTTGACCACCTTGAATTTACGGAGGATGAAGAGATTGAAGTGCTTCGTGGATCCGAAACTATGCCGGTTGTGTTGCCTGGAGCAGCCTTTTTTCTCAATATGCCTTATGCTCCGGCCCGTAAAATGATTGATGAAGGCCTGCCCCTAGCTATGGCAAGTGATTTTAATCCCGGAAGCTCTCCTTCCGGTAATATGCAACTTATTCTCTCTATGGCTAGCATTCTTTATCGACTGACACCTGAGGAAGGTCTTGCCGCTACTACAATTAACGGTGCCTATGCGATGGGGCTGAGCGATGAGTTGGGAAGCATTGCTGTTGGTAAGACTGCTAACTTATGTGTAACCAGACCCATTCCCGGACTGGCATACTTACCTTATTATTATGGGACCAATAAAGTTGACAAGCTAATATTGGATGGTGAAATTTGTGTAGAACATTAACCTGAATCATTATATGAGAAAATTAATCGAATGCGTTCCTAATTTCAGTGAAGGCCGCGATATGAGCATCATCAGACAGATCACAGACCAGATTGAAGCAGTCAGTGGTGTCAAACTTCTTGATGTTGATCCAGGTGCGGCAACCAACCGCACAGTCGTCACTTTTGTCGGATCACCCGATGAGGTGCTCGAAGCTGCATTTGTGGCTGTTAAAAAAGCATCTGAGCTGATCGATATGCGCAAGCATAAAGGCGAACACCCCAGAATGGGAGCGACAGATGTGTGCCCACTGGTGCCTGTGGCAAACATCAGCATGGAAGAAACTGCAGAGTATGCTCGAAAACTTGCCAGAAGAATCGGAGATGAGCTGAACATACCCATATATTGCTACGAGAATGCTGCATATTTGCCCGAGAGGAGAAATCTTGCAAATTGCCGGTCAGGAGAATATGAGGGCCTGCCCGAAAAACTGAGTAATCCCGAATGGAAACCGGATTTTGGGCCAGCTGAATTCAACCCGCGAACAGGGGCAACAGCTGTTGGGGCAAGGGATTTTCTGGTAGCATTTAATGTTAACCTGAACACTACTTCCACCAGAAGAGCTAACTCAATAGCTTATGATGTCCGCGAGAAAGGCCGGGTAATGCGTGAAGGAAATCCCATAACCGGTAAAATTGTAAAAGACAGTAACGGAAATCAGGTATTCATTCCGGGAACACTAAAGGCAGTAAAGGCCATAGGTTGGTTCATTGAAGAATACGGAATCGCTCAGATTTCCATGAATCTGACAAATATTGGCATAACACCGGTACATATTGCTTTTGATGAGGTTTGTCGCAAAGCTTCAGACAGAGGTATCAGGGTGACAGGTTCTGAGCTTGTCGGGCTTATCCCGCTCAAAGCAATGATTGATGCTGGTAAGTACTTTCTTGCAAAACAGCAAAGATCACTTGGCGTTGACAATGAAGAGCTTATTAAAATAGCAGTGAAATCACTTGGATTGGATGAACTCAAACCATTTAACCCAAAGGAGAAAATCATTGAATATGTTCTAGAAGCATCCGAGGCAAACAAAAAGTTGGTTCAGATGACTGCCGCCGGATTTGCCAATGAAACAGCATCAGAATCACCGGCTCCGGGAGGAGGTTCGATTTCGGCATATGTTGGAGCATTGGGTGCATCCCTGGCAACCATGGTGGCCAATCTGTCATCGCATAAAAGAGGTTGGGACGATCGTTGGGAAGAGTTTTCCAGATGGGCAGAGAAAGGTCAACAGCTTAAGGATCAGTTGCTTTACCTTGTGGATGAAGATACACGTGCTTTCAATATGATCATGGAAGCTCTGGATCTGCCAAAGAAAACGGAAGAGGAAAAAGCAATTCGCGCTCAGGCAATTGAGCACGCATCGCTTTATGCCATTGAGGTGCCTTTTAAAGTAATGCAGACTTCCCTTGCAACAATGGAAGTGATTCAGGCAATGGCCGAAACAGGAAATCCCAACTCGGTATCAGATGCCGGTGTTGGTGCACTCTGTGCCCGCTTAGCAGTTATGGGAGCTTATCTGAATGTCAAAATCAACGCAGCCGGTATTGCAGACAAGGAAAAAGTTGCAACATATCTTACACTTGGAAATGAAATAGAGCAAAAATCTATTGAAAAGGAAACGGAAATACTTGCTAAGGTGAATGATATTATATCCTCTTTGTCGCGATAGGCTATGAATGATCTTTTGACGGTCTGGCTGCTGTTTTTTACTTCCTTCATCACATTGATGAATCCATTGGGTGTGATGCCTGTGTTTTTAACCATGACCACAGGCATCGATCAAAGACAGCGCAGAAATACTGCCGTCAAGGCAACTCTTACAGCTTTTCTTACCCTTATTGCCTTCGCATTTGGGGGTGAGATGCTGTTTAACTTTTTTGGAATTTCAGTTGCCGGTCTTAAAGTTGTGGGTGGGGTACTGTTTTTCATTATTGGCTATGATATGCTCAATGCCCGGTTGAGCACTACCAAAATTAGCGGACATGAGGCTAAAGTATATGTAAACGATATTTCCATCACACCCCTCGGAATACCCATGATTGCCGGACCGGGCTCCATCACAAATGCCATTATTCTTATGGATCAAAGCAAGGACCTGGCAACACGGTCTGTCCTTGTCAGTGCTATTTTTGCTGTTTGCCTTATTACTATGATCATTCTTGTCACAGGCTCAAAAATTCTTCGGTTTCTGGGTGAAACAGGTAACAAAGTAATGATGAAACTGATGGGGTTAATAGTGATGGTTATTGCTGTAGAGTTCTTTTTTACCGGACTGCTGCATTATGTTCAGGTAATATCTGGCTCTATCTGATTCGTCCAGTGAAGCCGTACGGAAAAAATATTTTATAGAATTGGATAATTTCAGAAAATATACTAATTTTGCCGTCCGAATTTTTTGAAAAAATATCAGCATGGCCAAGAAAACAAAAGAAGCGCGCGGACAAGTTATTCTCGAGTGTACTGAGCACAAAAATAGTGGAATGCCAGGTACTTCGCGGTATATCTCTACCAAAAACAAGAAGAATACTCCTGAACGTCTGGAATTGAAAAAGTACAACCCCATCCTGAAAAAGATGACGGTTCATAAGGAAATTAAATAATTATTAGATATGGCAAAGAAAGTAGTTGCAACCCTGCAATCAGCCGGAAAAGACTTTGCAAAAGTCATCCGGATGGTCCGTTCCGAAAAAACCGGTGCTTACACATTTCGTGAAGACATCGTTCCGACTGATCGAGTTCAGGAGTTTATCAGTAAAAGGTAATTTGAATTCAGGAAAATACCTGAAAGCTTTTCCTTCAGTGGAAGAGCTTTTTTTTTATTGAGTATAGCATATGGGACTTTTTTCTTTTTTCTCGAGGGACAAGAAATCCGAACTGGATAAAGGCCTTGAAAAAACACGTGAAAGCGTATTCGCACGCATCTCGAAAGCCATAATCGGCAAGTCGAAGGTGGATGATGATGTTCTTGATGAATTGGAAGAAATACTTGTTTCATCCGATGTCGGAGTCGAAACCACCTTGCGTATCATTGAACGGATTCAGAAACGAGTAGCCAGGGATAAGTTCCTTGGAACAGCCGAACTCAATGATATACTTCGGGATGAAATTTCAGCCTTGCTGCAGGAAAATAATTCGGGTGATGGAGAGGACTTTGATCTTCCGGTTGATACAAAACCCTATGTAATTATGGTAGTAGGTGTTAATGGAGTTGGCAAAACAACCACTATTGGTAAACTTGCCTATAATTTTAAAAATGCCGGCAAGAAGGTTATATTAGGTGCAGCGGATACCTTCAGAGCTGCCGCGGTTGATCAGATCGGAATCTGGGCTGAAAGGGCAGGTGTGCCGCTCATAACGCAGGGAATGGGTGCCGACCCTGCATCTGTGGCTTATGATACCCTGAAATCTGCGGTCAGTCAGAATGCCGATGTGGTTATTATTGATACGGCAGGTAGGCTTCACAATAAAATCAACCTGATGAAGGAATTGACCAAGATCAGGTCTGTAATGCAAAAAATTGTACCTGATGCCCCGCATGAAGTTCTTCTTGTGCTGGATGCATCAACCGGACAGAATGCCATAGAACAGGCCAGACAATTTACAGCTGCCACAGAGGTGAACGCCCTTGCACTGACCAAGCTGGATGGCACGGCTAAAGGTGGCGTTGTTATTGGTATCTCAGATCAGTTTAAAATTCCTGTCAAGTACATAGGAGTTGGAGAAAAAATGCACGATCTGCAGATTTTTAACAGGAAGACCTTTGTTGATAGCCTCTTCAAAGCCTGATTAATAATAGCATTTCCTTGAAAGTTAATATTGTAACATTGGGATGTTCCAAAAACAAGGTAGACTCAGAACACCTTGCAGCCCTGATTCCCGGAAGTCATTTTGAAGTGATACACGATAATGACCAGGCGGCAGACATCATCATTGTCAACACCTGTGGCTTTATTGCAGACGCCAAGGAGGAATCTGTTGATGCTATATTGAATTACGCAAGCCAACGAAAGCGAGGCGAGATAAAGAAGCTGGTGGTTATGGGCTGTCTTTCCGAAAGGTATCGCAAGGAGCTGGAATCCGAAATTCACGAAGTTGATGCTTTTTTTGGTGTTAACGATCTTGCCGGAATAGCGGCTAATCTGACCAAAGATCTGCCTGATCAACCCCTATCGTCGGGTAACTACCATTATAAAAGACATTTATCGACTCCTTCTCATTATGCTTATCTTAAAATTTCGGAGGGATGTGACCGAAGCTGCAGTTTTTGTGCCATTCCGCTCATACGCGGAAAACACCGTTCCGTTCCGGCAAATGACCTTCTCCGTGAGGCAGCTTATCTCGCAAATTCAGGTGTAAAAGAGCTGATATTAATAGCTCAGGACATTACAACCTATGGCCTCGATATCAACCGGCGAAGAGGTCTTCCTGATCTTGTTGAGCAATTATGCAATGTCAATGGCCTTGAATGGATCAGGCTTCAATATGCCTATCCTACTGGTTTCCCGATGCAGCTACTTGATGTTATGGCAGTCCAGCCGAAGCTATGCCAATATCTAGACCTTCCGCTGCAACACATCAGTGACCGAATGCTCAAGCTGATGAAACGTGGTGTTAATCAACAAAAGACACTTCAACTTATTGATCAGATTCGTGGGAAAATACCCGGAATAGCATTACGGACCACACTGATTACGGGATTCCCGGGCGAAACAGACAAAGATTTCAGAATACTCTCAGACTTTGTCAGAGATCAAAGATTCGACCGGTTGGGTGTATTTACCTATTCGCCTGAAGAAGGCACATCAGCATACTCACTGGGCGATCCGGTGCCCGAGGAAGTAAAACAGGAGAGGCTTGAACATTTAATGCAATTGCAACAGGAAATATCACTTGAACTGAACGGAGAAAAAATCGGAAAGCAGTTTAAGGTGCTGATTGACAGAGAAGAATCGGGTTATTACATTGGCAGAACCGAATATGACTCGCCTGAAGTGGATAATGAAATTCTTGTTTCAACAAAGCACCAGGGAATTGTCATAGGAGAATTTCATAATATTGTCATTGAAGATGCCGGTGAGTTCGACCTCTTTGGAAAGCCTGCATAAGGTCGTTTGCTGACAATCGGTATAAACAAAAACCGGTTTTGTTGAATTTAGTCGATCTCACTCTCCGATTTCTTAATATATCCGATAACGGATAATTGGGGCAATAACGACTTGTATGCTGTAAGTCAATTGTATAACAAACATTTGTGTTGTTAGATTGTTTAGTAACGGATACTGCTATTCTCAGGTTTTTTTGGGCGAAAAAGTGTAAGTTGTCTATTTATAACACATTACCAATTATGGCACATGAATTGACTTGTTTATAATGGTTTTATCAATTCACAGTCAGAAAAGCTTAACACTTATTGATTGTAAATTTGGTTTTGGTTGATTTTTCAGGTCTGTCGGAACAACAGACCTGATTTTTTTTATCAACCTATCTCTTTCAATCAAAACTGGAATAATGATTCTTCCCTGACGTGAATAGATTCGTTTGATTTTTACTGTTAATTTTGCATTTAAAGTGTCGGTTATGAAAAATGTTTTGATGTTCAGCCTGTTGATGCTGTTATTTTTGTCTGTCAAAGGACAAATTATATCCCAGACCATTGTAGATTCCTTACTGGATGATGGCTATCACAGGGTGCCTTATGGCAATATGATGGTGGAAGGAATTATTCTTGAAGGAGTTAAACAAGGTAGTTGGGCTATTTATTTTCCCACCGGACAGGTGCATATTTTGGAGCACTATGAAAAAGGACTCAGAAACGGACTATTTGTTCAGATTGCCCGTAATGGAAATATTCAGGAACAGCGTAGTTTTCGACATGATACATTGCACGGTCCTTCTTTACTTTTTGCTGCAGGCGGAAGACTCAAGCTCGAAGAAAACTACAAGATGGGCTTGTTGGACAGTATCCGAAGAGTGTATTATGAGCGTGGGGCCTTGCAGGAAGAAGCAGTTTATGTAAACGGACTCAGACAAGGAACCTCAAAATGGTATGATGAAGGTGGTAATTTAATTGCTGAATACCAATATGATGAAGGTTTGTTTCACGGACTTCAACGAACATATTTTGGTGATGGATCGGTGAAATCTGAAAGAAACTATCTGAAGAACCAGATGGAGGGACATGTTAAGGAATTTCACAGCAATGGTCTAGTGAAAACTGAAGGCCAGCATAAAGATGGTGTTCCTCACGGAAATTGGAAGGAGTTTGATGACACAGGTAAACTGATTCGTTCTGTGAAGTATAATAAAGGGAAAGAGAAATAGTTAAAGCATTTCAGAAATATCTTCAAAAAATTCAGGCCAGTTAACGCCACCGGCTGATTTACCCAAACGAACAATAATTAAATCTTTCACTGGATGAATATATACATATTGGCCGAGTATTCCTTTGGCGAAAATTGCATTATTTTGAGTAACTCTCCAATAAAGGCCATAAGGATATCCTTGTGAATCAACAGAGTTGTTTCTAATGGTCAATGTGCTGTCAACCCAGAATTCGTTGATCATAGGAACGCCGTTGGGGCTACCCCGCTTCGTGTAAAGACGGCCGAATCTGGCCAGGTCAATAGCGGTTGTATTCAGGCAGCAGAATGATTTAACTGTTTTGTTTCGCGGGCTGTCAACGCTCCAGCTGGCATCAAATTCCATCCCTAATGGCTGCCAAAGCAATTCTTCCAGAAGTTCTGTTATGCTTCTGCCACTGACCTGTTCGATCGCAAGTGATAGTAAGAGAGTATTGATACTAATGTATTCATATTCAATTCCGGGATTTGTTTTAGGATGAAGATCCCTGACATATTTTTTAAGATTTGTTCCGTAATAGTATTTGGCCATGTCTGCAAAGGGCGAATTGTAAGACTCTTGAAATTCAATACCTGATCTCATGTCAAGCAGGTGGATTAGCTTCACTGCTTCAAATCCCTTTCCGCGCAAATCAGGCAAATACTTACCGATAGTATCCTCTATGCTTTCGATATAGCCTTTGTCGATAGCAATGCCTGCAAGAGCCGACATAAACGATTTGGCAACAGAAAAAACAGGCACTATTGAAGCGCGGTTATAACCATCAAAATACAATTCCATCAGTAATGTGTCATTACGGATAATGATAAAGGAAACCGTTTGACTTTCTTGCAGAACGTCACTAAGTGGCTTGTTGTGCAGTGCTTTCTTGCAGGCATCTTCAACCATCGATTTTTGCCGGTTGTCTGATGGGTGAAAATAAAACACCTGATCGGATGCCTTGACTGGTAAGGCGGCAAACTTCCTGTGATCATTGATGTCAGCATAATTGAAATAAAAATACCGCGCTACATGACATGATGAAAGCCCGAGATAAAAAAGGGTTATAACGACACTGAAAAGGAATTTCCTTGGGTTCATTAATGAATTCTTCCGGCTAGGGTACAAATGTGCACAAATTTCACAGATGATGTTTTGAGCACATCAACAAAACGCCAAAACCGATGAAATAAAAATGCACAATAACGTTTCAGAGTTTTGAATTCGGAAGTTTGAAAACCGGTTGCAATTTCTCGGTATTGCTCAGAGTATATCCCCATAAACTTTCATATTCGGCAGAGTCTTCACCTATCTCATCTAATTGCCTAAGGTATTTCATGAGCGATTTTGATTCAATAATGGTAATCAATCCCATCTCTTCGATCACCTTACTGTGATTACGGCTGTGGTCGTGGTCAAACAACAAAACCCTTCGCCCATGTCGTGTGATGCCTATAGTCCTGAAGCTTAAACTTTTTCCAACTCCTGGTAAATTGATTACTGAGCGGTCGCTCGACAAAAATGGTAATTTTTGATTCATGTTCAGCGCTGGAACTTCTGTGCTCAAGTTTTCCGGTATTTTACTTAGCTCATATAGCTTGCGTGCGGTTCCTAAATTAGGTTTGCCATGAACTTTTTCTTCCCTGAGTTCCTGCACCAGCCGGGCGTTCGTAGCAAAGTTGTGGCTGTTTTCCATAAACCCTTTTACACTAAAAGTGTAATAAGGCAATACACCCAACTGGTTCAATACCTGACGCAGTCGTGCCAAATGACCTCTTCTGGATGAGGCGACTGTAAAAACATGCTGATTGGTAATCAGCCATCCTGCTTTTTGCAATTGCTGAATGGCTGCTGCCGATTCAGGAGTAACCTCCATAGCAGATTCGAAATGGGTTTGAATAACAAACTGACAAATTCCTGCAAGCTGGGCTTTTGCCTTGAAATCAGAAAGAACTGCAATCAGTTTCGGGGTTATTCTTTGAGGAAGATATACCGGCAAACGCGTGCCCAGTCTGACACGATGAATAGGTGATTTTTGCTGATCTGAGGGAAGGTTTTCATTGTTCTTACGTTTCCTGAGGGCCATTTCAATAATGGCATCGAAGATGATTCCTAAAGATTTGTCAGAACTCATTAGTGCATCGCCTCCGGTAATCAGTATGTCGCACAAATATGGGTCTTCTTCAAAATAACGCAACAGTCGCACTAATTTGGCAGGCCAGTTTTCTTTTGGAAGCAATTGTTCAAGATCGAAGTTAAGTCTTCCGCTCTGAAAGTCATACATTCTCTGACAACTTACACACAATCCGCCACATGCCCTTCCGGCTGTGTCGGGTATCATAATCGCAACTTCAGGATATCGTCTGTGGATATTATTTCCACTGGGCAATAGCCATCCGGCTGCGTTTGGTTTGCCATCTTCTACTTTATCTTCTTTTTCCCAGGCAACAATATGACCGAATTCTTTTATGAGTGATTTGCTGTACAAGATATAATCCCTTATTGGTAAATCAGAGCCGATCGCAAACTCAGGTTCGGTTAAATTAATCAAAGTCAGGTAGTAGGGATTAATGAAGAAAGTAATGCCTGAATTTCTGGCATCAACAAGCAACTGCATCGTTTCAGGTGAAAGACTGTTGTTCAGCATTTCCTGAAGCATTTCAGGAGTTCTTACAGCAAATCTCAGGTGGAACTGGTGGTCATTCCACCATGTATGTATCATTGCCAGCTTCTCCTGATAGGTCAGTCCTTCGGGGAAACTAAAACGTTTACTTGTTAGTGTCCCTTCATCAATCTTTTGCAGAATGAGCTTTATTATCCGTTGCTTGTTGTCATTCCTTATAGCAATAATCCTCTCATCCAGGCCTGAAGGATGTCTGTTCATCCATTCATTTAATCTCTTTTCGTCGGGGGTAGTTATTTGAAAAGTTCCATTTAATTGCCTGAAAAGCATGAGCATATCAACGAAGAAGTCGTTTAATGCACCCCCCGTGCCCTTATGATATGCAAGCCAGAGGTATTTTATGGGGTGGCATTCAACATAAGCACCGCGAAGATTCTGATCCTGAAATATGCTGCCGGCGTGCACAGCATAGTCGTATAGTCTCAGCGCGGCTGTTTCACGTGAATTCAAAAGGTCAGGATTGAGCTGACCAAAATTATCTGAACAGGCAAATTGCCAGACATCAGGATTTCGCCTGAGTATACTTTCTGCTAATTTTCTAAACGAATTAACAGCTTCTGCAACAGTTGCGGATTGCTTTAATAATTCTTCAACCCCGGTATTTTCAGTGAGGATTTTCTGAAGTGTTCGGCTGGCTTTGGCACTGATGGCAATACTATCCAACTGACGAAAACTAATGGTCTGAGCGTTCATTTTTTTTGGGTAAGCATTGCTGAAATGAACAGCATGGCTTAGCAATCAAGTTGCTGATGCAAAACTGCAACAGCATTAAAGTGTTAATAATGAATTAATTATTACAAAGATAGTGTTTTTTCCCCAATAAATCCAATATTTTTGTGGATATAGATTGTGAATTTTATATTATGGTTTATTTGGAACGATTCTAATCTGTTATAATTCTCTACCTTTGCAAGCGGTTTCAAACCAAATTTCAAGTGTTTTATTTTCAATAAATTATTTAAAAATGTATAGTGGTTTTTACAAGGTTCCGGCAGCCTACAATGAGCCGGTAAAGACATATGCGCCGGGAAGTGCCGAACGTACAGAGGTGAAGCAGATGCTTTCTCGGCTTCGGTCAGAAATTCAGGACATTCCGATGTATATCGGCAGTCAGAGGGTCAAGACTGATAAAAGAGTCAGTATACATCCACCACACGACATCGCACACACCTTGGGATATTACTACGAAGGTGGTGCTGAACATGTGAACATGGCGATTGATGCTGCACTTAAAGTACGCAAGAGCTGGCAATCGCTTGAGTGGCAGGACAGGGCTGCCATTTTTCTGAGGGCAGCTGATCTGGTTTCAGGGCCTTACAGAGCAAAAATCAATGCAGCTACCATGCTCGGTCAGTCGAAAACAATACATCAGGCCGAAATCGATGCTGCCTGTGAGTTTGCTGATTTTCTGAGATTTAATGTTCAGTTTATGGGTGAGATATACAACCAGCAGCCCATTTCGGAAAAGGGAATCTGGAATCGCATTGAATACCGACCATTGGAAGGCTTTATTTATGCCCTGACTCCGTTTAATTTTACCGCTATTGCAGCAAATCTACCTTCAGCTCCTGCACTTATGGGCAATGTAGTTGTCTGGAAACCATCAAACACACAGATTTATTCAGCCAACGTGATCATGGAAATCTTCAGGGAGGCAGGCCTTCCTGATGGCGTGATCAACCTGATTTTTGTTCCCGGACCAGTGGGAGGAAAGATAATGTCGGCACATCCCGATTTCGTTGGAGTGCATTTTACGGGTTCAACCAGTGTCTTTAGTAAGATTTGGAAAGCCATAGGTGATAATGTTTCGATCCACAATACTTATCCAAAAATTGTTGGCGAAACAGGAGGTAAGGATTTCGTGCTGGCACACGAAAGTGCTGATCCTATTGCTTTGGCTGTTGCCCTTGTCAGAGGTGCATTTGAATATCAGGGACAGAAGTGTTCGGCAGCATCACGCGCTTATATCCCTGATAATATCTGGCCTGAAGTAAAGGAAAAATTACTGACTGACATCAAAACCATCAAGATGGGACCTGTTGAAGATTTCAGAAATTTTATGGGTGCAGTGATTGACGAAGCATCTTTCGACAAACTTGCCAGTTATATTGAACAGGCCAGAAATGATGAGGCTACTGAGATTATTGCCGGAGGCAACTTTGACAAAACCAGTGGCTATTTCATCGAACCCACAGTTATCCTCACCAGTGATCCGCATTATATTACAATGCATGAAGAATTGTTCGGTCCGGTTCTTACAATCTATGTATATCCAAAGTCTCAATGGGAAGAAACCTTAAGTCTCGTTGATCGCACTTCACCATATGCCCTTACAGGAGCTGTATTTGCCAGCGACAGGTTTGCCATCGAACAGGCCAATGAGGTACTTGTAAATGCAGCAGGAAATTACTATATTAACGACAAACCAACTGGAGCAGTTGTTGGCCAGCAACCCTTCGGTGGTGGCAGAGCAAGTGGAACCAATGATAAATCAGGCTCTTTCCTGAATTTGATTCGTTGGGTATCGGCAAGAACCATCAAGGAGAACTTTAATCCTCCAAAAGATTATCGCTATCCATTTATGGATGAAGCCTAGAGATCAGCTAATATGTTTTTAAGCTGCTGATTCTATTTATAACTTAGCAATTATTATATGTTAGAAAAAAAAGAGGCTGTAATGTTACCATTCAGCCTCTCTTTTTATCTAAACAGGACGTTTTATCTTTTAACAGGCTTGCTGCCTAAAATTCTGCGCTGCTTATTCTTTATAATAAAGTTTTTCCGAACCGGCTCATCTTTTTGGTGCACTGGACTCCATCCCACTTTGGCTGCTTTGTTTCCCTTTGGCTGGGTCGCACTGGTGCGGCTTCCGCTGCATGATGAAAAAACGAAAAGCATTATTATTACCACAGAGCTGACCCAGAACTTAGCTGAAGATGATTTCATGAGAGCAGGATATTTGGTTATATTTTTCGGTTAATTTGAGGGCCTAAAATTAATGATTTTTTCATAATGCCATCATTCTGGCAATTTTTTTCATTTTTTGACATATTCACTAAGCATTGTTGAGAAAAAGAATTGGATTGATGTATACAGTTAATGAATTTTCATTTCTTTTGCACTGATACTGGTGTCCGTAATCCTGAACCGGGAGGAGGACTGAAAATGGGAATCAGGTGCAAGTCCTGAACAGTTCCCGCTGCTGTAAGCTCGTGAAAAGAGCTTCCGGATCGCTTAGGCCACTGTCTGCATGTTGCAAATGGGAAGGCTCCGGAGGTGAGTAAGTCAGAAGACCTGCCAGATCAATTGAATTCCAAAGCTTTCGGGTAAAAGGCTTGTCGGGTTTGATCAATTTTGACAGCGACAATTTTCCTGATGGTTTTGAGGCAACGGAATGTTTAACCTTAAAACTTGTGTATGAAAAAAAATCTACTCTGTATGTTGGCCCTGACGGCGGCCTTCGTTTTATTGGGCATAAGAACATCTGCCCAGCAATCCAAAGTGCTTCATCAGATTCTGATTGCTTCCGGAGGTGCGTTTTCTGACCCGGATGATTTTGTAACAGTATCCTCCTTTTTTCCCTTAACCTCTGAACAAACAACTTTTGCGACAATTTACACGCAAGCTGTTCAGGACGTGCTGATTGACAGTACTTTTCTGTTTGTTGCAGCAACAGATTCTTTGGTGATGTTTGACCTAAACACATATGAACGTATTGACGCGATTGCTTTACCAGGATTAAGTCAGCTGTATGCAGCCGGAGATTTTTTGTTCGTCAGCATTCAATACCCTGAAACATCGGGTTTTTTAAAGGTTCTTAAACGTTATTCGCTTAACCTGCTGGAAGAAATTCAGGCGATATCGGACGAAGCCTCCGGGATGGCCGCACATGACGACCGTCTCTACATAGCTGTGCCTGGCGGCTGGATGAGCACCAAAGGGAAATTGGCTGTTGTAGAAATGAATTCACTCTCCTTAATCGAGGAGATTGATCTTGGTGATCAAAGTGTAGGCATACATAACCTTTTTGTTCACGGAGACATGATAGTAGCCGTTTGCAGGACGCCCTGGGGAAGTAATACAGGAACACTGACGGTTTACGACATCAATGAAAAGTCAATAGAGCACATAATGTATAACCATGTGTTTGGTAAAGGCATTGCTATTGATGAAGATACTCTCTATCTGATCGTTGACGATGGTGTAGGGGCTATTGACCTGTCAGATTTTTCAATGATTAACAACTCATTAATTGCCGATCCTGGTTCTGAATCTTTTATTTATTTCGCCGACGTTGTTTATAATGACCTGAATAATGACTTTTATGCAACAACAACTGACTACTTTTCTTTTGGACAGGGACACATTTTTAACCAAAGCGGCAATGAAACAGGCCTTTTTAGTGCCGGGATTTCGCCAGAGGCTATTGGTCTCGATTATCGTTATCTGACAGAAGTCAAACCTGAACATTCAGAGGGAAAATTTCAAATATCTCCAAATCCGGCAATTAACCACATCAACATAGTGTCAGATGCAGTTCTTGCCGAATGCACATTTCAGGTCTTTACAATTCATGGAAAACTCGTGCTGGAGCAAATCAAGATGAATAGTACTGTTGATATAAGTTCAATTCCAGCCGGTTATTATGTGCTTGTCTTCAGAACGAAGGATTTCGATCACGTTCTTCCTTTTGTAAAGGTAACTCAATAAGACAATTGTATGTTTTACAGAGTTTCAATATACATAGCCTGTCTCATTTGTAGCCTGAGCCTCAGGGCACAGTTCGACCCACCTGCAGGACAACCGGGCAGTCGTGCAATACATGCTGACAGTAATGTTTTTATCGATTGGGTTAAGGATGTGGTTGTTAAAAGAGGTTGGGTTGAAGCAGGCAACGAGAGCCTGGGGAACGCTTCTTATGGCCAGGAATCTGATATTTTGGGAAAAGCCGACCTTTCCGCTGTCAGTCTTGGTGATGGTGGAACAGCAACCTTAAGTTTTAATTTTCCGATTTGGAACGGGCCGGGCCCTGATTTTGCCGTTTTTGAGAACAGCTTCAGCGATAGCTTTCTGGAACTTGCATTTGTTGAAGTAAGCAGTGATGGAGAATATTTTGTTCGATTTCCGGCTCAATCACTCACGCAGACTGATGTTCAGATAGAAAGTTTTGGATCTCTGGAAGCTGCAAAACTTCATAATCTTGCCGGCAAGTACAGGGGAATGTACGGCGTTCCGTTCGATCTGGACGAGCTAAGGAATCAACCGGATATTGATGTTCAAAGTATTACCCATATACGTATTATTGACGTTATTGGCAGTCTAGATCCATTATTGGGAAGTTTTGATGATGAAGGCAGGTTGATCAATGATCCATATCCTACTCCATTTCCGACTTCAGGCTTTGATCTTGATGCAGTTGGAGTAATTTACGACACCAGAAATTTACTCGTACCCGAGCAGAATAAGTCAGCCATCCGATGCTTTCCTCAACCTGCTTCAGATGTGCTATATGTTGAGTTTACAGCACCAGCAATCATTGAGTCGATTAATGTTTATGATCTTCAGGGAAAGCTGATCTACAAAAGTAATTTGTTGGTTGAAGGCAAGTTGTCCCTCGAAAGTTTTCCTGCTGGAAGCTTCATTATAGAGGTTTCAACGATAGATACTAAGATTCGTCAGGTTTTTATGAAAAGATGAGACGGAAATTGCTACATATTGTGATTTTAGTTTTTGCTGTTTGGTTGTCCGGACAGACAATTGCCAATGTTCCGGACACTTTAAATCTGGCTGCAATTGAGGTAAAGGGGTCTTTGTTTCAGAAAGGTCAGATGAAGCTTCAGGTCAGTAATCAATTCATCGAAGGATTCAAGGGTAAAGACCTGGCTTTTCTGCTTTCACACAGTAGTCAAATACACATGAAGTCAGATGGCCCAGGTGGATTAACAACCGCTTCATTCAGAGGAACATCAGCAAACCACACACTTGTTCTTTGGAATGAAACACCAGTAAATGCACCAAACCTTGGTTCTGTTGATTTTTCAACCATCCCTGTATTTTTTACAGATCAGATTGGTATATTGTGGGGAAGTAATTCTGCCAAACACAGTGCAAGCGGATTGGGAGGCACGGTAAGCCTGAACAATAAAGCCAGGTTTAACTCGGGATTTGCATTTGAGGCGGCTCAGCAAGCCGGAAGTTTTGGGTCGTTTGGTTCATTTTTGAGCATTGGATACGGAACAAAAAAAATACATGTGCGCAGCCGCGTGTTCAGAAAATCAGCAAAAAACGATTTCCCGTTTTTTAATTATGCGGTGATGCCTCAGGAATGGATGCGTCAGCAAAATGCTGATTTCACGAACCAAGGTTTTCTTCAGGAATTGCATTGGCAGACAGGGAAACGAGGTTTATTAAGCCTGATTTCATGGAACCAATGGAACAACAGAAATCTGCCTCCGATTATGACCAATACAGGCAGGAGTGGTCAGCAACAAGAGTACATAAACGACAGGTTTCACAGGAATGTTTTAAGCTATAACTACTTTTTAAACCGGATAAGGATTGACGCCCGCATTGCATGGTCCTCCGAAAATCAGCATTACTTTCTGAGGACATCAGGTGGTGCAGACAATAATGAAACTGTGACCCTGATCGATAGTAAAAATCAAGCAAATGCTTTAAGAAGTTCAATAAACATCGAGGCAGAACTAGGTAGTCGTTTATCTGTGTTTGTCAGGTTTCTGAATGAGGCAGAATCAGTAGAAAACAATAATTATGCTGAAACAGGATTGAGAAACAGATATTCAATAATTGCCGGAGGAAAAGCTGATGTATTTAGTTGGCTTAATGCCAGTCTGCTGTTGAAACATGAGTTTGCCAGCAACAGAAGTGGTGCTTTTCTTCCATTTTTTGAAGTGCAGATGATTCCCGTTAGTAGCATTCCATTGTATATAATCACCAGTGCCGGAATGAAACTCAGACATCCCGGACTGAATGACCTTTACTGGTTTCCGGGAGGAAATCCGGCACTTAAACCCGAGTTATCAAAATCTGCCGATGTTTCATTTCAGTGGAATCCTGTTACCGGCTTGTTGCAACATCAATTCATGTTTAATGTTTACTATTCCCAGATTATTGACTGGATACAATGGCGCCCTACTTCTTATCGCTACTGGGAACCGGTCAACCTGGCGTTGGTAAATGCACGTGGATTTGAACTTGGGTATCAAGCAGAAACAAAGATTGGTTCTGCACATTTGTTTGCGGGCTTAAACTATTCTTTTACACGGACAACCGATGAAAGCAGGGCTGCTCAGCTTGAGAACACTGCCGGAAAGCAATTGATCTATATTCCGGATCACCATGGAAACCTTTTCGTCAGAGTTGAAAGAAAAGGGATTTTTGCATCATATGTTTTTAACTATGTGGGAAAAAGAAATGTGACGCACGCCAGTGATGATTTGTACAGAAATATTCTTAATCACTATTCATTGCACCATATTTCACTTGGCTACGACTTGACTGTATCAAAATCCGAGTGGAGCTTTGAGTTTCAAATACACAATGTGACAGATACTGAATATCAGTCGGTGATGTGGAGGCCAATGCCCGGCCGTCATTATACAATTGGATTACAATACAAATTCAGATGAAAATGAACCAGGTAAGAATTTTAGGTACCATCATGTTGTTCATGGCATTTTGGTCTTGTTCTGAAGATAATCAGGAGGTAAACCCAAAATTGTCGACCCTTGGAAAAGGATTCTTTGTGTTGAATCAGGGAAATTACACTTTGGCAAACAGCAGCTTGTCTTTTTACAACACTGATTCTGCCAAAATGACAAATCAGGTGTTTTACAGGACCAACAAAGTTCCATTGGGCGATGTTGCTCAAAGTATGATGATTAAAGGCAATTATGGTTATCTGGTGGTGAATAATAGTGGACTTATTTACGTTATTAAAACATTTGATGCGTCTTTCGCCGGTAAAATTGAAGGATTTCAGTCACCGCGTCACATCTGTTTTGTTCAGCCTGATAAAGCATATGTTTCTGATCTTCAATTGCCGGGAATTCATGTAGTAGATCCTGTTGATCTACAGATTAAAGGCTTTATTGAAACAGGTAAAAGTGCGGAACAAATGCTTGTGGTTAATGAACAGGTTTTTGCACTGAATTGGTCAAACTACTATACACCAGGGGATAATAATACTCTGCAGGTGATTGATCCAATAGAAGACAGGGTTGCTGACAGCATTATTCTGGCAAAGGAGCCCAACAGCATGGTTTTGGACAAAGAGGGTTATCTTTGGGTACTTTGCAGTGGCGGTTTCATGAATGAAGAGCATGCTGCTCTGTTCAGGATTAATACACAAACACTTGATGTTGAAATGAGAATGAACTTTCAGAATATAACCGATTCGCCATTTGGTTTAACGATCGACAATTCGGGCGAAACGTTGTATTTTATCAATCGAGACATTTACAGCCTTACGATAAACGATGTATCATTGCCTGAAGAAGCGTTTGTGATGGCTGGTCAGCGAAACTTTTACAGCATTGGCTTTGATCCCGTAATGAAGCAGGTGATCGTTTCAGATGTCAGGAACTACATTGTTGACGGACAGGTTTTGATGTTTTCGAATGATGGTACAATTATTGACTCATCCAAAGTCGGAATAATTCCGGGTCAGATAATTTTTAACTATTAATAAGTTTTATGAAGAATCATGTAAATGTAGCCTGGAAAGGCAATATGGCATTTGATGCCGAAGTGAACGGTTTTGTAATTCCATTAGATGCAGATGAATCTGTTGGTGGCAATAACAGTGGTCCCAGACCCAAGCCTTTAACACTTGCTTCGCTGGGCGGTTGCACAGGGATGGATGTAGTGTCAATTTTAAAAAAGATGAGGGTTGAACCGACCTTTTTCAATGTTTCGGTGAGTGGTGAACTTACGGAAGAACATCCGAAATACTACTACAAGATACATTTGCGATACGAGTTCAAGGGCAATGAACTTGATATGGAAAAACTTGCTAAAGCTGTCAGTCTGTCACAAGAGCGTTATTGCGGAGTTAGTGAATTGTTGAAAAAAGGTGCAGAAATCACCAGTGAAATTGTCATTCTTGATTGAATGATATTTCGGTCAGAACATCAGCCAGTTCGCTGATAATCATTGAAGTTGCACCCCATATGAAATGGTTGCCGACGATGATGCATGGCACATCCCAAACCTGACCATCGGCCAGTTTTATAGGTTTGACGTATCGGTTAGCGGGATTGATCAGGTCGTAAAGCCTACAGGTAAATACTTCTTCCACTTCATTTATATCTGGCTTAAGTTGAGGTTCAGAGCTGAGCATTCCTATCACCGGAAGTACTTCGAAACGACTTGGTGGTATATAAATGCGACTTAATGTGCCAAGAATTCTGACTTTAGAAGATGATATGTTCACCTCTTCTTCGGCTTCGCGGATGGCTGTTTGCACCAGATCTGCATCATGCTCTTCTAACCTTCCTCCGGGGAAAGCAATCTGACCACTATGCACACCATCGTAGGTGTTTCGTTTGATCAGAACCGTATGGATTTTTTTGTTTTGGGAAAATAGTGCTATCAGAACCGCACCATAACGGATAGTTTCGCCCTTTTGTGCTTCACGACTGATGTTGATTCTGTCTTCCGGAATCATTTTCCGATGCGATGAAAAACCCGGCAATGTCTGTTGAAGCCTGTTTTGTAGCCTTACAAACAATTGTGCTGTTATGTCTTCCTGTTTCATGAACATTCGGCAAAAGTAAACTGAATTAACATAGAACATGCAGAATCAGGTAATGTTAATAAAGCTGAATTTTTTGAAAGAAGCAATTGACATAATCTGTTTTTTTATACTTTTATAACCAAAATCAAACTGAAAGAATGGTACGTGAGAAGCAGTCACCGGTTCAATTTGCTGATTCAGGCGAAGAGCAGATGCGTGAGCTTATCCTGTTCAACGATGATTTCAATACATTTGATTTTGTCATTGAAACACTCATTGACGTATGTAAACACAGCCCGGAACAAGCTGAGACGTGCACATGGATTGTTCATTACAAAGGAAAGTGTGCTGTGAAATCAGGTAGTTTCAATGAATTGAAACCTGTTTATCACGAGCTTACAAACAGAACATTGACAGCAAAGATCGAATAGTATGTGGACAGTAATAGTCGCGCTTATCGCAATAGGATTATTAATGGTAGTCATTGAGATACTTGTTATTCCCGGTGGAGGACTGGCCGGTATTCTGGGCTTTGTGCTGATGGTTGCCGGAGTTTGGCTCTCATACTCGCGCATGGGACTAACAGCCGGACACATAACCATTAGTTCGACTCTTTTATTGAATTTCGTTGTATTGATTTATGCGCTGCGTTCAAAAACATGGGAAAAGGCGATGTTAAAGCGCAACATCGACAGCAGAGTAAATATTATAGATGAGGCGGAGCTGCGCGTGGGCGACACGGGCAAAACCGTTTCACGCTGTAGTCCTTCGGGCAAGGCATTGATCAACGGCAAGTTTTTCGAGGTTCATGCCAGATCCGAGTTCATCGATGAAGATGTAGATATTGAGGTTATTAAAGTTGAGAAGAATAAAATATTTATCAAATCAAAATTCAATTAGTCATGGCAGACATGTATGTTATTATCGCAATTGGTTTAGGGGCAATATTTTTAATATGGTTCCTGTTTTATTTCATTCCTGTTGGGTTGTGGTTCACAGCTCTGGTTTCGGGCGTCAAAGTGTCATTGCTTCAGTTAGTGTTGATGCGTTGGAGGAAAGTACCACCTTCATTGATTGTAAACAGTATGATTGCTGCCACAAAAGCAGGCATCGTGCTTGAGCGTGATGACCTTGAAGCGCACTTTCTGGCGGGAGGTAAGGTGCAGCAGGTTGTTAATGCGCTGATTTCTGCCGATAAAGCCAATATGGATCTAACCTTTAAAACTGCAACTGCCATTGATCTGGCCGGACGTGATGTTTTTCAGGCAGTTCAGATGTCAGTTAACCCAAAAGTTATTGATACTAAAAAAGTTGCTGCTGTAGCAAAAGACGGTATTCAGTTAATCGCATTGGCAAGGGTTACCGTAAGAGCCAATATCCGTCAATTGGTAGGCGGTGCCGGAGAAGAAACCATTCTTGCCAGGGTAGGCGAAGGTATTGTTTCTTCGATTGGTTCAGCTGATTCGCACAAATCAGTACTTGAGAATCCCGATTCAATCTCAAAAGTTGTACTTAAAAAGGGACTTGACTCTGGTACAGCATTTGAAATATTATCGATTGACATTGCTGATATCGATATTGGAAAGAATATAGGTGCGGTGCTTCAGATGGATCAGGCCAATGCCGACAAAAATATTGCACAGGCCAAAGCTGAGGAGCGCCGCGCTATGGCGGTGGCATATGAACAGGAAATGCGTGCCAAAGCACAGGAAGCCCGTGCAAATGTAATACAGGCCGAAGCAATGATACCGCAAGCGATTGCCGAAGCATTCAAGTCTGGCAATCTGGGCATTATGGACTACTACAAATTCCAGAATATCCAGGCTGACACAAAAATGCGTGAGTCAATTTCTGACCCGGCAGGAAGCAGTCAGAAACCAGGTAATAAAGGTGAAATAGGTAAGTAGTTTCATCTATTTATAACCGAATAGGGCGTTTGCACGATATTTTCGTGCAAACGCTTCCTTTTATGTGCATCCTTGCGTAATTTTGTAGTTAATGCCAGATCAGACTATATATAATGCAGTAGAAAAACAACAGATCACTGAGGCTCATATAGCCCTGATCGATGCAATTAAAGGCTTTGCTTCTCAGGATGATATAAAAAGAGTCAATCTTGCTTACGAATGGGCATACAAGGTTTATTCAGGCCAGCGAATGGCTTCCGGAAAACCGTATATTCTTCATCTGATCAGGATTGCGCATATTGCTGTTAATGAAATCGGGTTAGGTGTTTCAACAGTTATATGCTCACTTCTTCATGGAATCAACCTGAAGTCAAGTTATTCACTTTCTGAAATTGAACATCACTTCGGCAAAACCGTAAGCAGTATTGTTGATGGCTTTAATAAAGTATCAGAATTAAGAACCGAAAGACTCTCATTTCATTCAGATAATTTCCGAAAGTTGTTCTTGTCGTTGATTGATGACATCAGGGTTATCCTGCTTAAAATTGCCCACAGACTATATGACTTGCGTAATCCTGAAGACCATAGCAAAGAAAAGATTGATCAGTTCATATACGAGGTCAAGCACCTGTATGTGCCAATTGCACACAGATTAGGACTCTACATTATTAAAGCAGAATTTGAAGAAAGGGTGATGAAGTTTGAAAGCCCTGAAATATTTGAGGCCATTAATGAAAAAATCAAGGCTACTAAGAAGAAGCAAGAGGCTTATATACAGGACTTTTTACAACCAATTCAAAGAGAACTTATCGCTCAGGGACTCGATTGTGCGGTTAAATGGAGAACCAAGTCAATTCCATCCGTGTGGGCCAAGATGAGAGCGCAAAATGTTGAATTTGAACAGGTTTACGATCTTTTTGCTGTTAGAATTATTATTAAAAGTTTACCTAAAAAGGAGAAGGAAGACTGTTGGCGGGCTTATTCAATAGTGAGTGATATTTATCAGCCTAATCCAAAGCGACTGCGCGATTGGATCACAACACCAAAAGCATCAGGTTATGAATCATTGCACTGCACAGTGAAAGCACCTATGGATAAATGGGTTGAAGTCCAGATCAGAACCGAACGCATGGACGAGATTGCCGAAAAGGGGCAGGCTGCTCATTGGGTTTACAAAAACAAGGCCAAGCATCTTGACACCGAAGAGTGGCTCAATCAGGTTCGCGATGTGCTCGAAAACCCTGACCAGCTGAATTTCGATTATACCTATCGTAACGCAAACCGTTATCAATCTGATAAAATTTTCATTTTTACGCCAAATGGCGATTTGAAACAATTACCTGTTGGATCAACCGTACTTGATTTTGCTTATGAAGTACATACACAGGTAGGTTCTACATGTAATGGTGCCAGAGTAAACAATAAGATTGTCCCAATCAGACATGTACTGAATAATGGAGATAAGGTAGAAATCGTCACAAGTAAAAGGCAAAGGCCGAAACCCGACTGGCTTAGTTTTGTCGTTACCGACAGAGCAAGAAATAAGATCAGGAAGTATATCAAAGAAGTTGAGATGCAGGAGTCGGATATGGGTAAGGAGATTTTGCTTCGTAAGTTGAAGAATTGGAAACTTACACTTAGTGAGGATGTTGTGAATTTATTGGTGAAACACTATAAGACCGAAACGGCTGTTGATCTCTATCATCAAATAGCCACAGGAAAAATTGAACTTTCCGAATTGAAAAAGTACCTGGTGCAGCAGGCCGAAGCGGAGAAAACTACTACCAGAACAGAGAAAGAACTCCCTCGTTCCGATAACAAAAATGCATTAAGTCCTCTCAGCACTGAAGCTGAAGATTATATGATCATTGATAATTCGCTGAGCAATGTAAATTATCATCTGGCACGTTGTTGCAATCCTATACCCGGAGATTCCGTTTTTGGTTTTGTTACAGTGAGTAGTGGCATAACTATTCATAGGGTAAATTGCCCGAATGCCGGCCGGTTACTTGAACGGTTCAGTTACAGGATTATCAGGGTGCGGTGGAAAGACTCAAAAGATAGTCCTGTTTTTCAATCCACGATTAGAATCTCCGGAATTGATACCATTGGACTCGTTGGTGAGATCACAAAAGTAATCAGCAGCGACCTGAAGGTTAATATGCGCTCTATTTCTTTTGATACCAAGGATGGCCGGTTCGATGGCAGGATTGCCCTGCACATTAAAGATACAGAGCATTTGGAGCAACTGATTCATAAAATAATGAAAGTTAAGGGAGTAGAGAAAGTCTCAAGATTGAAATAAGAAAATTAGTATATGGTAATTCAGTTATTTATCTTCTCTTTGTTGTTTTTCGGACTGGCGTTATGGTTTTTCCTTAGGAAGAAAAAAGTGCTGGGATTTACGTTTATTGCTTTAGGCGTGATGCTTATGGCAATTTTTTTTATTGTAAGGTTCATATATCCCCACAAGGTTCCATTTTGAGATCTTTTGTTGAATAATCTCAATTAGTGTGCTAATCGAAAAAGAACCATGGTTTTACCAAAACAGTTTTGTCTTCCGGTTCGCTGAAGTGCCTGAATTCGTTGGTGTGTTTGTTGTACAAATAATCTTTTTCCCATTCTTTATGTTTCCGGCTGATCTGACTAACTGCATCGAAAAGGATGTTTAGTTCGTTGTCGGTCATTGTCGGATGCAATGATGCCCTGATCCATCCGGGTTTTTGGGACAGATCCCCATGGTTGATCAGATCGGTGATGGCTTTTGACTTATCATAGCTGACATCGAGCAGATAGTGGCCATAGGTGCCGGCGCAGGCACATCCGCCCCGAACCTGAATGCCAAATCGGTCATTAAGAAGTTTTACAACAAGATTAAAATGCACATGCTCGAGATAGAATGAAAAGGCACCAAGTCGGTCTTCCACATTATCCGCTAGAATATGAACTCCTTTTATTTTTCTGAATTCTTCAAATGCTTTTGATACCAGTTCGTGTTCGCGTGAACGCATCATTGATGTGCTCATTTTGTTTTTCACTTCGATGGCCAGGGCTGTCCTGATAGCCTGAAGAAAGCCGGGTGTTCCCCCATCTTCTCTCAATTCAATATCATCGATATATTTGTATTCGCCCCAGGGGTTAGTCCAATCAACCGTTCCTCCACCTGGATTGTCAGGCGTGGGGCTGTTATAAAGCGATCTGTCAAAAATCATAACACCCGAACTTCCCGGCCCCCCCAGAAATTTGTGCGGGCTGAAAAATATGGCATCCAGTTTTTTCATTTCGTCATCTTCGGGGTGCATGTTAATATCGACATAAGGCGCTGATGCTGCATAATCAACGAAAATTACACCTCCATGTTCGTGCATGATTTTAGCGATGTCGTGAATGGGGGTTTCTATACCCGTTACATTTGAACATGCTGTAAATGAACCAATTTTAAATGAACGATCTTTGTAAATCTCCAACTGTCTTTTAAGTTCCTCCAGATCAATCAGTAAATCGCTGTTAGGTTTCAGTACTACAACATCTACATTGGATTCGAACCATGAAGTGTGGTTAGAATGGTGTTCCATATGACTAAGAAAAACTACTGGACGCTCATTCTTCTGAAGGCAATCACGTCTGGCGAGCTGTCCGCAATTTTTTAATCCCATGATCCGGTGCATCTTGTTGATTACGGTCGTCATACCTGACCCTGCTGTTATGATGACATCCTCAGCACAGGCATGGACATGTTCTTTGATGATTTTATGAGCCAGGTGATAGGCTTTTGTCATCAGAGTGCCTGTTTCACTGGTTTCAGTGTGTGTGTTGCCGATAAAAGGACCGAATACATTAATAATGCGGTCTTCGAGTGGGCGGTAGAGTCTACCACTAGCGATCCAGTCAGCATAAATCAAGGTTTGAAAACCGTAAGGTGATCTGAATTTCTCCTGATATCCTATCGTATTGTTTCTGTATATTTCAAAATATTGCTCAAGGCTATTGCTCATAATCTATCGGGTTTTGACCAGCAAACCTGTAGATAATCTTCGGCCTTGACTGGTAATGCTATAGACATATGTTCCTTCAGACAACTCAGGATAGTTAAAAGCATGCATTTCATTGTTAAAATTCAGTATGCGACTGTCCATAACCCTTCCTGACAAGTCACTTACGGTGAATTCTATTGATTCCTCTGTATGAAGAGTATTTATTACATGTATTGTTTCGTTGAAGGGGTTGGGATAAACCAAAAATTCATCGCTTTCACTAATATGTGTCCGGGTTACTGTTTCCACAGAGATGATTGTATCGTAGGAGTCTGTTTTTACAAAATCCGGAAAATACATATCAATCGAAAAATAAGTTAGTCCTTCGCAGAAAGGCCCAACATTAATGGTGTCTGTCCTGTAACAATCACCTGGCCATATCCATGCACCATAATACACTTCAAGGGAGATTGCGCCGCAGGCAGCAAAAACAAGGATGTTTTCAGTGGTGCAATCCAGATTAGGTATATGTGTATGAATGATAACATCTGCGTATTCATCAGGTTTTATCTGTTCAGTCACGAAACGAACCGAGACAAATTGCTGGGAATATCCTGTTATACCAGCAAGCAATAAAATTGGTACAATAACTGGCAGTATTTTCTGATTCATTTCCAAGCGTTGAGTTTGACGCAAAAATAATTCTTTTAAACTATTGCTACCTGATATAGTTTCACTTTTAAATAGTGTAATCATGATTGAAAGTTAACTTGAGTTTTCTTTCATTTTATAAAGGCAGCATTAATCTATAATGATTATGCTGCTGCAATTTGAGTTTTTTCTGTTTTAAAAGTGAAATGATGAACAATGGCATGTAATTTTGTGAAAAGATCTTCTATGTTTGGATTAACACTGCAAACCAGTATAATCAAATGCCACTTGGGTCCTATACCGTGTGAGCGTGCTGATGAGCTTGCCAGAATTGCCAATGACCATTCAGTCTGGATCAATGTGAGAGATACATTTCCTTATCCTTATACAATGGAACATGCACTCACATTCGTTAAGGAAACAGAAAATGCAGAAAGATCTGTTGTTTGGGGTGTTTATGATTAAGATATTCTGTGTGGTGTAATAGGACTGCACAGGCAGTTTGATGTTTATCGCCACAATGCAGAGTTGGGATATTGGCTGGATAGTGATTTCAGGAACAAAGGTTTAGCAACTGCATCGGTTGAGGCTGTGGTCAGATTTGCTTTCGGTCAAACCAATCTGAAAAGGATTTATGCCGGTGTTTTTGAAGGCAATCAAAGTTCGGTAAATGTATTGCTGAGGAATGATTTTAATCATGAAGCGACGCTGAAAAAAGCTGTCTTTAAGAATGAACGGTTTGCAGATGAGCTTATCTTTTCCCGGTTAAAAGACTAATTCCCCCGCGAAATCTGAATTAGACCAACCTCAACCGACCCGTTTTCAGGATAAATATTAATCCATGTGTTGTCTTCGCTGAACCATTTATATTGTGATCCAATACGTACTATGTAATCCTTGTAATCTGCTGAGGCCGGGATGGGCAATACAAAGCCTCCATTGCGACCATTTCTGCTTCCATAACTTACAATAAGCGAGAAAGGCTGTGTTCCTGCGTTCTTGGCTTTAATAAGTATGTAATTGGTTTTTCTTTCGTTGACGGGTACTGATTCAAATTCGAAGCGATGATCAGTGTTTGATGCCAGATTTCTGGGTTCCAGATTTAGTTCAAATAGTTTGTTGGATTCAATGATTCCAGTTATTTTACTGATCATTTCGGCAGGATATGTCTCATCCGGTTTAATTATTGCCGCTTTTGAAAACTGTTCCACTGACTTGTCATAAGCTTTGGCAATAAATAGTTTATCTGCCTCTGATACTGTTTTGTCATATTCTGTTTTTTGTTTCTGCAATTGTTCACGCATGATATTCTCAGCCTGAACAATTCTGTCTGAAGCGTAAGTATCCTGTGGCCTGAATGACCGTGCTGTTTTGTAGGCAACAATTGCTTCACGATAATCACGTGTTTCAAAAATCCTGTCAGCAAGTGCAATTGCCTCAGTATATTTTTGATTGTTGCGTAGTTCGAGCTCGTTTTTTTTGTTGGTTATTTTCCCTAATGAAGCAACAGTTTTTGCATGACCAGAGTCAACCAAAACCATCATGCGGTAAACAGAATCTGCTCTGGTAACATCTTCTTTGGATAGAAATGCTTCTACATCAGTGCTTAACGTGGTAAGGTTTTCTTCCTTGTTTTTTAACTTTTCTGCAAGCTCCTTCTGTTGATTTATCTTCATTATTTGCTCTGAAGGATATGCTTCGTTGGGCATTAATTTTAATGCTTCTTGATATTTCCTGAGGGCATCGTCAATATTACTTACAATGAGTCTATCTGCTTCTTCAATAAGTAATTGATATTGTTTTTTGTTTTCCTCGTTTCGTTTTAATTGATCTAAGCGATGCTCAATAATGCTTTTCAGATCGAGTGCGGTTTTGTCAACCGGTTTCAATATAAGCGCTTCGTTTATCAGTTTCAGTGCCTGTGTCCAGTTTTCAGCATCAATCTGCATATTAGCTGATTCTAACTTTTCAGTAAAATCTTTGTTTGCTATAAGGAGGCTGTTTTGTTGATCAAGTTTCGACCTTGCCTGACTTAATGTTTGTATAGTTTTCTGGTCAGTGGGTTTTAAAGCCAGGGCTTTTTCAAGGTAAGTCACGGCCAATTCATAAGCTCCGGCCGAAATCGAGTTTTCAGCAGACAAAACCAATACAGCAAAGCTTTGCTCTGTTTCAAGCACAGCCCTTTGCCTGTTGCGTTCATCTTCTGCTTGGCGCAGTTTATTTGAAACGCCAATATCTGCCGGTTTCAGTTCTAGGGCGGCTGACAACGAACTGACCGCTATTTCCCAATTTTTCTCTGCAATGGCTTTGTTTGCTACATCATAATATTCCCTGAATCGTTTTTCGATATTTTCGGCATTTAGCAGTTGCTCCAGTTGTTTTTTGGTTTCGGCGATCCGTCGGGTTGCATATTCGTCTCCGGGTTTGATCCTGAGCGCGTACTGATATTCGTCTTTTGCATCTGAAAATGACCTCCGGTTAAATTTGTCATCTGCCAGGGCAATTGCTTCAGAATAAGCATTCTCGTCAACGAAATTGTTGTCGGATACAATTTCATTGATACGTTTTATCATATCGGCTGGATAGGTTTGATCGGGCATCAATCCCAAAGCTTTTTCGTAAAACATTGAGGCTTTCTTGAAATCTTTGGATGCATAAGATTCATCTGCTTTGGCAAGTGTTTCGTTAAACTCTGTCGATTTCTTTTTCAGTTGGGTTGCCTGATCAAGTTTTGTTAATGCATCAGGTTCTTGAGGAAACACTGCCAAAGCAGAGCGTAAAGATGCTATAGCTTTATCATAGTCCTTTCTGGCATTCGCTTTTTCATAATCATCCATAAAGGCACTGAATTGCTTTTCCTGTTCGAGTTGCTCGTATAGCTTTTTTTGCAGCATGGGCAGGTTTTCGGTAATTGCTGGATGCTCAGGATATAGTTTTGCTGCTTCTGTAAATTGAAAAAGGGCTTCTTCGTATTTTTCTTCACCTGACAAAGACCTGCCGGTTTCAACGAACTGTTCAAAGCGCTGCATCTTATCTTTTTCTTCAAGAAGTTGTTTTTGCAGTTGTTCCAGCTTATTTCTGGTATTATCATCACCTGGAACAATGCTCAGGGCTTCTCTGTAGAATTTGATAGCTTCTTCCGCTTTACCTTCTCTCACTAATCTTTCGGCCTGATCAATCTTTTCGTAATACTTTTCTCGTATTTCCATCTGCTGTTTGAGCAATGAAATTGTTTCACCCAATCGTTTGCTGGCATACGGATCATCTTTTTTCAGTCTGATGGCCATTTCATAGTATGTTTTTGCCGTCAGGTAATCTTTCTGAATATAATGCTTGTCGGCATTCTCAATAGCTGATTCATAAGTTTGGGTAGCAAGTTGCGCACAAAGGGGATACTGCAACAACAATAGTATGATAATGATCAGTTTGAATCTGAGGAAGAAAGACATTTTAAAACTTGTTGTTGATTTGTAAACGGTATCTGTTTGGTTTTATTGCGGTTGTATAGCAGGCGGTTCAATTGTTCCATCAAGAATAGTGAGTTTTCTGTCGGCCATATCAGCGAGCTCATTGTTATGTGTAACAACAACAAATGTTTGGTTTAATTCTGTTCGCAGTGTAAAGAAAAGCTGATGCAGTTCGGCTGCATTCTTCGAATCCAGATTGCCCGAGGGTTCATCGGCAAGCACCACAGCAGGTTTATTGATCAGTGCCCTTGCAACAGCCACTCTTTGCTGCTCACCACCCGACATTTCCATAGGTTTGTGATGTGCGCGGCTGGTCAGATTGAGCAGATCCAACAGGGCAGAGGCTTGTTTTATTGCCTGTTGCTTCGATACTCCTGCGATGAAAGCAGGGATGCACACATTTTCGAGCGCTGTGAATTCAGGCAGCAAGTGGTGAAACTGAAATACGAAACCGATGTTTTTATTTCTGAATCGTGATAAATCTTTTTCTTGAAGTGAGCTGATCTGCGTTCCGTTAATAGATAACAAACCGGAATCTGCCCTCTCAACAGTGCCAATAATTTGCAAAAGTGTGGTTTTACCTGCTCCTGAAGCACCAACGATTGATACAACCTCATTTTTGCTGATGCACAGGTCGATGCCTTTGAGCACCTCAATCTTGCCGTATTTTTTTCTGATTCCGGTGGCTTCAATCATTGGTTTTCCTGTCTTGCCAGCCGCAAAAGTACATTTTTTAGGTAATGTGTATTTGAATGATGTGTTTTTTGAAAAGCTTAATTGAAAACCAATGGATAAATGTCCTATTTTTACACGCACAAAAACATCTTACCAAATTCAACTTTATGAACCTACACGAATTTCAGGGAAAGCTGATACTGAGCCGTTACGGTGTATCGGTGCCCGTGGGTATTGTTGCCGAATCTCCCGGTAAAGCAGTAGAGGCTGCTAAAGAAATACAAGCAAAAACCGGATCAGACCGCTGGGCTGTGAAAGCTCAGATACATGCCGGTGGTCGTGGGAAAGGGGGAGGAGTAAAGATTGCCAAGTCCCTTGAAGAAGTTGAAAAATATGCCGATCAGATCATCGGCATGATGTTGGTAACACCTCAAACAAGTGCCGAAGGGAAACTTGTGCGCAGGGTGCTGGTTGAACAGAATATCTATTATCCCGGCCCTTCTGCTGTCACAGAGATTTATATGAGTATTCTCATGAACAGGTCGAAAGGAAGGAATATGATCATGTATTCTCCCCGCGGTGGTATGGACATTGAAGCTGTTGCCGAAGAAACACCTGAACTAATATTTACAGAAGAAATTGATCCAAAAGTTGGTCTTCAGGGTTTTCAGTCCCGACAGATTGCTTTTAACCTGGGTTTGTCAGGCGAAGCCTACAAAGAGATGGTGAAATTTGTGCAGGCTTTATACAAAGCTTACGAAGGATCAGATGCAAGTTTGTTTGAAATCAACCCTGTGATCAAAGCAGCTGATGACAGAATTTTTGCTGCTGATGCAAAAGTTACCATCGACAATAATGCGTTGTTCAGACATGCTGATATCGCTGCTATGCGCGACCTGACTGAGGAAGATCCGATTGAAGTTGAAGCCAGCCGATTTGACCTGAACTTTGTGAAACTTGACGGTAATGTGGGCTGTATGGTCAATGGAGCCGGACTTGCTATGGCTACAATGGATATGATTAAAATGTCGGGTGGCGAGCCTGCCAACTTCCTTGATGTCGGAGGAACAGCCAATGCAAAAAGGGTAGAGGAAGCCTTCCGGATTATCCTTAAAGATCCTAATGTTAAAGCAATTCTTGTCAATATCTTTGGCGGAATTGTGCGTTGCGACCGCGTTGCACAAGGTATTGTTGATGCCTATCAGAATATAGGTGAGATCAGTGTGCCGATTATTGTGAGGCTCCAGGGTACAAATGCCACCGAAGGTAAAGAACTGATTGATCAATCCGGACTTAAAGTTTATTCAGCCATAAAACTTCAGGAAGCTGCTGAGTTAGTGAATGCTGTACTGAAATAAGTTGTGGATTTCGAGTAGTGACAGGACGAAAAAAACACCTTGATTAACCAGTAGCCTTTGCTTTTGAGTCAGGATATTTGAATCGAAAACAGGGGCATAAAGTGTCGCTTCAGCAATTCAAAAACCGACATCATTATTTAGTATTCATCTCAATAACACTGTTCATTTTCATTGGTATCTTCATTCCTTCCTGCTCCATTTCCATTTCAATTGACTGGCTAATTGTTGAGGTCATAACCCAGCCGGATCTGACATCAACCTTGGAGCTTCCTGTCATGGATCCTGCAAGAACAGCTTTCTGTCCGCGTATTTCTGTCCCTTCAATAGTCCCTTCGAAACTGACAACTGCGCTTTTGCCTTTCAATTCTTCAAGTTTGTAGGTAAGATTAATCAGAAAATCACTCTGCGGATCTGGTTTCATTTTAACGATCCATGTTTCACCCACTGCTACCGGTTTCTCGGGGTAAACATTAAGCATTCCTGTTTCAAATCCTGCAAAACTCTGGTTGTTATCAAGGATCTCGCTCATGCTATTCCTAATGGCATTACCATAGCGGTCAATCTCAAGGCTTGCAGTTTTACCAATGAGTTCATTAAGGGTTGATTCAACCTGCTGAACTACTGGATTGCTGCTTTCCCCTGGTTTTTCAGAGTCATAGTTAATCTCCATCCCCATAGCGTTCTGGTTAAGCTTCATCTTACGATAGGTTAAATCCAGCTTAATGTTTTCCTGTTCATCAATTTCTGCAACAATGATCTCCTGAACTGTTTCGCTGATTTGTTTCAGCGTCATACTCTGTTCCATCATTTCCATGCTGATGGTTTGGTTGTTTTTAATGGTGAGGTTGTATTGCTGACCTTTTGATAGCTTATAGGACAATGTAACGCTTTTCTGAGCATGCAGGCAAATTGGAAACAGCAGCAATAGTGCAAAGATTTTTATTTTCATTTTGATATTCAATTTGTATAATTATTAATCGTTAGAAGACATGTTCATCGTTCGAACGGGGATCATAGTCGTTGTCATCGTTCATGCGTGAGGCGATAGTCCTGGTTGGAGGTTCAAATCCCTGATTGGGGCTGAGCGGTTCATCGATTTCACTTCTCTCGGATGGAAGAAGCTCGGTGAAACGTGCGTACTGGCCACTAAATTTCAGATTAACATCACCGAGTTTTCCGTTACGGTGTTTGGCTATATTGATAGTGGCAAGCCCTTTGATGCCTTTGTTTTCATCATCATTATCAAGGTTATAATATTCGGGACGATAGATAAAGATCACCATGTCGGCATCCTGTTCTATGGCTCCTGACTCACGTAGGTCTGAAAGTATTGGTTTTTTTGAGCCAGGACGTGTTTCGACGTTTCTGGATAATTGAGACAGAGCGAGCACGGGAATATCAAGTTCTTTTGCCAGGCTTTTCAGTGAGCGTGAGATATTGCTGATTTCCTGTTCCCTGTTTCCTCTGTTATCGCCACCTGTTGTCATGAGCTGCAAATAATCAACAAATATCATTTGAATATCATGCTGTTGCTTAAGTCTCCGGCATTTTGCACGAAGTTCGAAGATCGAAAGCTGTGGTGTGTCATCAATAAACAGATGAGCGTTTACAAGCGGGCCGATTCTTGTATGCAGTTGTTGCCATTCGTGCTCTACTAGATCGCCACGCCTGAGTTTATCTGCCGGAAGCATGGTTTCGCTTGATATTAATCGCGTAACAAGCTGTATTGATGACATTTCGAGTGAAAAGAATGCAGCTGGTTTGTGAAAATCAACTACGATATTTCGTGCGATGTTGAGGGCAAAAGCAGTCTTACCCATACCCGGTCTGGCCGCCAGAATAATAAGATCCGACTTCTGCCAGCCTGAAGTGATTCGGTCAAGGTCACTATAGCCTGAAGGAACGCCGCGTAGGTTGGTTTTTGTATTTCTGGCGCTCTCAATATCCTGAATGGCAAGTTTGATCAGGTCAGTCATGCTCGAAAAGCTTCTGCGAAGATTGCTTTCACTGACTGAGAAAAGCCCTTGTTCAGCTTTGTCGAGCAGGTCGAACACATCAGTAGTGTCTTCATATGCATCCTTAATGATCGTGCTTGAGATGCGTATCAATTCGCGCTGAATAAACTTTTGTAAAATAATACGGGCGTGAAACTCAATATTCGCACCCGAAACTACCCTATTGGTCAACTGAGAGATGTAGTAAGGACCTCCGACTAGTTCCAATTCACCCATGGTTCTGAGCTTATTAGTAACAGTCAATATATCTATTGTGTCCAACTCGTGGAAAAGATGGTGGATGGCTGTAAATATCTTCTGATGTGCATCTTTATAGAAGACTTCCGGTTTCAGAATGTCGATCACAGCATTAAGTGCTTCTTTTTCGAGCATCATTGCCCCAAGTACAACTTCCTCAAGATCGGTTGCTTGTGGCGGGATACGTCCATGCTGTAATAAAATATCCTTTAACTGATCAGTATCGTTCAACTGGGGTAGTTTTCCCCTTTTTGCACTTCTCTCCATTGCCCAAAATTACGAATTATCGTCGATGGGCTATTTTATGTTAATATCTTTTTAGGGAAGCTGATGATGAATGTTGTACCCTTTCCTGGTTTGCTGTCAACAGATATGGAGCCGTTGTTAGCTTTAACAAATTCGCTGCAAAGCATAAGCCCTAATCCTGTGCCACGCTCGTTAGCAGTGCCGGAGGTTTGTATTTTTTCGTCAAGACTGAATAGTTTATTGATTTTTTCCTCTGGTATTCCAACTCCTGTGTCTGCTACCGAAATGAACCATTTATCAGAAGTTTCGTTTGTGCTGATGGTTACACTTCCTGATAATGGTGTGAATTTTATGGCATTAGAGACCAGATTGCGCAGAATAACGTAAAGGCTTTCCCTGTCGATGATAATCGTTTGGCTTTGTTCACATGCATTCATCAGCGAAATTGATTTATGACGGGCTTGGGCTGCAAACCACTGAAAAACCTCTTCACATGCTGCGTGCATAGATATTGGTTCAGGACTTAATCTCAATGTTTTGCGTTGGGTCATCGACCAATTAAGCAGATTTTGAAGCAGGTTATATAAATCTTCACTGCTTTTCTTTAAAGCTGAAAGCAATTCGCGAATTTCGTCTTTTTCAAAGCTGTCGAACTCATTGTGAAGCATCTCTGAAAGACCAAGTAGTGAGGTAAACGGGCTTTTAAGGTCGTGGGCTATAATCGAGAAGAAACGATCTTTGGTTTTGTTGGCTTCGCGCAACTCATGCTCAGTCTTCATTCTAGATTCAATTTCTTCTTTTAATAACGAATTTGCATTTTTGAGTTCACTGGTTCGATCGTTTATCAACGATTCGAGTTTCTTCTTTTTCAGGTCGAGATTTCTGATTCTTAACAGGAATATTATGACAATTATCGTAATCACAATGACAATCATAAGCAGTCTGAACCACCACTGAGCCCAATAAGGAGGAGGAATAACAACTTTTATTGTTTTACCCTGATAGTTCCATTTTCCATCGTTGTTTGAGGCGATCACGTCAATATAGAAAGTGCCATATCCCAAATTTGCAATCTCAATGCTGTTCTGGTTGCCTAAGTTTATCCATTTATCCTGTATGTTGCGGATGCGGTAAGCATACTGGTTCTTTTTTGGTTTGTAATAATTGAGTGCGGCAAATTCAAGTGTGAATGATTGATTTTTGTAATCCAGCCTGATTTCTTTGGCTTTGGTTATCGGCGGGTCAATCATAGCAACTTCGTTGCCAATACGAAGGCTGGTGAAAATTACTTCCGGAATTTGATTGTTGCTTCTCAGTTCACTGGGTTTGAATACACTGACTCCATTTATTCCTCCGAAATAAAAATATCCATCACTATCCTTAAAGTATGCCCCACTATTAAACTCATTGGCCTGCAAACCGTCATCCTGATCGAAATTTCTGACCGTTCCGGTAATTGGGTTATAACAACTTATGCCTTCATTAGTGCTAAGCCACAGTTCGCCGTCCACATCTTCAATAATTCCGTAAACAACATCATTGATAAGTCCGTCAGCTGTGCTGATATGACTAAAGGTGTAGCTGTTCTCATTGAATACATTAAGTCCGTTGTCTGTCCCTACGTAGATCTTTCCATCTGAAGACTCATAAATGCTGTAAATAATATCTGAACTTATTGATTGGTTATTGTTTGGTTCGTATCTGAAGTTGTTAAAAATAAAACTGTTATCTTTCATGTATCCTATTCCTTCGCCAAGTGTGCCTATCCATGTACGGTTCTTAGAATCAGTATATATCACCCTTATTTTGCCACCAGGCACAGAAAACCTATCGGAGGGATTATGGTAAACTGATTCGCTTTTTCCGGTTGTTTTATTGAAAACATTCAATGCCGTTTCAGTTCCGATCCAAAGTTGATGCTCGTTCTTGTCTTCTACAGAATACACCCCTGTGCCGTATAGCCCGGTTAGGGAACCATCCGTAATTGCCGAATACGCTTTTAGCGTCTGCCCTGTCTTACGGTCAATTTTTCTGAGACCACCACCCTCAATACCAATCCATAATACGTTCTTGTCAACAGCATCGGGATGAATACAATATGCATTTCCTACCTCAGTATTAACAATGATTCTCTTATGGTTTTTATCAAATGCATTAAAGCCCCCATAACCGCCAACCCACAAAATACCGTTGTCTTTATAAATGCTTCTGACACTTCTGAAACTAAGACCTGAAACAGAAGCCGAAACCGGACTTAAATGGCGTATGTTTTTATTGACCGGATAGAAGTAGTTGATTCCATGTCCATTGTCGCCAAGCCAAACACCTCCTCTGCTATCTGCGAAAACTGACTTGATGCTATTTGATGTTATGCCCTGACTGTTGATGGGGTTGTGCATGAGCGTTACAATATTAAGGGTTCGGAGGTCAATAATAAATACGCCACCGCCTGTTGTGCCACACCATAATGCGGTGTCGCCAACTAAATCGAACCCTCTGAGATAATGAACGGAATGATTTTTAAGGTGTTCGGGTAAAGGTAACTGAATCAGAATATTTTTCTCATGATCCAATTCAAGAAGATAATCACCATAAGACGATGCCCAGATTTTCCCCTTTTTGTCTGAAACAATTCTGAGTATCATGCCTCGATGATCTTTTCCAAGTGAAAAATTTCTGTTTCCGCTAATGGGAATCGACTTAATGCTAAAGTCATTCAGATTCAGTTTCAATAAGCCCCCAATATCGGTTCCAATCCACAAAGCATCGGGTAAAGCCAGCAAAGAATAAATATTGCCCACAAACAAAGAATCAATCGCCCTTTTTGTGAAATCAATGGAATGGATGATTTCGTTCCTGGTAAGATCTAATCCTGTAATTCCTCGTTCGCTCCCTGCCCACAAAACATTATTGTTCGTATCGTAGGACAGGCTGAAGACATTTTTCCCGATGAATAGACTGTCGTGATGCATAATTAATTTCCGGTAGTCATAAAAACTACCGGTGATCGGATCCATAAAACACAAACCATTTCCGTTAGTGCCGATCCACATTCGCTCCTTAGCATCTTGCGAGATGCATAGTATATTATTGTTTGGAAGACTATTAGGGATGTGGTGGTTTCTTCTGAATACCATCACTTGATTGCCATCATACCGGTTTAGACCGTCATTGGTTCCAAACCACATTAATCCTGCCCGATCTTCAAAAATAGCGTTAATAGTACCCTGACTTAGACCGTCTGATTTGTTAATGTACTCGAAGCGAAAATCACTTTGCGAATGAACAGGCCGATTGAGGAAAATTATTGCCGCTAATGACATCAGAGATATATAATAATATCGATAACTATGCCTCTGATTCATGGTTCCCTATTTTAAACTGCTAATGTAACTATAAAGAAACTGCAGAGATATAAGATATTCCAGAATTTTTTGCCCGGTGCCTGACGGATTTTCATTGTGGTCTGCCGTCGTAGCTTCATGAATCATTTGATGACGATCTGTTAGTGGCGGCAAATCTGTGCAATGCAATGACAAAGCTGCCTGATCAGACTGAAAATTCAAACCAGGATAAAAATACTGAATTTCGTAAAGGTAATTACGTATTGAGCGTATCTTATCAGTCGAACTGAAGCTGAGTGGCTGATTGGCAGTGGTTGATTTAAATAATTCTGATTGCCAAAAGGCCAGTAGTTCGATTGAGTCAAAGATGATCAGGTGATCAAACTGATGTAATATATTATCAATCCATGCTGCGAAACTTATAATATCCTCCTGACTATTCTTAAAGTATTTTATATCTGTTTGTTGGTCATCATGAAGTACTGCTGCAGCGACCGGAACATATTCGTAAGGTTTGCTCCCCGAAATCACCGGAATTGCGGGTCTCGAAAACAGAACATCCACAAACGCATAATTTTCTTGTGGACCCGGAAATGGAGTTGTCGCTAGTTTTAAGTTGTAATATTCTGATCTTGATATTAAAGCATCAATCTGACTTTTCTGTGTCTCGTTGATGGATAGATTAACCACCTCCCTTGGATCACTGATGCCTTTGTGATACCAATCAAATAAATCGTCATCATCGAAAGTTGTTAGCTGAAGTATTGAATATTTTGGAATGTTTTTCCAGCAGTGGCCTTTAAAATCGCATGGATAGGGATTATTGCAATGGCTGCCAATACGTATATCATGGGATTGTTTTAGTCTAAGTGTGCTTTTTGCCGTTTCAATCTGAATTTTGGTTTCGTTAAGCTTGTTTTCAACAAGGTTAATAACACTTTCACTACGAAACAATTCATTCGGATTCAGTTCTTCATATAGTATATACTCCGGGTTTATATGAAACAGTAGAAAATCACTGATGCGTATTCCGGAACCCTTTAGCACGTAATACTGTAAGGCCGCATCAGCATAATACACCGAAGATAATGTTTGGGAGCTCTTCACTTCGCAGGCGGTCCATCCATCATCAGATTTTACAAGAATATCCAGAAAGATCAGCACCTCATCATATTGAAATGCAGCTTCATAAATAACATTTACCTTTCCTGAAGCAATTGCCTCTTTGGTTTCCTGTACCTTTTGTGCATATTGGCCCGGTGATCTGGCAGTCAAATCAATACCATCCGGGAAAAGACCATGTGCGGTCTTTCCAACATCAGTTCCTCTCCTGAATTTCTGAAGCTGTTCAGGACTAAGCCTGTCGCGCAGGAAAGGCCGGTGTTTATGAAGGTATAAAGATTTCTGACACTGAAGACTTCTGATATATGTTGATTTCGAAAGGATATGTTTTGACATTGTCAATAAATTGGTAATTAGAGCACCACTACCGACTCATCTATGATTGACGGCAGATTAAGATAACGCCTTAGGAGTTGTGCAACAGCCAGCACATCCTTCTGACAATAGTGTCTGATTCGCTCCAGATCGTGTTCCTGCCAGTAGACCTTGCCAACCATACTGCCGTCAATGTCATCTTTTGGTGTTGGTATATTAAAAACTGCAGTGAGCAACTCAAGCGAGGTATAATTTTTGTAGTCACCGAATTTCCATAATTCCATAGTGTCAAGATGCTTGATCTCCCATGGTTTCTTGCCGGCAATCTGAAGCATAAAAGGCAGTTCAATGCCATTAATAATCATTCGTCGTGCAATGTATGGAAAATCAAACTCTTTACCATTGTGCGCACACAGCATATTATCCTGACTGCTGAAATGTCTGTTAAGCAGATGGGCGAAATCTGCGAGCAGCAACCTCTCATCATCGCCATAAAACGACTTGATCCTGAACTCTGAGCCGTTGAGATACCCGGCAGAAATGCAGATAATCTTTCCAAACTCAGCGTAAATCCCGGCACGGTCATACAATGCTTCCGGACCTGACTGATCGTCTGATTTCAAATGACTTGCTTTCTTGTCCCAAAGTTTCTTCCATTGATCAGAAAGTGATTCATAATCAGGTTGTATCGAAACTGTTTCGATGTCAATAAACAATATCTGAGAAAAATTCAACTGATGTAACATGACAGGTAGAAGCTATTATGATTATTTCAGTCAAAGGTAATTCATACCTTTGTTTTATGCAACTTAGAATCATTTTTAGTTTTTCGATTTTATCTGTGTTTTTATTGGGGTGTACCAAAGAACCAGATGACCGCTCACCGGTTATCGAATATATCTTCCCTTCAGAAGGACATCGTTATGAACAGGAGGAAATCCGACTTACGGTAAGAATTAGCCACAACAAACAACTGAAATCGGTTAGAATCGGCCTGGTGGATTTCAACTATATTCCAATTATTCAAACAGTTTCTTTTAATGTTACAGCATCTGATACATTAATTGACTTTGCTTTTTTTTTGAATGACCCGGCAGCGCAATTTAAGCTATATGTTCAGGCATCTGATGGCGTTAATTCAAAGAACAAGTATCTAAATGTTTCAAAAGATGCATCAGTTAATCGAAAGTCGGGCTTACTCTTTATTGAAGATAAGAGCGATTCTTTTGTTTTAAACCGACTTACCGGTAACGAGGGAGCTGTAAAGCTTGCATTGATCAACCAAAGGATTACGCATGTCTGCAATGGGGAAAACACAGGACTTGTTTATTCACTCACGAGCTATCCATCCAAGATTATGGCACACGATTTCGGAACAGGTGCATTTAAGTGGTCCTTTGAAGCACCCATGACCGAACTAAAGATAAATCATATGGCTTTTCATGCTGATAAACTAGTTGTTGCAGAAAAATCGGGTATTCTCCGTCTATTGCATGCGCTTAATGGTCAAACATTAGCTGTAAATCAAGAAAATATGGACAATGAGCCGCTTATGGTGATGTCTGATGGAGAATATATTTATGTGTGGCAAAAGTCCAGAAATACACAACAAAAAACCTTAGGATTATTTTATCAGGGCACGCTATCAATGTTCAGAAGTATTCATATTGATGATAATCTGATTGGAATGTTTGAGGAAGATGGATATAGTATCATCACAGCCCACTATATGGGCAATACGCTAATGATAAATAGATTAACTAAAGTAAACCAACTTGTTGATCCGCTTTATGAAATTCAATTGCCGAATTTGTTGCATATAAAGCAGATTTCGGCAGGTAAACTTCTATTGGTTTGCACCACACATCTTTCTGAACTTGACATATCAAATGGATACGTAACGCGGCTTGTTGTCCAACAAATGATTACAGATGGAATCGTACACGAAGGAAATACTTATTTCTCTTCAGGAAACAATTTGCATCATTACGGAAATGCCAGTTTAACTTTTCAGGGCATACCAACATTATTAACGGTTGCCAGCTATATCCATGACTGAGTTACCCAAAATTGTTACAACTGCAGATGGCAGCAAAACACTGTTGGATGCAGCAACCGGTGAACATTACCATTCGCTGTTCGGTGCAACAACTGAGTCACAACACATATTTATCTCAGGTGGACTGAAGCCATTGATGAGCATGCATAATCAAATTAACATACTTGAGATTGGTTTCGGCACAGGTTTAAATGCACTTTTGAGCTTTCATTCGTGTGATGGTCCTATAAGTTTGTACTATGAAGCAGTTGATTGTTGTCCGCTGGATCCTGAACTGGTAATGGAATTAAACTACGCCCGTTTTTTAGGAATAGCAGGAGCAGAGTTAACCTTTAAGAAGATTCAGGTTGCTCCGTGGGGCGAAATTGTTGCGATTTCAGAATGCTTTACACTGTTTAAGCGAATGGCATTGATAGAGGATTTTATCCCGGAACCAGATTATTATCATTTGATTTATTTCGATGCTTTTAGTCCTGCGGTACAGCCAAATCTCTGGAGTGTTGAGGTTTTTAACCGAATGTATGCATCCATGAAACATTTTGGAGTATTAGTGACATATTCTTCACGTGGTGTAGTTAAGCAAGCCCTGCGACAGGCCGGTTTTGTGGTGGAGCGCCTGACAGGTCCTCCAGGTAAGCGGCATATGCTGAGGGCAACTAAACTAAGTAATCTTAACAATGCATAATATAAACATTAATGATGATGAAAATAATCAGCGGCGGACAGACCGGTGTCGATACAGGTGCACTTGAGGCAGCACATGAGTTAGGGATTGAAACAGGTGGATGGTGTCCTCCGGGTTGTATAAATGAGGCAGGTCCTATTCCAGAACATTTCAACCTGAAAGAAACAGAAACAGATCGAAGTCCGCAGACACCCGACCTCCCCCGATCCCTCAGAACACAGCGAAACGTCGAAGAAGCTGATGCAGTATTACTGCTGCTGCCTGAAGTAATTGATGCTGATGCAGGTACTATCTTGACCTTGCAGCTTGCCATCATGAAGAACAAGCCTTTGTTGCAGGTTGATCCGGCAGATGACAGGTCAATGAGCAAGGTTTTGGAATGGATAAAGCGTTTCAAACCTAACACTTTGGTTGTTGCAGGGCCACCAGAATCTGTTGCACCTGAAATCGGGCAGTTAGCCAAAGCTTTTATGACGGAGATTCTGGATGAGCTGATGCAGGAGAAAACTCAATAGCAGAAACTATTTTATTTTGAATTCCTGATAACCTATTGGAGGCATAGTGCTTATCTTAACATCTATGACCCTTGCCCATGCAGGACCGATACGGCACCAGCTGATGAATTCAGACAAAGCATCATGTTCACCCTCTCCTTCAATATAAACGCTGCCATCGGGTAGATTCTGTACAAAGCCTTTGATACCTAGTTCAACAGCTTTTCTGTGAGTGTAGAATCGAAATCCAACACCCTGAACCCTTCCATAAACAGTAATTCCTGTGCATTCTACTGTTTTCATGGGTTTAGTCTTTTCATTACCAGCTCATTGATCTGAGCAAATAGTTGGTCTGGTTGTAATCCACGCCAGTTAAAGTGGTCAAATTTTCCTCCGAAAGCAAGATAGTAATCCAGATGTGCACCAACAAAATCCTTGATAACGTGTTCCCTGAAATTCAGGCAGGTTATCCAGCCATCTTCGACATTATCAAACCATTCCTGATAATAATCATCACCGTCAACATGAAAGTTGAGAACGTTTTCACCGATCAGAATGAAGTAGCGGATTCCGGCATCAAGCAATGGCTCAATAACATTACGGTACAGATACATGATATCATTGTATATCAGGTCGTTCCATTCTCCGAGCAGTTCAAGGACACAATACCTGAGATCGTAACTGCAGTTAAGAATTTTAAGGTACAATGTCTGCGAACCGAAAGCATCCCATTGAGGGTGAATATAATAGTTGTAAACTGTATTGCTGAAATAAAACTCGCTGTATTTCCTTCTGAAAAAGGGCGATCGCGGATCGTGGGCAGCAAAATACAGGTGCCTCCAGCCAAAGTGTGGTTCAATGTCGTGCATGACCTTTTTTTATTTCAGAACAAGTTTAGCAAAGTGAAAAGCACCAAAACACAACATTATACCACCAATATTATTCAATAAAATGTTTATTGTCATCATCTTATAAGCTCCACTCTGAGCAAGACTCATGTTATCGAAGGCAAAAGTGCTAAAAGTTGTGAAGCTTCCCAGTATACCAATAAAGAGAAAAAGCATGACAGAAGGGGGGACATGAGATTTTTCCATGAAACCCCATGCAAAGCCGATAATAAGTGAACCAGTCAGGTTGACGATCAATGTTCCCCAAGGCAGCAGGTGGTTTAGATGTTTATCGGCTAAAAGGTAAATCAAATACCGTATAATCGTACCCAGGCTACCACCGGCTACCAACAACAATAAAACCTTTCCGTTAATCATTTCAGATAGCGAGTTTTACTGATTTGATGGTTTTTAAACCTGAATAGAGTCGTTGCATAGATTCTCTGCTAATTAACGTTATTTCGATGGAGTAACTCTGGAAATTATTCTTACCGCTTTTTTTCTCGCCTACCCATCTGTATGCAATCTGCTGCTGTTTAAGTAATTCCTTTACAAGTATCTCGGGATTACTGCCCGGATGATTGACATCAACAACCACCTTCAGGATATAGGTGACCGGAAAGTCAATTTTGGGTTCAAAATGGTTGTTTGATGTATGGTCCTCAATTCCGTTTCCGTTCAGATTCATGTTTTCGGCCTTAAATTAATCGAAAAAATATGCTACTCCAATTCCACCCCATCTATGGTCACGCCCACCTTTAAACACTGAGCTGATGTAGGTGAGATCAGTACGAAGTTCCCAAACTTTGTACATAACTCCAATGCCGGTATTAATTGAAGCTGTAATATGTTCAATTTGGTTATATGAAAAAACGTGTGGGTTGTTGCGTACAAACAGACCTCCGTTAAGGGTGGCATCATGCACAACAAAATGTATTGATGGTCTGATAAAGAAGAAGTAATATACTTTTGGATTAAGATCTAAAGTCCTTTTAAAAGTAGCGTAAGAGCGATACTCTGATCCCAGATTGCCAGTTTTAAATTGAGCCGAGGCTGAAATGGCAGTTTTCATGCTGCCCAGATTTATTCCTCCTTCTCCGTTGATCTCCAAAAAATTATTACGCACCAATGGCTTCTCTATGCTAATATTAACATTGAGCAACAGGTCATCTTTAATCTGAAAAGCCCAACCAGTTGGCTCAAGCTCATGAATAGTATGCTGTATTTTATCACCAAGTGCTGAGGGTCCAATCATTCCCATAATCCATTCGCTTTTGAGTTGCAGGCCACTCTCAGGAAGTAAACTGTTTTTGATAAATTTCAAATAGAGCAATCCCGCAAATGGCCTGTCGTTAGGTAACAAATCAGTAGCTTCGGGGTCGACAGGTGTATAGATATCCTGATGTAATGCGACACCAAAGATTTCTTGAGCAGTATATCCTAACCCTGGCAATAGCCGGTAGAATCTATGCCCAAGTCCCATATAGCTGATCGAAGTACCATGAGTGTAATAATAATCAGTATTGGTAAAAATGTCATTATCGATCCTCAGGCTGATATATTTTGATGTTATGACCTCATTTCGTGGCAATTCATAAAAGTTTTGCTTTTTGCGGATTTTTTCTTTCAACACCGAGTCGGTTCGTGCAATTGGTGTCTCTATACCAAAAGCAGGCAGTTTTCCAACATTTTCCTGATATTGCCTATCGAAAGTAATTATGTTATTAGAATTGTTTGTTTCTGATTCTATAAATATTAGCTCCCGATCGTGAGGAATCGGATCATCAACCGGGACAAAGTTTGGAGATATGTTTAAAGTATCCGTAGGAAAATCATGTCTGACTGTAACCGGAGTTTTCTCGCTGCATGAGGTAATTATGAGGGTAATCAGGAGAATTGTAAAAATCCTGTTCATCCGGCAATCCATTTATTAATGTAACAGATCAGAAAATTTTCGGATACTTTCCCGGATTATGTTCGTGCATTGTATTGTAAACAATATCAAATACATCTTCCGCATTTGGGTTCGAAAAATAATCGCCATCTGTGCTATAAGCTGCACGATGCTCTTTTGCTGTAAGTGTTCTTGGTTCAGCATCAAGGAACCTGAAAGCGCCCTGATTTTCAAGCACCTGTTGCATCATATAACTAGTGGCACCGCCGGGTACATCTTCATCGAAGAAAACAACTTTATTGGTTTTTTTTACTGAATCTGCTATCGTATGATTTATATCAAATGGTATAAGCGTTTGTACATCAATAAGTTCTACAGAAATATCAAATTCAGCTAACTGATCTGCAGCATCCTGTGCAATTCTAACGCATGATCCGTAAGTAACTACTGTCAGGTCGGTGCCCGGGCGTATTATTTCAGGTTTTCCGGGCGGAATTTTGAACTCGCCGAAGTTAGAGGGCCTTTTTTCCCTCAAACGGTATCCATTCAATGGCTCGATGATAATGGCTGGTTCGTCTGAAGCCAGAAAGGTGTTGTAGAAACCGGCAGCCTGTGTCATATTGCGCGGAACAGCGACATAAACGCCTCTGACAGAATTGATCACCATACTTAATGGTGATCCTGAATGCCAGATACCTTCAAGTCGGTGTCCTCTGGTACTGATAATCAAGGGTGATTTTTGTCCGCCTTTTGTTCTATATTGCAATGTGGCCAGATCATCACTGATCACCTGAAGGGCATAAAGCAGGTAATCGAAGTATTGAATTTCAGCTATTGGTCGTAATCCTCTGAGTGCCATACCGATTCCCTGCCCAATAATGCTTGCTTCCCTGATTCCGGTATCGAAAACCCTCAGTTCACCATATTTTTCCTGCAGGCCTTCGTAAGTCTGATTAACACCGCCAATTTTTCCGACATCTTCGCCAAAGGCCACTACCAATGGGTTGTTTTCGAATAATTTATCAAAGTTATCCCTAAGTATCTCACGTCCGGGAACAGAAGGAGCATCAGAATCATAAACTGGATCTATTGCCTGAATGTTTAGTGCCGAGAAACGTGAAGTGGAGTACAAATGCGAACTATAACGATCAAGTCCTTCATTCATTTCCTTGTTGAGCCATTCCGTTACATTCACTTTAAGCGAATTCTCTGGATTTGTGCAGGAGTTACAAATCAGCCTGAGTATCTTTTTACCTGACGACATCATATCTTTTCGGATGGGCTCACCGACTTTGGACAAATCATGTTTTATTTTTTCAATTTTGTCTGTTTTTGAGCATCGGCAGGTCGTAACGTCAACGAGCCTTACAAACTCGTCTCTTTTTTTTAGCAGTGGTTTCTGAAAATTATTCCATGCATTTCTGCGGGCTTCTTTAACTCTGTTATCTGCCTGTTTCTCAATTTCGTTTAACTCTTTTGCGTCGGCAAAACCCTGTTCGGTGATCCATTGCCTGAATACTTTGATGCCATCTGTCTGTTCTTCAAAATCAAGCTGCTTTTTTGATTTATAGCGCTCATGTGATCCTGAAGTAGAATGGCCCTGTGGCTGAGTGCAACCTGTTACATGAAAAAGCACAGGAACTTGCTCGGTACGACAACGGTTAACGCCTTCTTCATACATCTTTACAAGTGCGGGATAGTCCCATGCGTTCTCAGTGTAGATATAATATCCGTTACTTCCTTCTTCTTTCGCAAAACCTTTCAGGATTTCAGAGATAGAACTTTTGGTGGTTTGGTATTTATTGGGAACCGAAATCCCCCATCCATCGTCCCACACGGAAATGGCCATGGGCACATTCAGTACACCTGCTGCATTGAATGCCTCGAAAAAATGTCCTTCTGAGGTTGAGGCATCGCCAATGGTGCCAAAAGCGACCTCATTGCCATTTCTCGAGAAATTCTGATAACCTGCCAGATCCTTATTCAGTCGATAGTGCTTTGATGCCAATGCCAGCCCAAGCAACCGAAGCATCTGACTTGCAGTGGGGGAGGTGTCAGCTGAAGAGATTTTTATTTTAGTAAGATCTTTCCATTCACCTTGCTCATTTAGAATTCGGGAGGCAAAATGATTGTTCATTAATCTTCCACCATTACCCGGATTGGCATTTATGTCTGTGTCACCATACAGTTGTGCAAATAACTCTTCCAATGTTACTAGCCCGGCAGCAAGCATAAAGGTTTGGTCACGGTAGTAGCCCGAACGCCAATCACCTTCTTTAAATGCCTTTGCCATAGCCAATTGCGGAATTTCTTTGCCATCGCCAAAAATTCCGAATTTAGCTTTGCCTGTAAGAACTTCCCTTCTGCCTGTCAGGCTTGCCTGCCTGCTTTCAAATGCCAATCTGTAGTCGGCTAAAACTTCTGATTTATCAAATATCAACTCTGAAGGCAACTTAACTTTTCGGGCCATGAAAAAAAAGATTGATGTTTATACTGTGAAGATGTTATTGTGACAAAAGTAAGCAATTGAAAAAAATCTCAGACATCTTAAATAGTCTTAACTGATATTCATGTCGTGGATTGCTTGATTGACAACAGTTTCGAAACTTCTGCTATTTATGAAGTCCGCACTCTTTCTGTTCGGGTAGTTCCCACCACCACCTTCCGGATCTTATATCCGAACCTGGAGCGATTGCTCTTGTACAAGGCTGACATCCGATACTTGGAAATCCCTTGTCGTGCAATGGATTATAAGGAATGTTGAATTGCTCAACGTAATCTTTAACATCCTTTTCGCTCCATTCAATCAAAGGATTAATCTTCACAAGATTGTTGATATCATCACTGGCTGCAAAACCGATTCCTGTTCTTGTAACTGATTGTTCTCGTCGAAGTCCGGTAATCCATGCATCAAGGCCGCTTAATACTTTTGACAGTGGTTTGGTCTTCCTGATATGGCAACACAATTTCCTTTGCTCAATACTGTTGTAAAATAAATTAACCCCGTGTTCCAAAACCATTTTTTCAACATCTTGTGATTCAGGAAATACGATCTCGATCTTCATTCTATATCGCGCATTTGTACGCTCTATAAGTTCATATGTCTCAGGAAAAATCCTGCCTGTATCCAATGTGAAAATTCTGATTCTAAGTTTTTGACTGCAAATCATGTGAGTAATAACTTGATCTTCAAGTCCAAGACTTGTAGCAAAAGCCAATTTAGGGCCAAAAATATCGCTGCAGTAACGGAGCATTTCTTCCGGTTTCAGCTCTGACAGGTAATTGTTTAATGAATTTATATCGGTATAACTCATGCTTGAAGGGTTATTGCTCATGCAAAAGTAATCAATAAGAACCGAATTGGCATTTGTTTAAACTTTCAATTAAGTTGGATAATACATGAGAAACCTATAAAAATGCTATATTTGGCGCTTGTTTCAAAGTACTTGATGAAAAGGGTTCACTTTATAGCAATTGGTGGAAGCGCCATGCATAATCTTGCGCTTGCCCTTCACCGTGAAGGTTATCGGATAACTGGATCTGATGATGAGATAGCTGAACCTTCAAGATCGCGGCTTCTGAAAGCAGGAATTCTTCCTGAAAAGATCGGCTGGTATCCGGAGAAAATTACTGACGATACTGATCAGGTTATCGTTGGAATGCATGCACGAAAAGATAATCCGGAATTGCTCAGGGCCATAGAAATGGGCATACAGGTATTTTCTTATCCGGAGTATCTTTACGAGCGGGCAAAGCAAAAGAAAAGAATCGTTATCGCAGGCAGCCACGGAAAAACTACGATAACTTCCATGATTCTGCATGTGCTGCAGGATGTCGGAATAGATTCCGATTACATGGTAGGCGCGCAGCTTGAAGGTTTCGAAATCATGGTCAGGTTAAGTGATTCTGCAAAGTTTATGATACTTGAAGGTGATGAATACCTTACTTCACCTATTGATTCACGACCTAAGTTCATTCATTACAAACCTGACATAGCCGTTATCAGTGGCATAGGTTGGGATCATATGAATGTATTTCCTACTTTTGAGAAGTATCTCGATCAGTTCAGGATGCTGATCAAAGATATGCCCCTTGATGGAACTCTTGTGTATTTTTCGGGAGATACAGAAGTCGTGCGGCTTGCAGGCGAAAGTATGTGTCAATGTTTACCTTACAATACACATCCCCATACAATTGAAAAGGAGACGTTCCTTCTACAGTTGGCTGACGGAACCAATGTGCCCGTTAAAATATTCGGATCGCACAATATGTCCAACATATCTGCTGCTTTGCAAGTATGTCGGCTGATGGGTGTAGGTGATGAGCAGTTCTACCGGTCTGTATCTACGTTTTCAGGAGCATCATTAAGATTACAGTTGGTTAAGTCAGGACTGAACAAAAGTGTCTATCGTGATTTTGCGCATGCACCTTCAAAAGTGAAAGCTTCTGTAAAAGCTTTGCGTGAGAAGTATCCTGAACGTTCTTTGATAGCTTGCCTTGAACTACATACATACAGTAGCTTGAGTAAAAACTTCATAGATCAATATCATGGCAGTCTGAATGATTCTGATCAAGCGCTGGTTTTTTATGATCCGCATGCAGTCGCTCTTAAGAAATTGCCACCATTGGAATTTAATGACATCAGAAAAGCATTTGGATTCAACGGATTGGTTGTCTGTTCTGATCCAAGGGAAATTGATGTTTTCATAAACCAGTACTTTATTGCAAATTCAACCATCGTATTTATGAGTTCGGGAAGTTTTGCCGGATACAACTTAAATAATCTGATCATATAGAACATGAGGTTGATACTTATTTTCTTCCTGATCAGCTCCTTCTGTTTGCATTTCGGTGTTCACGCGCAACAAGCCGAGGTGGAAAAAGAAAGGTTTAAAGTGAAAATCGGTAATCTAGGTTTTGACCTTGACAGCATAGATTTTAATCTGGGTACAGTACTTACAGGGAAGGTTTTAACACATGAGATCGAAGTAAAGAACTTTGGAAACAAACCGCTTTCCTTTCAGAAGAACAAACAGCAACCTTTTTTGGACGTTCAGGTACCATCTCAAATCAATCCGGGTAATACAGCAAAAGTGACGATGTTATTCGACCCTGACCAAACATTTACCAAGGGCAGATTTGATGCTGAGATGAATCTAATTACCGATGATGCGATTAATCCGTTCAAGTATTTGTATTTTACAGCTTTTATAACAGAAGACACTACATCAAGATTTGGAGCGGGTCTTATCGACAGCGTTCCACGACTTGTTTTCGAGCAATTGAATTATTCATTTGGTGATCTAACAAGAGCAAGGGTTTTTGACTATCAGTTCAATTTTACAAATATGGGAGCTGAAGTGCTTGTTATTGACTCACTTGCTTTCTCAAAAGGATGTAAGATTTTAACTTATCCACGTGATTACTATTATCCTGGCGAGTCAGGTACAATCATCGTGCGCATCAATACTATGTATTCATACGGTGTACAACATCGATGGGTAAAAGTTTTCTCGAACGATCCCCGTAATCCTATGATAATACTTGGTACACATGGAAGCATGTATCTGAAAAACGAAAAAAACAAAGATCCTGATTTCTGCTACGAATAACGAAGTCGCCCCTCACAATAAAATGCTTGCCAGATAAAATCCATCGAAGTTCAGAATTAAAAATGCCATCAGAGGTGTTGGCCATATCATCTGGATATATTATCAAACCGGCAGTTTGAGTCACAAGTCACCGGACACAATCATTAGTGTCAAATCTAATTGACTGACAATTAATGAATTCAAGATTAGAAAGGCTGAAGAATAAAGATCAAATGGCTTAACCATTCATTGAGATAAGGAATTCTTCATTGGTTTGGGTAAATCTCATCTTGTCTTTCAGAAACTCCATCGCTTCGAGTGGCGTCATGTCGGCAAGGTGATTTCTCAGAATCCATATCCTTTGCAACATATCTTTATCCAGCAACAAGTCTTCTCTGCGGGTACTTGATGAAACGATATCGATTGCTGGCCAGATTCTTTTGTTCGACAATCTTCTGTCAAGCTGCAGTTCCATATTACCTGTTCCTTTGAACTCTTCAAAAATGACCTCATCCATTTTCGATCCTGTATCAATCAGGGCAGTAGCGATGATTGTCAGTGACCCTCCATTTTCGATTTTCCGGGCAGCACCAAAGAAACGTTTCGGTTTTTGCAAGGCATTGGCTTCAACACCACCCGAAAGCACTTTGCCCGATGCAGGACTGATTGTGTTGTATGCTCTTGCCAAACGAGTAATGGAATCGAGCAGAATGACAACATCATGGCCGCATTCAGTAAGCCTCTTGGCTTTTTCGAGGACGATGTTTGCAATTTTCACATGTTTATCCGCCGGTTCATCAAAGGTAGAAGATATTACTTCGGCGCGAACACTGCGTGCCATATCCGTAACTTCTTCCGGTCTTTCGTCAATGAGCAGGATTATCAGGTATGCTTCGGGATGATTGGCTGCAATGGCATTGGCTACTTCTTTGAGCAATACTGTTTTTCCGGTTTTAGGCTGCGCCACGATTAATCCCCTCTGCCCTTTGCCGATAGGGGTAAACATATCCATAATACGTGTGGACATACTGCCTTCCTTGTGACCTGTCAGATTGAATTTCTCTTCAGGGAACAGAGGTGTGAGAAAATCAAAAGGAATACGGTCGCGAACCTCTTCGGGCGTTTTGCCGTTGATCAGATCAACCTTAATTAGAGGAAAGTACTTTTCGCCTTCCTTTGGAGGTCTGATGGTTCCGTTGACGGTATCTCCGGTTTTAAGACCAAAAAGCTTAATCTGAGATTGCGAAACATAAATATCATCTGGTGAATTCAGGTAATTGTAGTCTGATGAACGTAGAAAACCGTAGCCGTCAGCCATGATTTCCAACACACCTTCAGCGTTCACAATGCCATCAAATTCAAAGGAATACTCTTCTCTTTTCTTAAATTTATTCTGATTATCGCGATTCTGATCACGTTGTTGAAACTGCTCACGCGAAGCATCTCTGGTTTGATCACGGTTGCCTTGATTTTCCCTTTGCTGATGTTCTCTGTGAACAGGTGTTCTAGGCATTACCTCTTCCTGGTTTACACTTGTCTCTGATGAAACAGATGATTCGGTAATTTCCGGTTCCGTAACGGCAACAGTTTCATCGATTAAGGGTTCCGCCGAAGAAGTAATAAACTCGTCATCGAGTAAGGTGAGTTTCGTTGTTTCCTGCGATTTCTCGGCGGGCCGGTTGAACGGGCGCTGAAACTGCTTACGGGGTCTGTCCCTGAATTGCGCGCGGTCATCTGTAACAGTTTCTTTTGGCTGAATAATTTGAGGATCCTCTGTTTGTGCCGGTTCATTTCGTTTTTGATGATCACCTTGTTTTTGATGATCACCTTGTTTTTGAGGAGGTTTGTTTATCCTGGCTCTTTTGTTTCGCTGAGAATTTTCCTGCCTCTGTAATTCGGCATTTTTCTCGTTTTTTAGTGGAATCAGCGCTTGCTGGTCTAGAATTTTGTAAATGAGGTCCTGTTTCAACAACTTTTCTACTTTCTGTACGCCAAGATCGCGTGCAATCTCGCGTAACTCTCCGACAAGCTTACTATTAAGCTCAACAATATCAAACATTTGAATAAGTTTTATAGAACAATAATTAGGTTATGGTTTGTCACAAAACGGAAAACAACAAGAGATCGTTATTAATGAAGTTTCACGAAAAGCGGCTTGGGATTTCCTTTAATAGTAGGGCAAAGATAATTCTTTTTTGTTTCACGTTCAGTTTTTTTTAATTCGAACGTTTTTTTTGTTCGGTTTGCACATGCCTTTTCCATATAGGTTTTAATCAGATTGGTTTTTACGGATATTATACAACCATTAAAGTTTTGTAATAATGTGCTTTGAGATTGCTAAATTTTCTGTATAGGATATGAATGTAAATCGTACTTTGGTTAAAATTTTTAATTGTAGCCATAGAGCAGATCTGAAGTTGTCCGAGACTTAAAATGATCATTTTGCTTTTTGCTGGGGTGTGTGTTTTAAATGTTACTGGCTTTAAGCTTTATAATTCATCATTGTTCAAGCTGCAATTTATATCTTTGTGCCGTTAATGAAATCTACACTCATGATTCAAAGAATTCAAACTGTATTCCTGCTCGTTTCGCTTATTTCGGCAGTCCTGATGTTTTTCTTCCCAATTGCGTGGTATTATGGCGAATTGAATACGATCGCATTTTATCTGCACCAGCTAAAGGACTCGGTTCCGGACAGTAAGCCGCTATACAACGAATTTTTTCTGTATCCCTTGATTTTGCTTGATCTTTCGCTTGCCGGGGCATCACTATATGCAATAATGGCTTATCGAAGTCTTACTAAACAATTGAAAGTGATCAAGTTTGGCATATTAGCTTCCATTATTTTGATCGCGGCACTCTTTTTCTATTATGCTGATCATATTTCCAAAACAGTTCAGGCAACTGCCGATTATGAATTCGGTGTTTTTCTTCCATTGATTTCGCTGGTGTTCTTTTTGCTTGCCAGCCGTTCAGTTCAGAGGGACATCAAATTAATACGATCCGTTGACCGTTTAAGGTAAATGCCTTATTGTTTCTCGCTGCGATCAGTCTCAAAAATTTCCATGTCGCTTATGTTGCCCTGATGCAATTTGAATCTCAGTAATGTGATTTTCTGGTGGATTCCAATCCGGCCTGCTGCACCCGGGTTTACAAACAAAAGATTGTTGCTGTGGTCATACATAATTCTCAGAATATGTGAATGTCCACAAACAAAAATGTCGGGTTTGAATTTCAGTAGAAGTTCCCTGATTCCTTTGGCGTATTTCCCCGGATAACCACCAATATGGGTGATCAGAATTTTCTTCAGTTCCAACTCAAATACTTGTATCTCAGGAAACAGATTTCTGATCGTTTGATCATCAATGTTTCCTGGGACAGCTACAACTTTTGAAATACCCTTTAATTTCCCGATAACTTCGATATTTCCAACATCACCAGCATGCCAGATTTCATCGCAATCCTTAAAAAAATCTTGAGTTGAGGGATGGATAAAACCATGTGTATCGGATAAAACGCCAATTGTTTTCAAAACTAAAATTTATAAGCAAGACCTACGCTGAGAACCTCCTTAAATTGGGTACGTGGTCCGGTCTTTCCATCTTTATCTTTAATCATGATGTCATCATCGTAAATCAGATGGGTTGTAATGTTGGCATTCAGCCAACTGTTTACTTTCATGGTGATCAGATTTTGCCAGTCAACATCAATGTTTTGTGGATTCTTTATGTAATCTGAAAAAAGTTCAAGTTTTGACGTGAAATTCACATTACTGGCAATGTCGATGTTGAATTTGGCAACCATTTTACCTCCAAACTCAAATCTACTGGTTTTGCCGTCTTCCAGTTTATTCATGTTGTTGTCATAGACTGCGGGGTCAACTCCAAAAGCTCCTGCATCGGCCAGCTTTTGGTCAGTAACAAAAGTCATGCGGGCTGTGGCTGGTGAAAAATTGATTTCGAACACCTTGTTTGGAGCCCAATCAATACCTAATCCAAGGGTGACATAGCCGGGTGCCATAAATCTGGAAATGGGATTTGTCGAGTCTGTTTTGTAATCGAAACCATCCGTAAACTGGGATTTAAAAGAAAATGAAAGGCTGTAGAAAAGGGTTTCTGTTGCTTTATATCCATACATTGAATTAAGCTCTATTTTGTCATCTGTTTTAATGGCTTTGTTATCACCTATAACACTGTAGCCCAAACCCAGATCGAGATTCGTATTCCATTTGCTTTTATCAAGAGTATAATCAGCTTGATAGATGAACCTTCCAGATGCGTTTAGAGCATTTTCGCCCCCGGCAGCCCAATTGGACAGGTGGCTCTGAGAAAAATTAAGACCAACAGAACCACTTCGGCTCCAGTTTGAGGGTTTCTCTTCCTGGCTAATAGCTATTAAGGTTGTAAAAAGTGTAACTGCGAGAATAAAGAGTGACTTTTTCATAAGTTTAAGTATATGTTAATATGGTTGTTGTTTAAATTCCGCTCGATTGTCTGTTTGGTATATGATTCGTCCTGTTGTTGTTATCCAGTGAAAACCGGATGTCGAAAGTATATATGGACCGCACAGCCATGCTATTTATTGTTGCAGGCTTCCAGCATATTTCCTGCACGATTCTGATGGCTTCCTGCTCACAACCTCCTCCAACTGCCTTTATTACATGAATATTGGTAATTGAACTGTCAGGTTCCACCACAAATCCTAATGTAACTATTCCGCTCAAATTCAGTCTGTAAGCTGCTTCAGGATACCTTAGATTCTCTTTCATATAGGAAGCAAGATTTCTTATTCCACCTTCAATAACGGGTTCAGGCGAAGTTTCGATCTTGCTAAAGGAATAAATCACAGAGGAAGTGTCTGCAGAAGCAGGCAAATGACATGCTGGTTGGAGCAGATTCTTATGACGAACTTTTTCGTACTTGCGGGGGTCAAATTTCACGCTGAATTCATGTTCGGCATCAACTGCAACTCCATTTAAACTTGCAGGTAGCCAGATAATTTTTCTGAGTAACCTGATTGCTTCATTGTTTAGCGATTCTGTAATCCCTTCTTTTACATTAATTTTCTTTATATTCCCATCAGATTTTATCAGAAATGAAAGCGTGACTGTTCCTTTGGTTTTTTGGCCGTATTCCTCAGTAGGGTACACCAGATGAGTCGATAAAAACGATTTTATCAGGTTATGGTCACTCAACGGGCGGGGCGGTACGTATGTCTGGGCACTTAGCCCGAAAACCGAAATGAGGCAAAAGCATAGCATTCCGGAAAAGATAAATTTCATGCCGGATTTTTCAAATGTGCTGCTAAAATACAAACTAAACCAGTGAATGTGATGTTTCATACAATTTTATTCTTGCTTTAATTTGAATGATCACATTCAGATTGCTTTTTTCGATTTTGTTCTTGTTGGATACATTCACTTACTTTTGTAAGAAATTTTCTGACTTTGATTCATTGAAAGGACATCAATATCAAAAGGAGTAGTAAAACATGGTTGATGAAAACAAACAGTTCAACGATCTGATATATGGTGTGCATCCTGTTCTCGAGGCACTTAAATCGGACAAGCAGGTTGATAAGGTTTATCTTTCCCGTGCATCTAAAGATCCTTTGATCACAGAAATCATTAATACATGCAGGTACCTTCAGATACCTTATTTATTTGTTCCTGCGGAGAAACTGAACAGACTTACCCGCAAGAATCATCAGGGTGTTGCAGCATTTGTTTCACCCGTTGGATATTACAGTCTCGAACAAATTTTACCCGGCCTTTTTGAACAAGGTACAGATCCCTTTTTACTAATACTTGACAGAGTAACCGACGTCAGAAACTTTGGGGCCATAGCCCGAACAGCAGAGGCTGCCGGGGTTCATGCCATCGTTATACCTTCGAGGGGTTCGGTAAGCATAGGGGCAGATGCATTGAAAACTTCGGCCGGAGCATTAATGAGGGTAAAAGTTTGCCGTGAGCCCAATTTGAAAAACAGCCTTGAATACCTGAAGTTGTCGGGGCTTACAATCATTTCAGTGACAGAAAAATCAACAGATATTCTCTATGATGTAATTTTATCGGGCCCTTTGGCACTTATTCTCGGGTCTGAAGAGGATGGAATTTCAGGAGAATACCTACGTAAATCTGATCATCTCCTGGCGATTCCGATGCAGGGATCCCTTGCATCGCTAAATGTAGGGGTGGCAGCCGGAATTGCCATGTTTGAAGTGGTCAGACAACGAAATAAAAAAACCTGACTTATCAGTCAGGCTTTTACCAAATCTTTCATTATGTTTAGCGGCGTGCTTCCTTGATGCGTGCCTTCTTACCGCGCAGATCTCTAAGGTAGAAAATGCGTGCCCTGCGGACTGAACCCATTTTATTCACCTCTATCTCATCAATAAATGGTGAGGCTACAGGAAATATTCTTTCAACACCCACGTTGTTTGAAATTTTTCTTAGGGTAAACGTTGCCTTTGGGCCATCTCCTACACGTTGAAGCACAACGCCCTGAAATTTTTGAAGACGTTCTTTATTGCCTTCTATGATTTTATAGGTTACGGTGATGGTATCACCAGCATTGAATTCAGGAAATTGTTTTACTGCCACCTGATCTTCCACAAACTGAATAATAGCGTTCTGGCTCATTTTTAGATAATTATTTTCGGGGTGCAAAATTGAAAAACGAGTGCAAATATACAGCCTTTTTTTTAAGTGATAACAATTAAGCCATTTTTTTCGTGAATTACGTTGATGCGATTGCCGGATTTCAATGAAGATAAAAGTATTTTTGTTTGTGTGTCAATATAATACATTATGAATGACTAAAACTTTACTCGATAAAATGATCATTTGTTATCAGAATGTAGCTCTTGGTCTTTCAGCAAATCGGGCCTTTTAGTTTGGGTACGCTGCTCAGCCTGATCCATTTTCCATCGGTCAATTGCTTTTTGATCACCTGAAAGCAGTATCTCAGGAACATTCCATCCTTTGTAGTTGCGCGGCCGGGTGTAAACCGGAGGAGAAACAAGGCCATCCTGAAAAGAATCAGAGAGCGCAGAGGTCTCGTCGCCAAGCACACCGGGTATCAGGCGTACGATACTGTCGGTCAACACAGCAGCAGCCAACTCACCTCCTGACAAGACATAATCTCCGATTGATATCTCCAAGGTAATTAAATTTTCTCTGATTCTTTCGTCAATACCTTTATAATGACCGCAAAGCAAAACAATGTTGTTCAGAAGTGAAAGCTTATTACATAAATGTTGTGTCAGCATTGTGCCATCAGGGCTGAGATAGATAATTTCGTCATAGTTTCGCTGCTCTTTCAGAATACTGATGCACCTGTCAATAGGTTCTATCATCATTACCATTCCTGCCTCACCACCAAAAGCATAATCATCAACCTTCCTGTGTTTGTCTGTGGAATAATTCCTCAGATCGTGCAGTTGTATTTCAGCTTTGTTTTTAAGAACAGCCCTTTTGATGATGGATTCAGAAAACGGGCCGGCAAACATTTCAGGAAAAATCGTTATGATATCTATTCTCATGTTGAAAACTGAATGGTTTTAAGGTTCATAAACTCTTTCATTCCGGCTTTGTGAAGCTCACGTCCGTAACCCGATCCTTTGCATCCGCCAAATGGAAGGCGCGGATCGCTGCGCACCATGCTGTTTACGAACACTGCACCTGCTTCAATCCTATTCGCAACATAATCCGCCTTTGCCATATCAGACGTCCATAAACCTGCTCCCAAACCGAACAAACTGCTATTGGCAATCCGAATGGCTTCTTCAGTATCTGTGAAAGGAATGAAAATTGCAACCGGTCCGAAAGTTTCTTCTTTGAAAACAGGCATATCAGCTGAAATATCCGTCAGAATGGTTGGCTCGTAAAATCCCTCATGATGCTCCCACCTTTTGGCACCAAGGACGACACGTGCACCCATGCTGACAGAATCATTTACTTGCTTTTCAATTTGTTGCACCAAATCTGGCCTTGCCATTGGACCAATATTGGTTGCTTCAAGCATAGGGTTGCCAAGTCTCAGTAGTTTAGTCTGGTCCTTAAAGCATTCAACATACCTTTCGAAAATAGTTTCGTGAACAATAAATCGTTTTGCGGCAATGCATACCTGACCGGCATTCAGCATCCTTGATCTCACACCTGTGGAGCAACTTTTTTCAATATCCGCATCAGCAAACACTATCAATGGGTCAGAGCCTCCCAACTCCAGGACACATTTTTTTGCATATCTTCCTGCCAACTGAGCCACTGATTTTCCGGCAGATGCACTTCCCGTCAATGTTACACCTTTAATTAATCGATGCCCAATCACTTTTTCCACCTGCGGTATGTCAATCAGCAGGCTTGAAAAAGTACCTTTCGGAAATCCGGCTTCCAGAAAAAGACGTTCTATAGCAAGTGAACAACCGCTTACATTTGGTGCATGTTTCATCACACAGGTATTTCCTGCGGCAACATTGGGAACTGCAAACCTCAATACCTGCCAGAATGGAAAATTCCAGGGCATAACAGCAAAAATTACACCCAAAGGCTCATAAGTAAGTTTTGTTTGTTGTCCGTCGATATGGAGTAATTCATCCTCTACAGTAATGTTTTCAGGATCGCTGAAGTGTCTGCATAACCAGGCGCATTTTTCAATCTCACCAACAGATTCTGCAAAAGGTTTGCCCATCTCATCTGTGATCAAAACGGCAAACTCAATCTTTCTGTTTTCCAGAATTGATGTAAGTTGATGAAAAATCTGTGCTCTATCCTTTACATTGACCTTTTGGAGTTGCTTAAATGCCTGATTACATTGACTGATTGTTCTTTCGATATCTGTGTCGGAATACAATTCATAACGAGCAATAATTTCCCTGGTATAGGGATTAAGGCTTATGTGCATGGCAAAGGCTTTTGCTGCAAAATAACTAAAACAATCATTACATCAGGATCCCTGACTTGTGTTTTCATTACTTTTACGCTCCAAAAAAGTCAAATCATGCAACCTCGTTTCCTCTTATTGATACTGCTTTTAATCCTCACTGGACTTAATGCTGTGTCACAGAATTCAACTTATGCTTATCCGGTTCCCGCGGAGTTCCGCGAGGCTGTAGCTCATCAGACGAGAACTCTTTCAGGTATCCCGGGGAGGAACTACTGGCAAAACACAACCGACTATATAATTGATGCTGCTCTGGACGTTAAGAACTTTAGTATAATTGGCAGCTTGACAGCAATTTATCAAAACAACAGCCCCGATACACTCGACAGATTGGTTTTTAATCTTTATCAGGACATTTTCAGAAAAGGAAACAGCCGGGACTGGGATATTGGTGTAAAGGACCTGCATGATGGAATGCACATTAGCAAGCTGAGTATTGATAATGTCCTGATCGATATTAAGAATGCCGGAACAATATCAAGACAAGGAACAAAACTAGTGGTAAACAAGTTAAGGTTATACCCTGGCAAAAACTATAAGGTTGAACTTGAATGGAAAACTAAATTGCCTGTTAACCGAACCATCAGAATGGGCAAGTACAGTGACTCGGTGATGTTTGTGGCATATTGGTATCCACAGATCGCAGTTTATGACGACATTGATGGCTGGGATATGATTTCATACGGTGGGAGTGTGGAGTTTTATCAGGACATTAATAATTATAAGGTGAGACTAAAAGTGCCTGCCGATTTCATGGTCTGGGCCACTGGTTTTGTACAGAATCCAGAGGAAGTATTTTCTGATCAGGTGCTTAGCCGTTATCAAGCTGCCCTTAAAAGCATGGATGTTGTCAATATAATTAAGGAAGATGACCTTAAAAAAATGGATCAAATTTCACCTGTAAGACAAGAGACCTGGAAATATGAAGCCAGAGGTGTTCCTGATTTTAGCTTTGGTGTTGCAAAAGGACATCTTTGGGATGCTGTTCTGGTTCAAACGGATTCGGTAAACAAAAGATATACCTTCATTGAGTCAGTGTATCCACCGGGTGCGCCTCACTGGTCAAATGTTGTTGTATATGCAGCGCAAGCCGCACGTGACATGTCATTCAGGCATCCCGGTTATCCATTCCCATATCCAAAAATGACGAATTTTTGCAACGGACGACCTTCGGGCGGGATGGAAACACCCATGATGGCGAACAACAGTGCACCAGTTGATGCTGCTAATCTGTTTGGTTTGACATACCACGAAATGGCGCATAGCTATTTTCCCTTTTATATGGGAACAAATGAAAAGAAATATGCATGGATGGATGAGGGTTTTGCAAGCATATGGCCAGCTTTTATGGTCGATAGTCTTTTTTCTGACTATGGTTATCTTGAACGCACGATTTCGACATTTCAGAATTTTGCAGGAAAGGAAATGGATATTCCACCAATGATACCAAATCAATTATTATCAGCGAATTACTCCGCTTTGCGCCACAGCAGTTATGTAAGGCCTGCTATTGCATTCCATTTTCTGGAGCGTTTGCTTGGCAGCGAGATATACACACAGGCATTGTTTTTATTTATGGAGCAATGGAAGGGCAAGCATCCCCATCCGCTTGACTTTTTCAAATCTCTTGAAAATATAACCGATACAGATCTTGCCTGGTTTATCAATCCGTGGTTTTATGATCAGGCTTATCCCGATCTGGCCATCAGAAAAATAACCAAAGACCGAAAAATAGTCATTGAAAATATTGGTGGACTTCCTTTGCCTGTTGAATTGACCATTACTTTTACTGATGGCAGTCAGGTGTATTATTCAATGCCTGTTGACGTATGGCAGATGAATAACAAACATGCGATTGCAGAAATTGAAGGAAATAAACCTATCCGGGAGGTTATTCTCGGCCATTCATTGATACCGGACAGTTGGCTGGATAATAATAAACTTTTAATGCTGGATTGAACACCTTTTAACAAGGAGTTACCATAGGATTATGTTCGTTTTGCACAAAGTCTACATCTGTTTGTGCACTCGGAAATCAGAACAACAGTCTGGTCAAGCTTTCGGAAGGTTTAAATGTTATAATCGGTTACCGGATTATTCGATGAACAAGTTTTGCTTACTTTTGTATTGTTGAAACGAAAATTACGAAAATGAAAAGTACATTATTAGTATTAGGACTGTTGTTAGTACAGCTTGTATCATTTGCGCAGATAGCGCCCGACCGTTATTATGTGCAGTTTACTGATAAGAACAATTCACCCTACAGTATTGATAATCCGTCTGCATTTCTCACTCAGCGTGCACTTGATCGTAGGGAGAGGCAGCAAATACCTGTACATGAAAATGATATCCCAGTTAATACGGAATATTTATCAGGTGTGGCTGCTACAGGAGCCAGATTGCTTTTTGCGACGCGTTGGTTGAATGGAGTCACCATAGAAACAACCGATCCTGCCGTTTTGGATGCAATCAATGCACTTCCTTATGTATTTCAGATTCGTGGACTTGAAGATCAACCTCTTAAACAACAAATTAAGGAAAAAGAGTTTTTTTCTTCAGAAGTAATTATCCCAGGTCAATCTCCTGTTATCAAGTCAGCTACAGGAATTAATGATTATAATTATGGCTCAGGTCAGGATCAGATCAGTCAGATCAATGGTATTTCGCTTCACAACGAAGGTTTTAAAGGCGAAGGCATGGTGATTGCTGTGCTTGATGCTGGTTTTATCGAGGTGCCTACACATATAGCCTTCGATAGCCTTTGGGCCAATAACAGAATCCTTGGCACTAAAGATTTTGTTGAACCCGGTGGTGATGTTTATACACAAAGTTATCATGGAACAGCTGTGCTGAGCACAATAGGCTCCAACGCTTCCGGACAGCTCGTGGGCACGGCACCCCGTGCATCGTTCTGGCTGTTACGTCCTGAGTATGTCTTTTCAGAGAACCTCATTGAAGAATATAATTGGGTTTCTGCTGCTGAATTCGCTGACAGCATTGGGGCTGATATTATAAATTCATCACTTGGTTATATCACTTTTGATATGCCTCAGCACAACCACACATATAGCCATATGGACGGATCAACCTGTATTGTAACTATTGGAGCCGATATTGCATCTTCAAAAGGTATTCTTGTGGTGAACAGCGCCGGTAATTCAGGAAGTAACATGTCGTTTCCTTATATAGGAGCTCCTGCTGATGGTTTTGATGTTTTTTCAATCGGAGCGGTTGATGCAGGAGGCAATCGTGCACCTTTCAGTTCAATTGGCCCTACTTTCGATGGAAGAATTAAGCCAGAAGTTATGGCAACCGGCTTCGGTACTGCACTGGCGTCTTCTAATAACTCTTTTGGCAATGGAAGTGGCACTTCTTTCTCATCACCGATCATTGCCGGAATGTCAGCATGCTTGTGGCAAGCCAATCCCAGTATGACTAATATGCATATTAAGGAGGCAGTGAAATTAAGTGCCGACAAAGCCAATAACCCAGATGTTTATTTTGGTTACGGGATACCCGATTATATGTTGGCCAACTCATTGCTGACGACACTCGATAAGCAGAAACCTGAGAAGAAATCTTTGATCAGCGTGTATCCAAATCCTGCTTCTTCAATGATTAACCTTATAGCAGATAATGAGGTTGACTGGTTTGCATTATACGATATCAACGGAAAATTACTTTTCAGCGCAGATGCTCAAACCCTCACACAATCTGAATTCAATAAGGTTTGGGGGCAAGTCGAAGCTGGTATATATGTGCTCAAAGCTAAAGGTAAGAATTCTGTAGAAGATTTAAGAGTTGTCAAAATTAATTGATAAACAACATTTTATTAGTCCCCGGTTGACTCTGACTGAGTTTGATTCTAAGTATAACTTAAATCAGGTTTGCATGCATATTAGGGTTAACGAATTATGTTGGGAATTCCGGGGAACCCAAGCAAAAACCTCAAAGCCTGAAACAACTTTGGCCCCCGGATCTGCCCAACAAGAATAAGGATGTACTATGAAATTTCTCTGCCAAAAATCCTGAAAAGCAATGTAATCTCAGATCGGGTAAAACAAGGGTTTCAATTAGGGTAAAAAACGTAGGTTTCAGGAAATCTTTGTAAGCATTATTTTATTACCAGCACAATTTCGATTCACATAAAGTGATGTCTGAGTTTCAAATCCACAGGAAAACTGATTGTCTGTATTAATAATCAGACTAGTTGATGAAACCATTTTTCATGGCATATCGGATCAGACCGGCAATATTATTTACTTCGAGCTTTTTCATCAGATTTGTTCTGTGGGTATCTACTGTACGATGACTAATGAACAGTTTATCACCAATTTCCTTGTTTGATAATCCCTCGGCAATCATTTTAAGGATTTCAATTTCTCTTTCGGTAAGCTGGGCTATTTTGTTGTCATAAGAACCCGGTACCACCGATGATACCGGCTGTTCAATCAGGTTCATTGTGAGCGCAGAGGAAAAATATTTGCCTCCTTTGTAAACGTGATCAATAGCCAGTAATAACTCATCGCGGTCAGAATTTTTCAAAATAAAGCCATTGGCTCCAAGATCCATTAATCTTTTAACCAAACCCTTCTCTGCATGCAGCGTGAGCACAATTATCTTTATTTCCGGATACAACTTCCTGATCTGGATCGTTGCCTCAATACCGTTCATTACAGGCATATCGATATCCATCATGATGATATCAGGCAAAATAACCTCTAATTGCTTTAGCAGTTCGCCGCCATGTGCTGCAATGCTGATCACTTTATATTTTCCATTCTGCTCGATAATGGATTTCAAACCTTCGGCAACCAATTGGTGATCATCTGCTATAATTATCTTAATCATAAGTTGTTAATTGGTATTCTGATAGTCGCCAGTGTTCCGCTTATCGGACTGGGTTCAAGATTAAACTCTCCATGAATTGTTTCGGCCCTGCTGCTGATGTTTAACAGACCAATACCTTTTGATGCGTTTTCAGTGTTAATCCCATATCCGTTATCTTCAACCAGAAGTACCAGCATTTGTGTGTTCTTAAATAATTGAACATGTACCTGGGTGGCTGAGGCGTGCTTTATAATGTTGGAAACCAGTTCCTGACAAATCCTGAATAGGCCGATTTCGGTTTTTTCACTCATTCTTGTGTCTATTCCAAAGTGTTCAAAAGTATAGGAAACTGAAGTGTTTTTAAAGACTTTCTCCAGCATATCTTGAATTGACGGAATAATACCCGATTCCTGAAGGATACGTGGCATCATCTGATGAGAAATATCTCTCACCTCGGTTATCACATCATTCAGGATTTTAGTCATGCTTTCAATTCTAACCTGATCAACCTCCGGGTTGTGCTGAAGGGTTACATTAAAATGCTGCCATGACATTTTTAACGCACTTAATTGCTGTCCGACACTATCATGCAGATCTTTTGCAATTCGTTTTCTTTCTTCTTCTGTGGCATAAAAAACTGCTTCAAGACCCGCCTCTCTTTCACGATGTACAGCTATTGCTTTTTCCTTTTCCTTCTTAATTTTCAGCCACATGATAACACTTGAGGTCACTAGTATTATCAGAATCGCCGACATTGCAAAAATAGTTCTCTGAAGATTTAGTTTATTGATTGTTAATTCTTTCTCAGATAAAATGAGCCTGTTTGCTTGCTCAGTTTGCTTTAATTTCTCTATCTCTCTGATCTTTTTTTCTGTATCGTATCTGGTCTGTAATTCGGCAATCCTTTTACGTGTCTTTTCTCCGAGAATACTATCATTTAAAGCAAATACCATTTCTTTGTATTCCAACGCCTTTTTATAATTGCCCATTGACACATAAACATCTGAGATGCCATCCAATGCGAGCATACGCTTTTCCAGCGATTCGATTTCATCAGCAAGCTTAACCGATCTGTTGAATGCATCCAGAGCTTTATGAACATTACCCAGTTTAAGTTGTGCCCAACCTATATTTGTGTTACAAACAGTTTCTTCTTGTTTGTTCCCGTTTTGAATATTAACGAGCAAGGCATTTTCAAAATAAGTGAGTGCTTCCTGATAGTTGCCATTATAATAAGCGCTATTTCCTAAATTGTTATATATTAATGAAATACGTCGGTGATCATTAAACCTGACCGCTATGGACAAGGCTTCATCAAGCAGTTTGAGTCGTTCTTTCTTTTTACCCTGTTTGTCATAAATGTTACCCAGATTAATCAAAACGCTGATTTTTCGCGATTCAATGCCTGTCATTTCGATAAGATCAAGATTCTGAAGGTGAAGTTTGGCAGCATTATTCAGATCCTGAATGTTTTCATACACCACCGCAAGATTGTTAGCCACATTGATTAGGTTCACAGTATCGTTCAGTTGTTCAAACAACTGCAATGATTTTTGGTAAGCATCAACGGCTTCATCGTATTTTGATTCATAGAAACCAATGTTTCCAAGGAGTTTATAGCTGATTGCCAAACCATGGCTGTCGTTGAATATACTGTCAATCGAGATACCCTTAATGGCAATTTCCTTAGCCCTGCCAAGCTCACCGTTGCTGACCAATATGTTTGCATAATTGACCAGAATTCGTTTTACACGTGCATCATCCGAAAGTTGTTCCGATTTTTCAAGTGCCAGTTGAAAATGCCTGATGGCACTATCCTGTTCACCAGATGCCATGTATGCAATTCCTAAATTATTCAGCGCATCTGCAATCTTTTTTTCGTCTTTTAATTTCATTGCACTTTGGTAGCTTCTCAATGCATGATTCAATTGAGGCGTAATTTCTCCGGTTTGCCTGTAGTAGGTAAACATAAGACTATGGAAATAATAATCCTTCAGATTGCTTGTCACATCAGTTGATTCAATCTTGCGGGCGTATAGCATAAGTGAATCAGGCGAGACATTCTGATACTCAAGTGCGATATCGAAATAAATACGTATCCGATCATGCGGATCACTTTTTCTGTTCAATATATCAATCAGCGAATCTGTTTTACTCGCAAAGGAGGGTACAACAGTGCACAATAGCAAAATAAGGCTAACGAAATAATTAGCAGGTTTCATAGTAATGGTTGAAAAAAATTCTCATGCCCAAAAGGGAAGAAGAACAGCGAACAAATATACCATCAAATTTCTCACCAAACAAGGCTTGTAAACTTTTGCCATAGTAGAGCCAAAAACTATCGTAAAAAGTTTTAAAATCTAAAATCGTGTGCGTTTTTCAAAAGTTACATAAGTAAATTACATTTGTAAATCAGCAGAAACAGATTTTTATAAATCGCATATATCACTGATTATGTGTAATATATTTTCTTATGTTACATAAATAACATAAAACATCACCTGTGGTAATTAAGATAC